>JGI20156J14371_10000163_pt1 | contig 56708 bp, 42 predicted proteins | sample COG_06_FD_14371 | JGI IMG/M metagenome (IMG submission 14371)
AGCCATCGTCGACCACAGCGGCATCGTCGTAGTTACATGCTGTCACATCCGTGCAGCCGGGGGTCTCTAAAGAAGGATATACGAACGCGGCCTTATACTCATTCCCGCCATCGCCCTCAATGAAGATCTGGGCATACATCTCCATGGAGATCTCTCCATCGGTAGTGAACTGGCCAGCCAGCACTCTTAAGTCAGAGCCTGCGACACCATTGGCGTCGCCGTTCAAGGCGTACCACGCTCCTCCGATCACGTCGTCAATAACGATGTTGGAGCCTGGGGCACCGAATCCTGGATCAAAGTTGGTCGTCCAAGGGTTGGAACCCGATTGAACCGTTGACACAGCAGCTTCACCAGCTGCTGCATTCGGAACTCCTTCAAGTCCAATGGTGACCCAGCTGTCAAATGGCAATTCGGGATATACCGCAAACAACAGGCTGTTGATGCCGTTTGGCGTGGCCGCTCCCAGCGCTGCGTGGAAGAAGTTGTCCGTAGTAGACGTCACATTGGTTGGATTGTTCATGTCACCTGATATGGAGCTGAGGAAGTCGTCCTCGTTTTCCATCGTGATGTAAGCGCGATAGCAGGAATAACCGGTCAAATCAGTCGTTCCCAAGGTACCGACAAGAACGCCGATGTCTTCAGAGACAACTTCTACCTCCAAGCCATATTGGGCTGAAAGCATTGATGGGAGGAGGCACAGGGCCAAGAGCAGCTTATGAAGCTTCATGTGTTTAGGGTTGGTTCAATTCGTCTTTGCAAAGTCCATCACTTATTGATGCATAAAACGTAGGAACATGCTGTCATTTCAACATTTGATTCTGAATGAGTTGCGTTTTGACAGAATCGCCAACGAAAAAGGGCAGCCAATGGCTGCCCTTTTCTCAAATATGTTGAGTTCTGATTACTGCTTCACGATGCGCAATACCTGAGCGGCATTGGCGACGTTCATCTGCAAGTAATACACTCCTGCCTCTACTGCATTGAGGTCGAGCCTGTGCACGAATTCTCCAGTAAGGTTACCGAGATCCTCACGGCTCACTTCACGGCCGAGACCATCAGTCAGTACTGCAATGACAGATTCTCCTGAGAGCCCCTCCATGCTCACTGTCACGTCCCCGTTCGTAGGGTTAGGGAACAACTTGAGGTCAATCAAACGTACCATTTCCTCGATGCCACTGACCACAACAATCGTGGTGCTTGTGAACTCACATCCGTTGCCATCCGTGATGGTCACATCATAGTCACCCGCCGCAATACCGGTAGGGTCTTCGTCTGTGCCTTCGTAACCAGGACCGGTCCAACTGTAATCATATGGCGGTGTGCCTCCTTCAACAGTAATGTCAATAACGCCGTCTGAATCTGTGCCGTTGGCTCCGTCATTGGCATCAACAGTCACCACAATGGCATCGGGAGATGCTACAGTGAAAGTGGTAGAACCGGAACACTCGGCATCGTCTTGGACTGTGATGGTGTAATCACCAGGTGACAAGCCATCAAATCCTGAGTTGGGGCCAAAGGAACCGTTGTCAATCGAATAGGTGTATCCCATTCCGGACCCACCAGTAGCAGAGGCGTCAATGACACCGTCTTCACTGTCGCTGCACAATACATCTGTAATCACAGCGGAAGGAATGATTTCAGCAGGACCAGCGAGCTCAACTGAAGCATCGAAAGAACAGCCGTTATCGTCCACAACTTCGATGGCGTATACGCCAGCTCCAACCATGTCCAAAGAGACCATGTCTAACGTATCCCCTGCATACACATAGGAAATGGGAGACGATCCGCCTTGGACCTCTACTGTGATGGAGCCATCCATATCGCCAAAGCAGCTCGGGTTGGTCAACTCTTCTTGAGCGACAAACGCAGGTGGTGTTGTCACGGTAACATCCATCAAGGTGTCTAAACAACCATTGACGTCTTGAGCATAGAAAGTGTATGTACCTGGGCTCAAATCAAACGTGGTGTTCTCATCGAATGTGACGCCATCCGTGCTGTAAACCGTGCTGTTTCCACTGCCACCGAAGTAGTTCAAAACCACGATGCCATCATTCGAATCTGGGCAGTTTGTGGGAACAATCGCCTGAGCGTAGAGGCTAAATGGCTGGGGCTGGTCAATTGAAATGCCCGGCGTGTTGTCCAAACACCCATTCTCATCAACGGCATAGACCGTGTAAAGTCCAACACCGATGTTTTCAAACAAGAGCGTTTCCGTTCCATTCTCCAAGAAAGGCAGGCCACCATTTCCAGTGTCGATTGGAGCTTGCAAGCTGTAAGTGATCACACCCGTTCCTCCGGTGCTGTTTCCGCTCAACACCGCATCAGATTCGCCATTGCAGCTGATGGGGTCAGACAAACTGGCCATCACATTCAGGACTTCAGGGCTATCGACAGAAACCATGGCCTCTACGGAACACCCTACGTTGTCGGTCACCGTAATGGTCAGGTCTCCCGCCACAACACCCGAGAACAGGCCGGTGGCATTGGAAGAAGTGCCATTTGAATAGGTCAGGCTCCCCTGTCCACCGGATACTGTCACAGAGGCGAAGCCATCTGAATAGCCACTGCAGCTTACGCTGCTGGATGAGGTTCCAGTCACCATGAGTTGTGTAGCAGGATAGTCACACGAGTACACGCAGCTGCCATTGTCTTCGTTGGCGCCCATGTCGTAATTGGTGGCATTGCTGTCTGTGCAACCAAACACGGCGTCTGCCACACTGCTAAAAGGGATGGTGACCAGCGAGTCGTTTGACTGAACACCGCCAACAAATGTGGCGATACTGATGACACCATATAGTGTGGTGTCCGTCGTGAATTGTCCAATCATCACCAGGCTGTCCGCTCCAGCGTATGCGTTGCTGTTCGGATACAGTGGGAACCAGCTTCCACCAGTCTGGGTGTCAATGATGATGTCGGAACCTGTCGCACCACCGCCTGGATCGAATTGTGGGATCCAGTTGGCAGAAGGGTCTCCCACGGCATTGATCGCGGCCTCGCCGTCGTCAGTGACTGCGGGCCCATCCATTCCAATGGTAATGAAGCTATCGTACTCGAGGTCCGGGAATGAACCGAACAACACAGGGTTGTAGCTCTCGTTGTTCAACGTTCCAAGCGTTGAGTTGAAGAAGTTGTTTCCTCCTTGAATTTTTGTGGGGAAGTCCACATCACCATATACCGCGGTCAAGAAATCCTGATCGGATGCGAATTTGACAAATACGCGGTAGGTGTTGTAGCCTGTCAAGTCTGTTGTCCCTGTCATGCCAATGTTTTCGGCATAGGTCTCAACGACAATTTCTGTGGCTTGGGAATAAGCAAGGGTGCTGCAGCAAGCTGCCAATACACCGAGTAGCAATCGCTTCATGCGTTTGATCGTGTTAATTGTGAATCAGTGCGCAATATAGCGGCATCGTGCATTCTACAAGCTCCTTTTTAGCACCACCGTTGCAAGGGATTTCCACGATTGTTGTAAGAAAAAAAGAAGGAGGCTTTTGAGCCCCCTTCTTTTTTTCATTGTTCCCGGCTAACGCGATCACTCCACAGTAAGTCGCAAAGTTGCGCGGTGCGCGGTTCCCAATGCTTCGAGGATGTACATTCCGGCGCCCAAATCAGAAACGGGATAACTCAGTACAGCGCCCGTTTGCACCATCTGACGGTCTGTGACCACAGCCTTTCCTGTCAGGTCATAGATGCGAATCTGCAACAGACCTTCCATGCCATCAATGCGCAGGTTGACCATATCGCTCGCAGGATTCGGGAAGGCTTCGAGTCCAACAAAATCTTGGAGTTCTTCAATGCCGATGACCGTCCCCACAGAGTCCCCATTGCAATCCAGGCAACTTGTAAAGCAGTAAGCCCCGAGTACTTCTGGTTGTCCAGAACGCGTATGCGTGCGGTTGGATTCACCAAAGGGATTGCCCTGTCCGCATCCGTCTTCTTCAAACTGACCAACCTCAGTAACAGCATTGTCGATGACTCCTGCAGGATAGGGGTCACCATTGCAGTAACGGTATTCAAAGAAGGCCGCTCCACTGACTTCGTAAGTGATGTCGTAAATGTTATCGCCGTCTGAATCGCTCATCTGTAATGCGCCAGCCTGCCACTGAGGGGTGGTGATGTTGCCAATCAACCACACCCCATTCTCTGAGACCGTTTCATTGGACATGTCAATTTGAAAGGTGATGGCCGCTGGATCGGGATCGGGCACGCAAGTCTCGCTGCATTGGTTGTAGCAGTATTGAATGGTCACGGGCTCATCGATCACTGAGAATACCCGGTTGCCATTGGACACGCAATCCGCTGGCGGATTCTCGTTGTCAATGTTGCCGTCGCCGTCGCCCCCCCAATTGTTGCCGTTGATGAATTTGAATTCATAATCGCCAGGCACCACATCGAAAGTGCCCTCGTACACCATATCGCCATCGTCATCGGACAAGAAGTTGAGGCCGGGTGTCCAACCTTGAAAGCTACCTGCGACGCAAACCCCATTCACGGAGACCGCTGCCTGGGTGCTCATGTCCACTTTAAAGGTGACGGGTGTGGGGGCCACACAGCTTCCGCATGTGTTGTAACAGTATGGCTGCCCGGTCTCGCTCATCTGGTAGACCAAGTCACTTCCATTCAGCACCATGGTGCGGTTGCCTTGGTTGGCACATTCTCCTTCTGGGCTTTCATCGAAACCCCAGGCATTGCCATTGACAAACTTGAACTGCAAGGTGTCCACAGGGTCCAACATGGCGCCGTCTACTTGTGTCATGTAGGTGTAGACCATATCGCCATCCGTATCCTCCATCATCAGGAAGTTGGTTCCGTCCCATCCATTGAAGTTGCCGTTCATGTGAACCCCTACAGGGTTGATGGCTTCCTCTTGGCTCATGTCTACCTTAAAGAGAACGGTGGTGATCCCGCAGGCTGCGCATTGGCCAAAGCACACCACAGGTACGGATGTGTCTCCATCAATGGCCGCATAGCGGTCCGTGGTTCCCGGGAGGGCGCATGCCTCAGGACACACTTCGTCTACTCCCCAAGCATTGCCATTGAGGAACTTGTATTGGATCGAAGACAATGAATCTGACAATTCCAAAGTGACCTCATAGATGCCATCCATATCGTCGTCTGTCAGCATGGTTCCGGCGGGGTCCCAACCTTGGAAGTCGCCGGCGACGTGAATGCCTTCCGCGGCGACGTCTTGGTTGCTCATGTCGACGCTGAGGGTGACCAAAACGGTCTGCGCCATAATGGTCCCGGTCATTGCGAGCCCCACTAATAAGGAGTAAAGGTGTTTCATTTCTAGTGTTTGTGTGGGGCAAATTAAAGTCCCTCCCCCATTCTCAGCCTTTCTGATTATGCACAGTTCTGCGTGAACTGCACCGACTTCGTTCAGGACAGCATGACGCCAGATGGTCTTGTGCAAGGCTTATTCCCCTGTGATGGCTTTGCGCCAATCATCGTGCACACGCGTCACTTTTCCAGCGGCAGTATTCCAACTCACCAATGTGGTGGCCGAGCGGAACGCCAAAGCTGTATGTGCGGCATCCCCCTTCTTTAATACGTAACCCTCGTAGCGAATGTGAATGCTCGAATTGCCGAGGCCCGAGGCCCCTAAACGAATAATCAGCCGATCACCGGGTTCAACAGGCTTGAGGTAGTCCATCTCATTGTGGGCCACCAGCACGCCATGTTTGCGAAAGTCCCAAGGTTCAGGAACACAGGCTTCAAACCATGCAATTCGGGCTTCTTCCAAAAAGGTGAAGTATCGGGCATTGTTGACATGCCCGAACAAATCCATGTCGCTGTAACGCAGTGGAACCTCAAAATCGACGGTTGGACCGAGGGCTTCGAAGGGTGAATTCATCGGATTTTGAGGAGCTGAGTCAGACATTTGGTCGTTTTTGGACTAAGTGACAAAGGTGACCACCTTCTCAGAGCCCGCATTCACGTTGGTTTTCCGGGTTTATCCAATTCTTAACCGACTTTATTCACAAACTGCATAAAAACGTGCTGCACGTCCCGTGGGGCGCGGGATTTCGCATATACATTTGGATGGTTCACAACCCAAAAAAATAAACCATGAACAAATCCGAACTCCGCGATGCCATGGCCGAAGGCGCAGGCATCAGCAAGGCCGACGCAGGCCGCGCACTCGACTCTTTCATCGACGCAACCTCAAACGCCCTCAAGGGTGGTGAGCGTGTAGCCCTCGTTGGCTTTGGTTCTTTCTCTGTCACCCACCGGGAGGCACGCAAAGGCCGCAACCCACAGACTGGTAAGGAAATCACCATCGCAGCTAAGAACGTGGTGAAGTTCAAGCCAGGAGCTGAGCTGAACGAGAAGGTCAAGTAATATCCCTTCACGGCAACCGCCGAATATTCCCCGGCTTGTCATTGCGGCAAGCCGGGGTTTTTCATTCCACCCTCTCCATGCAAGACGACCGATACGCGCTGCTTTCTCCGTACCTCACCGAGGCGAGGCATGCTCGGTTTGCTGCCGTTTTGCAGGACAGGATGCATTGGGTGACCGCGGTCACTGAAGATCTGTACGATCCTCACAACATTTCTGCAGTGCTCAGAAGTTGCGATGGGTTTGGCCTTCAAACGGCTCACATCATTGAAGTCAACAATCCCTATCGCGTCTCCCCTGGCGTGGCCAAGGGAGCTGCAAAATGGCTGGACATAGAACGCCATCAGAACACTTCAGAGGCGCTCAGAGCACTGAAGTCTCGAGGCTTTGCCATTTGTTGCACCACGCCACATACAGACGATACCACACCCGAAAACCTTCCCATAGACCGCCCATTGGCGCTCGTCTTTGGTTCTGAGGGGCCCGGGATCTCGGATGAAGCCCGGGCTGAGGCCGATTATTTCGTGCGCATCCCCATGTTTGGATTCACCGAGAGCTACAACATCTCAGTAGCGGCAGCATTGACATTGCAATCCGTCACGCAGCGGGTCCGTGCCGCGTCGGATTTGCCTTGGCGTGTGCCTTCATCGGACCACCCCCGTATCCTTGGAGACTGGGCGTCCCGAACCGTAAAGGATGCAGATGGCCTGTTACAACGGCTGAGAAGTGGCATTGACCCTCATGCTCCTGGCGAGCAGACTCAGGAGCCCAGCCATTCATGAAAGCAGGCCTATCGACCAACTACAGCGCAATACTGAAGTTGGCACTCCCCGTATCTGCGGGGACGTTTACTCAATTCTTGGTGGTTCTCACCGACAATTTATTCTTGAGCCAAGTCTCCGATGCCGCGCTCAATGGTGCAGGCAATGCAGGCATCCTCTACATCACCTTGGCCATGGTCGGTCAAGGCTTATCCAGTTGCGGTCAAATTTTGATCGCCCGCCGAATGGGCGAAGGGCGCTCTGAACGGGCGCTGGTCCTGCTCCGAACGGGCCTGGTGGGCATGCTGGGCATCGGTTTAGTGCTGGTCGCCACAGTACAAGCCGGTCTTTACTTTGGTTTTTCTGAAGTCTTCCGGGATGGGATGACGGGACAGGTCTTCACCGAATTTATGTCCATCAGGAAATGGGGCTTCTTGCCGGGTTTTGTCATGCTCATGATCTACGCCTTCTACATGGGAACGGCCCGATCAAAAGTGCTCATGATCTCAATGATCACGGTGGGCTTGGTCAACATCATAGGGGACGCCTTGCTCATCAATGGGGTATGGTCTTTGGGTGCACGAGGCGCTGCTTGGGCGAGCTTGTTGGCCGAATCTGTAGGCGCCTCGGTGCTGCTGATTGCGGTCATCAGGAACAACCGCCGGGCTTTTTGGGAAAGGACCTTCTTGAACAAGGAAGAGGTCATGAACTGGGTCAATCTTGCCCTGCCTTTGGTGCTCCAGTTGACCTTGACGTTGGGTACATGGAGTATGTTTTTCTTCTTGGTAGAACAAGTGGGCGTACTGGAGTTGAAAGTCAGCCATGTGGCCCGCAATTACTTCATGCTTGCGTTTACCGTCGCTCAAGGCGTCAACCAAACCACGCGCACCTTTGTGAGCACCCTGCTTGGCGAGGCCAGAGGGTCTGAATTGCCCCATACCCTCAAACGCCTCTTCACGGTGAACCTGATTGGCATTGTGCTCCTGTCGCACGGACTCTTCATCTACCCTGAGTGGTTGGCCGCCCCATTTTTTAACGATGCAGAAGGCCTGGAAGCCGCCGGAAAAACCCTGCCTGTCATTTTCTTGGCGATGCTGATCTACAGTGGAAGTTCTGTGATGCTCAGTGCCATTCAAGGGAGTGGCCACACCCGAACAGCACTCGCCATCGAAGTTTCGGCCATCCTGGTCTATTCGGTTTGCGCTTTTTCTTTCACGCTCTGGTGGCCGCAGCCGGTATGGCGAATCTGGTGGGTTGAATTCTCCTATTTCTCTACCATGGGAGCAGGCTGTGCTTGGTTTTTGCTTCGAAGAGATTGGCGGTCTAAGCAGATTTAAGACCGTGCTGTTTTTTGGTCGCATACTCGTCCCGCCTACTACCTTTGCCGTCCTTCATGGAGCCCTCCCCCCTTCGCATCGTCTTCTTTGGCACGCCTGACTTTGCCGCTGCTTCACTGCGTGTGTTGGCCCAAGGGCGGCACCATGTCGTGGGCGTCGTGACCGCGCCCGACAAGCCTGCGGGCCGAGGACAGCGCCTCAACGCCTCTGCTGTAAAAACCGAGGCCTTGAAGCACGGACTTCCCTTGGCCCAACCCCTCAAGCTCAGGGACTCTGATTTTCAAAACCTGCTTCAAAAGTGGAATGCTGACCTCTTTGCTGTGGTCGCTTTTCGCATGCTTCCAGAGTCGGTTTGGAGCTTACCCCGTTTGGGCACAGTCAATGTTCATGGAAGCCTACTCCCTGACTTTCGAGGAGCGGCCCCCATTCAACATGCTGTCGCAGCAGGTGAAACCCACACGGGAGTGACTTCGTTTTTCATCACCCGAGAAATCGATACAGGGTCAGTTCTGCTGCAGCGCGGTTGTCCCATTGGCCCGAAGGATACCGCAGGCGATGTATATGCCCGTTTGATGGAAGCCGGTGCAGGCTTATTGGAAGACACGCTTTCCGCGCTGGCTGAAGGTCAAATGGTGGGCATTCCACAGAACGACTTGATGAGTGGAGCAGAACGGCCAGCCCCCAAGCTCTTTCGCCAAGATGGCCGCATAGACTGGAGAAGGCCCCCTGCAGAAGTCGTGAATTTTATCCGTGGAATGCACCCGTTCCCCGGCGCTTGGACCACCTTGAACGGGGGAACTTTCAAGGTTCATGAGGGCGCTCTTCGATCAGCGCCCAATGACATCGGCCCACTGAAACCTGGTCAATGCCATACATCATCCGGTCAATGGTGGGTTGGCACAGCAGGTGCTCCTATTCTCATCGAACGCGCCCAACTTGCTGGCAAGCCTGCCATGTCCGCATCCGATATTTTGAGGGGATATCGCTACCCAACTGCTGACCTTGGCAACCAAGGTCATTGAAGCTCTAGGACCGGGGCAGGGCCTCTACAATCTCCATCATATGCAGGCTCACGAATAGGCCTCGTTGAGCAGGTCCAAAATGCGCGTTGCAGAGGTTACCACAGGGGTTCCAGGTCCAAAAATAGCCGTGACTCCCGCTCCGTAAAGCGCATCATAATCCTCTCTGGGAATCACCCCGCCCACCACCACCAGCATGTCCTCACGACCGGCTTTGGCCAAGGCGTCTACGAGGTCAGGAACCAGTGCCAAATGGCCTGCGGCCAAGGTGGATACTCCCACCACGTGAACGTCGCTTTCTACCGCTTGGCGGGCGACTTCCTCGGGTGTTTGAAACAAGGAGCCGAGGTCAACGTCAAAGCCAAGATCCGCAAAAGCACTGGCAATGACTTTGGCGCCGCGGTCGTGCCCATCCTGTCCCATTTTGGCGACGAGGATGCGGGGCTGACGGCCAACAAGGCCAGCAAAATGAGCGGCTTTTTTCACAGCTAGTTTGAATTCTTCTCGGGCACCGAGGTGCTTCCGGAAAATACCACGAACGGGCCGATTGACCGGAATATGTCGGTCAAAAACACGCTCAATCGCCTCCGAAATTTCTCCCAAGGTGCACCGCACACGTGCAGCATCCACTGCCAATTTTAAGAGGTTCTCCGTCCCTGAGGCCCCGGACTCCAGAGCGGACAGTGCCGATTGGACCGCAGGTTCATCTCGGCTGGCGCGCAGCGCTTTAAGCCGCGCCTTTTGCCCTGCCAAAACCGTATGGTGATCGACCTTCAGCACTTCCATGGATTCCGGAGCGCTGCCCGGAAACACATTGAGCCCCACAATTTTGTCGATGCCCGCGTCGATTTTGGACTGCTTTTCAGCTGCGGCTGTTTCTATGCCCCGCATCGGGAGCCCCTGCTCGATGGCCTCAGGCATGCCACCCGCTTTTTGCATCTCGCGTATGATGGCATCGGCCGCATCGACCAACTCGGCAGTGCGCAGGGCTACTGCTGAATCTCCGCCAAGTGGGTCCACCCAACGTGTGGTCCCCGCCTCTTGTTGAAGAATCAGTTGGGTGTTCCGCGCCACCTTTGCGGTATCGTCCGTGGGAAGTGCAATGGCCTCGTCCAAAGAATTGGTATGCAGGCTTTGTGTCCCTCCCCAAACTGCAGCCAACGCTTCTATGGCGGTCCGCCCGACGTTGTTCAAGGGGTCCTGTTCTGTCAACGTCCAGCCACTGGTTTGGCAATGGGTCCGCAGCATGGAAGAGCGCGGGTTGGTTGGATTGAAGTCGGCCATCCAACGGGCCCACAAAAGGCGCCCGGCCCGGAGTTTGGCCACCTCTGACATGACGTCCATACCGATGCCCCAAAAGAAGCTCAAACGCGGTGCAAAATCGTCGACGTTGAGCCCGGCCTCCACCCCTGCCTTGACATAGGCGAGACCGTTGGCGATGGTATAGGCCAGTTCCAACTCGGGAGTTGCTCCAGCTTCCTGCATGTGATAGCCGGAAATGCTGATGGAGTTGAATTTGGGCATGTTCTCCGCCGTATAGGCAAAAATGTCGCTGATGATGCGCATGCTCGGACCGGGAGGATAGATGAAGGTGTTGCGCACCATAAACTCCTTGAGGATGTCGTTTTGAATCGTTCCTGCAAGCGACTTGGAATCCACTCCCTGTTCTTCTGCCGCAGCGATGTAGAATGCCATGATGGGCAAAACGGCTCCATTCATGGTCATGGAGACCGACATGGTGTCCAATGGAATCCCGTCGAAGAGCAGTTTCATGTCTTCGATGCTGTCGATGGCGACGCCCGCCTTTCCCACATCTCCAGAAACGCGGGGGTGATCGCTGTCATACCCACGGTGGGTGGCCAAATCAAAGGCCACACTCAGTCCTTTCTGGCCTGCAGCCAGGTTCCTTCTGTAGAATGCATTGGAGGCCTCTGCAGTGCTGAACCCGGCGTATTGCCGAATGGTCCAAGGGCGGCTGGTGTACATGCTCGCATAGGGACCGCGCAGATAGGGCGCTACGCCGGCACCGTGCCCTTCCCAGTGTAGTTCAGAGCCCGCATACTCCTGAGTTGGCGCAGCCGCCACCTGCTCGATGGACCATGCTTCAGGTCCAACTTCCATCACGGCCATGGGAGACTGCGTTCCCCAAAGGGCGACATAGGCATCTGCTCCTTGAAGCAAGGTCTCCGCGAGCGCATCGACCAAAGGCGAAACGACTGCGTCGCCATGCGCAAGGCCACTTTCCTCTCTCAATAGGTGCAGAATGTTCCGCCCCCATTTGTCCCCTTGGCCTGCAAGGTCTCCGGGCACATCTCCCGGGGTTGCCGATGAACCGGCATCGATGGCATCGGGAGCTGACATCGCTGCAGCCGTGGTACGAATCGCCTGCCGCACCAGATTTTCTCGGCCTTCGCCACGGCCAAAGCTTTGGTCTCCGCACACCAGTGTGATCCGAGGCCACTGCGCTTCTGGCCACGTGCGCAATAAGAGCCGCTTCAGGGCCTCCGCAGCCGCCAGGGCCAGCACGGGGTCCTCGTCAAGCAGTAAGTCCAAAGAGACCCGCTCTAAGCCCCCCTCAAGAAGCTGCAGCCAACCCTGCGCACCTTTGAATCAACAATGCCAATGAGGCTGCTGTGCTCCAACTGCTGTTGGACAGCCGAGGGTCTGGCAATGTCAACGTTCTCAGCCTGACCTCTCCCTCAGAATGTTCATCAACACCAGCACAGTGGGTGTCCAAGGCATGCATTGCAGAGGCATCCCAACCGTTGAGCAACACACCACCTTGTAGCGGAAAGCAACCGGATTCCGCGATTTCGCGGGCCGATGCACCGCCCTCGAACTCGACCTCTACATAGGCCCGTTCCACTCCCTTGAGCCACTCTGAAGGACGGTGGCACCCCACCAGACGCAGCACTTCGGCGCCTCCTTCCAGAGCCGGCATCACCTCTTCTTGAGCCCTTACAGTGCTTCTAATTCTCCATGGAGTTTGTGGGCGCACTCGCACCGAAGACACGGGCCTGGCCGGGTGATAAACCGGCACTTCCAATTCTCCTTCCAACAGCGCGTTGAACGCTGGATTTTTCCCGCGGGACTGCGCTTGCACAGCCGCTGTCCAATCTTGCCACTGCCCTTTCAGTGGAAAAGCATCTTCCATGGGGCCAAGTTAACCGGCCCGCGCCCCTAATTTCCCGGTCTCAAGCGTGATTTTGAGTGAAACATGGAACCAAAAGCCACCGTCTCCCCCGCTGACTTTGCAGCATGTGACCTGCGGATAGGGACCATACTCAGCGCTGAACCCTTGGAGAATGCCCGCAAACCGGCCTATGTCTTGCGCATTGACTTTGGTCCCATGGGCATTCTCAAATCCACGGCGCAACTCGCCTTGGACTATTCAGAGCAGGAGCTTCAGGGCAAACAAGTGGTCGCAGTCGTGAATTTTCCGCCCAAGCAAGTGGGACCACATCAAAGCCGCTGTTTGGTCCTTGGCGCCGTTCAGGGCGCCAATGTGAGCCTGTTAGAATTGCCGCGAAGTGTCCCTGCAGGCACTCCTGTCTCGTAAGCCATGGCCATGTCCTCTTCGACCCCTCCCCACTTTAATGGCGCTGCCATCTTGCTCGATCGAGATGGTGTCATCAACCACGATCCAGGCGATTACACAAAAAGTCTGGCCGAGTTTCACATTCTGCCCACCGCCTTGGAAGCCATGAAAGCTTGGTATGACGCAGGCTTCAAATTGATCATCATCACGAACCAAGGTGGCATTGCAAAAGGGAAATACACCCACGATGCCGTGGCGGAAATCCACAGCCATTTGCGATTGGAAGCCGCATCCAAAGGCGCACCTATTGCCGACATCTTTTACAGTCCTCACCACCCCAACACCGGTCAGAGCCTCAGCAGAAAGCCTGGTTCGCTCATGGTGGAGCGGGCCATTGCGCGGCATGGCCTCGATCCTGAACGCTGCTGGATGTTCGGCGACAAGGCGCGAGATATCGATTGCGCATTGGGAGCTGGCGTGCCCAATGGTGTGCTGATCACCCCGAATGCATCTCTTTTGAATTGGAAGTCGGTTCCCCTGCTCAGTCAGCCTTAATTTTGCCGCGTGCAAAACCTCCTTTACAACGGCGAGTTCAGGTCCTTTGACGGGGCAAACGGGCCGGTAATCTCATTGGACAACCGCGGCTTTCTTTATGCCGATGGCATCTTTGAGACCATCCGTGTGATGAACGGTTTGCCCTTGTTTTTGGACAGCCATTTCGAGCGGATCCGGGAAGGCCTCAAAGCTCACCGCATCCACCCTCCTTTGGGCTTTACTCCAAATCAAATCAAACGGGACATCCTTCGACTCCTTGAAAAGGAAGAAATCACGGGCAGTGCCCGCATTCGCATGACGCTAAGCCGCAGGGGCGCGGGGTACTATTCTCCAGCCGAAAGCGGCCTGGACGTGGTGATGACCGCCGAGCCCATTGCCGTTGCCGACTACAGCCTCAATGAAAAAGGACTGTCTTTGGACATCTATCCAGAGATGAAGTGCACGCCAAACCACTTGACACGCTTCAAAAACCTGGCAGCAAACATCTACATCCAAAGCGGGTTGTGGGCCCAGGAGCAGAACCTGGATACTGCCCTGATTCAAAACGACCGCATGGGGCTCATTGAGAGCACATCTTCCAACCTCTTCCTTGTTTCCAACGGTGTGCTCTACACGCCAGGTCTGGATGGCGGGGCGACGGCGGGCATCATGCGGGCCGAAATCATCAACATTGCTTTGGAGTTTGGTATGAAGGTGTACGAATGCAACCTCACCCCCCAAAACATGCTCATTGCCGACGAGGTGTTTTTGACCAATGCGATCCAAGGACTGCAGTGGGTGGGCAGCTATCGGACCAAGCGGTACTTCAACGCCTCCATCCAGGAATTGGTCAGGGCGTTGAATGTGCGCGCAGCCGCGCAGGTTCAATCCTGAGCCGCACGGGGATCCAGAAGGCGGTAGGTCAAGTCTGCGAGGGCATTGACCATCACAAAAGTGAAGCTCACCAAGAGTACGCCCCCCATGACCACGGGTAAATCGTGCTGCTCCAGCGCTTCAAACAACAGGAATCCCAGTCCGCGCCAACCGAAGACGAATTCCACAAACACCGCTCCGGCCAGCAGTTGAGCCAGCCAACCGCTGGCTGCTGTGACCACTGGATTCAGGGCATTCCGCAACACATGATGTCGCATGACCTCATTTTCGGATGCACCAAAAGCGCGGGCAGTCTGCACATGAGGGGCCGACAGCACATCCAAGGCTGCGCCGCGCATCAATTGTGACAGCACAGCCAAAGGCCGCAACCCCAGAGTGATTGCTGGCAGAATCAAGTGGCGCAATGCCAAGGTTGTTTGGCCTTGGTCATCCAGGTCCCAAAGGCTTCCCGTAAGCGGCAACCCCGTCCATCCGCCCCACCGGACGGCAAAGACATAACCCAGCAGAATGGCCATGAAAAATGAAGGGGCACTCATGCCCAAGACGCTACCTCCCACGACAATGCGGTCAAACCACCCTCCGGGGTTTCGCGCTGCGACCAGCCCCATGGGCAGACCCACAACGATAGCGAAAATGAGTGCCGTTATAGCCAGCAGGCCCGTTGCAGGCAATGCCTGCATCAGCAGACTTCCAACCGATGCGGGACGCACATAACTCTGGCCCAAAGAAGGCCACCTTACCCCCCATCCACCGTCCTCAAGGGTTCCGAGCGGAGAAAGGGCCTGCACGGCGTGCACGTAGCGCACCCATGGGGTCTGGTCCAGACCAAAACGCGCCCTGAGATCCGCGATCACTTCGGGGTCAGCCTGTTGGCCTGCCAACTGGCGGGCAGGATCAGGAACTGAAGTAAAAATCAGAAACACCAGGGTGAAGCTGCCCCAAAGCACCAAAGCGCCCCGCGTCCATTTCTTCCAAATCCTGTGCCCTTTCATGTGGACTTAGTCAGCCCCTTGAAGATCGACAAACGACGCAGGAAAGTCACGCCAAGCCCATTTTTCGACCACGATGCCATCCTTGATCAATACCATGCCCGGATTGCTTCTCACGATGATTTTGAGCTCGGTAGGGTCGGTCGAATAAAAAGGATAATCCGCTCCATGTTCGGAACGGAATGCCAAGGCGTCTTCAGCTGTAGAGGGCGTCAAAGCCGCAGTGCGCCATCCTTGGGCTGATGCTGCTGCAAAGAGGGCATTGATCCTTTCTTGACCATGGGCTTGTGAACTTTCCAAGTCCTTCGAAATGTGGAGCAAAGTGTAGCCTTCGTCCAACAGATCACTGAGCTTACTGTTGCCTTCTGAGTCGGTAGCGTCGAGGTCAAAAATCAGCGGCTCATATCCGTCAGACACCTTGAATTCCCGGGCACCATCCCAATCGGCTTCGGGGTATGCCGCTTTGAACGCCTCGTCTTGCCAAAGTTTCCCTGCCATGTAGGCCGACTGAAGCACCACCGTATCGGCATCAGACTCAGGATTAAAGAAGCGGACCTCTTTGTCGTAGACAGGTGGATCGAGTCCCAATTCATCCGCAGAAGCCATGTTGCGTTGGATGTCCTCCCCGACGGCATAAGGACGGTAATCCTTCACGGGAAGGTGCCGCAACGTGTAGAACTGGAATCCAAGTGCGACCAGCAGTACTCCCGCCGCCATGGCCCATTCTTTGCCGCCTTTTTTCCAACGGCGGCGCACGCCTTCTGCTGCAGCGAGCCCCAAGGCCAAAAACAGCGTTGGGAATCCCCACTCCAGCATGGTCTCGCCAAAAATCCAAGTGATGAGCAACGCCGTCGCATACATCCAGACCGAACGGTTGCGCTCATTCAATGTGAAGCCGCCCGTCCAAGCGCTCACGATGATGGGCAGGAGTAAAATCAACAACACAACATCCTTGATGAAACTCTCGTGGGGGGTCAGCGGAATGGCATTGCCAAAGCAGCCGCAACTCAATACACACTGATTGGGAATGATGACTTCTAGTCCATTTTCGATGATGGTCTTGCTGCCAAAAGGATCACAATGATCTGTGTACCAGGTCAACCAAGTAAAGAAGAGCATCAGGACCAAGGTCAATGCAGTGGTCAACCGCGGCAGCGCGCCCACCAGCAATGCGACACCGAGCAAGACCTCACCGATGGAGGCCAACATGCCCAATTCAAGGGCGTACGGTGTCCAGGCCTCGAGGTTCAATGCGCCAGGCTCGAAATACTCTTCGAGCTTATACATGAAGCCCATGGCATCGTTGATTTTGATGAGTCCAGAGACGACGAAGAGGGCGCCCACGAGCACGCGGCAGAAGTTGGCGACCGATAAAAGGATGTTGCGCATAGCGGTTCTTTTCCGAAGTACAAGTTCGCCTCCGATTGCGGCGACATGAACGGCGTTAACCCGCGATTAACACGAAGCCCCGTGGATTACGCAGATTCCAGGTGAATGAGCGCAAAAAGGGCGTAGTTGGCCATGTCCATATAGCCGGCATCTACCCCTTCGCTCACTTTAGCCCCGCCTTCAAGATCTTCGAGCTGCTTGATCCTTAGCAACTTCATCAGGATCAAGTCCGTCAGACTCGATACCCGCATGTCCCGCCAAGCCTCACCATAATCGTGGTTCTTCCGCGTCATTAAATCCCGCGTTTGCGAGAGGGCTCCATCATACAGTCCCGTGGCTTCATCCGCAGGCAACTCCATGGGGCTGTCCTCCGACAATTCCAGTTGAATGAGCGCCATCATGCAGTAATTCACAATGCCCACGAACTCCGGCCGAATTCCTTCCTCCACCTGTTGTGTCCCTCCTTCTTGCAGGGTGCGAATTCGATGTGCCTTAATGAACAGCTGGTCGGTCAAAGAAGCCGGCCTTAATACCCGCCATGCTGTTCCATAGTCGTGCATCTTGTCCAGGAAAAGGGCCCGACAAGCGGCCACCTGGCCATCATACTGGATCAGCGTGCGTCCCAAATCGCTTGCAGAATCGGAGTTCGTTGGATGGCTGCTCATAGAGTTGGCAATTTGGCGCGCAAATGGCAGCATCCTTCATTTAACCACCGGCCATCCCCCACCATTTTCCCACAGTGGGCGCTTCCATTTTTAACCCCCGGCCTTCCTTTGCATCTTTCCCCCTGCAACCATGGCCAACAGTTCACCCCCTGCGCCCTTTCAATTGAAGGGCCGGACCCTTGACTTTAGCGTTCCCCGGATCATGGGGGTGATCAATGCCACCCCGGACTCCTTTTTTGGAGCAAGCCGGGTTGCACAGGCCAAACAGGCCGCGGCAACGGCCGTGCGCATGGTAGAAGATGGCGCAGACATCTTGGACATCGGCGGCCAAAGTTCGCGCCCTGGTGCCGAAGCAGTTGGGGCCCACGCAGAATGTGACAGGGTGTTGCCCGTGATCGAGGAAATCCGCTCTGTATTGCCCGACCACCCAATCAGTGTGGATACATATCACGCCCATGTCGCCCTGAAAGCCCTCGAAACTGGCGCTGACATCGTCAATGACATTGGTGCTGCCCTGTTGGACCCCCACATGGAAGACCTGGTGGCGGAACGGAATGTCCCTTACATCCTGATGCACATGCAGGGCACGCCCGACACCATGCAAAACGCCCCCACCTACACGCGTGTGGTGGAAGAAGTGGCCGCCTTTCTCACAGAGCGCCTTTTGGCATTGAGGAGCAAAGGAGCTCAGCAACTCGGCGTGGACCCCGGGTTTGGATTTGGAAAAAGTGTTGACCACAATTATCAACTGCTGGACGGCCTGGGTCAACTGGGGTCACTCGGCGTTCCTATACTGGCTGGAGTGAGCCGCAAATCCATGATCTACAAGGTATTGGACTCATCACCTGAGCGCGCTTTAAACGGAACCTCCGTTCTCCATGCTTGGGCGTTGGACCGCGGCGCTCATATCCTGAGGGTACATGATGTGGCAGAAGCCGCAGAATGCGTGAAATTGCACCGCGCAATGAAGATGTCCAGATTGCATTCCACCAATGATTGAGCAGCCCGCACTGTATTTGGGCCCTTGGCAGGTCTTGGACATCCTCGCCGTTGCGGCGATTTTGTACCAGCTGTACCGCTTGACAAGGGGGACCGCTGCCATTCGGATCTTTTTGGGCATCCTCGCCATCTACTTGGTGTACCAGATTGTGGACGCGCTTCAAATGCGCATGTTGGCTGAAGTATTGGGGCAGTTCATTGGCGTAGGTGTGATCGCCTTGCTGATCGTATTTCAACAGGAGTTGAGACAATTCCTGTTGCTCATTGGCAACCGACACTTGCTTGCCGGAGCGCCGCCTTGGGTTCAAAACCTCTTTGGGAGGAACCATGTCCAAACGGACCGCGATGAGACATGGGAGGCACTTCGAGATGGATTGGAAGAATGCAGAAAGCGGGGGCTGGGTGCATTGTTGGTCTTGAAGCGTGATGCTGACCCCAGTCCTGTGGTGGCTGGCATGCGGCCCTTGGACGCCAAGCTGTCCTCAGGCCTGATTGTGGCGCTCTTCGAAAAGGCCAGCCCTTTGCATGACGGGGCTGCTTGTTTGGAACGGGATCGGATCACTTGGGCCGGAGGCATTCTCCCGGTCACCGGTCGAATCGACCTTCCGCCTCAATATGGAACCCGCCACCGTGCTGCACTCGGCATCAGCGAACAGACCGATGCGGTGGCCCTTGTTTTGAGCGAGGAAACGGGAACGTATTCCTTGGCCAAGGAAGGCAAGATCACCTCTCGAATGGATGGGTCAGTGCTGGTGGACAGGTTGCGTGAGGCCATGGCCTCTGCCTGAGAAATCCGCGTTATTTCACCACGAACCGCGCCTGAGCGCCATTCGTGCTCCTCACCACATAGACACCGGGAGCCCAATCGGACACTGCCCAAGTCATGGTGCCTCCAGGCAAGGCCAGCCACTCCGTTTTCAGTCGGCCCATGGCATCGAAAACAGAGAGCGTTTGCATGTCAAACCCGTCGCAGGTCATTTGGACCACGCCATTCCCCATTCTCAAATCCAACGACAATGATGCCTCGTGCACTGCAGAAAGCGGTTCCGATGGCGCCACAATGAAGAGGTGGCTTTGGGTGCTGATGGCAATGTTGCCACTTTCGAAATAGGGATAGACGTTCCAGGCCCCTCCGCTGGTGCCCGTCTGGTTGCTAAATGGATTGGTATCAAAAAATGCCACCTGCTCGAATTCCAGCGCTTCTGGGTTGATGATGTCCCACACCTGTATTCCTGCGTAGTAGTTGGCCTGATACGCCAATCCCTGGTGCGTGTAAAGGTTGTGGTCGGTGACCGATAAGGGGCCCTCATAAAAACCCAGGACCTCTGGATTGTCTAAATCCTGAACGTTCAGCACCCATGTGCGCGTGAATTCAGCCTGTCCCGAACCCTCATCCATTTCATCGTTGACCAGGACAAACCTTTGGTCTTCGGTCAACCANCCTTGGTGCGTGTANACCCAGTTCTCATTGGCGATGGATGCAATCGTTTGACAATCGGTTTTGTCTGCGACATCCACAATATGAAAGCCACTGAAACCACTGAACGCAAATGCAATTTCCTTGCCCACGTGGTCTGGATCAGGGCCGTTGTAGACTACAACCTGCGCGTCGTGGATGTACGCTTCCTCCCAAGCCCCCGCCAAGGTGGGATTGCTGGGGTTGGACACGTCAACAATGTGCAAGCCTCCATTGAAAGTGCTCGTTCCGATGCCGTACACATAATTTGTTTCAGGGTTCGCCGCAATGTTGTGGGCGCCACCAAATCCAGTATACCACGATAGCAAAGGGACATTGGACATGGGCTCCATGGTCAGTACTTGCTCCAAGTCAATGGCCTGCATGCCATGTTCTCCGGCCTCACTCACGATGTAGGCGACATCGCCAATCACCTTGATGTCCCTCCACAGGCTGGGCACAGAAGCTGTGGGCACATTCCCCACCATTACTGGATTGACAGGATCCGTGATCTCCACGATAGAAGTGCCATCGCTCCGTCCAAACAAAACGAACTCCCTTCCTTCGCGGGTCCACCCCCAACAGTCGTTGCCGTTGCCTGGAGGTACCCCGCCCAATTCTTCGAACGAACGAACGCTCATCAGGTCCATTCCATCGCAAGGGTACTCCCCTGCCAGCCCATCTTCACACGGAACTTGGGCTGAGACCGATACCGCTTGAACCCCAATAAAAACAGCCCAAAACAGGCGCATGACACTCCGCATATTACCAGTCTGCGGCGCGCTGCTCAAGTTCAGGAAGGGTGACGTATTCATCGTGGTTGAGATCTTGTAGTGTATGACGCAGACGGTCCAGAAAGCGTTGCTTGAGCACCACATTGCCATTGGGCAGATACCCAATGACCAATTGTCTGGCACGAATGCTCTCCTGCAGCGCTTGAACTGACGACTCCAAAGTCCCCAGGTCTTCCTCTTGTTCCAGCGATAAAACAGCGTCAATCAATGCCAGCTTGCGCGCGGCGAAAGCCCCTTCTTTATCTGGTGAATTGTCCGCTCCCATCAATTTTCGAGGGGCAAGAAGTTGTACTGATCGTCGTATCCAAGCATTTGCTCAGTGAAATCCTCAGGGTAGGTCAATTTGACATCCACAATCTCCCCTGCTTCGTTGGTCACCGCTTCCAATTGCGGGTTGATGAAGCCGCCATATGGTGCGATGCCTAAAGCCTCAGAGCGCGTCAGCACTTCTTGGTGAATGGCCGGGTCGACCTTGACACCGTATCCTTCGACCAACGCCTTGGCTGCTTCATAATCCCCTTGTGACTTGATGCGCTGAACTTCGCGGAGAAGCTCTCCGAACAAGGCCCGCACTCGGTCGTAATCCTCAATGTTGTAATAGGTTTTGCCATCCCTATTGATCTCACGGATACTGTTGTCTGCTGCAGCCTGCTCTACCACCCAATGGCTCACCCAAGCGCGGTTCCTCATGTGGGCTTCCTCGATGTTCTCACCCAGCTCCAAACGGCGCAACTGCATCAACATGCCATTGCGGATGTAGCTGTCATATTCGCAACGGCCAGTCTCCAAGTTTTTGACCAATTCCAACTCGATGAGCTTCTCGTCGAGCATGAAATACAAGGCCACCAAGTCGGCACGTCCTTCCTCCATGGTGCTGGCATATTCTTTGAGCGTGCTGGCAGGCTCTTCGACTCCCGGCTCAAGCTGTCCGCTCGCGTGGCCAATGACTTCGTGAAATGCGGTATGGATCTTGCCTGCCAAACTTCCGTGAGCGCCCGCGCGGGCCTTTTCTACATCATCAAAAGCAAATTCGTCCGTGATTCCGGAACCTCCTGCCTTGTCGTAGGCATCGATGATGTTGCCCAAGCTGACGCTCTTTGAACCATGCATGGTGCGAATCCAGTTCGCGTTGGGCAAATTGACACCAATCGGGGTGCTGGGAGAAGCATCCCCGGCTTCTCCAACCACGTTCACCACGTTGTACGTGATGCCCACGACCTTGCTCTTCTTGTGTGCGTCCATGAACGGCATGTGGTCTTCGAACCACTGCGCATTGTCCATCATGACAGCCATTCGCTCAGACGCTTCGAAGTCCTTGATTTGAACCACCGTCTCATAGCTTCCGGTAAAGCCGAGTGGGTCGTTGTAGACTTCCACAAAGCCATTGATGTAATCGATGTCCCCTTCGGTGTCGCGCACCCAGTTGATGTTATACAGGCTCCATTTTTCCAAATCGCCTGTGCGGTAGTAGTCCACCAAGTGACGCAAAGCCGCACCTTGCTTGTCGTTCTCTGCGTACTTCTGGGCTTCCTTCAACCAGTAGCAGACTTTCTCCAAGGCCTCACCGTAGAGCCCTCCCACTTTGTACACATCCTCTACCACATTGCCATCGGCATCTTTGATCAGGCGGCTGTTTAAGCCTTTTTCCACAGGCTTGTTGCGGTCCACAGCGTAATTGGCAAAGAAGGCCTGGGCCTCTTCGGTGCTCACGTCAGGGGCGTAGAAATTGATGGCACTGGATTCCACCAAGCCTTTGGTAGCATCGAGCTCAACCTTCTTGGACTCGCGGCTTGGATCGTACAGCATGTCCAGCACTTCAGCATGGCCTTCCCCATCGGCTAAACCGCTGTTCTCTAGAACGAATTCAAAGTAAGCCCGGCTGCATTCCGGCATCAACTTGGCATTCGAATAGTGGTGGTGAATGCCATTTGAGAACCACACCCGCTTGGCAAAAGTGTGGAACCGCTGCCAGCCCTTTGTGGACCGATCTCCCGAAAAATTGCGGTGTGCTTCGTCCAGCATGTGACGGACGCGCAGATTGTATCGGTTGTTCTGGTCATACATGATATCACGACCGCTCAATCCCGCTTGCGTCAGGCAATAGGCCAGTTTGCGCTGGTCATCTGACAGTTTATTCCACCCTCCTACTTGGTAGCGAATCAGCTTGAGATCAGCGAATTGCTCGGTCTGCCAGACAAAACCATTGGCATCTGGCTCTCCGGCCATCTTGTCGATTGTTTCTGCAGCCATGCCGTCTTCACCGAGGTCCGGTGAGGGTTCTCCACACCCCATCATCAGAAGGGCTGGGATGAATAACGCCAGAAATTTGGTGGAGAATCCACCGGTGTTGTGGGAATTGTTGTGCATCGCTCTTGGCTTGATGCGCGAAAATTAGGCAATCTTGCACGCTGTTGGGGGAAACCTATCAATCTCCCTACTGATTGTCAACGATACGCCCGCTTTGAAGCGCACTACCCGGCTCCTTCTTCGCTCTTTTTTGGGCCCCTTCATCATCACTTTCCTGGTGGCGCTGTTCTTTTTGGACATGCAGTTCCTCTGGGTATATGCCGATGAGCTGATTGGCAAGGGGCTGGCTATTCATGTGGTGCTCGAATTGCTGCTGTACGCTTCTGCACGATTGGTCAACCTGGCGCTGCCGCTGGCCATCTTGATGAGCAGCATCATGACGCTGGGGGCCATGGCGGAACACCAAGAATTGACCGCACTCAAGTCTTCGGGCATGCGTTTGGGGCGCATCCTCAGGCCGCTCCTGATCTCCATGATGTTTGTGGCCGGAGGCGCCTTGGTCTTTGCCAACTATGCCTGGCCCGTTGCGAACCTCAAGTTTCGCACCCTGTTGTACAGCGTTACCCGCAAAAAACCTACGCTCAATCTTGAAGACGGGGTGTTTTATAATGGCATTGACGGTTATGCCATTCGGGCCGCCAAGGTGGACCAAGAAACCGGCGGTCTGCAAGACGTCTTGATTCACCACCACGGCGGGACCCGGGAGGGCGCAGGACTCGTCATCAAGGCGCAAAGTGGAACCATGCGCACCTCTCCAACCGGGCGGTTCTTGATACTCGACCTCGCCAAAGGCTCAAGCCATGAGGAAAGACAGGAGCCTGGGGTGCGGCAACGGGACCGGACCTACCCCCACCTGAAAACCCTATTTGATACCCAACGGATTCGCATCGATTTGAGCAGCCTTGACTTTGCAAAAGCCGATGAAGCCTTGTTCAAACGCGCCTATGAAATGATGAGCTTGGGCCAATTGGAGGCGGCCATTGACTCATTGGAGAAGGAACGCGCCCAGATGGCCATCGCCTTGCAAGATTTTGGCCAGCGAAGTATGAACAAACCTGTTCATTCCGACAAACCCATTTTTGGTGTGGACACCTCTACCGTGCATACGGATTGGCTGACACGGCTTGGACCGGCCGCAGAACGCAGGGTGCACGATGCCGCCTCCGACATGCTGCGCAATGCCATTCAAACCGCTGAAAACCAAAGCAGCGAACGGATGTCAAAGCGAACCTTATCTGACCGACATGCCATCGAATGGCACCGCAAGCTCTTTTTGGCTTCGGCATGTATCCTGCTCTTTTTGATCGGCGCTCCACTCGGCGCCATCATTCGTAAAGGAGGCTTGGGGCTGCCTACCGTTTTGGCGATCCTGTTGTTTGTGCTCTACTACATCATCACGATCATGGGGGAACGGATGGTGCGCTCTGGAACGTTGACGCCTGCTTGGGGCATGTGGTTGGGCACCATCTTCATGATTCCTGCTGCGATCATGCTCAATTTGAGGGCTGCCCGTGAAATTTCTTGGCGCCCATTCGCCCGCTTGCGCAGCAGCCGATAACTTCACGGTCGATGCGCATTCTCCAGATTTGCCACAAACCTCCCCGCCCTGCAGTTGATGGTGGCTGTTTGGCCATGAATGCGATCACAAATGGACTCCTGAACAATGGGGCTCAAGTGAAATTGTTGAGTGCATTCACACGGAAGCACCCGCTGGATTTGGAGTCTATAGACTCGGGCTATTTAGAGCAAGTCGACCTCGAGGGTGTCCCGTTAGAAACGGACTTGGATGTCCGGGCAGCGTACATCGCATTGCTCAACGGAGAATCGTACAATATTTCTCGGTTCTACAGCCACCAGTTCGCCATGGTGCTGAAGCGCATTCTCTCTCGCGAACGCTTCGATGTGGTGCACCTCGAAAGCCTGTATACCACACCATACATCGATGTCATCCGAATGCACGCGCCTACAGCGCTCATTTCGCTTCGGAGTCACAACCACGAATTTCAGATTTGGGAGCAGCGTTGGAAGGCGGCACAAAACTTCTTTTATCGCCTCGCGCTGCGGCACATGACCAATGTGCTCGAACGCTACGAGAAAATGGTGTTAGACAAGGTGGACACCATCGTAGCCATCAGTTCAGAGGAGGGAAATGGCTACCGCAACTGGGGTTTTTCTGGCCCAATACACGTCGCTGGATTTGGCATAAAGGCGCCCGAAAAGGTCAAAAATGCCCCTCCTCCAATGCCCACATCAAACCCTCGAAAGGGGGTCAAGATGTTCCACCTGGGCGCCATGGATTGGGGCCCCAACAAAGAGGGAGTCAGCTGGTTCTTGAGAGAAGTTTGGCCACAAGTGCTGCAAGCGCATCCCCATTCCGAATTTCACCTCGCCGGTAAAGGGTTGGACCCCCAAAAGTGGATAGACGTTCCTGGCCTCTTCAATCACGGAGAAGTGGAAAACGCCGGGACTTTTGCTGAGCAGCATGATCTATTGGTGGTTCCCTTGCTCAGAGGCGCTGGAATTCGCGTCAAAATTGTGGAGGCCTTTAGCCGAGGCATTCCAGTGGCCTCGACAACCATGGGCATTCAGGGGCTTGAAATCACAGACAAGGACTGCTTGGTCCAAAGTGAACCCGAAAATTTAGCCCAAGCCATCATTGACTTGCTCAATGACTCCAGCCGGCTCAAAGGACTTTCTGAAGCGGGAGTGAAAGTGGCCACCACGTCATTTGACCAAGACAAAATCGGCGCGGAATTGCTTGAATTTTATGGTCAACATGTCCGCATCTGACCGAAAGCCACGTTTGGCGGTGCTGACTCCGCGTTTTCCGCTGCCGCTCAACAAGGGTGATCGGCTCCGGATTTTTCACCAACTGGAGGTGCTGCACCAGCATTTCGAAGTGGACCTGCATTGTTTGACTTTCCGTCAGATTCCCTCTGAGGACCTCAAGGCCATCAAAGGAAGGTGTTCAAAGGTCACGGTGCACAAGCTGAAATGGTGGAAAGCCGCCGTTCGACTGGGGTGGTCTGTATTTTCTCGGCGCCCCTTCCAGGTGCTGCTCTTCACAGAGCGGCGTCTGATCCGTTCCATTCGTCAGCACATCCTCAGGGGACAACCTGATGTTCTTTTGGCCCAAATGGTGAGGACGGCTGAGTATGTCAAAGACCTCGATGCTGTTCCGCATGTTTTGGACATCATGGACACGCTGCACGCCGGTGCTGAGCGAGAGGCTGAGCGCGCACCCTGGTGGAAGAAACCCCTGCTCAGAGAGGAAGGCCGACGCCTGCTGCGTTATGAGCATCGCATGCCGCAATATTTCGATGCCTGCACCATCATTTCGGAGCAGGATCGGCAACTCTTACCCCACCCTGACAAGACGTGTGTCACCGTGGTGCCCAATGGCGTGGATACTCAGTTTTTTTCGCCAAAGGCCTTACCTCCAGTGCTTACTGGCGCCAATCACGCCCATTATGACGTGTCGTTTTGTGGCAACCTGGGGTATGCACCAAATGTGGTCGCTGCCCGTTTTTTAGCCCAGGATGTGGCCCCTGCTTTTGAGCGCATCATGGGACGCCCACTGAGATTGCTTGTCTGCGGAGCCCAACCGACAGCGGCTGTCAAATCTCTTTCATCTCAACACGTAGATGTGATCGGCGATGTGGAAGATATCCGTTCGGCCTATCTCGCAGCGCCCATTTTTGCGGCGCCGATGTTGGTCAACACAGGCCTTCAGAACAAACTCTTAGAAGCCATGGCACTGGAACGTGCTTGCCTGACCACTTCCCGAGCCTTGGGTGCACTGGGGTGCGATGTCGGTGATGCTGTAGCCACGGCCAATGATGCCGATGCTTTTGCGACCCAGATCGCCTCCCTTTCCCAAGATGAAGAACGCCGTCGGCTCATGGGCCGTAAAGCCCACGAACTGGTTCAGAAGAAGTTTACTTGGCAAGCTGCATCCCACCCCTTGGTAGCTTTGTTGCAGAATCAGGCCCGCTCCATTCGTTGAAAGGGGCCGAGATGAACTTATTTTTACCAGATGCAGAAGGCCATTCCAGTATTGAATGCCAAAGGATTTCTCGACGGGAACGAAGAAGCCCAGTCCAGTTTCCCTTTGGAGTTGAGGTCCGCTTTTGAGACCTATGGATTTGTTACACTCGAGGGCCACGGACTCGATGACGCCCACATCAAAGCGGCCTATCAAGGCGCCGAGCGGTTTTTTGGGCTTTCCGAAGAGGAAAAGAGGGCTGCCAGTATTGCTGGAGTAGGCGGGAATTTTGGATATACGCCTTTCGGTCAAGAGCACGCCAAGGACGATGCCCGCGCTGACCTTAAAGAGTTCTACCATTTTGCGCAAACCAAGTACGAGCAACCTGAATGTCCAGCCGTTCCTGAGTTCATCTCTGATAGCCGGTCCTTGTACACCAATCTGGAAAGCCTTGCTGCCCGGCTCCTTGAAGCTGTGGCCCTGTCGCTTGATTTGGACCGGCATTATTTCGCCGATTTCGTCAAAGGCGGAAACAGCATTTTGCGTGTGCTGCACTATCCTCCAGCTCCAGATGCACCTGCCGATGCTCCAAGGGCGGGAAGCCATGAAGACATCAATCTGATCACTTTGCTCGTAGGCAGCTCTGCGGACGGACTCGAAGTGCTCGACAAGGAAGGCGACTGGATTCCTGTTCGCGCCCACGCCCAGAACCTCACGGTCAACGTCGGCGATATGCTGCAGAACCTCACCGGTGGCATCCTCCGGTCCACAACCCACCGTGTTGTGTTGCCAGCCGGACCGCAGCGGAGTCAGTCGCGCTACAGCCTTCCCTTTTTCCTGCACCCAGTAGGACCTATGCCATTGGGGCCCATTATGGGAGACAGCAACGCCTATCCCGTTTGGACTGCAGCTGAATTTCTTGACCACCGACTGCGGGAGATTGGCCTGAAATAGGGAACGCGACTCCTGGTCATCATCTGGCCATCTTTTGAGTGCCTATTCAGAAAGGAATGGGGTCTTGGATCCACCGATATGGCCCATAGGTTTTCTTAAGACTTTTGGGATGCCATTTTGTGTGGTTTAGGGGTTAATTGGATACATCCAATCCATACTTCCCCCATGAAAAACAGGTTGCTGACCACCTTTTCACTTTCTCTTTTTTCCGCCATTCTCGGAGGCGTCATCGCCCTCCAATTTGGACCAGCCTCCGCACCGCCCTTCCCCGCAGAGTCCCCGGCTCCTGTGGTCTTGACACACGGCTCACCGGCATTGACACAGCCCAAGGCTGTTGTGACGCCCTCTCCTATTTTCCGAGAGCGCCAGTTTGCTGCCCGACTTCAGAACGGCAGCAGGTCAAGCTTTGGATGCCGTCGTCCATGTGCGGACCTCAAAAACGGTAACGCCCTCCTACGGTTGGTACGACTGGTCGGGCATGTTTCAACGCCCCGCCCCCCGCATGATGCCCTCGGGATCGGGAAGTGGCGTGATCCTCTCCGAGAAAGGCTTCATCGTGACCAACCACCACGTCATCGAGGGCGCAGACCTCATTGAGATCGGCCTGAATGACAACCGGAATTTTACAGCGCGACTGGTGGGATCAGACCCCACAACGGACATCGCCGTGCTTCAAATTGAAGCCTCCGACCTCAAGGCTTTGGAATGGGGAGACAGCGACGCGGTTCAAGTGGGAGATTGGGTGCTGGCAGTGGGCAACCCCTTTGATCTGACCAGCACAGTAACCGCTGGAATAGTCTCGGCCAAAGCCCGCGACATCCAACTGCTCCAACCAGACTTTGACCGGTCTCTTTTTCCAGTGGAGAGCTTTATCCAAACGGATGCAGCTGTGAACCCCGGAAACAGTGGAGGAGCCCTGGTCAGTGACCGCGGTGACCTCATTGGCATCAATACTGCCATCGCTTCTCGAACGGGCAGTTATGCGGGTTATGCCTTTGCGATCCCGGCCAGCCTTGCAAAAAAAGTTGCGGGTGATCTGATTGAATTTGGGGCGGTCCAGCGGGCCTTCTTGGGCATCAATATCCAACCGGTCACGGAAGAATTGGCCCAGCGATTGAGCCTGCCCGCCGTTTCGGGAGTGCTCGTTGCCGGCGTGACCGAAGAGAGTGGAGCCCTCGCTGCCGGTATGCAACCAGGCGACGTGATCCTTTCCGTAGCGGGGACCCCCACCCCCACTTTGCCCGAATTGCTGGAGCGGGTCAGTCGTTTCAGACCCGGTCAGTCTGCCACAGTCGAAGTCTGGAGGGAACAGAGTGTACAGGTGCTTCAGGTTGAACTGGGCTCTAGAGATGGTGGACTCCCCTTGAATTCATTGCCAGATGATCCTGAAATAGATGGTGCACACCCGCCGTCGCCTTGAACGCCTTGCAAGGCCAACATTGTCCCTTAACTTATCGTACATGGCGAAGCGCTCGTATTCCTTGCCCTTTTTTCCTCTCGGGGTCTTCTTGTTGCCCGGAGAGCGCACCGGGCTGCACATCTTTGAACCGCGCTACAAACAGTTGATCGAAGAACTCGAACAGGCCCTCAACAGTGGTCTGGAAGGGTCAAACCGATTTGGGATTCCATTCCATTACGAAGACATGACGGCTTCGACAGGCAGTTTGGCCCGACTGGTCGAGGTCAAGAAGGTGCACCCAGCAGGTAGAAAGGACATTGTGGTGGAGTGCGTAGGACACTTTGAAACCCAGCGTTTCCAAGAAAAAATGGAAGCCAAACTGTATCCCGGTGGAAGTGTTGTGGACCGGGATATGCAATTGGACGCACCACTCACTCCTGAACAACGAAGCAGGATCAGCGAAATCAAGGCCCTTCTTCAGGACAGCAAAGACATCGATGTGAACCGGTTGTCTGACCACACGATCGAAGATTTAACGCAATGGCTGGGCCTCCCTCCTGCCCATAAACACCGCCTGCTGGTTTTGAAAGGCGCCCAACGCGCATCTTTTCTGGACGGAGTGCTGCGTTGGACCAAGCTTGTTTTGCAGCAAGAAGTACATATCCACAAGGGATTCTTCCCGAATTAAGCGCCTCCCAAAAATCTGAGCGGCTTGGGTCGGGCTATCTTTGGACCCATTGTCAACTCCCATGAAATCTAAGACCAACAGTGCTTTTCTTTTTGTTGCAGGAAGCCTGACCACTGCGTTAATGTCCCTCTGTCTGGTTGGATGTGACGCCATATCGAACGGTTCAGGATCAAACAGTGGTGCCGCCTATGGGGATTACCAGGATCCACTGCATCCAGAATACATGGCCACCCCTACCGAGGTGCACTTTCCCGACAGTGCCTTGGTCTACTTGAGCGAAGCCGATTATGCCGCGTTCAAAAAAGACCTATTTGGGTTTATGGATTCCAATAACGAAGCGCGCTACACCGAGCATTTTAAGGACTACTACATCCCCGAGACCTTTGGGACAGACTCGATTTTTGACCTGTATGTCCGCATGTGGGGCCAATGGGACAGCATCGGCGTCTCCACCCGTTTTGACCATTGGACTTTGCTCTATTCGTCCCCATTTTTTGAAGGGGAGATTTATGACGTGGCGCTGGCCGAAGTCAAATTGCGTCACCACATGGTGTTTCAAAAGAGATGGACAGGGAACTACAAGAACTTTGGGCGCACCCTCAGCGAGCGCTATCCTGGCGCGAGCATCACTTACATGGACACCACTTATCTGGATACAGAGGGTGATACCATCTACAAAAGGCACATCACAGCGGAAGCCCAGCGTTCGCTATATGCCGCACGCGCCTCATCCTCGGATACGACGCGCGAAGGCGGGATTCGCTGGCTCAACGAAGGTTGGCAGTCCGTGCCTTCTGTAGCCAACATCATGGACTCATCGGCTGTAACGAGCGCATGGAAGCACCGTGATGAGTTCGGCTATATCGCTACCCTGAGAGCAGACTCTACTGCGCAAGAATGAGGCGCACATCCTGTTGCCTATTGCGCGCTCAATGACTCCAACCCTACTGGCCCCGTATGCCGGAAATTGAAATCAACATATCCAATGAATGGGGCCGCCTTGAAGCTGTGGTGGTAGGACATGGAAGAAGCATGGGGCCTCCGCCCACGTTGGCCTCTGCCTATGATCCAACTTCTAAAGTTCACTTGGCCAACGGTTCTTTCCCTCAACAATCAGAAGTGGCCAGCCAATTAGATGGACTTGCTGAACTGTTGGATGGAGAAGGCATTGAGGTGCTGCGCCCTTTGGACCTTCCCGACCTCGAACAGGTCTTTGCACGAGACGTTGGACTCGTGATCGACAGCACTTTTGTGCGCTCACGTACAATTGACGCACGGCGCGGGGAATGGGATGGGGTCGCGCCCATCTTGGGGAACACCCCTTGGATGGCGATTCCAGACGACGTGCACATGGAAGGCGGTGATGTGGTGGTGCTCGACGACGCCCTCTTTGTGGGGGTCACCCGAAGGCCCGATTGGCAAGGACTGCAAACGACGCGCACATTGCCCTCTGCATTGGCGTTTTTGGCATCCACTTTCCCTCACCGTGAAGTGGTCGGATTGGAATTGCACAAAGACGACAATGACCCCCTCAAGTGCGCCCTCCACTTGGATTGTGCTTACATGCCTTTAGGCAGTGGTCATGCGATTTTATGTCCTGAAGCTTTTGTTCAAGAAGAGCAACTGAATCTATTGAGGAAGAGGCACTCATCATGTATTGAAGTGTCATTGAAAGAGGCGGCATTGCTGCAAACCAACCTCTTGCATACGGATCCTGACACCTTGGTGATCGACCCCAGTTTTGTTCGATTGAGCGAAGCCCTGAAGGACAAAGGGTACCATTTGATTCCCTGTCCACTCGACAAAGTGGGCCGGATGGGAGGACTGTTTAGATGTTCCACACTTCCGCTTCGCCGTTCCTGAAGCCCATTCAACATGCATACTGAAGATTCACACCCTGTCCAATCCACGAATCTCCTGATGATGATTCGCCCTTCGGCCTTTCGCATGAACGAGGAGACTGCGGTCAACAACGCTTACCAAAGTGAAGCACCTGACCTGAACGATACTGTTGAGCGGGCTCAAGAAGAATTCGATGGCGTTGTCACCGTGTTGCGCCAACATGGTGTCAAGGTTGCTGTCTATGACAGCGACCCCGAAGCCGACACTCCAGATGCCCTATTCCCCAACAACTGGGTGAGTTTTCACCGTGATGGCCGGGTAGGGCTCTACCCCATGTTCGCCAAAAACCGCCGCAGAGAGCGCAGGGAATCTTTGCTCCACAGCCTGGCCATCGACCACGGTCTGGACTTCGATTCCATTGTGGACTTCACTGAGTTCGAACAACACGGAGTCTTTTTGGAAGGCACCGGAAGCCTGATTTTGGACCGGACCAACCTCAAGGCATTCGCAGCCATTGGCCCGAGAACTGACCAACAAGCGGCCTTGCATTTCTGCGAAGCGTTTGGGTATGAACTGGTGAGCTTCACTGCCTTGCAGACATCGGGTGATGCCGCTGCTCCGATTTACCACACGAATGTGATGCTGGCGATTGGGTCAGATTGGGCCGTCCTATGTGACACCATCATCCCCGATGAAGAAGAGCGCCAGCATGTACTGGATGCCCTGTCCATTGGAGGCCGAACTGTGATCCTCATTTCCCCAGAGCAGGTCAATGGTTTTGCGGGCAATGTGCTCGAAGTTCGAAATGCCGAAGAAGCCCCCTTGATCGCCATGTCCTCTGCAGCATACTCAAGCTTTACGTCCGAACAGCGGGCAGAGCTTGAGGCCATTGCCCCCATCATTCATGCCCCAATTCCCACCATCGAACAGTTGGGTGGCGGATCTGTACGTTGCATGCTTGCTGAAGTTTTTTTGCCCCACATCGCCCCATGAACATGCGACTCGACAGCCTGCTCCAATCCGCGGCAGCATCAGCATTTGAGCACTGTTTTGGCAGCGCCCTTCCCACCGAACAATTCAGCGTCCAATTGACGCGCAAAGAATTTGCTGGAGACCGCACCATCGTGTGCTTTCCATTGGCCCGGCACAGCAAATCTGCGCCAGATGCTACGGCTGAGCAGTTGGGAGAGGCCATGGTTGCCGGCGAAAACCCCGTTATCGGTTTCAATGTGGTCAAAGGTTTCCTCAACCTTGAGATTGAACCGGCTTACTGGTCCCAGTGGCTGATGGGTGAGGCTGCAGAAGCGGAATACGGAAAAAAGCCTGCGGACAGCGAACCTCGGGTGATGGTCGAGTACAGCTCCCCGAACACCAACAAGCCCCTTCACCTTGGGCACTTGCGCAACAATTTCCTTGGACACTCTGTAAGCCGCATCCTTGAGGCTGCCGGACACTCCGTGACCAAGGTTCAGATTGTCAACGACCGCGGCATTCACATCTGTAAATCCATGGTCGCTTGGCGCAAATTCGGGCAAGGTGAAACACCAGAAGCATCCGGAATTAAGGGCGACAAGCTGGTCGGCAAGTATTACGTGGCTTTTGACAAGGCCTTTAAAGAAGAGGTGGCGGACCTCATCGCCGCGGGCAAGTCCAAAGAACAGGCCGAGAAAGAAGCCCCCATGATTTTGGAAGCTCAAGAGGCATTGCGCCTCTGGGAACAGGGCGATACGGACACAGTAGCGCTGTGGAAGACCATGAACAGCTGGGTGTATGCTGGATTCGAGCACACCTACCGCACCATGGGGGTTGAGTTCGACAAGCTGTATTACGAAAGTGACACGTACCTCATCGGCCGGGACCGTGTGTTGGATGGACTACAACGCGGCGTTTTCGAACAAACAGAAGATGGCGCCGTTTGGGTAGACCTGACTGAAGACGGGTTGGACCGCAAGCTCCTGCTCCGAGGAGACGGCACTGCGGTGTATATGACGCAAGACATTGGCACCGCCCTCTTGAGGTTCCAAGATTACCCCGACTTGGACCGCCAAGTCTACACCGTTGGCAATGAACAGGAATACCATTTCAAGGTGCTCTTCTTGGTCCTCGGAAAGCTCGGGTTTCCTCAAGCAGAGCGTTGTCACCACCTGAGCTACGGCATGGTGGAATTGCCCGAGGGAAAAATGAAATCCCGCGAAGGCACCGTTGTGGACGCGGACGACTTGATGGAAGAGATGTTCGGTATCGCCCGGGACATTGCCCAAGAGGCCGGCAAGCTGGAAGGGCTCGATGGTGGCGCCCAGCGTGAGGTGTTTGAGCGGGTCGGCCTGAGCGCTCTCAAGTATTTCTTGCTCAAAGTCGATCCCAAAAAGAACATGATGTTCGACCCCAAGGCTTCCATCGATTTTTATGGAAACACAGGGCCATTCATCCTGTTCAATTATGTCCGAGGCCGCAGCATTCTGCGCAAGGCTGAAGAAGAAGGACTGACTTTGCCCCCGTCTCTTTCGAAGGTCCCTGGGCCTGACGAGATGGAATTGGTGGGCGCGCTCCATGCTTTGCCCGATGTGATTGCAGAAGCAGCCTCCACATACAACCCTTCCCTGGTCGCCAATTGGTGCTACGACCTAACCAAAGCGTTTAGCAGCTATTACCAGGACCACCCGATTTTGGCAGCGGAAGACCCAGCGACAAGGGACTTACGGATGGTCCTCACGCACCGATTCACACGGAGCCTAAAGACCGGAATGCACTTGCTGGGCATCGCCCTTCCAGAGCGAATGTGATCAATCCACCTTACGGCGGATCACCTGGTTTTCGAAAGTGAACTCCACATTCCCAGCAGGCTTGTGGGGCGCTTCGACAGACTCTTCATGGCGTCCCGAAGCACATTGGATCTGAGCTTCTCCCCCCTCCCATTTGAGCTGGCACCACCCGGCTTCTTTCATTTCGATGACCACCACCAAACGGCCATCACTGTGCCAGGTGCAGTCCGCAACTTGGGCGTATGTGCCTTGAATGCGGTCCCTGCTGAGCATGCGCACAAACCGCTGGTACAACACATACAGCAGCATGGCCATTAAGCCAACAAAAAGCACTTGAGATAGGATGTCGAGGGTGTGCATATTGAGAGGGCGCTCGCTGGGTGAATCAGAGGGCAAAGATGCCACCAATGGCTTGCACCGTTTGGTAGCGGTCAAAAACAACGTCTGCATTGGAGACCACCTCATGAATGGTCAGCGAAGTGTACTTACCACCGCCGCTCGTCTTGCGCTCCACGCGGACATCTGGAGGGAAAACACCCAGAATGGCCTTGATTTTTTCGGGCGAGCTCGGCGAGATGAATTTGAACATGTATTCCGAAGGCCAATTGTGGTGGGCATCTAACCTCGCCCTTAATCCAGCCAATCCATCGTCCTGCATGACGCAAAGTTATCTCCTGACCAACAGAAAGGGGCACCCTGTATGGGCGCCCCTTTCTTTCTCATACCCGCAATGGGCTGGTTTTGGTCAAATGCGGATAGNATTACTCGGCACAATCCGATCCGTAGATCTGGAAGAAGTCGAGCAGGTCGTTGATGTTAATGGAACCATCACCGTTCAAGTCACCAGGACAAGGTGGCGTGTATTCACAGCTTCCATCGTTCGTGTTGGCCAGAGGATTGTAGTTCTCTGCCTGTGGGTCGGTACATCCTTCGAGAGGAAGGATACAGCCTGAATCGAAGTTGGCAGTGGGATCATAGTTCAATGCCGTAGGGTCTGTACAACCAGGGAACAGGCAGGACCCGTCGTCAATCACAGCCGTATCGCTATAGTTTGCGGCTGAGGCATCGGTACAGCCCTCGAGGGGGTATGAACAGAATCCACTCACGTTCGCGCTGGCGTCATAGTTCTCCGCTTCCGGATCCATACAACCCAAGAACAAACAAGTACCATTGTCCTGGAGTGCCGTTGCATCATAGTTGATTGCAGTCGCATCCGTACAACCCTCCATGGGGTAGCTGCACTCGCCTTCCACGTTCGCGCTGGCGTCATAGTTCTCCGCTTCCGGATCCATACAACCCAAGAACAAGCAAGAACCATCATCATCAGAAGCGCCTGGCATGTAGTTCAGAGCGGCGTTGTCGGTACAACCTGCCACCTCGAGCTCATCGCAGATGCCGTCACCATCGGTGTCGTTCATGCATGTGGTGCCGTCACAGTCGTAGACACCCGTGTACTCACAACTTCCATCGTCGTTCGTCGCGTCTTCAGAGTAGTTACAAGCTGTGGCATCGGTACAGCCACAAGTGCTGTTTCCAATGGGGAACGTGATGATCACATCGTTCTCTCCGTCTCCTTCAGGGAAAATCTGCAAGGAGATCTGACCGCTGAGTGTACCACTGGTTGTAAACTGACCAAGCAACACCTGTAAATCATCCCCAGCCATGGCATTGGTTGCACCATTCAGTGTAAACCAAGCACCACCAAAAGCGCCGTCAATGGCGATGTTTCCACCTGCTTCAAACGGTGCAATCCAGTTCGCATTCTCGCTTTCGACAGCGGTCACCTCAACTTCACCAGCCGCCGTGTTGGCGATTTCTGTCAGGCCAATCGTGACATAACTGTCATAAGGCAGCTGTGGTGCGATGCTGAACAAGAGCGGGTTGGTTGCCTGACCCAGTGCACCGCCGAACGGATCCTGGTAGAACGAAGCGGTCGTATTGATGTACGTTTCCATGCCATCCTCACCCACGATGCTGGAGAGCACGTCGGTTGGGTTGACCATCGTCACATACAAACGGTATGTGGTCATGCCGGGCACACCGTCTACCGCGACGGTTTCAAGGTTGACGCTGTAGCCATCAATGACAGGAGCATTGATACAGCTGCAATAGTCACAAGAACCATCGTCAAGGTTGGCCACTTCAAAGTAGTTGCACGCAGAAGCATCGGTACAACCAGGGATGGTCGCCACCACACAGGATCCGTCGTCTTCATCCGCAAGTGGGTTGAAGTTGAGGGCCTCTGGGTTGGTACATCCAGCGTAGATACAAGAACCGTCACCTGCCGCTGCCTCAGCATCGTAGTTGACCGCTGCAGGGTCATCACAACCAAGGATGAAGGTGACCGTCACCAATTGGGTGACCACCGTCTCATTTCCACAGTCATCGGATACCGTGAAGGTCCGGGTCGCTGTGTAACCGCCCACCCCTTGTTCGGTGCAGACGTCGACAAAGGCTATGCTCACCGTACCACAGGCATCTTCTGCCACAGGATACTCCACAGGAATCACCTCTCCTGCTGACACCTGATAATTGGCGTCTGCTGGGCTGCTGAGGATCACTGGAGCCGTGGTATCGTTGAACTCAATGCTCTGCACATAAGTGGCGCTGTTGCCACAGCCATCCGCTGCGGTGAAGGTGCGCAACACTGTGTATTGTCCCGCACACGCGCCCGCAATGGTCTCGTCAGCAAATGTGACACTCACTGTACCACAATCATCCGTAGCCTCGGCACTCGTCGTGGGCAAAGCCTCACTGCAATCCAGTGAAAGGTCCTCTGGCGTCACTGTGAAGGTCGGTGCTGTAGTATCGAAATAAGAAATGGTCTGGACGTAAGTGGCGCTATTTCCGCAACCATCCAGAGCAGTGAACGTGCGCTCAATGACACGGCTTCCATCGCAAGGGAAAGACTCGACGTCTTCGTAGGTTACCAAAGCACCGGTGCAAGCGTCCGTGGCTGTCGCCATTTCCACAGTGTATACCGTGGAGCAATCCAAGGTTTGATCCCCAGGTACGAAGTCGAACACAGGAGCCGTCATGTCTTCCAACGTAATGGTCTGCACTTCAGATGTGCTGTTGCCACACGCATCCGTCACCGTCCATGTACGGGTGATGATGTTGTTGGTCATGCAGTTCAATGGGTTCAAAGCTTCGATATTCGCCGCTCCTCCGTCCACAATCTCCATGGTGCTTCCTGCAGTTTCATCCAGCACAAGAACAATTTCGTCCTCGAGCGTGGTCACGGACCATTCGGCAGATGCTGCATCAACGAGCAGCGTTCCCATGTCCAGGTTGGCACCAACAATTCCTGCACCCGAGACATTGCTCAAGCGCACCTCGATGAAGTCATAGCTTTCAGCATTGATGACATCGGCAACGGACAAGGCAATATTGTTGCCGGTGACGTCGACCTCGATGGCACCTCGGAGGTTCAATGGGTTGGACACTTCGTCAGCCACAGTCAATTCCATGCCGGCACCAATGGCGACCCCTGTGGCCTCCAATACACGTGGGAAGGCCGAAAGGTTATCCAAGCGCATTTCCACGCGGATGTCTGCCGTCAGGCCCTCCAAGGAGAACGTACCGTCGGTCACCACGTCAGAATAGCTGACAGCAGGGGCCGCATCGCAACCATCGGCTGCGTCGGTCACATCGCCTGCATTGGCNGGAGCCGGATCCACTGAGCAGTCCAAAGTCAAATCTGCTGGNGCAGAGAAGGTTGGGGCTGTTGTNTCCTCGAAGGTCAAGGTCCAGTCGTGCGTAGCNGTGTTGCCACATGAATCGGTGGCAGAGAATGTCCGGACCAGCTGGTACTGACAAGCATCCAAGGCCACTTCGACATCGCTNTAGGACACCTCAATGGTCCCCGCGCAAGCGTCTTCAGCGGTCACTGATGTCGCNGGAATCGCCTCNCCACACTCCAACGTCTGGTCTGTTGGAAGTCCGGCCAATACTGGAGCGTCGTCGTCCACTACCGTTACGCTCTGCACCTCTTGAGAGAAATTGCCACAAGCATCGATGGCGGTGAACGTCCGAATCAGGGTGTAACTGTTGGCACAAGCACCAGCCACCACCGTCATTTCTTCGCTCAGATCAACCGAACTGCAAGCGTCAGAAGCGGTTGGGCTTGGGAACGTGTAGTCCTCTTCGCAGCCAATGGTCACATCGGCAGGCACATCGCTCATGGCAGGTGCGGTGTTGTCTACAAGGGTGTAAACCGTTGTCTCTGTGTTGACGTTGCCACAAGCATCTGTTGCATACCATGTGCGCAGCAACGTGCCGGTGTTGCCACAACCTGTCGATGTCATTTCATCGGTGAAAGTGATGGTCACGCCGTTACAGTTGTCAATCGCCACAGGCTGATTCGACGGAATGGGATCACCACATTCCACCGTAGCATCGGAAGGAACATTGGTGAAAATCGGAGCCTGTTGGTCTACCACGTGAATCACATGTGAAACCGTATCGGCTTGACCGAAGTCATCGGTAACGATNTAGGTACGGATGATGTCGTAAGTCTCACCGCAAGGGCCATCTACGATCTCATCGTTGTACGTGAAAGTCAAATCCTGGTCACAGTTGTCCGTAGCAGCAGGCATGACCACACTGATGTCAGCTGAGCAGCTCACGTTCATGTCTTCCGGAGTCTCCGTAAACTGTGGCGCTTCGCTGTCAAAGAGGCAAGCGTCGTCGCAACCATAGCCGAACTGGGGATAGTAGCAACTGCCATCATCGATGATCGCACTGGCCACGTAGTTACACGCCTCAACGTCGATACAACCGCACTGGCTGCCTCCGAAGGTCAAGGTCACACGCTCTTGGTTCAAGTTGTCTCCTTCTGGGAACACCTGAACATAGAACTGACCGCTCAGATCACCGTTGGTGGTCAACTGTGCCAAAAGCACCTTGTTGTCGTCACCTGCGACACCGTTGGTTACATCTGGGTTGACGAACCATCCAGATCCAATGATGTCATCGATTTGGAAGCCTGATCCTCCCTCGAAGACGGAGCTCCATGCTTCGGGTTCTGGCAGGCCTTGGATGTTGCCCTCGCCATTGGCGGATACTGGGGCTGCATCAATGCCAATCGTGAACCAGCTGTCAAACTCGATCTCGGGAACGAAGCTGTAGAGAATGGGGTTGATTCCGTTGGGGAACACTCCGCCATTGGGGTGCTGATAGAAATCACCAGTGGTCTCCACATACATGGGGTTTGAAGCCTGGCCGGTAACAGCACTGACCTTGTCCGTTGCGTTCGGAGTCGTGATGTAGACGCGGTAGGTGATGTAGCCCGCAATCGCGTTGGTGGCATACTCCTCGATCTCCACGCCATAACCAGGCATGTCGGTGGTGAATCCAGAACAGCTGCAGAAGTCACAAGAACCGTCGTCTTCGTCGGCCATCGGCGCATAGTTGCACGCCAAAGGATCCATACACCCGCTGAAGTTGCCATCAAAGGCGTCACAAATGCCGTCACCATCGCTGTCTACAAGACAGTTGCCCTCACAATCGTATTCTGGAGTGGGGAATGTGCAACTGCCGTCGTCAGAAGTGGCCGTGTCGTCATAGTTACAGGCCGAAGAATCGGTACAACCGAGACAGCTGGTGAACTCACAGGAACCATCATTGATGCTGGCCGCACTGTCGTAGTTACAGGCACTGCTGTTGGTACAGCCTGTGCAGCTTTCGTACTCGCAGCTGCCGTCACTAAAGGTGGCGTCTGGATTAAAGTTGCAAGCCCCCAAATCTGTACACCCTAAGGTTTCCTCCTCGTCACAGATGCCGTTGTTGTTGCCGTCATTGATGCAATCTCCGTTACAGTCTAGGTTGGCAGCAGGCGGATAGGTACAAGAGCCGTCGGAACTCGTCGCGGTCGCATCGTAGTTACAGGCTGAACTGTCCATACACCCGAAGCAAGTGACGTAGTCGCAGGACCCGTCATTTTGCGAAGCGGAAGCATCGTAGTTACAGGCCGCAGCATCGGTACAACCCGCACAGCTGGTCGTGTCACAGTTTCCGTCATCAAAAGTAGCGTCAGCATTGAAGTTGCAGGCCAGTGGGTTTGTACAACCCGTTGTCTCGACTTCGTCGCACAAGCCATTGATGTTGGCGTCGTTGAGGCAGTTGCCGGAGCAGTCCACATAAGTCACACCATAGATGTCGTCAGCGTAGAGACAGGTTACAGGAATGGTGGCCGCAGCATCATAGTTGCAGGCCAGCTCCTCTGTACAACCCGCACATGAGGAGAACTCACAAGGGTTCTCTGTGTCGCCAAAGTTGCATGCAAAGGGCAATTCACAACCTGTGACCTCTACTGAGGGGGCAGAACCACCGTAGGAACATCCGTAGGTCAGGAAGTCAGCCACACCCGCTTCGTAGTTGTCGGCAGCAGGATCACCACAGCAAGCATAGAAGTCACACGCGCTGTCCAACTGAATGGTCGCTGTTGGATCGTAGTTACACGCGAAGGTGATCATACAACCCGCACAGCTATCGAACTCACAGCTATCGTCTGAGACATTCGCACCGAGGTCAAAGTTGCACGCCGTAGCATCGGTACAACCAGGGTACTCACATGAGCCATCTCCAAAGTCGGCGGTAGCGTCATAGTTGCTGGCTGATTCATCCGTACATCCACCAAAGAGGCAAGACCCGTCGTCTACCGTTGCGGTGTTGTCATAGTTGAAAGCATCGCCATCGGTACAACCCCTGCAGCTGAAGAACTCACAAGAACCATCATTGATGCTGGCTGTATCGTCGTAGTTACATGCCAAGGTGTTGGTACAGCCTGCGCATGAAGTCAAGTCACAGCTGCCGTCATCTAAATTGGCCCCTGTAGTAAAGTTGCAAGCCTGTGGGTTGGTACACCCTTCGTACAAGCAAGATCCGTCATTGAAGTCTGCGGAAGCTTCGTAGTTCGCCGCTTCTGTATCCGTGCAACCACCAAAGAGGCATCCGCCGTCGTCCAACAACGCTTCTGCGTCGTAGTTCACCGCGTCGGAATTGGTACAACCGTAGCAATCGAACGTACAGCTGTTGTCGTTTTCTGTAGCCGCTGGATCGTAGTTACACGCTGTGGAGAGGTTACAGCCCAATACCTCGTTGAGGTCACAGATGCCGTCGTTGTCGGCATCAGAAATGCAGGAGCCATCGCACTCATATCCGTAGTCTGGATAAGCACAGTTGCCATCATCATCGGTCGCCAAGGCATTGTAGTTACACGCCGTGTCGTCCTGACAACCCGGAACCTCGTCCTCGTCGCATACCCCGTCTAAGTCTGCATCATTCAAACAAGCACCGTCGCAATCGAAGTGTGCGGCACCGTAAAAGTCTTCGGGATAGAGGCAGTTGTCGTTGTCGGTATATGCGGCGTCGGGACTGTAGTTACAGGCATCCGACAATTGGCAGCCACACTGAGGCTCTCCCCAGCGCAAGGTCTGGAATTGCATGTTTGAGCCGTCTCCGTTCGGGAAGACTTGCACATACAATTGACCGCTGAAGACACCATCGGTTGTGAACTGTCCCATGAGGACACGCAAGTCATCACCTGCAATGCCATTTGAAGAACCATTCAAGGCATACCACCCCCCGCCGTATTGGCCGGTGAGTTCAATGTTGCTTCCGCCCTCAAAGGCTGCAACCCATGGCTCGCCTTCGACGACTGAGACTTCTCCCTCCCCTGCTGACAAGTCAGCTGAAGCAGTGAGTCCCACCGACACCCAGCTGTCATATTGAACAGACGGGAACGCGTCGATCACAGCCTGATTGATGCCGTGGGCACTGGCCGATCCAAGAACATCTTGGTAAAATGATGTGCTGGAGCGCACAAATGAAGGATTCAAATAGTCGCCAGTGATGGCGCTAAGGAAATCATCGTTGTTTTCCAGGGTGACATACAACTGGTAGGTTGTCATGCCATCAATGCCGTTTTCAATGGTGTCGATGTCCAAGCTGTAAGGTCCTGTAGCAGGATAAACGCCATCACAGGAGCAGTAATCACAGCTGCCATCGTCGGCAGTGGCTACATCGCTGTAGTTACAAGCGGAAGCGTCCATACAACCGAGCACCTCCAAAACCGTGATGGTCTGGACTGCTGTGGCAGAGTTGCCACATGCATCAACGGCTGTAAAGGTTCGAGTGATCAACGCATAGTCGTTGGCGCTGCCATCAACTTCGTCCGCATACAAGATTGTCGCTGAACTGCAGTTTTCAGAAGCTTCGGCCATGACCACTTCCACGTCGTCGTAGACACTCACGGTCACGTCGTCAGGAACACTGGTAAAGACGGGAGCGACCGTATCCACCAAGGTGATGGTCTGAACATAGGAGCTCGTGTTTCCACAGGGGTCCTCTGCTACAAAAGTCCGGTAGATGGTAGAGNNGCCTGCACATTCACCATTCTCTGANGAATCGGACTGGCTGGTGGTCACACTGCCGCAATCGTCCGCTGCTACGACACTGGAAGCAGGCACAGATGCGTCACATGCGATGNTCGTATCGGAAGGAACTTCCACGAATGTGGGNGCAGCGTTGTCCTCTACAGTAATGACCTGGATGTCCACGGATTCATTGCCGCAAGCGTCGATCACTTTCCATGTACGGGCAATTTGNTCTCCTACACAAGGGGACATGTTGTACATCCCAACATCGTTGTAGGAAATGGTATATGAATTGCAGTCTTGGGCGCTCACAACATCTCCCGTATTGGCGGGGGTCAAGTCGTCACCGCAGAAGACTGCAATGTCTGCAGGTGTTGTAAATACTGGTGCATCATTGTCGTCGACCGTGATGGTCCAAACGTCTATGGTGCTGTTGCCAGCAAGGTCCGTCGCCGTGTAAGTCCGGACCACAGTGCCGAGACAACCATCTCCAGTGGTGGTTTCACTCATGGTTACCGTCGCATCAGAACACGCATCTGTTGCCAACACGTCTGCAGTGGGCAGGGCATCGGAGCAGCTGACTGTGACATCTGATGGGAAGTCTACAAACGCAGGTGCGTCTGTATCCGAGTATGGACCGAAAGTCAAGGTGACCATGTCACCCAAGCCCTCTGCGACGCCGTTAGGGAAAACTTGGACCAAGAATTGGCCACTGAGTTCGCCATCGGTCGTCAACTGAGCCAAAAGCACTTTGTGGTCATCTCCAGCCAGTCCATTGCTGTTGTCACTGGTCACGTACCAAGCGCCGCCGAAGAAACCATCGATGGCGAGGTTTTGTCCACTTTCAAATTCCGTGGACCAGCTCTCTGCCTCTGCCATACCAATGGCTGCTTCACCAGCACTCAAATCTGGTGTCTGATCAATGCCAATGGTGACCCAGCTGTCGAATTCAAGTCCAGGGTATGCATCAAACAACAGCGGGTTGATGCTGTTGGGGAACACACTACCGAGGGATCTTGGTAGAAGCTGGTGGTGGTGTTGAGGAGGGTGGACACTTCGGAATCACCACTGACCGCACTCACTACGTCCGTAGCGTTTGGAGTGGTAACATAGAAGCGATAAGTCGTCATTCCAGAGATTCCGTCGAAAGAGACGATCTCCTGCTCGAGGCCATAGCCTGCCAAGTTGCTGCCCAAAGCGGCACAGCAGTAATAGCAGGATCCATCCTCTTCATCGGCAGCGGGCACAAAGTTGCATGCCGTGCTGTCGGTACAACCGGGTACAGGACAGGCGCTACAGCTGTTCCAGCATACTGGATCCAACGTTGCGTTGGCCGCAACATCCAGCACACGGTTCACATACTCAGCGGGAGCTGTCGTGCAGGATTCGCTGCCATCGAACATCTCCTGAGCCGACCATCCATTGACAGTAAACTTATACTCTTGCAAGCCTTCGGTCAGGTTTACGGTGAAGGACCAAATGCCATCTCCGTCACTGTCGTCCATGGGGTTGCAATCGCCGCACCAGCTGTTGTACGTTCCATTGACATACACCACATCAGAGGGGGCCAAACCATATTGGTTCATGTCCACTTGAAGTGTGATGCTGTACTGACATGAAGCGTCATCCACCAGCGCCGTAGCGTCATAGTTGACTGCTGTTTGGTCCATACATCCAGGGAAGTCAAGACAAGCCGCGCAGGTGTTCCAACATACAGTAGCCAGGTCTTGAGGGGCATCGACAATCAGGCTTCGGTTGGTGTACCCGTCCATGGTTGTTGTGCATGAAGTTCCAGGTGTGAACTCTTCCTGCTGTGACCACCCGTCGAGGGTGAACTTGTACTCGATGGTGTCAGCAGAGACGTTCAATGTGACTTCATAGACATCGTCTCCTACAGCCGTCATGGGGTTGCAATCGCCACACCATCCATTGAATGTACCGTTGACGTTCACCACACCAAACGATCCTTGGAAGTTGCCCATGTCCACCCGGAAGGTGACTGAATACTGGCAAAGTCCATTGTCAATGTTGGCCAAAGCGTTGTAGTTCGAAGCAGTACTGTCCATACATCCTGCGATGTCATCCACACACTCTGTGCAGCTGTTGTAGCAAACGAGTGGCATGACAATGGGAGCATCCACCAGGGTGAAGCCTCGGTTGGCAAAGCCATCTGCTGGATTGAAATCACAGTCAGAACCAACAGCCAACTCTTCTTGAGCCGACCATCCATTAATGGTGAATTTGTACTCAACCGTGGCTGGTGACAAAGGCAAGGTCAACGTCCACACGTTGTCTCCATCTTCGTCGGAGAGGGGGTTACAATCGCCACACCAATCGTTCAATGTTCCGTTGACATAAACGATATCGCCGGCCACAAGACCAGCTTGTTCCATGTCAACTTGAAAGGTGACATTGTACATGCAGGATCCGTTGTCGGTTGTCGCTGAAGCGCTGTAGTTCACAGCATCATCATCCGTGCAGCCTAAAGCAGCCTCAGCCTGCTCGGCGCAAGTCAAGCAACTTCCATAAGTGTCAGAAGTCGTTGTGCCAGCGGCGGTCAAACGGTTGGCATAGTTGGCTGCATCGGTTACGGCTGCACAAGCACTCCCCGCTTGGGCATCGTCGATGAGGTTTTCTTGGGTGGCCCAATTGTCCAACATGTACTTGTATTCCACATCTCCTGCCGGAATACATACGGAAACACTGTACGTGCCATCTCCGTCTTCATCGGTCAATGTGTTGTATGATTCTGCACCACACCAATCACACCAAGGGCCGGTCACGTGAACAGTAGAGAAAGTCTCTCCGCTGCACTCCATGTCAACGTTGAATACCGTTTCGGTCGTCAAGCAATCGCCGTTGCAATCAAAATTGGCTGCTGCGAACTGGCATGATCCATCGTCAATGGTAGCTGTGTCATCATAGTTGCAGGCATTGCTATCCGTACAACCGTCGACACCGCACGAAACCTGGCTGAAGCTAAAGTTGCTCTCAATGAGTTGAGCCTGATCTCCGTTTGGAAAGACCTGGATGTAAAGTGACCCACTGATGTCTCCGTTTGTCGTGAGCTGCGCGAGCAGGACTTTCTGATCGTCTCCTGAGATCCCGTTGGCGCTGCTAGGCAGAATGTACCAGCCTCCGCCGATGGGCGAGCTGATGTCCACTCCTCCTCCTGCGCCGAATCCCACCTCCCAGGAGGCGACATTGGGGTCGACCAAAACAGAAATGTCCGTTTGGCTATCTGCAAGGACAGGTTGCTGGTCAATTCCAATCGTCACCCAACTGTCATATGCGGCATCCGGATAGGGACCGAAAAACAGGGGATTAATTGAAGCAGCCGTAGTTCCTCCGAGTGGGTCCTGATAAAAGGACGTCGTCGTATTCAAGAACAACGGGTTCACGCTGTCGCCTATGCAGGCAGAAACAAAGTCTGTGGTGCCCGGAGTAGACATGTAGACACGATATGTTGTCAATCCACCCACAACATCTGTAGCGTATGTCTCTACAGAAAGCTGAAAGCCTGAGACGTCTTCAGAGTAGTCGAAACAAGCTGTTTGGGCAGTTACCGTCCCCAAAAAGGTGACGAGCAAACAAGTAAGGGAGTACAGTTGTATGCGCATGTTCATGCAGTTAAGCCTTCTAAATTACACAATTTAGTCGACTTATTACGCTGTTAATCGATATTTCTTTTCAATTAGTCGAAATTTTTGGGATGTGAGACTCTGTAACAATAGAGACCATGAGGGGGAACTACCTTTGTTCCATCCATGTTTGAGAACCTAAGCGACCGCTTCGAAAAAGCCTTCCAGCGCATCCGCGGTGAGGCCACCATTTCTGAGGCCAACATTGGCGAAACCACCAAAGAAATCAGGAGGGCTCTTGTAGATGCCGACGTCAATTACTCCGTAGCCAAACGCTTTGCGAATCGGGTGAAGGAGCAAGCCCTTGGACAAGAGGTGTTGACCGCTATCAAACCAGGTCAGCTGTTGGTCAAAATCACCCAGAAGGAGCTCGCCGACTTCATGGGGAGTTCTCACTCCGAGCTCAATATCAAAGGCAAACCCGCCGTGATATTGATGAGCGGATTGCAGGGGTCAGGTAAAACCACGCACTCAGCAAAACTGGCATTGCACCTTCGGACTAAAATGGGCAAGCGTCCATTGCTGGTCGCTTGTGATGTCTACCGTCCGGCTGCCATCGACCAGCTCGAAGTGATGGCCAAAAGGGTCGGTGCCGATGTGTTTACCCTGCGAGAACAGAAAGACCCCGTTGAAATTGCGCAGGCTGCCATGCGGCATGCCCGAAGCCACGGCAATGATGTGGTCATCGTCGACACAGCAGGAAGACTCGCTGTCGACGAAGAAATGATGGATGAAATCGCCCGCATCAAAGCGGCGGTTACACCGTCAGAAACATTGTTTGTCGTGGACGCCATGACCGGTCAGGATGCTGTCAGAACAGCCCAGGCTTTCCATGACCGCATCGCATTTGACGGTGTCATCCTCACAAAAATGGATGGCGACACCCGAGGTGGTGCAGCCTTGTCCATTCGAGAAGAAACGGGCAAGCCCGTCAAGTTTATTGGTACCGGAGAAAAGCCCGAAGCCCTCGAAGCCTTTCACCCTGATCGCATGGCACAGCGCATTCTTGGAATGGGCGATGTGGTCACCTTGGTGGAGAAGGCCCAGGAGCAATTCGACCAAGAAAGCGCAAAGAAGCTTCAGAAGAAGATCCGCAAAAACAACTTTGATTTTGAGGACTTTCTGGAACAGGTCCAACAGGTCAAAAAGATGGGCAATGTGAAGGACCTGCTCGCCATGGTTCCCGGTATGGGCAAGGCATTGCGGGACGTTGACATCGATGACGACGCCTTTAAGCACATCGAGGCCATTATCCATTCGATGACCCCTGATGAGCGGAAGAATCCCGATGTGCTGAACGGCAGCCGCAAAGGGCGCATTGCCAAAGGAAGCGGAACGAGTGTGCAAGAGGTCAACCAGTTGATCAAGCAGTTCGGGGAGATGAAGAAGATGATGAAAACCATGAGTGGCGGAGGCCGCCGTGGAATATCCGGCATGATGTCCCGCACCGGAATGCCCGGTGGGATGCGGGCGCCCCGTTGATCCCCTCTATTGATACTATGGAAACAGGAATCCTCGACGGCAAATCCCTGTCGAAGCAAATCAAGGAAGAGATCGCCCGTGAAGTGGCGGACTGGGTCGGTCAAGGAAACCGACGGCCCCATTTGGCGGCTGTTTTGGTGGGGCAAGACGGCGCGAGTCGGACATACGTCGATCACAAAGTGAAAAGCTGCGCCCAGGTCGGGTTTGAAAGCACGCTCATCGAACGTCCTGCCGACATTGGCCAAGCCGATCTGCTAGAAATTGTCGCTCAACTCAATGATGACCCCGCCATTGATGGGTTCATTGTGCAGCTTCCCCTCCCCGCCCACATTGACGACCAAGCCGTCATTGAAGCCGTAGATCCTGCCAAAGATGTGGACGGGTTTCACCCCTCCAACATGGGCAACCTGGCCCTTGGATTGCCGGGGTTCGTGCCTGCTACGCCTGCGGGCATCATGACCATGCTCGAGCGTTCGGGTGTGGAGACTGAGGGCAAGCACGCTGTGGTGATAGGCCGATCCAGCATCGTAGGCACCCCCATGTCATTGCTTTTGAGCCGTTCCGGAAGTCCGGGAAACTGCACCGTGACGCTGTGCCACAGCAGAACACAAGACCTCGCGGCACATTGTAGCCGTGCCGATATTTTGGTGGCGGCTGTGGGCCGTCCCGGTATGGTCAAGGCCGATATGGTCAAAGAAGGTGCCGTCGTGATCGACGTAGGCATTACCCGGGTCGAAGACCCCACCGCTAAGCGGGGGTTCAGGCTCAAGGGAGATGTGGACTACGCAGATGTGGCCCCCAAATGCCGTTGGATCACGCCCGTTCCAGGTGGTGTCGGCCCCATGACGATTGTTAGCCTGCTCAACAACACCCTCGAGGCCGCGCGCCGCTCTGCCGATCAGGCTTGACCCATGGCCCGCTCCACCGCCGACCAACATTGGATGGACCGGGCCTTTGCGTTGGCCGAGAATGGCCGTTGGAATACGGCCCCCAATCCCCGGGTTGGATGTGTCATCGTGAGTGGAGACCAAGCCATCGCCGAAGGCTGGCACGCCCAATGGGGAGGCGACCATGCGGAAGTCGATGCGCTCAAGCAGTTAGACGCTTCAGACCCGCGGCTGGCAGAGGCCACAGCCTACGTATCGTTGGAGCCATGCAATCACCATGGCCGCACACCGCCGTGCACAGAACTGTTGATCCAACGGGGGATTCGGCGCGTCGTGGTGGGCATGCAGGATCCCGACCCCCGTGTAGCGGGCAGCGGCATTGACCGCCTTCGTGGAGCAGGCATCGAGGTCGTCGTCTTGAATGGTCAAACGTCAGGACGGTGGTTGAATCGCCGGTTTCTATCGTCGCTGGAGCGGGGGCGACCTTGGGTGGTGCTCAAATGCGCCGTCAGTCCCGATGGATTTGCCGACCCCCCCAGAAAACAACAAGAGCGCGGCAGTCTCCCCATCACTTCGGCACCATTGAGAAAACTCACGCACCAGTGGCGGGCCGAAGAACAGGCCATTTTGGTCGGTGCGGGAACGGTTGCCATGGATGACCCAAGGCTCGATGTTCGCGAGGCTTCTGGCCCTGCTCCCATTCCAGTGGTGATGGATCCCCATGGAAGAACTTCACCTTCTGCGCAGGTCTATCAGCACCCCCAGGCCGTTGTCTGGGGCGGCCATAACGCTCTTCCCGCTCATGTGGTTCAACTCGACACCTCAGATGGCCCCGCCATAGAGAGCGTTCTCAAACATTTGCACCATACCGGGTGCCGTTCAGTGCTGGTAGAAGGTGGTCCCTACACCTTGAATGGCTTCTTTCAATCTGGCCTTTGGGATGAGGCACGGTGGTGCATGGGGCCGACGCCCACTGGAGGCGGAATGCCCGCTCCAGCATTGCCTGAGGGCGCCATCTTGCGGGGCGCACACCCCTATGGGGAAGACCACGTGCGCTATTTCGTGAATCCCCATTCAGCGGATTGGGTGGGGCATGCGCCGTCACCCACTTTGGCCCTTCCTTTGCCGGCATGATCGCACTGGGACTCTGCATCTTCGTTTCTACCCTCATGTTCAGCTGTTTCAGGCTGTTCCCTCAAATGAAGGTGCGCCTCGAAGATGCCATCGTCATCAACTACATGGTGGCCGCAGCCCTTTCCATTGCCATCGCTGGACCCGAACACGCCTTGTCGCGATTGGGCGAGCCGAGCTCTCTGGCAGGTGCCGCCATGGGCGTGATTTTCCTCTACATGTTCAGGAAAATAGGAGAATGCACCCAGGAGCTTGGACTTGGCGTTGTGGCCATTGCGACCAAAATGTCCATGGTCCTTCCCATGCTGGTATTCATCGCCATGGATCCTACAGACGCCTACACCTGGCACAAAGGAGCGGCCATCGCCCTGGCTTTTCCGGCGGTCTGGCTCGCCAGCACACAAAGTAAAAAACACCAAGAGGCTCAGAAAAATGGAACTGCTACTGGCGTAGAAATGGCCAGTTGGACCCTTCCTGCGATCGTCTTTGTGGGCTCAGGACTCATAGACTTGGGCTTTGGCTGGTTCTCAAGTCCTGCCCACATGTCCTGTGATGCTGACCGGCTCACCTTTGCCTCTATACCATTTACCATGGCCGCCATCATTGGTGTGACCCGATGGGTCAGCATTCCACGTTGCAAGCCGCAGCTGGATCGGCCCACCGTACTTGGAGGCATCATCTTGGGAATCATCAACGTAGGGTCTCTCTTCTTTTTGCTTTCTGCCTACGAGCACATGCCGCTGTCCCGCTCCGCCATCGTCCCCATGAACAACTTGGGCGTTGTACTGGCCACTTCCTTGGCGGGAATGGCCTTCTTTTCCGAGCGCCCATCACGCCGCAACTTGCTGGGATGGGCTTTGGCCACGACGGCCCTTGTGCTTCTGCTCCAGTCTGATTGACGCCAATGTGCTTCCTTGCAGCATGATTCAGCTGCGCCCTTTTTTGCTGTGCTTGCCCATGGCGTTCTGTCTGGCCTGCACACCTGACGAAGATTCCGCCAATCTGCCCGCACCTTATGTACCGACACCTTCCCCGCCCGTGGAGGAACCTCCCGAAGAAGAAGGCGAAAACGGCACAGCACCAGATACTGTGCGGTACCTGGCTTTGGGCGACAGCTACACCATTGGAGAAAGCGTGCCCGCTGTAGGCGATTGGCCCAACCAACTTGTCGACTCTTTGTCGCTGCGCCTCCCCTCCACACATTTTGAGCCTGCGCGCATCATTGCCACCACAGGATGGACCACCTCCAACCTTTCACAAGGCATGGACGCTCAACAAATCGATACGTCAACTTTTGATTTGGTGTCCCTGCTGATCGGGGTCAACAACCAGTACCAAGGACTGTCGCTCGAAGCCTATGAAACTGAGTTTGTACAACTGCTGGAGCGGGCGGTCAATTTAGCGGATGGGCAATCTGACCGGGTCTTTGTAGTGAGCATCCCAGACTATGGATACACCCCATTTGGACAAGGGAATCAAACCTCCATTTCACAGGACCTCGCTGAATTCAATGCGTCCTGTGCCAGCCTCACATCTGCCGCAGGCATTGCCCACTATAACATCACCCCCATTAGCCAACAATGGCCTGGTGCTGCCAATTGGGTCGCTTCGGATGGATTGCACCCCAGTGCTCCGCAGTATGCAGCTTGGGTGGCTTCATTTGCAGCTGACGTTCAAGCGCAGCTCACCAATTGATTAAGGGACGTCCATCACAGAGCCAGTAGCCCCGTCCAAAATCTGGATGTTGGAATCTTCTGTTGTGCCATGGAGGTATGTATTGCCGGCACCAGCCACCTCAAGATAGAGGTAGTCCGTCGCATTGATGTGCACCTCTCCCAGTCCCCTGTGGTGCACCATGGCCTGGCGCGTTTCGAGTTGACGCGCATTCAAATCACCAAAGCCCGATCGAAAAGCACGCAACCTGCGTGCACGTCCTTGGACATCGACATGGCCAATGCCATTGGGCATCCTTACCTGTAGGGTGTCTGCATCAAACAACAAGTAAACGGAGCCGGACATTTCATCTCCAGTCACCCTTAAATCCCCCTCGCGCAGGGTATCCAGCATTGTGAACTGTCCCTGCCCTTCGAGCAACCACTGGCGGCAATCAACCCCTTCGATGCGCACTTTGGGCACTGCATGAAGGGGGCGCACCCATCTGCAAGTATTGAGGTCTTGAATCAAGAGGGTCCCATCGGACACCTCAGCGGACATCCCCGCCAACACCCCTTCACCTGCCGTCCAAATCAAACGGGGGGCCTCACCCGCCTCTTTCGGCGCCCACTCCACGTCGATGCGGTCCAAAACCTGTGCCGCTTCGAACCCACCATTCAGGGCCACGGTGTGCGTTGTAACCTCACCCAGTGGCGTCAAGCAACCCGCCCCTTCCCCACTGCATCCGGCAGCAAGAACAAGCGGGCCAATCCACAAAACGAATAGGAGCCGTTGCATGGTTATGAATTGCCTTGACCCAGCGCTTTCTTGGCTGCGTCCCAATGCCGGTCCATTTCTTCCAAAGGCATGGCCGCCAGGTCTCCGCCAGAAGCAGCAATGCGACGTTCCATCTCCACAAAGCGCGCCTTGAACCTTCGATTGGTGCGTTCCAATGCCTCATCGGGATTGACGTCTAGAAAGCGGGCATAGTTGATGAGCGCAAACATCACATCGCCAAACTCATCTGCCACCCGGTCGGATTTGACTTCCACCTCGGCTTCCAATTCCCCCAACTCCTCTTGGACCTTATCCCAGACCTGTCCAGCATGGTCCCAATCAAAGCCCACACCGCGCACTTTTTCCTGAATGCGCTGGGCTTTGACCATCGATGGCAGGCTCGTCGGCACACCATCGAGTACCCCTTTGGGCTTGTTCTGGTCAGGCCCCTTCTCTTTGAGTTTGATTTTCTCCCAATTGGCCTTGACTTCCTCCTCGGTGGCGGCTTCGACATCCCCGTATATGTGAGGGTGGCGGTGAACGAGCTTGTCGCAAATTCCGTGCAGCACATCGGCTGCGTCAAACACCCCGGCTTCTGAGCCAAGGCGGCTGTAAAACACCATGTGCAGCATCAAATCCCCGACTTCCTTGCCCACTTCTTCGAGGTCCTCAGACAAGATGGCATCGGCCAGTTCATAGGTTTCTTCTATGGTCAAGTGACGCAGCGACTCGAAGTTCTGCTTGCGGTCCCAGGGGCAGCCCTCACGCAGGTCATCCATGATGTCCAAAAGGCGGCCAAAGGCCGCCAGCTTCTCTTCTCGGGTGTGTCCGCCAACAGGCGAAGTCAATGTTGGACGTTGGATGGCTTCGGTGTGCGGCATAGGTCCAAAATTAAGCGGCACCTTTGGGCCTGTGACACGAAGTCCTGTTCAATTCAGCCTCTGCTCGATTTTAGGCGCATTCCTCTGGGGAGTGAGCGCCATGGGACGTTGAATGCACAAAGCCCCCTTTGGAATCAGGGCATTGGACAGCCAGTGCCGGCGGAGGTTTTCTCGTTCCGCACCGGTCAGTCATTCGCGGACTCATCGATGGACATGCCCAACGCGTTGAAGTGTCATGGTCAAACAAAGGCTATGGATATTGGGCTGCCACCCGCACCCAGCCCCAATGGGGAGTGTCTCTGAGCATCACAGACGCCGGTTCATCTCAGCACATTGGCACACAAATTGCCGCTGTATCGCATGTAGATCTGGCCCTTCGTGGCCGACTTCACTTCCGTTTGGGCGGCGGACTCGGATGGACACAGAAACCATGGGATGCCCGCACACGTCAAGGCCGGGAGCGCGTGGTGTTGGGGTCGGCCATCAATGGAGCGGCCCAGATTGGACTGGGCTTTCTGTCATCATTGAACCCAGTCTTGTGGCACGAACATGTGGGGCTTCATCTGCGGCTGGACCACCAGAGCAACGCCTCGTTCACGCAGCCCAACTTGGGGACCAATGTGGTCAGCTTAAGCGTCAGCACGCACCTTCGGAAAAAGCCGTCACTCTTTAGGGCTTCCGATGGCGACTACGTGGACATCCTGCCAGCACCGATCCATGGAGGCTATGTATTCTTGGGTGTTGGGCAGCGTCAACCATCACCTCTCTCCGCTCGTGAGGACGTGCTTGAATGTGGATACGAATACCGGTTGGGCCAACAGTCCAGGATAGGTTACATCACCGGTGCACTGCTGATGTTGAGACCCGGGCATTGGGGCTCCAGTCTGCACGCTGGCTTTCAGCTCCGATTTTCCCGCGTGTACATCGACTTGATACACGGACGTTATGTCCAACGCTGGCAATCAGAGGAAAACCAATACAACCGGGTGGTACTCAATGTCCACCTGCATCAAGGTTTGTGGTCGCGATTGGTATTGCATACCCATGGATTTAGGGCACACCATCCATCGATCGGCATCGCATGGGTTCCCCGCAATCAAGCACCTTTTGCTGCGCTCAAATAGCGCCAGGATTAATTGCACGTCGCCCCAAAGAGGGACAAAATTTCCAAGAGGTCGTTGACACCGGTCGTTCCATCGCCGTCTACGTCGGAGGGGCAGTCGCTTTCGCCTGCAGGAAAAGCACATGTGCCATCGTCAAACTGAGCGCCCGCATCGTAGTTGAGGGCATCGGGGTATTTGCAACCACCACAATTGGACACATCACAAGTTCCGTCATCCTTATTGGCGCTCGCATTGTAGTTACAAGCCCAACTGTACATACACCCTGGCACATCACCGGGGTAGAAAAGGCCCATCTGATCCAAGTATGTGCCTGCGAGCCAATTCTCGCCGCCAGGCTCAAACGCCCCTACATAATCTACGGGGTCAAAAAAGGTGCCCACAGGTTGATGTTCCGCTGGGATCACGTCGGGTTGGCTGGGAAATACATCCAAGCCCGCAGTGATGAATCCTGCCAAAGCATCGAATTCATCGTCAATGCCTGAATCAAACGCCAAGTTATTGTTGGCCACAAAGTGGTTTTGGATTTGTGTATTGCCGTTCCACACCGGCCCCTCATACAAGATCATGGTGTCCAGCGCCAAGCTGTCACCAATGTTCCAGAACCGGTTGTTGTGGATCTCCAATTCCCCGAAGAGGAAAAGCTCGTAGGCGTCACAAGGGTCCTCGTCTTCGAAGTCAATGCCCGCGTCCCAATTCTGGAAGATGCCATTGTACAGACGGCCACCTGCACCGTTGTGCCACCGCAGCGCCACAGCCGATGGGGAACCAATGTTGGTGAAATTGGCGATTTGTGGATTCGTATACGGGAGAAAGCTCAGCGTAACATCTTGAAATTCAAAGTCGTCGCCTTCAAAATCAAATCCGTGTTCACCGACTCCTTGTGGCTGATCCAGAACAGCAAACATGTATTGCATGTCCCCTACCCAGCCTTGGTCATATTCGATGTTATCCTCCGAAGAAAATGCCACCGCGACGTATTTGAGGTTGGCTGCACCACCCATAATTTGAAGGCCATCATCCAAGGTGGACACAATTTCAATGTGCTCTATCACCGTCCCTGATCCGACTCCATTTAAGCTCAGGCCATTGGTCTCGTTTCCATTGATTTTGTTCTGGAAATTGACCGGAGGGTTGGGCATTTCACTGCCACCGTGGCGAATGGACAAGTGCCTCAAGATGCCGCTTGAACCCGCGTTGTCACTACCTCCATAAACATCGCGACCTGCATTCGTGACATCTAAGATGCCCTCTGCTTGGTCGTCTCCATCATAGGTGTTGAGAATGCCGTGTCCATTGACAATCACTCCGCCCCAGAGTCCCCGGGTGTTGTAAGGTGTTGACCCGTTGAGTTCATCTCCTTCGTAAGTGAAAATGATGGGGCAATCGGCCGTACCATCTGCCAAGATTTGAGCGTCTCGCGCCACAATCAAACAGCTGGCAGCAGCCCCTTGGCCTGGTTTGGCCTGAATCACTGTGCCGGGCTCAATGGTGAGCACATCATTGGGGTTCACATAAACGAAGCCATCCAGCAAATAAATGTTGTCACAGGACAACATTTGCGTCCCCGTTCCTGCTCCGCCATTGTCGGTCAAAACAACCGTTGGCCTGTCCTCTAAAGGAAGGCAGCCACAATTCTGGCCTTGCACAGTCGCGGAAAGCGCTGCCCAAAGAAACACCACTCCAAGAGGGCGACAGAAAAATTGAATAGGCATCAAGAGCAGCAATTAGAATCCATGAATATACATAATAATTCGACAAAACCCCCATTTATTCGGATTAATCCGCATCTTGATGGACATCAACCTGCGTTTCGAACCCTTTGATGCGCCCTCCATACCCCATACCTTTATGGCATGGGAACGCATACAGTTTTGCTCGCCATTGCACTGCTCGGTTTGGGCGTTGCTGGCATCGCCATTAAAATCCTCGTCAAAAAGGATGGAGAATTCAGCGGAACCTGTTCGAGCAACAATCCCTTACTCAAAAATGAAAGTGGCAGCTGTTCTGTTTGTGGTGCCCGACCACAGGATCAATGCCGCAAGGAGGACATCACTGAGGCGACAGCCTGAATCAGGGCTGGCTCGATACTGCCGCAAAGCCTGGCGA
>JGI20156J14371_10000166_pt1 | contig 56554 bp, 51 predicted proteins | sample COG_06_FD_14371 | JGI IMG/M metagenome (IMG submission 14371)
TGTTCCGCGAGGGGCGCAAAGATGAACTCAGTGAGCTGTATGAAGAGATTCTGCTGACTGAGGACAGTGCGGCGATCGACATGGCCGCGATTATTGCCGGGCCGCAAGACGAAGCGATTACATCGCTTGAGCAAGATGCCGCCGAGCTGGAATTAAATAATGGAGAGGACAGCCCTGAGCTCACTGACAGCCCTGAGCTTAGCGAGATAGACAGCCTTGAGCCAACTGACAGCCCTGAGCCAACTGACAGCCCTGAGCTAACTGACAGCCCTGAGCCCAGCGAGATAGACAGCCTTGAGCCAACTGACAGCCCTGAGCTAACTGACAGCCCTGATCAAGAGGCTGCACAAGACGATGATCTACGTGCCCCGGAACTGAGTGCCCCTGAGCTAGCTGACCTTGAGTTGGAAGAGGTTGAGTTAGAAGACCTCGATGCAGATGACCTTGATCTAGACGCGTTAGATATTGCAGACTTTGATATCGACTTAGATGATCAAGAGCAGGCAGATCCGCAGTCATTGACGGACGCCAGTGTTGGCTCGGAGTCTGGACAATTTCCCGGTAGTGAGGAGTTGGACGCAAGTCTCGCCGATGCTACCGCTGAGACCGCACTTGAGGAAGATGATTTTACCGAGCTGGATGATCTCGATACTCTGGACTCGGTGGATATTAAGCTAGATCTGGCTAAGACTTACTTAGAAATGGGCGATCCACAAGGCGCCAGAGAGATCCTTGAGGAGTTGATTGAAGAGGCCGATAAAGAGTCCGATGACGAGGGTAGGGCAAGGGCCGAGGCGCTGCTCAATAACTTGCCCAAGTAGCTCGCCTAAGCCGATCAACTAAGAGATCACTTTGCAGTAAGTGAAGGCGGGCGTCTCGTCGTATCAGTGTGTATAATTTCGCGCATGACAGAATTAGATTGGGTATACAGCCTCAATGGTAAGATTCCGCCGGGGCAGAGCCTTCCCGCAGGAGTCAAACGCTATGCTGCCGTCGTTTCATACGACGGCAGTGCTTTTTGCGGCTTTCAAAAACAAAAGCACAGTCCATCTGTGCAGCAGGAGCTCGAACGAGCACTCAGCTCGGTGGCCAACTCTGAGGTCGCAGTCAGCTGTGCGGGACGCACCGACACCGCGGTGCATGCTAGTTATCAGGTGGTCCACTTTGATACGCCGGCGCTGCGCACTGGTCGAAACTGGGTCAAAGGCGCGAATAGTCAGCTGCCGGATAGTATCGCTCTGCTCTGGGCCGATGAGGTTGCAGAGAGTTTTCATGCGCGCTTTAGCGCCACCTCACGTACCTACCGTTATATTATTCATGCTGCCGAAGCGCGGCCGGCGATTCTTGCTCAGGGTGTCACCTGGGTGCGCTACCCCTTAAACCCCATCGCCATGCAAGAGGCCTGTCACTATTTGCTCGGTGAGCAGGATTTTTCGGCGTTTCGTGGGGCCGGCTGCCAGTCACTGTCGCCGAACCGAAATATCACTAGCGCCAAAGTCATCCAGGCCGGACAGCTGCTAGTATTTGAAGTAACGGCTAATGCATTCGTACTGCATATGGTGCGCAATATCGTTGGCTCATTGATGGAAGTTGGCTTCGGTCGGCGCAATCCAAGCTGGATAGGCGAGTTGATAAAAGGGCGCGACCGTACAAAAAGTGCCGCGACGGCGTCGCCAAAAGGGCTTTATCTGGTCGATGTTGGCTACCCAGACGAGTGTGCGATTGCGCCTATGCCGCGGGGTCCGGCGTTTTTAGATTTATAGGATTTTCTTAGAGTTAATTATTTAAAAACAATTGGTTGAAGAGATATTGTAAAGTTATTTATAGGTTAAATTCACAGGTGAGACGATGTCTGTAAGCGTGAAAATTTGTGGTATTACCACCCCGGAGCAGGCGCTAATGGTGCAGCAGGCCGGTGCCGATGCGCTGGGTCTGGTGATGTATCGAAACAGCTCGCGCTATGTGGGGTTACAGCAGGCCATCGCGGTGCGGGCTGTGATTGCCTCAGATGTGCTCTGCGTGGTGTTGCTGGTTAATGCCGATAAAGAATTTGTTAAGCAGGTGATCGCCGAGGTCAAGCCTGACCTGTTGCAGTTTCACGGCGATGAGACAGCCGAGTTTTGCCAGCAGTTTGATTTTCCCTATATCCGCGCGCTGCGCATGCATGATGATCTCGATATTGGCGTCGAGGCGAAAGCCTATAAATCGGCTCAGAGCCTGCTGTTTGATGCCTGGCATCCGCAGCAATACGGTGGCACTGGCGAGCGCTTTGATTGGCAGCGGCTTCCTCGCGAACGCAGGTTTAATTTAATTTTGGCTGGCGGCCTAACGCCGGACAATGTGGCGGCAGCAGTGGCGGCGGTAATGCCCGATATGGTGGATGTCAGCGGCGGTGTCGAGTCAGCGCCAGGGATCAAAGACCCAATCAAGGTGCGTGACTTTATTCAGCGTGCGAAAGCGTCCAGCTGAGTGAAAAAAATAACTCGGTGCGGTGTTTAGCTAGGCTAATCTGTCGTGTTAAACTGCGCCACCTGCTCAGGCCGGCTCTGTTGATTGGGAGCTCTGTTACAAGCTGGTTTAGCGGTCATGTTAACCGCTCGCTCTGGGTAAGATCTAGAGCCTAGTGTTATGAGTTAATTATTGAATTTAGCGAAAGGGAAATAGATGAACTGGCTGAAGCGCATTCGACCCAACGGACCGGCGGGCACATCAAGTGAACGCTCAAACACTGTTCCAGAGGGACTTTGGAAAAAATGCCCGAAGTGCGCATCGCCACTCTACCGCCCAGAGCTGGAGCGCAATCTCGACATCTGTCCTAAATGTGAACACCATATGCGTATCGGCGCTCGCCGGCGCTTGGATATTTTCCTTGATACTGATGGCCGCAGTGAAATCGCGGAAGAGGTCGAGCCGATCGATCGGCTGAAGTTTCGCGATGTCAAAAAATACAAAGATCGCCTCATCGAAGCGCAGAAAAAAACCGGTGAAAAAGATGCATTGGTGGCAATGAGTGGTTCGATTAAAGGTATTCCTGTCGTGGCTGTGGCCTTTGAATTCGCCTTTCATGGCGGCTCAATGGGTTATGCGGTGGGAGAAAAATTTACCCGTGCGGCGAAATTGGCGCTGGCAGAAAATAAGCCGTTGATCTGTTTTTCGGCGACCGGTGGCGCACGTATGCAAGAGGCACTGATCTCACTGATGCAGATGGCCAAAACCAGTGCCATTCTCGAGCGCATGAGATTGGCCGGTGTGCCCTATGTGTCAGTGATGACCGACCCGGTTTATGGTGGTGTCTCTGCGAGTCTGGCCATGCTTGGTGATATCAATGTGGCTGAGCCCGGTGCGCGAGCCGGCTTTGCCGGGCCCAATATTATCGAACAGACGATTCGTCAGAAGCTGCCGAAAGGCTTTCAGCGCAGTGAATTTCTGCTCGAGAAAGGGCAGATTGATATGATTATTGCGCGCCATGATATGCGCCAGCGGATTGCCAGCATACTGTCGAAGTTTATGCACCTGCCAGAACCAGTCGATGCCTGAGCGCAACTTAGCGGAGTGGTTGACTCTGCTAGAGGCGCGTCACCCCACGGAAATTGATCTCGGGCTCAGTCGCGTGGCTGCGGTCTGGTCGAGCATCGAGCAACGGCGTCGCCAGCAAGGCAATGCAATCTCCCTGCCCACTGCGATTACGGTGGCCGGCACCAACGGCAAGGGCTCCTGCCTGACCAGCATGCAAGCAATTATGTTGGCTCATGATTATCGCGTCGGCACCTTTACTTCTCCCCACTTTCTGCACTATAACGAGCGCATCTGTGTGCAGGGTCAGCCTGCCGATGATTGGGTTATTGTGGCTGCCTTTGAAGAGATCGAGTTGCTGCGTGGCGACATATCACTGACCTATTTTGAATTTGGTACGCTCGCGGCGCTGTTGGTTTTTGTCGATGCCGAACTTGATTTTATGTTGCTCGAAGTGGGTCTCGGCGGACGTCTCGATGCGATCAATATTATTGATGCCGATGTCGCCGTGGTGACCAGTATTGCCCTCGATCATCAGGCATGGCTCGGCGATACCAGAGAACTGATCGCGGTGGAAAAGCTCGGTATTGCGCGGCCATCGAGACCGTTGGTTATTGCCGAGGTGGACGGCCCAGAGGGTTTCGATAAGATGATCGCGGCAACCGCTGCGCAACCCTTTGTGATCGGCAAAGACTTTTGCCTGCAGATCGACGCGGATCACTTTAGTCTGACAGTGCAGACGCCAGACGGTGAGTCGCAGTGTTTTCAACAGTTGCCGACATCTGGCTTGCTGCCGAGCAATAAAGCGGCGGCCATTCAGGCACTGATCTGTGCCGGCGTTAAACTCGACAACCACAAGCTGATTGGCGCGCTGGATAAGCTTGGCCTTACGGGTCGTCAACAAGTATTGCAAGTGAATGGCCGTCGGGTGATTCTCGATGTTGCTCACAACCCGGCAGCTGCGAGTGTTTTAGCGGCCTCACTGACGCCAATAGCAGGGCGCTACACCGCAGTGGCCTCGGTGCTCGACGATAAGGACTGGCGAGGGATTATTCAACCGTTGCGCGGGATTATTGCAGAATGGCGAATTGCCGAAATCGGCGACAGCGATAGAGCGACGAAAGCTCAAACATTGCACGAAGTGTTATACAATGAAGGCCTTAAAGGCGCTTTATTTGCGTCGCTTGAAGAGGCCTTTGACAATGCTATTGCCGAGGCCGGTGAGGATGACACTGTTGTGGTGTTTGGTTCGTTTCATACCGTCACGGCAGTGCTCAATATGCAGCGCCAGCGCGATGGCTGTGTTATCTGATGGGTGGGTGAAATGGGTAGTGGTTTACAGCAACGAATTGTTGGTGCTCTGGTGCTCGGTGCGCTCGGTTTGATCGTGCTGCCGATTATTTTTGATTTTGCTGACCCGCTGAAAATTGATCGCGAGAGTAAACTGCCGGCGGCGCCAGAAATTGCACCACTGGAGGTCAACAAGGCACAGCGCCCTGAGGGCGCGACCACGTTAACTGAAACAGACAGCCTGTTTAATATTGCCGAATCTAAGCCAGTTACCGATGACAGTGAAAAATTTTACGGCCTCGATGAGAATGATTTGCCGCGCGCATGGGTTCTTCAGGCCGGCAGTTTCGAAGAGCGTGGTAAGGCTGAGGGGTTGATGCAGCAGTTGCGCAAAAGCGGCTTCAAAGCCTTTATCAAGTCGGCGGTGATCGACAGTAAAACGTTTTATCGGGTCTATGTTGGCCCCAAGGCCGATCGGCGCAGAGCGATTGCCGAGAAGGCTAAAATTGATAGCAATTTTGCAACTGATGCGATTGTTTTGCAGTACGTTCCCTAAGGCGAGACGTTGAGAGCATGGAATTGGCGACGATAGATTTGATAATTGTAGGTGTTGTATTGCTCTCCGGGCTGATCAGCCTGGTGCGCGGGTTTGTCAAAGAGGCTATGTCGCTGGTGATCTGGGTCGTGGCGTTCGCCGTGGCGATGAACTTTAAAGAGCCGGCTGCGGCACTGCTGGTGAACGTGATTGAACAGCCATCAATCAGACAGCTGGTTGCCTGGGGCGCTTTATTTGTCGCCACATTACTGCTTGGCAGTATGGTTAATTATTTATTGGGGAAATTGGTCAGCTCGACAGGATTGAGCGGAACTGACAGGATGCTGGGACTGGTTTTTGGTGTTTTCCGGGGGTTGTTAATTGTCCTCGCGCTGGTGATTGTTTTGCCCAGCGCGCTGCCAGTTGATCAGGACCCCTGGTGGCAATCGTCATCGTTAATACCGATCTTTCAGGGCTTTGAAGCCTGGGGCAAAGAGGCAGCGACGGCGATTAGTGATCTTCTACTGGGTTGGGTGTAATAGATGTGCGGTGTTGTTGGAATTTCCGGGACTTCGAGTGTTAATTTGCGTCTCTATGACGCGTTGACTGTTTTGCAGCACCGCGGTCAGGATGCAGCTGGTATTGTGACCGACATGGAGGGTGAACTGCACGTCTGTAAGGACGTTGGACTGGCGCGTGATGTGTTCCGCAGTGAGCATATGGCACGTCTGGTTGGTGATGTCGGCATCGGTCATGTGCGCTATCCCACCGCTGGCAGTTCTGGGCCAGCGCTCGCGCAGCCTTTCTATGTCAACTCACCATACGGCATCTGCATCGCCCACAACGGCAATCTGACCAATGCCGACGACCTGCGCAAACATATTTTCCGCTCTGATCTACGACACTTGAATACCGATTCCGACTCTGAAGTGCTACTCAATGTGTTTGCCCACGAGTTACAGCTGCGGCGCAAACTCGAACCCTCTAGTGAGGATATCTTTGCTGCGGTAAAAAATGTTCATTTGCGCTGTCGCGGGGCCTATGCGGTGGTTGGCCTGATTGCCAACCAGGGCATGTTTGCCTTTCGTGATACCTTTGGTATTCGGCCGCTGTGCTATGGCTCCCGAGAGACCGAGGCTGGCATCGAGTATGCGGTTGCCTCCGAGAGTGTGGTGCTCGACAGTATGGGCTTTGGCAGCATTAAAGATTTGCAGCCCGGTGAGGCGCTGTTTGTCGACAATAAAGGTGAAATCCATCTGCAACAGTGTGCCGACAAGTTCGAGCTGGTGCCGTGTATCTTTGAGCATGTTTACTTTGCCCGTCCCGACTCGATGATTGATAACATCTCGGTGTATAAATGCCGCTTGCGCATGGGTGAAAAGCTCGCCGAGAAAGTACTCCGCCTGATGCCTGATCATGATATCGATGTCGTGATCCCGATCCCCGATACCAGTCGCGTATCAGCGCAGGCAATGGCCGAGACGCTGGGCGTTAAACTGCGTGAAGGGTTTATGAAAAATCGCTATATCGGCCGCACTTTTATTATGCCCGGTCAGACTCAGCGCAAGAAGTCAGTGCGTCAAAAGCTCAATGCCGTAAAGCTTGAGTTTGCCGGTAAGAATGTGATGTTGGTCGATGACTCCATCGTGCGCGGCACTACCTCGCAGGAAATTATTCAGATGGCGCGCGATGCGGGTGCCAACAAGGTGTATATGGCGTCGGCGGCACCAGGGGTGCGCTACCCGAATGTTTATGGCATCGATATGCCGTCTGCCGCTGAACTGATTGCCCATGGTCGCAGTGATGAGGAAGTGGGTGAGATCATTGGCGCCGACTGGATGGTCTATCAGGATCTTGACGATCTGGTGGCGTCTGCCGCTGAGGGTAACGAGACCATTAAACGCTTCGAGTGCTCGGTGTTTAATGGCGAATATATTACTGGTGATGTGGATGAGGGTTATTTGGCGTATATCGACCAGCAGCGCAATGACAATGCCAAGAGTAAAACGACTGCGCCGGATGGCAAGCAGAGTAATCAGGTGATTGGTATTCACAATAACAACAGCGCGGCCAGTATCAATTAGGTTGTGCTGCGATTGGGAGAGCTCATCAGCAGAGCTCGCTAGGAGAACAGGTCATCATGTCAGGCAATCAAGACAGCAGGGAAGGTAGCAGCGAAGACAGTTCGTCGACTGGGGCAGAGGGTGGCGGCTCTCACCACGATAGCCTTCAGCAGGATAGTTCGCAGCAGGACAGTTTCCAGCAAGCAACGCTGGCAATCCGCAGTGGTTACCAGCGCACTCACGAGGGTGAACACTCAGAAGCCCTTTTTCTGACCTCCAGCTATGTCTTTGATAATGCCGCAGTGGCCGCCAAATACTTCAGCAATGAATTGCATGGCAATGTTTACTCGCGCTACAGCAATCCGACCGTGCGCGCTTTTGAAGAGCGTCTCGCGGCAATGGAGGGTGGCGAGCAGGCGGTGGCCACCTCATCGGGCATGGCGGCGACGCTCAGCGTGGTAATGGCGCTGTTGCAGGCGGGTGATCATATTGTCTGTTCGCGCGATGTGTTTGGTAGCACTAGGGTGATGCTGAATAACTACATTACCAAGTTTGGTGTTGAGGTGAGCTATGTGTCGCTCACTGATCTCGATGCTTGGCAGCAGGCAATTCAGCCCAATACCAAAATGCTGTTTTGTGAAACGCCGTCTAATCCAATGTCTGAAATAGCCGATCTTAATGCGCTCTCTGAGCTGGCGAAAAAGTCCGGCGCGCTGTTTGTGGTGGATAACTGTTTTTGTACGCCAGTGCTGCAAAAGCCACTTGCCTGGGGTGCGGACATTGTTGTCCACTCGGCGACGAAATATCTCGATGGGCAGGGGCGCTGCCTCGGTGGTGCGGTGGTCGGCAGCAGCCTGTTAATGGAAAAGCTGGTCGGCTTTTTGCGCGCTGCTGGTCCCTGCATGAGTCCATTTAATGCCTGGGTCTTTCTCAAGGGATTGGAAACACTGCGTATTCGAATGCAGGCACACTCAGCCAATGCCGCAGAGCTGGCAGCCTGGCTCACTGTTCACCCCAAGGTCACCAAGGTCTATTACGCCGGCCTGGAAGAGCATCCAGGGCACAGCTTGGCAAAGCAACAGCAGAGTCATTTTGGTGGCGTGTTGTCATTCTCTGTTGCCGGCGGCCGCGAGCAGGCGTGGAAGGTAATCGACAATACGCGCATGATCTCTCTAACGGCGAATCTCGGTGACGCGAAAACCACCATTGTGCACCCGGCAACCACGACGCACGGCAGACTGTCTGACGAAGAGCGCCAGCAGGCCGGTATCGGCGAAAACCTGATTCGCGTCGCCGTTGGCCTGGAAGATATTATTGATATCAAAAATGATCTGCAGTTGGGTCTGAATCTAATCTAGCCTGCGTATACAGTGCTTCCCATTGGCTAAAACAGCCGGAGTTAACGCGATGTCCAAATTGGTTCTTCCCTCCGCTGATCAGGCACTGCCAGGTCGCGACACTGAAATGCAGATTAGCAATCAACACTTCGTCAATGGTCAGCCACTCAAGCCACCGTTTGCCGCAGGGCTGTGCTCGGTGGTATTTGGAATGGGCTGTTTTTGGGGTGCCGAGCGACGCTTTTGGCAGCAGCCTGGTGTGGTCTCTACGGCCGTGGGATACGCTGGCGGGGTGACGCCCAATCCAAGCTATGAAGAGGCCTGCTCGGGTTTAACCGGGCACTCCGAGGTGGTGCTGGTGGTCTATGACCCAGCGCAGATAGGCTTTGACCAGCTGTTGGCGGTATTTTGGGAATCCCATGATCCGACTCAGGGCATGCGTCAGGGCAATGATATAGGCAGTCAATACCGCTCGGCGATCTACTGCGACACGGACAATCAGCTTGAACAGGCGCTGGCCTCAGCAGAGACTGTGCAGAGCCAATTGGCCAGCCTCGGGTTTGGCGATATTACAACCGAGATGCACATGGCTCCGACGTTCTTCTATGCTGAAGAGTACCACCAGCAATATCTTGCTAAAAACCCAGCTGGTTACTGTGGACTGCGCGGCACTGGGATTAGCTGCGCGATCTAGGGAGTAGGTGGCCTTAGCTATTAGCCATGCGCAATCGTTCCGATTTTGGATCCGCTAACGGAATTGCTTTTAGCAGCTGTTGTGTGTATTGCTGTTGCGGGTTGGCCCATAAAGCCTCGGTGTCGCCACATTCAATGATCACACCTTTGTTCATTACCACGACGCGATCTGAGATATAGCGAACCACTGAGAGGTCGTGAGAGATAAACAGCAGCATTGTCAGATTATGTCGCTCGACAAGATTGAGAATGAGATCGAGCACCTGAGCCTGAATGGTGACGTCGAGTGCGGAGACCGGCTCGTCGGCAATAATTAATTCTGGCTTGGTCGCGATCGCTCGACCAATAGCAATGCGTTGGCGTTGGCCACCGGAGAATTCATGTGGATATTTACGCAGGCTGGCGCGGGCCAGGCCGACATCATCCATCAACAACTGGACCTGCTGGTCGATATTTTTTGAGTGTGCCAGACCATGATAGAGCAGTGGTTCAGCGAGGGTTTCATAGACCGTCATGCGCGGATTTAACGATGCATAGGGATCCTGAAAAATCATCTGCATCTTGCGTCGCCAGGGTACCAGCTGCTTGGGCGTTAGCGTATTGAGCTCAGTGCCATCAAAACTTACTGAGCCCTCAGTGATCGGTGCCAATTGCAGTATTGAGCGTCCCAGCGTCGATTTTCCGGAGCCGGATTCGCCGACCAAACCGAGTATTTCACCGCGTTGAATCTGCAGAGATACGCCGTCAACGGCCTTAATATAATTTTTCGCTGCGCCGATCGCCGCCTTGCTGTGATCGCGAAAATACGTCTTTAAGTTGCTGACTTGGATCATCGTACTGTCCGCTTGAGCGCGGCTTTGCATAACCTTGGGTCCCTCGGGAATCGCGGCCAGCAGTTTCTTAGTGTAGTCATCCTGCGTGCGATAAAAAATGCCATCGGCATCGTTGGTCTCACGCACGGTGCCTTCACACATCACCACCACTTTGTCGGCAATACCGGCGACCACGCCGAGGTCATGGCTGATGAAAATCACCGCGACATTGCGTTTTTGCTGCAGTGTTTTAATCAGGGCTAATATCTGTGCCTGTATGGTCACATCCAGCGCAGTGGTGGGTTCGTCGCAGATCAATAGGCGCGGTTCATTGATTAGCGCCATTGCAATCATTACGCGTTGACGCATGCCGCCAGAAAACTCATGGGGGTAGCAGTCAAAACGCTTCTCAGGATCAATAATGCCGACTTCATCGAGCAGTTCGATGGCACGCATGCGCGCATCCGGGCGCGTCTGCCGACGGCTTTTATCGGGGTTGTAGATCAATGGCTCAATCAGCTGCTCACCCACCGTAATAAAGGGGTTGAGCGAGGTCATTGGGTCCTGGAAAATCATCGCGATATCGTTGCTGCGAAAGCGGCGCATCTGTGCGGCATCACAGGTCAACAGGTCGATGCCGTCGAATACTGCAGTACCACCTTCAATTTTTGCCGGCGGCTTTGGCAACAGATCGAGCAAGCTGTAACAGGTCACCGATTTACCCGAACCCGACTCACCGACAATCGCCAGGGTCTCGCCACAATCGACACTGAAGCTAACGTCATCGACGGCTTTGACGAGTCCATCTCTGGTGTGAAAGTGGACCTTTAGCCCATTGACCTCAAGTAGTGCCATTCGTTTATTCGCCTTCTGGTCAGTTAGTCTTTAGAGGTTCGTGGGTCGAGCGCATCGCGCAGGCCATCACCGAGGAAGTTAAGGGCAAAAAGAGTTAACGAGAGGGCAATACCCGGGAAAATAAGCAGCCAGGGATACTCCTCCATGGTTTCTACACCGTAGTTAATCAGCAGGCCCCAAGAGCTTTGCGGGGGCTGGATACCCAGCCCGAGAAAGCTCAGAAAGGCTTCGAGTAGCATGACGCTGGGAATAGTCAGGGTGGTGTAAACAATTACTGGGCCGAGGGTGTTGGGAATAATATGACGACGGATAATAATCCACTGGGAAAGCCCTAGAGAATGAGCCGCTTCGACAAATTCCTGCTTGCGCAATGACATGACCTGACCGCGCACAATACGCGCCATAGTCAGCCATTCAACGGCACCAATGGCAAAGAACAGCAACAGCAGATTGCGCCCGAAGACCACCATCAGAAGAATAATAAAAATCATAAAGGGCAGGGCGTAGAGAATATCGACCAGACGCATCATTACGGCATCCACGCGACCACCGACATAGCCGGCNACAGCGCCATAGATAACGCCAATAGCCAGAGCCACCGCGGTGGCAATAAAGCCGACCATTAGCGATACACGGCCACCCCACATAATTCGCGTGAGCATATCGCGACCAAACACATCAGTGCCCAGCCAGTGCTCTGCAGAGGGCGGTGTGGCGCCCATCAATAGGTCCTGTTCTTCATAGCCGTAGGGCGCAATCCAGGGCGTTAGCAGAGAGACCAGGCAGAGAAAAATCAGCAGGCCAAGACCCATTAGAGCCAGGCGATTTTTACGCAGCTTGATCCAGGCGTCTTCCCACAGCGAGGTGCCTTTTTCTGCCATTGTGTCGAGAGAATTAGAGTCCATAATTAAACTCCCCTCACTTGCTGACGCAGTTTGGGGTTTAGCCAAACAGCCAACATATCTGAGAGCAGATTAAACACAATAATCAGCGTGGCAAAGAACACAGTGGTACCCAGAATCATGGTGTAGTCACGGTTAAACGCGGCCTGCACATAGAAACGGCCGAGGCCAGGAATCTGATAGATGGTTTCCACCACGAACGATCCGCCCAATAGTCCAGCAAAAGCCGGCCCAAGGAAAGCCACAACCGGAATCAAGCCACCTCGCAGTGCATGTTTGCCGATAATCAAAAACTCAGAGAGACCTTTGGCGCGTGCGGTACGAATATAATCCTGTGACAGCACCTCCAGCATGCCGCCTCGAGACAGGCGGGCAATGTAGGCTGCGTAGCCAGTGCCGAGAGTGATCGCCGGCAGTATTTTATCGCCGGGAATTTGATTCCAACCAGAGACGGGTAACCATTCCAAATGAATGCCAAATACCAATACCAAAAGAGGACCGAGTAAAAATGATGGCATGCAGATACCAATCATGGCTGCAGTCATAGGCACATAGTCCTGCATAGTGTTGGGTCGCATGGATGCCGTGACACCGGCGATTACACCAATAAATACGGCCACCATCATGGCGTAGAGACCCAACTCTGCGGTGGTCCCGAGGCCAGATAGAATCAGCTCGTTAACACTGCGGCCAGGGTATTTGAATGAAGGGCCCATATCACCGCGAACCACATCACCCAGATAGCTGATATATTGCTGCCACAGCGGTTGGTCCAGATTGTATTGAGCCTCCAGAGCTTCAAGTACTTCTGCTGGCACAGCTTTATCCGCAGAGAATGGCCCACCCGGCGCGCTGTGAACCAACAGAAAGGTCATCGTAATCACGACTAAGAGAACGGGAATGGCCTGCAGCAGGCGGCCTAACGCAAATCGCAGCATTAGTCTTCAGCTCCCTCAAGGTAAAGCTCTCGGTAAGACTGTTGATCCATAATATTGGACGAAACATTTTTTACCGACGGGTGTATCAGGTGTTTAGTGGTATAGGTGTAGATAGGCAACACGGGTAGATCATCCATCAACATCTGTTCAGCCTGAGTGAAAATAGCCATACGCTCTTCGTGAGTCTTGACGCTGGGCGCTACATCCAATACCAAACGGTCGTACTCTTTGTTACACCAGCCAGTGCGGTTGTTGCCACCATCACAAATAAACATATCGAGGAAGTTGTTGGGGTCTACATAGTCGCCAATCCAGCCTGCGCGGGAAATCTGATAATCGCCATTGCTCTCGCTATCCAGATAGACCTTCCACTCTTGATTGAGCAATTTAACTTCAATATTAAGGTGCTCACGCCACATCTGTTGAATAGCAACTGCTACTTTGCGGTGACCTTCATTAGTGTTGTAGAGAATTTCAGTGACCGGAAAGCCCTCACCGTTGGGATAGCCCGCTTCCGCCAGCAATTGACGAGCCGCTTCAGGGTCAAAGCTCAAGCTAATCGGTGGGTAGTAGCCTCTAGTATTGGGTGGCGTCATGGCATAGGCGGGTATTTGTCCAGCTTTAATGACATTATCAGTAATTTTTTGTCGGTCAATGGTCATACCCAGCGCACGACGAACCCGCTTGTCTTGAAGGTGGGGCACATTCACATTGATGCGATAGTAATAGGTTCCAAGATAGGGAGTTACTCGCAGTGCCGGGTCATTGGCGGCGCGATAGGTGGCGACCTTATCGATAGGCACGTCGTTGGTGTAGTGCAATTGCCCGGCGCGGAACATGCGCTCTTCGGTGGTGGTGTTTTCTGTGGGGTAGAAGATAATCTTGTTCAGCCGCACATCATCATTACCCCAGTAGTACGTATTTCGTTCAACCTCAATCGCGCGATTAATCTCCCAATTGGTCAATGTAAACGGGCCATTGCCAACCATATTGCCGGCATAGGTCCAGCGCGTGCCGCGCTCATCTGGGGCGCCAAACTTTTCCAGAGTCGCCTGGTGAACAGGGAACATGCTGTAGTGATCCAGCAGTTGCAGGAAATAGGGCGTTGGATTGTCTAATGTGACCTGCAGGGTGAAATCATCTAGCGCTTTTACGCCCACCTCGGCAAAGTCAGTCACCTCCCCCTCATAGTATTCCCGGGCATTAACGATTGGGAAATACATGTAGGCATAGAGGTTGCCAAGGGCAGGCTGCAGCGCGCGCCACCAGGACCAAACAAAGTCATGGGCGTTGTGGGCATCGCCATTGGACCAGCGTGCATCTTGGCGAATCTTAAACGTGTAGACCGTAGCGTCTTCGTTCACTGTCCAGGACTCGGCAACACCGGGGGTTGGCGCCAGAGTTTCACTGTCTTTATGCACCAGACCTTCCATAAGAGCCTTGATAATATGGTGTTCGGGAACACCAGTGGCAATGTGCGGATCCAGGCTCTGAGGTTCTGTGCCATTACCCCAGTGCAATGTGCCAGTGCGGTTGCCGGAGTCAACATTGCTTTCTGAGCTGCCGCAGCCAGTTAACAACACTAGTAACGCTGCGACTGCGAACGCTTTAAGGGTATTTGGTCTGGGGCATGAGTGAATTACGGTTTTCGATTTTGTGCTAAATGTTGTGCTATTTAAAGCCGAGAAGTGACTCATATAATGAAGTCCATTTTTTATGTTTTTGGATCGGGATTCGGAATGTAGTGTAACGAACTTATGCGCTTTAACCACAACAATTATTAGCAAATTGTAGAGGAATTTAGACTGATCAGTAGCTTGGCTACACCTGTCGACAGAATAGCCTGTTAATGTTGTCCCAAGACGACTTAGCGGCGAAGACTTGTTGCACTTGAATGACAAACCCTTGATAATCCGCGGCGTCGATTTAATGGTGGCCCTCACTGGTCCCCTCGCAACAGCCAGCCGCGAACCCCGCCAGGCCCGGAAGGGAGCAACGGTAGTGGTTACGCTGTGTGCCGAGGTGTGGCTGGTGAGGGTCACCGCCATAATTCCCGCTCTGATATTCAGGCTGGCACTCGCTTTAGACATCAATGCTGCCAGCCGTAAACGCCGCCTGACTCGTCGCCAAGGCTCTTGCTGGGAATGGGCGCAGCCATGTGAAGCGGATCAGCTGCCCATCGTCTCGCTCAGTGCTCTGTTTATCTTTCTGTTATCTCCTTATAATGGTTTTTTGAATCTTAAGTCGTCACTGCTATGAGTTACCAAGTCCTTGCCCGTAAATGGCGCCCACGAATTTTTGCCGAAATGGCAGGCCAGCAACATGTGTTGCAGGCATTGATCAATGCCCTTGATAATGATCGCTTGCACCACGCCTACCTATTCACTGGCACCCGGGGTGTGGGCAAAACCACCATCGCGCGAATTCTCTCCAAGTGTCTCAACTGCGAAGCCGGTGTTAGCTCGGTTCCCTGTGGTCAATGCTCGGCCTGCAATGAGATCAACGAAGGACGGTTTATTGATCTGATTGAAGTGGATGCTGCCTCTCGCACTGGTGTTGACGATATGCGTGAGCTGCTCGACAACGTGCAGTACACGCCATCGCGTGGTCGCTACAAAATCTATCTGATCGATGAAGTGCATATGCTCTCCAAGTCGAGTTTTGCCGCATTGCTGAAAACGCTTGAAGAGCCGCCGCCACATGTAAAGTTTTTATTTGCCACCACCGATCCACAAAAATTGCCGATCACGGTGCTTTCAAGATGCCTGCAATTTAATCTGAAAAATCTCAGCGCTGAGCGGATTACCGGGCATCTACAGTTTGTTCTCGGCGAAGAGCAGGTGCCCTTTGAGGAGGCCGCATTGTGGTCTCTCGCGCGCGCCGCCGACGGTAGTATGCGCGATGCCTTGAGTCTGACAGATCAGGCGATTGGCCATGGTGGTGGCCAGGTCACCGAGAGCGAAGTAAGTGCCATGTTGGGCACCATAGAACGCAGCTATATTATCCAGATTTGCAAAGCACTGATCTCAGGGGCGGGTACAGAATTGCTCGCGGCGATTGCGCGGATGTCGGAGCAGGCGCCAGACTACGACGCAGCGCTGGCCGAGATATTGTCAGTCTGGCATCAGGTGGCCATTGTGCAGACGGTGCCTGAGGCGCTGGATAAAGGCGTCGCCAACTACAGTGATGTGTTGGCGCTGGCCGCTGCGGTGAGCCGCGAAGATGCACAGCTGTTCTATCAAATCTGTCTCTTGGGGCGCAAAGATTTGCAGTTGTCTCCGGATGCTCGATCTGGCTTTGAAATGGTTATGTTGCGCGCGCTGGCCTTTCGTCCTCAGCCTGCGGCGCGAGTGGGTCATGCGGCGGCGACTCAACGTGACAATCCTCAGCCAGCTGCAGCATCGCCTCCGCTGGAGGTGGAGCCCAGCGGAAAAAAGTCTGAAGCGGGAGTCGCGACGATTGTCGATGACACACCGCCGCGGGAACCTCAGTCACATGCCAGCCCAGACTCCGCTGCTGCAGTATCGGCACTTTCGCATTCGCATTCGCAACCAGCGCCGCAGCCCAGTCAAGCGCCACAGCCCGCTGAAGAGCCTCAGCCTGTTCAAGAGCCTCAGCCCGTTCAAGAGCCTCAGCCCGCTGAAGAGCCCATTGCCATGTCTGCGGCGGTATCTATTGCACTGCAGCATTTCACCCCAGATAACTGGATTGAGCTGCGCCGGCAGCTGACCATTAATGCATCATTGGGTGAGATTGCCAGCCACTGTCTCTATTTGGGTCGCAATGGTAATCAGCTTAATTTTCTGATTGATAGCGACCACAATAGTCTCTATGACGATGCTCACCAGCAACAGTTTAGCGCCGCCTTGAGCGACTATTTCCAGGAGCAGATCAGTGTTGATATCACCCTTGGCGTGGCTGACAAAGAGACGCCCCGAGCAGCGAGCACCAGAGANAAGGCCGAACGTCTCGCCGAAGCCGTAGAAAGCCTGAACAATGATCCCGCTGTGATCAGATTCAAAGAGCTTTTTGATGGCGCCGTTGATGAGCGCTCAGTGCGCCCCGTCGATTAGTGCTTCTGTTTTAGGCGTCTAGATTGAAAACATAAAGTAAACTCTCGATTAAACTCGAGATATTAAAAAATCCCATTGAAAAACAAGAGAGCCCCATGGATATCAATGATTTAATGAAACAGGCCCAGCAGATGCAGGGCAAAATGGCAGAAATGCAAGAGCAGGCGGCCAATAGCGAAGTGATTGGCGAGTCGGGTGCCGGCATGGTTAAAGTGGTGATGACCGGGCGTCATGATGTGCGCAAGGTGACTCTCGACCCTTCATTGATGCAAGAAGATAAAGAATTTCTCGAAGATTTGCTGGCGGCGGCGGTCAATGATGCCGTGCGCAAAGTCGAAGCCGAGAGCAAANACGTTATGAGCAAAATGGCGGGCGGGCTCAATTTGCCTGCCGGTTTCAAAATGCCTTTTTAACGCCACAGTCATTTATAACAACGAAGCTAAACTTAATAACCATAAGGCTGAACTGTGTACGGTAATTTAATTGATCAACTGATTGAGTCGCTGCGTGTATTGCCCGGTGTCGGTGCTAAGTCGGCGCAGCGCATGGCCCTGCACCTGCTTGAACGAGATCGCAGCGGCGCCATACGGCTATCCGAGATGCTTGCCGAGTCGGTCGAAAAAGTCGGCCGCTGCGGTGAGTGTCGAACCCTGACCGAGCATGATCTCTGTGCTATCTGTCGCAATGAGCGCAGGCTGCCAGATCAGGTCTGTGTGGTTGAGAGTCCAGCCGATTTGTACGCGATTGAGCAGGCCGGCAGTTTCCGTGGCAAGTATTTTGTATTGCTCGGTCACCTGTCACCGATTGACGGTATTGGCCCAGAGCAGTTGGGCATAGATCAGCTGGTCGAGCGGCTCAAAACCGGTGTGGTTAGCGAACTCATTCTGGCGACTAATTTAACCGTTGAGGGCGAGGCCACGGCGCATTTTATTGCTGATAAAGCCAAGGCGTTGGGCGTCGAGGTGTCGAGAATAGCCTATGGCGTGCCGATGGGTGGCGAGCTCGAATATGTCGACGGCGGTACGCTAAATATGGCCCTGCAAAGTCGCAAATCGCTCTAGCTAAAGGACTCTCGTTTGGGGGCTTTTGAATCAAACATATGATCACAGGCACAATTACAGGCTCACAATTACAGGCTCACAATTACAGGTTTACTATGACAGGCTCTAACACCGCAACAAACATCCATTGGATTGCTGATAACCAGCAGTTGGCAGCGCTCTGCGAACAGTTGCGTGATGCCACTGAGCTGGCAATTGATACCGAGTTTATGCGCAGTGATACCTACTTTGCCAAGCTGGCGCTGATCCAGCTCTCCGATGGTGAGCAGTGCTGGCTGATTGATGTGCCGGCAATTGATCAGTTGCAGCCGCTTCAGGAGCTGCTTAACGCGCCGCAGCGGACGCTGGTGTTTCATGCCTGTGGCGAGGACTTAGAAGTGCTCGACCAAGTGCTCTCGGTTTGCCCGCAACAGCTTTTTGATAGCCAGGTTGCCGCTGGCATTGTCAATATTGGTTACTCCATGGGCTATGCGCGTCTGGTAGAGAAAATGTTGCAGATCGAGTTGGGCAAAGAAGACACGCGCTCAGACTGGTTGGCACGTCCGCTCAGCGAACGCCAAAAACAATATGCCGCTGACGATGTATTCTATCTGTTTAAACTCTACAAGCTGTTGCGCGACATGCTTGAGCAGCAAGGTCGTCTCAGCTGGTTTGCGGAAGAGATGCATGGCCTGCTGGAGATGGCGGCAGAGCGCCGCAGGGCGGTTGATTATTATCTGCGTCTCAAAGGTGCCTGGCGCCTGGACGGTGTGTCGCTTGCGGTGTTAAAGCAGCTCTGTGACTGGCGAGAGCAGACTGCGCGGACACTCGACAAACCGCGGTCACATATTGTTAAAGACAATGTCTTGCTCGACCTGGCTATTAACAAGCCAACCCGCATCGGTCAGCTGCATGAGATTGACGACTGGTATTCACGCTCAGTTAAACGCTTTGGCGAGCAGGTGCTACAACAGATTACTGATGTTGATCAGACCAATCTGCCTGACATACTGCCTCAGCCACTGTCTCGCGCTGTCAGCGACGTGATGAAAGAAATGCGTCTGCGGATCAATGAGGTGGCCGAAAAGCACGCCATTCCGAAAGAGCTGATGTGTAATAAAAAAGAACTCGAAGCAATCCTGCGCAGCGCTAGCGAAGGCCACTGTCAGTGGCCGAGTCGTCTGGTGGATGGCTGGCGCGGCACGATGGTCACACCGGCTTTGCAGCTGGTGCTTGATAGCAGTGACGCACTATGAAACTGCCGGGCAGAGTTCTCTGCGACATTTACAAAACCGCAAAAAAACAAGAGATGTATCTCTATGTCGCCCGTGAGGACGGTTTTAAACGTGTGCCTGAGGTGCTGTTGAGCCAGTTCGGCGACCCGCAATTGGTCACTACCATGCTGCTGGCTGCAACCAAGAAACTGGCGCGCGCAGATGTTGTGCAAGTGATGGACGATATTATCAATCAGGGTTTCTACTTGCAGATGCCACCGCCACCATATCCGTTGGCAGAGTCGCGCTAATGACCAGTCAGCCTTGGTGGCAGACCAAATCTCTCGCGGACATGAGCGATGATGAGTGGGAGTCACTCTGTGATGGCTGCGCAAAATGCTGTCTGGTTAAGCTCGAAGATGCCGATACCGAGGAGATCTATTACACCAATGTCAGTTGTCAGCTATTGGATACCGAGTCATGCCGTTGCTCAGATTATGCCGGCCGTCACCGCATAGTCGACGATTGCATAAAACTTGACCGCAGCAATGTTAATAAACTGCAATGGCTGCCAAAAAGCTGCTCCTATCGGCTGGTGGCCGAGGGTCAGCCTCTGCCGGAATGGCATTATCTGCGCACGGGCAGTCGTCAGACACTACACAGTTACGGCGCCTCGTTGCGCGGTAAAGTGGTGTCTGAGCGCGATGTGCGCGACGATGATATTGAAGACCATATTATTAAATGGATTGATTAATTATGTTTAGCGCTGAAGATTACCTCTACGGTTGGATCGCCTACTCTCTGGGAGGCCTCTGCCTGCTGTTTTGTCTTTGGTTTATGCTGCGCAATGTGCGGCTGGCAAGTGTGCGTCATATCCTCATCATTGTTGCTGCGGCGATTCTGTTTACACCGGTGACCGCTTATCGCGATGATCCGCATCTGGCGCCAGCCTTTTTTGTCAGCCTCTATGAGGGGGTCATGGTCTCAGGCGCTGATAGTGGTTTCCAGCGGGGCTTGGCGCCGATTATTGCCGTAGCGCTTTTTGCTTTGTTGATTTACCCGGTTTTGCGACTGCTGTGGGCGAAGGTTTTTCGCGGGTTATTTTTGGCGCTTAAACCCGCCGCGGCGGGATCGTCTGCCGCAGAGCATACTCAGTCAGACGATCAGTGATTGGATGTCGGTGCCTAAATACGATTGGTTTCCGAGGCCCAATAGGCGGAGCCGCATGCCAGGCTAATGAGGCCGGTGAGGGTCAGCAGCGACATTGGACTAATGACAATCGTGGTTGGCACCAGTTCGGCAAACTTTTCACTGGGGAAGAAGGCAAAGGCCAGGGCGCAACCAAGCAGGGTAAATAGCAGCGTAATCAGTGCATCTGCCCAGAATGGCAATCCCGCGCGTTCAGGCAGGGCGGCCAGCACATGAGTCGAAAAACCCTGGTTGTGGATATAGGGTTCACTTGTTCGCGCCGATGCAAATAGATCGTCGATTGTAGAGGCTCTTGTAGGGGCTCTTGTAGGGGCTTTGTTCATCAGCTCTCTCCCAGTTTCCAGTCAGCAAGCAGCACTCGAAGCGTTTCTTTACCGCGGGTGATTAGTGTTTTCACCGTACCCAGTGGAATGTTCATAATATCGGAAATTTCCTGTTGCGTGCACTCGCGATGTAAATGCAGGTGCAGGGCCATCCTCTGGTTGTCCTTTAACTGAGTCATCGCCTGCGCCAGATCTCGATGCAGCTGCTGCGAATGATCCTCTGAGGATAGTCTGTCTCGGCTGTCAACGCTAGCCGAACCCTGTTCCTCAATTATTCCTCCGCTCAGTTCGCGATTGCGCGCCACCCTAAAGTGACTGATCATCTCATTGTAGGCAATGCGATACAACCAGCTGGAGAACTTGGCCTTGCCCTGATAGCCGGGTAGGGCCTTGTAAGCTTTAATAAAGGTCTCTTGAGCGAGATCGTCGGCCAGCGCCTCATTCCAGCCGGTCAACTGACGCAGCGAGTAGCGCAGCGGAGACTGGTAGCGCTTGACCAGCTCCGCAAAGGCAAGGTGACTGTCTTCCTTGACGACAGAGTCAATCAGGACCTGATCTGTATGATGCATACAGATTAGGCAGCAGTGTCGCTATTGGACGCATCGTTTGTGGGTTGTTTGTCCAACTTCCAGATTAAAAGTCTGGCGATACCAACACAGATCGGGATCAAGCCAATAGAGGCGACTGGCCAGTTGACTAACATGCCGAGGACGACAACCAGTGCAATACCTATACCGGTCAACATCAGGCCACGCTGGAGATTGTTGCTGGTAAGACCATTTTCATCAAAGGACGCCAACACCTCTGGCGGGACATCTTTGCCGGCGTCAATAAACTTCTCGATCAGTGCCGCGCGCTGTTTGCGTTTGCGGTAAGAGAAAAACAGTAGCAGGGCGACAATTAATATCGGCGAGCCAACGGTAAATAGAATGGCAATAATGGTCACCAGCACAGAGCTGAAATCCATATCGGGATCGAGACGGATATCGATCCCTTCTCCCACCGAACGCAAAGCATCCTTAATTTCCTGACGTTCTTGCTCATCAAGATCTTTCCACTCACCTTTGAGCTCATCAATTACCTCATCGACGATCGCGGTGACTTCACTGTCGAATTCATTATTAAATTCATGGTCTGACTCAAGCTTATAGACGATTTTTTTCGTCACGTTTTCGGTTTCAATACCGTTTTCACTGGTGCTGACCACGACTTCGATCTCCTCCGCCACAGTGGTCGCTGTGCTGACAGACGCCAATAACATCAGACAAAGAATTAAATTATTTTTCATAGTGCTCTCCGAGCTTGCAATGGCCTGTTGTCGACCGGTTTGAATCCAGCCCTAATAATAAGCTTATTACTGGACCCTATTTATTGGTTATTGTGCTTTCTTTAATACTCCGTGGTCATAGTTAACCACGGATTCACTTGTAGACAGTGCCTTATCGACGGCACCATTGGGCCTTTCGATTATTGTTACACAACTAAGATGCGTCGAGAGACTGATTGGATTCATTCAGTGGCACGTTTTTTTTGTTATTTTTAGCTTATTATGCGCGACTAATTAATTTAAAACTCATCATGTGGATTTAGACTCTATGAAATTTGAAGGTACAGACAACTACGTAGCCACCGACGAGCTACAGATGGCAGTGAATGCGGCGGTCACATTGCAGCGTCCACTATTGATTAAGGGTGAGCCGGGAACCGGTAAAACGCTGCTCGCAGAAGAAGTGGCCAAGGCGCTCGGCAAGCCGCTTTTAGCCTGGCATATTAAGTCCACTACCAAAGCTCAGCAGGGTCTCTATGAATATGATGCGGTTTCGCGACTGCGCGATTCTCAGTTGGGTAATGAAAAGGTTAATGACATTGGCAACTACATCGATAAGGGCAAGCTGTGGCAGGCATTTACTGCCGATGAGCAGGTCGTGCTGCTGATTGATGAAATTGATAAAGCCGATATCGAATTTCCCAATGACTTGCTACTGGAACTCGATCGCATGGAATTCCATGTCTATGAGACCGGTGAAACCATTAAAGCGATTCAGCGTCCGATCGTGATCATTACCAGTAATAANGAGAAAGAGCTGCCCGATGCCTTTTTGCGCCGCTGTTTTTTCCACTTTATCAGCTTCCCCGATCGCGCCACGATGAAACGNATTGTCGACGTTCACTTCCCAGTGATCAAAAAGACCCTGGTCGACGAGGCGCTGGATATTTTCTTTGATGTGCGCAAGATCCCCGGTCTAAAGAAAAAGCCGTCCACCTCTGAGTTGGTCGACTGGTTAAAGCTGGTGATGTCGGACGATATTCCCGAAGATATTCTTACCAACCGCGATCCGACCAAGGCGATTCCGCCGCTGTATGGTGCGCTGTTGAAAAATGAGCAGGATGTCCATCTGTTGGAGCGTCTGGCGTTTATGACTCGTCGCGAAGCCCGATAGGCTTTATAACTTATGCTGATTAACTTTTTTTACACCCTAAAAAAAGCCAATGTGCCAGTCTCGATCAAAGAGCTGCTGGATCTGCTGGCGGCTCTTGAGCAGAATCTCGCCTTTGCGTCGATAGATGACTTTTATCTGCTGTCGCGTACCTGCATGGTCAAAGACGAGAAATACTATGACCGCTTTGATCGGGCATTCGGCGCCTACTTTAAAAATCTCGAAAATCTCGATGATATTATCGAGGCACTGATTCCCGAGGACTGGCTGCGCAAAGAGTTTGAAAAAAACCTCAGCGACGAAGAGAAGGCCAAGATCGAAAGTCTCGGTGGCTTAGAGAAGCTCATAGAAGAGTTTAAAAAGCGCCTCGAAGAGCAGAAAGAACGTCACCAAGGCGGCAACAAATGGATTGGCACTGGAGGCACATCTCCCTTTGGCAATGGCGGCTTCAATCCCGAGGGTATTCGTGTCGGTGGTGAGGGCGGGCAGGGCAGTGCGGTTAAAGTGTGGGAAGAACGCCAATTTCAGGATCTCGACGATTCAGTGCAGATTGGCACGCGCAATATCAAGGTTGCATTGCGACGGCTGCGCAAGTTTGCTCGCGAGGGCTCAGCCGATCAGTTGGATCTCGCTGACACCATTCGCAGCACCGCACGCAATGCCGGGCTGTTGGATATTAAGATGGTTCCAGAGCGCCACAATGCGGTTAAAGTACTGATCTTTTTTGATATCGGCGGCTCCATGGATCCCTATGTGCGGCTCTGTGAAGAGTTATTTTCGGCAGCAAAAACCGAATTTAAACATTTGGAATATTTTTATTTCCACAACTGCCTCTATGACTATGTGTGGAAAGATAACCATCGTCGTCGCGATGAGCAGATATCAACCTATGACTTGCTGAATAAATACTCTTCGGATTACAAAGTTATTTTTGTCGGTGATGCCTCCATGGCACCCTACGAAATTAATAGTCCTGGCGGCAGTGTCGAATATCATAATGAAGAGCCTGGCAATGTGTGGATGGACCGCATGGCCAAGACCTTCGATAAGCTGGTGTGGCTGAATCCGGTTCAGGAACAGTACTGGGATTACACACCATCGATTCTGATGTTGCGCGAGCTGGTTGAAGGCAAGATGTTTCCGCTGACGCTCGGTGGATTGGAAAAAGGCATGAAACTGCTGTCGAAATAATCTTGTTGCAGAGCGTATTTTTGCCTTGCTAGATTAATCATAAAAAAACTTACAGGTGGGTGTGGGTATGAATGTTCAGAAAGCCGTTGAACAGGCGCAGCAAGCTATAGGGGTGCCGAGTCAGCAGCCTGCGCTGGCCGCAGATTCGCTGTTGGGTCTTTGGCAGCAGGCCTTGGCCGATTCCTCTGAGCGGCCTGCGTTTACCTGTTTGGGACAGACGCTCAGCTACGCGGAGGTCGATCAGTTGGCCGATCGTGTTGCCGGTTATTTCTCTACTCAGTTTAACCTCGAAGCGGGCGATCGCATTGCTGTACAGCTACCCAATCTACTGCAATATCCTATTGTGGTTGTCGCCGCCTGGAAGTTGGGGCTGGTGATCGTCAATACCAATCCAATGTATACCCATCGTGAGCTGGTGCATCAATTTAATGATTCGGGTGCCAAGGCAGTCGTCGTACTCGATCAGTTCTACGACACGCTACAAGCAGCATTACCTGAAACCGGGATCGAGCATGTAGTTGTCACTCGCGCCATTGATCTGCTGCCGCAGCCGAAGAAAGTCCTGCTGGCTGCAGTGACCAAGATACTGGGTAAGCGTCCCAGTTTGCCAGCCAAAGGCATTGTTGGTTTTACTGATATGTTGCGGGCCGAGAGTGCTTATCCGCTGCATACGCCTGCCAGCGAGGATATCTGTGCACTGCAGTACACTGGAGGCACCACAGGCGTATCCAAAGGGGTGATGCTGACCCAGGGCTCGCTGATGAGCAATGTCGCTCAGGCCATGGCAATGATCAATGTCGGCGGTCGCTCGGTGACTCATTTCACCACGGTCTCGCCGCTGCCGCTCTACCATATCTACGCCTATATGCTGAATATGGGGTTGCTGCCGGCTACTCGGGGACACAGTGTGCTGATACCGGATCCACGTAATATTCCCATGTTTGTTAACGCTATTAAGAACATAAAGTTTGAAATATTCTGCGGATTAAATTCACTGTTTGTGGCCTTGCTACAAAGCCCCAAGTTTCGCCAGCTGGATTTTTCACAACTACAGATTACGCTCTCTGGTGGTATGGCCCTGATGGACGCCGTAGCGGATGAATGGCAGCAAGCGACCGGCTGTGTGGTCAGTGAGGGCTATGGTATGACTGAGTCATCGCCGGTGATTTCCATGAATCCGTCGGGCTTTGAAAAAATCGGTACGGCCGGTATTCCGATTCCGGGCACCGAGATTAAAGTGGTCGATGAAAACGGCACTGAGCAGCAAGTGGGCGGTGTTGGTGAGCTCTGTGTGCGCGGTGCGCAGGTGATGAAAGGCTACTGGCAGCGTGAAGCACAGACAGCGGAAGTGATTGTCGACGGCTGGTTGCACACTGGCGATATTGTCATCGTCGATGAGCAGGGCTATATCAAAATTGTCGACCGCCTAAAAGATATGATTATTGTCTCTGGATTCAATGTCTACCCCAATGAATTGGAGCAGGCCTTAACGCAACATCCAGACGTGCTTGAGTGTGCCGCGATTGGTATTGCCGACCCGAAAGCGGGCGAGGTGGTGAAGATGTTTGTTGTGGCCAACAATAATAACTTGACCGCTGAACAGGTCATTGAGTTTTGCAAAGCCAATATGGCCGGTTATAAGGTGCCCAAATTTGTTGAGTTCCGCGATGACTTGCCGAAGAGCAATGTCGGCAAAGTGTTGCGCAAGGAGTTGAAGGCGGAGGAGCGGGCAAAGCTGTGAATTAGAAAGCTGTGAATTAGAAAGCTTTGAATTAAGCGATTAGATAAAAACAAAAATAGCCAGACTTGCCACCAAGTCCGGCTTTTTTTATGGCACTTTCAAGCTCTTATTGGAGCGTATAAATAACGTTTAGCAAGTCAGCTACTACCAGCATATTTTATCAGGGGTAAGCAAAAAATCGTGCTAAGATCCTTGTGTATTGCGTCGAAACAGTCGTCGTTGACCCCGCAACATGCACGCCGCGCCGGAGCCGCTTTACAGTGGTTTTTTTAATCTTTGATAAGGTAGTTATTGCAGCATGCTCCCTCCCGCTCTTGAAGGATTTTTCCCTGCCAACGCTTTGTCTGGCACTGATGGACTGGTGGTTATTCCGGTTATCGGACGTGACATCTTAGTTGCGCGAGGTAGTCGCGAACTGACGGTCGACCGCGAGCAGGCTGATGTCATGAAGTTCTTCTGCCAGCAGCGCTTGGTGCTCGGTCAGTGGAACGGTGTCGATTGTGAAGTCTGGGATCTGGCGCCGGAATGCCGTTCGATGGACGGCTTCTCTGTTATGGAGCTGCGCTCGCTACTGTTGTCTACCACCGATGATCAGTTTTCACTGGTCAGCAGAGCTGTGCAGATGCTCGAGTGGCAGAAGACACACCGTTATTGTGGTGCCTGCGGGTCACCGACTGAGAGTGCCACAACAGATCATGCGCTGAAATGTTTAGCCTGTGATATCAGTGTCTATCCGCGTATCTCCCCCTGTGTGATTGTTGTTGTCCGTGACGGTGAGCGCTGTTTGCTGGGACGTCAGGTGACCTGGCCGGAAGGGCGCTTTAGTGCTCTGGCCGGATTTCTCGAAGCGGGGGAGAGCGCCGAGCAGGCGCTGCATCGCGAGGTATTTGAGGAAGCTGGCGTACAGATTAGCAATTTACGCTATGTCGGCAGTCAGGCGTGGCCGTTTCCCGGTCAACTGATGCTGGGGTTTCTCGCCGACGCCGACACCACCGAGATTAATGTCGACGGCTTGGAGATAGCCGAAGCCCACTGGTGGCACTATAAAGAGTTGCCGGCCATACTGCCGCCGCTCAGTACCATGTCAGGGCGATTAATCGCGCGCTTTGTGGAAGAGGTTACAGGGACTTAAGCAGTCTATAATCAACGTTTACCTAGATAACAATGGAGTTTGCCTTGGAGTTTATTTTTGAATACGGCTTGTTTTTAGCCAAAGTAGTCACCGGCGTGATCGCTGTGGTTGTGCTTATCAGTATCGTTGTCGGTCTCAGTCAGAAAAGCGGCCATAGCAGTAGCAAAGGTCATCTCGAGATCACGCCGCTCAACGAAATGTTTGAGGACATGAGTGAGGCAATTAAGCTTGCGGTGATGGATGAATCGCTGCACAAGGCTGAGGCAAAACGATTACAAAAAGAGAAGAAAAAGAAAGCCAAAGAGTTGCAAAAAGCCAGTAAAAAAGCCGCTAAAGACTCAGACGAAGAACCGCCTGAGCAAAAGGCGCGTGTATTTGTGGTTAATTTCCACGGCAATATCAGTGCCTCTGCGGTGACACATCTGCGCGAGGAGGTCACGGCGATACTGTCTCAGGCAACGTCAAATGATGAAGTCGTGGTGCGCCTCGAGAGTGGCGGCGGCATGGTGCACAGTTATGGACTTGCATCGAGCCAGCTGGATCGGATTCGCAAGCGTAATATCCCGTTGACTGTCTGTGTCGATAAGGTCGCCGCTAGCGGTGGCTATATGATGGCCTGTGTCGCTGACAAAATTCTCGCCGCGCCATTTGCTATTCTCGGTTCAATTGGTGTGGTTGCGCAGCTGCCAAACTTTAACAAAGTATTAAAGAAGCATAATGTTGAGTTTGAGCTGCTGACTGCCGGAGAGCACAAGCGCACCCTGACCATGTTTGGTGAAAATACCGACAGCGGTCGCGAGAAATTTCTCGAGGAGCTTGAGGACACTCATAACTTGTTCAAAGAATTTGTTCAACAACATAGACCACAGGTGGATATCGATAAAATTGCCACTGGTGAGGTCTGGCTAGGGACCCGCGCGTTGGACGTGGCGTTGGTGGATGAGTTGCAAACCAGCGACGAATATCTAGTGGCGCGGGCAGAGCAGGCGGATGTTTATGAGATTGCCTTCGTGTTGAAGAAAAAACTTCATCAACGACTGGGCATTGCCGCGGAGGAGAGCGTCGATCGTGTCATGCTGCGCTGGTGGGAACGCCTGACCAGTAACTCCGAACGCATTACCTAATGCTTTTCGCTGGCCGCTCTGTGACTCGAGGGCCTGCTCAAGGCAGCGGCTTAAAATAGCGCTTCGGGGTCGAGATTGTAGGCATCTGGCGGCAGATTGCGAGCGATGTCGATGGTGCCCTCTTTGCCAGTTATTGAAATAACCTTTTTGTGTGTCAGGCGACGTTTGTTGACGTCTAATATCACTGTCAACTTGGGCTTTCTGCCCATCCCTGCACGGTAGTCGCTGACCACGGCGACCTCACCATTGGTGAGCTCCACCAGAGAGCCGGGCGGGTAAAGGCCTATGGCCTGAATAAAGGTATCGACCAGCTCTTTTTGAAAGAGTCGCGCGCGCCAGCCCGCCAGTTTGAGTATGGCCTCGGAGTGAGGAATGGGTGTCGCGTAATAGCGCGGACTGGTCATGGCATCATAGCAATCAACAATCCCGGCGATTCTCGCATAAAGTGGCACGTCAGTACCGGCCAGTTGGTCGGGGTAGCCGCAGCCATTAAAGCGCTCGTGGTGGTAGTGAACCGCGGCAATGATATCGGATGGCAGATAGCTATCTTCAAGAATAACTAAGCCATGCTCAATATGGCGACGCATCTCGGTTCTTTCTTCAGCGTTCAAATCGGTGCTTTTGCGCAGCAATGTCTCCGGCAGATGGAGCTTGCCAATATCCATCAATAGGCCAGACAGCGCGAGCTGAAATAGCTCCTTGCGATCGAGAGCAAGCTGACGTCCCATAACACAGCAGAGAATGGCACAAGAGATCGAGTGCCGGTGTGCGTAACTGCTTTTGCTTTTCAGTCTGGCCAGCCAGACTGCGGCAGCGGGATTGCGGATAATGCTCTCTACCAGCGCCTCGACAAAGGGTTCAATACGTTTAATATCTGGTTTTTCGTGGTTTTTAACCGCTTTACTGATGCGGTTAAACTCCTGCTGAATACTCAGATAGGCGAGGGTGGCGACGCGCAATTCGGAGGATATATCAGTGCTGATCGTATACTCGGCGCCATCTCTGTGCATCAGTTCATGACTCAAGGGTAGCGTGTTAATGGTCTGTTTAGTTGCAGCAGTGGCTTGTTGAATTAACTGATTCATTTTTTCTCATAACGTCCTGGTTGAGATGAAGGTGTCCTGAATGTACTGGCATCACTGTTACTGCGCCTATCGATCTCTCTTGCCTTGCTGGTTTATGGCGTCTTCTACTAATAGCTCTTTTTACTGGTCGCGTCTCAGGCTGACAGCTACTGTGTTCAAGAAAAGAATAGCAGAAAAATAGTCGCACATAATTTGCTGGCCATATCAGACAGTGAAATCTGTTTCTGCAATCTCGGGATTTTTATCCAGCCATCGTTGAAACTCACTGGCGGGCATGGCTTTGCCGACGTGGTAGCCCTGGCCATAGGTGCACCCGAGGTCTGCCAATAGCGCCATGGATTCGGCGTCTTCAATTCCTTCTGCGATGGTCTCCATCTGGAATCGCTTGCCCCAATCGAGAATCAGTTTGACGATTTCTAAATCGATTCGGCTGTTGCGCATCGTGGCGATAAACGATTTATCAATTTTCAGTTCATCGGCCGGAATAAACTTAAAATATTCCAGCGATGAATACCCAGTACCAAAGTCATCAATCGCAATGCGCACGCCAAGCTGCTTAATTTTTTCCAGAATCTGTAAACCCTGATGGAGGTCCTGTTGAATGGTTGATTCGGTCACTTCGATACACAGAGAAGACCGTTCGGCGCCCCATAGGTTAAGGCTGGATTCGATTGTTTCGAAGAGTTGCGGGGCGCGCAAGCAGGAGGCGGAGAGGTTAATCGCAGTAACAAGACTATGTTTTTGCTCGCGCCAGGAAGCCGATTCTCTTATTGCAGTGTTGATGGTCCAGGCAAAAAGCTCATCCATGCGGCCGGATTGCTCAATCATCGCCACCAGCTTTTCTGGGTTGACGCCATGGCCGCGTTGATTCCAGCGAATCAGTCCTTCTACCCCCTTGGGACGACCATCTGCAAGCCTAATCTGCGGCTGATAGAACAGCTCAAAACTGTTGTCGCTCAGGGCGTTGGCAACTTTTTGTTTGAGGGCGATGTGATGACGTGCCTGATGTGCTGCCGAGGCTTCATTGACGATATAGGGCTGCTTTAAGCGTTTCGCTTGCTTTGCTGCAGCTTCCGCATTTTGCAGTAGTTTCTCGGCATTGGTCGCTGCATATCTCGGTTCAGCGCTGGCGGCAAAACCAATATGTCCCTCAAGCGAGATAGATTGATTATCAATAGTAAAGTAGCGGGTGATCTGGTCGATAATTTTTTTGGCGACTAAGGGTACCAGCTGGATATGCAGTAATGGTGAGATGATCAGCGCAAACTTGTCGCCATCAATTCGGCGACAAGCGATTGGGTGTTTGGGGATAGCGGCGAGTCGCTGCTGCAATTCGGCAAGAATATGGTCGCCGACGAGGTAGCCATAGCGCTGGTTAATTTGACCAAAGTGCTTGAGGTCGACCAGTGCTAGCAGGGTCAGCTGTTGGTTATCTTGATTGTCGGCAAGACACGCCGTCAGCGCTGCGAGTAGCGCTGAGCGATCAATGGCGTAGGGCGAGAGATTGTCAGGAGAATCGTTAGTCACAGTCAGATATACAGTGTTTCAGGGTCCAATCCGTAGGCCCCCGGCTCGAGAGTTTTGAGAATGTCGATAGGCTTTTGCTCGGCGTTTGCAGACTCGGCCAAATCCATTTCGGTAAAATCCGTGTACTGATTCTTATCTGCATCGAGTATCACCAAGACTTGTGGGCGCAGACGTTTACCAGGGTTCTCCTTGACCACAATGCCGACCTGTCCAGAGGTCAACTCGACTAATGTGCCGGTTGGATAAATGCCAACTGATTGGATAAACGCTTCAATTAGTTCGGGCTGAAAGTCATGGCCGCGCCACTCATACATTTGTTTGATTGCCACGGCGTGCGGGATTGGCTTGGCGTAGGTGCGCTGACTGGTGATGGCATCATAGCAGTCGGCGATAGCCGCGATGCGGGCGAAGAGCGGAATTTGGGTCCCTTGCAGCCCCTCTGGATAGCCGCTGCCATTAAACCGTTCATGGTGACAGGCAATCATATCGGTCACCGCTTTGGGTATGGTTTTCGACGAATCACGAGCCATTTTTAGACTCAGATCTACGTGTTTCTGCACCAGTGCAAATTCCCGTTCTGACAGTTGCTGAGTTTTGTTTAAGATAGCAGATGGGATTTTTAGTTTGCCAATATCCAATAACATGCCGCCCATCGATAAAAGTGTCAGCTCTTTTTTCGGCAGTCCGATCTGACGACCGATAACCGAACACCAGATTGCCACGGCAATACAGTGACGGTAGGTGTAGGAGTCTTGAGACTTGAGTCGTGCCAGCCAAATGCTGGCACCCGGGTTGCGCGTAATGCTGTCTATCAGTGGTGTGATAACCTGATGGAGGTGGGCAATATTGAGAGGTTTGCCGTGACTGATGCGACTGGCCATGGTGTCGAATTCGTCTTTGAGATTCTGATAGGCGCTGTGAGCGACACGGATTTCTCTGGTGACGGCGGTCTTTTCCGGGTAACGAACAATATGATGGGAGGCCAGCTCGGCCTTAAATGCCGTGTGGCCAATGTTGTGCGCTCTGTGGCTGGAGACTGGCGCCGAGACCGGTAGATTAAGGTTGGCGATACTTTTTTTGTCATCTATATAGACATAGTCGCAGTAGAGGGAAAGCTTTTTTGCCTCGGCGAGGTTGCGAATCAGGAAACCCTGAAGGCTAAATGGGGTCTCCAGCCATGGGCGATCCAGTCCACAGACATACATGCCGGGCTGTAGATTTTGAACATATACTTTTTTTGTTTGCAGTTGCCCCAAACTCGTTGCTCCCTAGCGAAAAAAACTCCCTGTTGCTAAGACACTCTTGGTCTTGTTAACCCCACCCTCTAATTATGGACGGCAATTAATCTCTGCGCAGTTTATCTTTTAGGGCGATAGGGTTGGCGAGGTTAAACACCACTATGTAGCTTGAAATCAGAAAAGTGATAATCGCCGCCGCCTGAATTAAATGCGACGCGTGGTTACCAATTAAGCTGGTATTAAACGCGACATAGGCGATCAATAGTGAAAACTCGCTATTTTGCCCGAGGCGCAGGCCGATATCCCAAGCCAATGCATGGCTCTCACTCTGCTTGCGCAACAGCCCGTGGTAGACCACGGGTTTCAATGCCAGCATGATGATCGCCAATATAACCGCCGGCACAGCAATGTGCGGAATCAATGAAAGGTCGAAGCCGCCCCCTAGTGAGAAGAAAAACAGGATTAAAAAGAAGTCTCTCAGCGGCTTTAAGTTGAGTGCGATATAGGGTGCGATAGGGCTGGTAGCAATTGAGATGCCCGCGATAAAGGCGCCGATCTCTCTCGACAACCCGGCGTACTCCGCGAGCTCGGCAACCCCTAAGCACCAGCCGATGGCGAGCAAAAAGACATATTCGCCAATGCGATCGAAGCGAGCAAACAGGGGTTGTAACACAAAGCGTACCATCAGCACCGCGCCAGCAATTAACAGCGGTAAAGAGACCAAACTGATAGCAAAGCGCATGGAGTTATCGCCATCAGAGGCGGCAGAAATTAGCATCAGTAACACAAAAATGGCGAGAAAATCCTGCATCAGCAACATGCCGATCATCAATTCGCCGGAGTGGCGGTGGTGCAGTACTGTGGTCGGTAACAGTTTGATGCCGATAATGGTGCTCGAGAACATCATTGAGGTGCCAATAATCAGGTTTTCTGTTGGCGAGAAACCAAACAGGTACCCCACGGCATAACCGGCACCGGCAAACAGTATCGAGCTAATCAGGGTGATATGGGTGACTTGGCGCAACACCCGCAGCAGTACCTGGGGCTGCATGTCGAGGCCAAGTAAAAACAACAAAAAGATAATGCCGATGCTGGAGATCTCGGCTATCAGTTGCATATCGGTGACCCAGCCAATGCCATGGGGCCCCATAGCGGCGCCAAGGAGGATGTAGGCCACCAGCAGTGGTTGGCGGCCAAACAGTGCCAGTGACGCCACTACCGCGCCGCCGGTGAAGATCAAAAAGAAAATTTGTATGAGGTGATGTTCCATCGCGCTATTTCAATACAGCCAGCGCCAGGGTGCAATGCCCTGGCGGTGTTTATTTGAAATTAACTTAATGATGATATTTAGCGAGGTACGATCAGACGCGAAGGCGCTTGAAAAGCGGCTGTGCCTGATCGGCAGCGGTTTGATAACCGTCAGAAAAATCGTTCAGCGATTGTGCGGCAGCCTCTAAGTCAAGATCATCGGCGAAGCTAAACTGACTAAAGCCACAGCGCTGCAGCAAGAATAGTTGGTCTCGGATAAACTGGCCGATGGCTCGAACCTCGCCTTGATAGGCGTAGCGATCGCGCAACAGGCGGGCGCTTGAAAAGCCTCGACCATCGACAAACTTGGGAAAGTTGATGGCGATAACCGGCAGTTTTTCAAGATCGGCGGCCAGCGCTTCGACTTCCTCGTGACTGTCGAGCCAAACACCGATAGAGCCATTATGTTGTGCTAACTCCTTTTGTGCTAGAGCATCGCGATGTTGAAGCCAGTAGCTGAGGGGTACAAGCACATTGCCACTGGGGAGGTTGCCCTCTGGCTGGTCGAGTAGCGTCCAGTTGTCGTCTGTGACAATTCCGTGACTAAGCATTTTGCGCATAGACTCGCTCCTTAAATTTATCCATGCCGATGCGCTGATAGGTGTTAAGGAAAGCCTCGCCCTCGAGGCGATTCTCAACATAGACATCGAGTAGTTTTTCGATGCCATCGACGACCTCGTCGCGTGACAGTGAAGGGCCGAGCACCTTGGCCAGTGCGGCCTGCTTATTGGCACTGCCGCCAAGCTGAATTTGATACCACTCCTGGCCCTTTTTATCGACGCCGAGAATGCCAATATGGCCGACATGGTGGTGACCACAGGCATTCATGCAGCCAGAGATATTGAGCTCCAAATCACCGAGATCATAGACATAATCAAGATCGTCAAACTTGCGCTGGATCGCCTCTGCGACGGGAATCGACTTGGCATTGGCCAGTGAGCAGTAATCACCACCGGGGCAGCAGATCATATCGTTGATGGTGCCGATAGTGGGAGTGGCTAAGCCCCCGGACTTGGCCTGCTGCCAGAGCTCAAACAGCTGGCTCTTGAGCACATCGGCAATCACAACATTTTGATTGTGAGTCGAGCGAACCTCGCCATTGGAAAATTGGTCGGCGAGATCGGCAATGCTCTCGAGCTGACGATCAGTGACATCGCCGGGCGCCACGCCGGCCGGTTTAAGCGATAGCGTGATCGAGGCGTAACCGGGTTGTTTCTGGTTGCGCACATTGCGTTCCAGCCAGCGTGAAAAAGCCACGTTATCAGCGGCCTGGGCCTGCAGCGCGCTGTCGACTGCGGCTGCGTCCACAGCCTTGTAGTCAGGCACAGGGAAGAAGCTTTTTACGCGCTGAATTTCAGTTTCAGTGACCTGAGCTACACCGTTCACGTCGCCAGCTAATATCTCTGCCCATTCAGCTTCTACGCGCTCAGCGAAAACCGCTGGAGTCCATGCCTTGACTAAAATTTTAATTCGCGCCTTGTACTTGTTATCACGGTTGCCGTAGCGATTGTAGACGCGAAGGATAGCGTCGAGATAGGTCAGCAGGTGCTGCTTGGGGAGAAACTCCCTAATTGATGAGGCAATGACTGGGGTGCGACCGAGCCCGCCTCCGGCATAGATATGGAAGCCGGTTTCACCGCTATCATTTTTAACCAACTGGATGCCAATATCGTGCAGCAGAAAGGCAGCGCGATCTTCTTCAGAGCCGCACACCGCAATTTTAAACTTGCGCGGCAGAAAGGCGAATTCGGGATGTATGGTTGACCATTGGCGGATAATTTCACACCAGGGGCGCGGGTCTTCAATCTCGTCGGCGGCAACGCCAGCAAACTGATCGGTGGTGGTATTGCGAATACAGTTGCCGCTGGTTTGAATCGCATGCATCTGCACGGTGGCGAGTTCGGCGAGGATGTCTGGAACTTCTGCCAATTGCGGCCAGTTCAATTGAATATTTTGCCTGGTGGTAAAGTGCACATAACCTTTGTCAAATTGTCGCGAGATTTGCGCTATTTTGCGCAGTTGACTGCTCGACATCAGTCCGTAGGGCACGGCAATTCGTAACATTGGTGCGAGGCGTTGAATATAGAGTCCGTTTTGCAGCCGGAGCGGCAGGAATTCTTCCTCGCTGATCTGACCGTCCAGATAGCGGTTGGTTTGATCTCGGTATTGCGCGACGCGCTCATCGACGAGCTTCTGATCATATTGATCGTAGATATACATGAATGTTTTTTAACCTTATTGCCGCGCATATGTCGCTCGGATTTGAGCATCATTTATGCAGAACAGAGACCGCCTGCGTTTCAGGGGCGACATGATAGCTTCACGAGAGGAGCTTTTAAATTACTATTTGGTCATATAGAGGTAGTTTTGCGGAATATCTGCTGAAGATTTCGCGGCCGGGGCTTTTCGATAAGACCGATAAAAAGCGCTTTGGTGCACTGTGCAAAAGCGCGACAGCTGAGAAAGCTCTTGCTAGAATGCGCGCTCGATTGAATTGCCCCGACTTTAGCGGGCTGGGTTACAGACTAATTTTACCGACTAACTTTACAGACTAATTTTACAGACTAACTTTACAGACTAACTTTACAGACTAAGAAGGCACCACTATGAGCAGCGATAACAATCAAGCAGCAGACGATTTCAGTCATGAGGATAGCAAGGCAGACGCGATAGCCGCAGTGGCTGTTCTGACAATTATTGTTGTTACTGTTGTCTATTGGCTGTCGACCCTTTAGTCAGGGTATACAGCTTGTCTCGGTTTGACGGGTGATAGGGCGATGAGCGAAAAATTACAGCTGGTGGAAAACCTAAGCCAACGTCAAGTGGTTGAGGACTACCTCAACCGGGTTCAGCATGAGCCTGCGGTCGGTGAACAGCGTGTCGCCGAATTGCAACAGCGTATCAAGCAGCAGCTGATCGAAAAAGATGCTGTGCTGATTGCCCACTACTATACCGATCCGCTGATTCAGGCACTTGCCGAAGAGACTGGCGGCGTTGTCTCCGACTCGCTGGAGATGGCGCGCTTTGGCAAGAGCCACAGCGCACAAACTCTGGTGGTCGCCGGGGTTAAGTTTATGGGCGAGACCGCTAAGATTCTGACCCCAGAAAAGCGCGTGCTGATGCCCACGCTCGAAGCCACCTGTTCACTGGATGTCGGGTGTCCCGCCGATCAGTTCGCCGCATTTTGCGACCAGCATGAGGATCGCACTGTGGTGGTGTATGCCAACACCTCTGCGGCGGTCAAGGCCCGCGCCGACTGGGTAGTGACATCAAGCATCGCGCTCGATGTGGTGGAATATCTCGATAGCATTGGTGAAAAGATTCTCTGGGCACCGGATAAATATCTCGGCAGTTATGTGCAGAAGCAGACTGGCGCCGACATGTTGCTTTGGGATGGCAGCTGTATTGTGCATGAAGAATTTAAGGCTAAGGGAATCAGTGACCTGAAAGCGGTGCATCCTGATGCCGCTGTGCTGGTGCACCCGGAGTCGCCGCAGTCGGTCATTGATATCGCCGATGCAGTGGGGTCAACCTCNCAGCTAATCGCCGCCGCCGCAAGTCTGCCGCAGTCAAAAATGATCGTTGCTACCGATCGAGGCATTTTCTTCAAAATGCAGCAGGCGGTGCCCGATAAAGAATTATTGGTCGCGCCAACGGGTGGCAGCGGTGCCACCTGTCGCAGTTGCGCCAGCTGTCCCTGGATGGGGATGAATGGTCTGGAAAATCTGCTCACGGCGCTGGAACAGGGCAGTAACGAAGTCTTTGTCGATACTCAGGTGGGCATCAAGGCGATGAAATCACTCGGTCGAATGATTGACTTTCGCAATCAGCAGAACACCTGATTAGAGCTTTTCTGCTCGATCTTCCATCTCTGCGAGATCGCGCAGTCGCTGGGCGATGATTGCAGATTGTTTGAAATCACCTTTGACCATTTTGGCGGCCAGACTTAACTGCTCACGCGCCTTATCGAACACGCCAATTAAAATAAAGTACTCCGCGCGCGCTTGATGCAAGCCTGAAATATTGCCGGCTAGACCGCGAACTTCTGCGAGTCTGTACCAGATCATGGGGTCCTCGGGACGCATTCTTGACAGCGTCGTGAGCACGTCGTCGGCACCGTCATATCGACGCGCCTGCCATAGCGCTTCAGACTGCAGCACCAGTAACGGATAGTTGTTTTGGTTGATACTTAGTTGTTGCCCGAGCCGGTTCAGTGCAGTGGAATATTTACGCTCGGCGATGTCGATCTCTATGTCCGAGTATAAAAAGGTTAAATTAGTTGGCTGGCTGCGCAAAAGTCCGGCCATTTCCGCTCTGGCTTTATCCAGTTGGTTGGCTTTGAGATAGGCGAGGGCGAGTCCGTAGTGTGCTGCGTCAGATTTAAGCGTATTGGCGTCGATCTCGGCGCTAAAGCGGTCGATGCTGATCGCGGTGTTGGCGTCCATGGCCACCAGCGCCCTGGCGCGCATCAGGTAAAACTCTGGGTTCTGCGTATATTGGCGCATCGATGTTCCCATTGAGCGATTGCGCGCATCGCCGATACGTTTCTCAGTAATCGGGTGAGTGAGCAAAAACTCGGGAGGGCGGCTGCCAGTGTAACGAGAGGCTTTTAATAGCGTGGCAAACATATCGGCAACCGCGCCGGGATCGCGGTTGGCGCGCTCCATTGTCGCCAGGCCCGCGCGATCTGCTTCTTGTTCATTAGAGCGGCTGTAACGCAGTTGATTGTCCATTGTCAGGGCTTGCGAGGTAATCATGGCTGCACTAGCGGCGTCGCCGCCGGCGGTGGCAGCGAGAACAATAGTAGCCAGCAGTCCGGCCATATTAAAAACCGCATTTTTCTTCTGAGCCTCTGCGCCGCGTGAGAAGTGACGCTGACTGAGGTGAGCCAATTCATGGGCCAGCACCGAGACCATCTGGTCTTCATTTTCGGCGTAGGCAAACACGCCGGTATGAAAGCCGACGACACCACCTGGGACGGCAAACGCATTCATAGAAGGGTTTTTAACAATGACTAGTTCCAACCGAGGGTCTTCGAGGTCACTGTAAGTTGCCAGATTGTAGAGCAGTTGCTCAAGATAGATCTGCATCAGCGGGTCGTCATGAGGGCGCACGCGACTGCGAAATATCTTTAACCAGGTGCGTCCCAGTTCATACTCTTGCTGTTTTGAGATAATACCCGACGCAGCATCACCCAGAACCGGCAGCTTGATCTCATTTGCCGATAGGTTGCTGGTTAATGGCCAGAGAATACAGCACAGAAACAGGGCGTGGCATAGCTTGGACGGTGAGAAATTAATCGCGATATTCCTTGTAGACGTAGCATGAATAGTAGTGACGCCGTGATAGCATTACTTTAACGGAAAACACAGCGCACTTCGACAGTTGAAAAAGTGACAAGTTTCAGGTCAGATAGCGGGATTAAACGCCGTCTAAGCTGACGATAGCAGGCTCAAGAGGATAGGGATGAAAAAGATACTCCACAAATGGATCGAGCGGTATTTTGGCACCGAAGAATCCTTGCTGCTGACACTTATCCTAGTGGTTTCGGTGATTGTATTCGCGACCCTGGGTGCCGTGTTGGGGCCAGTATTCGCGGCCATTATTCTGTCGTTTTTACTGCAAGGTGTGGTCAATGCTCTGGTGCGTTATGGCGTGCCGCGTGCGCTGGCATTAATTAGTACCTACCTGTTGTTTGTCGCTGGATTTGTCTCGGTTATTGTCGGTTTGATTCCGATAATCGGCCGCCAAACATCGCTGTTAATTGGCGAGTTGCCGAATATGATTGGTCGCCTTCGAGAGATTGCGGTGGCGCTTCCCGAGCGCTATGCCGAATACGTCAGCCCGGAACAATTTCAGCTCATTACAGAGCGGCTCTCTGAGGAGGCGGGAGGCCTGGTGGAGCAGGCGCTGTCGTTTTCAATCAGCAGTTTTCCAGGCATTATTGGATTGATGATCTATCTGGTTCTAGTGCCATTGCTGGTGCTGTTTATGCTTAAGGACAAGGATCAGTTGCTGCTGTTTTTGACCAGTCTGCTGCCTGAGGAGCGTTCGGTGATGAGAACGATCTGGAATGAAATGGATATGCAGTTCACTAACTATGTGCGCGGTAAAGCCATTGAGATATTAATTGTTGGTCTTGTCTCCTATGGTGCGTTTCTGGTCTTGGGGGTTGATTATGCCGCGCTGTTGGCGCTGTTGGTGGGCCTGTCGGTATTGGTCCCCTATATCGGCGCCACGGTAGTCACTATCCCGGTTTTACTGGTCGGTTATATGCAGTGGGGCTTTGGCAGTGAGCTGTTCTGGCTGTTCGGCGTCTACGGTGTTATCCAGTTCTTGGATGGCAATGTGCTGATTCCCGTTCTGTTCTCGGAGGTGGTCAATTTACACCCAGTATTTATCATTGTGTCAGTGCTGTTTTTTGGTGGTATCTGGGGATTCTGGGGTGTGTTCTTCGCCATTCCTTTGGCGACATTGGTCAAGGCGGTGTTTAATGCCTGGCCGCGCAGAGCGCAGCAGGAGATGGACTTGCAGCCACCACTTGATCTGACCGCAGGTTCTGGTGGTGGGCAAGATAATAATTCATCGCTTAGCGGATAAGGCTCTGCGATGAAATCGTACTGTTTGACTCAATAACAATAATTTAAGTGCTGTAATCACTATTAAGGAATGTCCTATGTCGCATCTAATCAAGTCTGCTTGCTTGGTCTTAATTCTCGCCGTGACGGTCGCTCTTCAGCAGGGCTGCTCTGCGCCAGATGTGGAGGAGCATGCGCAGGGGATTATTGCCAGTGCCAATGACAGCCGGGAGTACCGTCATCTGCGTCTGCCTAACAAGATGGATGTGCTGCTGATTTCTGATCCGAGCAGTGACAAGGCTGCCGCCTCGCTAGATGTCTATATCGGCAGTTATCAAAACCCGCAGGATCGATCGGGGCTGGTGCATTTCCTTGAGCATATGTTGTTTCTGGGCACACAGAAATATCCTGAGCCAGGCGAGTATCAGAGCTTTATCAGCGAGCATGGCGGCAGTCATAATGCCGGCACTGGGCTGGAGAATACCAACTACTTTTTTGATGTCGATGCGGCCCACCTGGAGCCAGCTCTGGATCGCTTTGCGCAGTTTTTCTCGGCACCCAATTTTGACGCCAAATATGTCGACCGCGAACGCAATGCAGTGGAGTCGGAGTATCGGCTAAAAATTAAAGATGACGGTCGTCGCGGTCTAGATGTTCTGCAAGAGCAGGTTAATCGACAACACCCGTTGAGCAAATTTACCGTCGGCAACCTCGAAACCTTGGCTGACTTTGACGATCGACCATTGCGTGATGAGCTGCTGGCGATCTACAAACAATACTACTCGGCCAATATTATGAAGCTGGTCGTGCTCGGCAGTGAAAGTCTCGACGAGCTGCAAGCCATGGTCGAGCCGCGCTTTGCTGTGGTGGCAAACAATGATGTGATCGTCGAGCCGCCAACAGTGCCGTTATTTGACTCTGAGCGTCTGCCGATGCAGGTTTCTATTGTGCCGCTGCAGGACTCCCGCGAGTTAAGCCTCAACTTTCCTCTGCCAAAAATGCTCCCCCATTGGCAGAAAAAACCAGCCAATTATCTCGGTGCTTTGATCGGTCATGAAGGTGAGGGTAGCTTGCTTGAGGCACTCAAAGCACGCGGTTGGGCTGAGGGGCTGTCGGCCGGAAACGGCCTCGAGGATCGCGGTGCAGCACTCTTCTCTGTGGATATTGATTTGACACCGGCTGGGCTTGATCATCAAGCCGAGATCATCGAAATGTTTTTTGCTACGGTGCAGATGATTGAACAGCAGGGGATCGAAAAATGGCGCTATGTTGAAGCCGCGCAGCTCAGTGATATCGCCTTTAAGTTTCAGGAGAAGCGGGATCCGATCAACTATGTGTCGATGTTGTCTTCAAAAATGCAGCGCTATCCAGTCACGGAGGTGCTGCGAGCGGACTATGTGATGAGTGAGTTTGACGCCGGTTTAGTGGCCGACGTGGCCGCGCAATTAACACCGGATAATATGCTGGTCTCGCTGACTGCACCGGAGGTTGAGGGCGACAGAGTCAGCCTGATGTATCAGACCCCTTATTCCGTTGCTGCTATCGCGGAACCACAGTTGGCTAAATGGCGTTCGCCAACGGAGTTTGCACAGCTGGCGCTTCCCACTGCCAACCCTTATATTCCCGCTGATCTCAGTTTAATCGAGACAGCAAACGACGTGACTGTGCCTCAGCTGATTGTCAGCAATAAGCAGATCACAGCCTGGCATTTCCCCGATACCCGTTACGGAGTGCCAAAAGCCCATATTATTGTCTCGCTGCAAACGCCGGGTATTGATACACCGGAGGCCTTTGCCGCGCTGGAGCTGTATCTTGCTTATATTGAAGATCAACTTGGCGCCTCGGTGTATCCCGCTCGTGAGGCGGGGTTGAGTTTTTCTCTGAGCCCTTCAAATAAGGGTGTCTCTATTACTGTCGGTGGTTATTCTGATAAGCAAGCGACATTACTCGGTGATATTCTCGTTGCACTGTCGAACCCCGCTTGGGACGCGTCGCGATTTGAGCGTATCAAGCAAAGCCTGTCTCGAGATATGAATAATTTTGCTCGCGAGTATCCTTTCCGTCAGGTCGTAGCAAGTCTCTACTCAATGATTAAAGGTGATTGGACACCGCTGCAGAAAGCTGATGCTGTGGCACAACTGTCGATGCCGCAGATGGCGTCGTTCGCTGATAACCTGCTCGGCAATCTCAGCCTCGATGTGTTGATCAGCGGCAACCATGATCGTCAATCCGCGGACAAACTTGTCGCAAGCTTGTCGTCGTGGACGCTGCTAAAAGAGGTGCAGGTGGACGAGCGTGTTGCCAAGTTGCCGCTCGGAGAGCAGCGCGGCCAAGTGTCAGTCGATCACAGTGATGCCGCCGTTATGCTCTATATGCAGGGTCGCGAGGACAGTCTCGCTGAGCGGGCGCACATGCTCTTGCTCGGTGAGATGTTGTCATCGCCGTTCTACACCAGCCTGCGCACCGAAAAGCAGTTGGGTTACGTGGTGGCTGCCTTTGCCAGCAATCACCTGCGAGTGCCGGGACTGGCGATGATTGTGCAGTCGCCCAGTGCCGATGAGGCAGCGTTGCAAGCTGAGTTTAAACAGTTTTTGAGCGCCTACAGTGAGCAGGTTGAAGGCATGACGGCTGAGGACTTGGCGCGTTACAAGGCCTCAGTGTTAAGTAATCTTCAAGAATCGCCAAAAAATCTCAGTGAGCTCAACGGTCGCTTTATTGAATCGGTAGCACTTGGGTACACCGATTTTGACTTCCGAGAACAGTTGGCCGAAGAGGTTGCGCTAGCCTCTGTTGAGAGTCTATTGGCAGCTTACAGCGCTGTGACAGATACTGAACTGCGGGCGCTAGCAGTCGAGACTGTTGACGCCGGTCAAGACAGTACCTTGGTTGATTTGCGTAAAAAGGGCTCTGTCTATGGCTATCAGTTTTGATGAGCTATCGCGGCGATCAATTTTGTAATTATACTAACTTTAAAAACAACAAATAAAAGTTAATATAAACAAAAGGTTAATATCTTTATCGGGAGTTTTTTGGTTCTTGATGGGGATTTTTAATTGGCTGATGCCGTTGATTTTGTAGCTTAGCTACATTAAAATTGTCGGCCTATTTTTGCGCGTACTAATCGAGTCGAACGTTGCCGTTCAAACTAGCGCAAATACCCGTTTAATTGATAACTGGTTGGTGAAGAATGACTAAGGATTTAGATCCGTTTGAAACTCAGGAATGGCTTGATGCCTTCGACGCGGTGTTTAAGGTTCATGGCGACGAGCGAGCAAACTTTTTGCTCAATCAGCTGCAATCTCACGCCAGTGATCAGGGTATCAAGCTGCCTTCATCGGTCACTACACCATTTCGCAACACCATCTCTTCTGACCGTGAAAAGCGTATGCCCGGCGATCTGTTTATGGAGCGCCGCATTCGGTCACTGATTCGCTGGAATGCGCTGGCCATGGTGATGCGCGCGAACAAGAAAAGTGAAGGCATAGGCGGTCACATTGCCAGCTTTGCTTCAGCCGCGACACTCTATGATGTCGGTTTTAACTACTTCTTTCGTGGCCCCGAAGGCGATGATCTAGGTGATCTAGTGTTCTTCCAGGGACACAGTGCCCCGGGTATGTATGCACGCTCGTTTTTAGAAGGCCGTCTGAGTACAGGAGCAGATGGATAACTTCCGTCGCGAAGTCGATGGCGGCGGGTTGTCATCTTATCCGCACCCCTGGTTGATGCCGGACTACTGGCAGTTTCCAACCGTATCCATGGGCCTTGGCCCGATTCAAGCAATCTATCAGGCGCACGTTATGCGTTATCTCTCCGCTCGTGGATTGGTGCCGCGCGGTGATCGCAAGGTCTGGGCATTTCTCGGCGATGGCGAGTGTGATGAGCCGGAAAGTCTCGGCGCTATCTCTCTGGCAGGTCGCCAGCCACTGGAGAACTTGATTTTTGTGGTTAACTGTAATTTACAGCGCCTCGATGGCCCGGTGCGGGGTAACGGCAAAATCATGCAGGAGCTCGAAGGTGTATTCCGCGGAGCGGGTTGGAATGTTATCAAGGTGGTCTGGGGACGTCACTGGGACCGTCTGATTGAGAAAGATACCACCGGTTTGCTGGTCAAGCGCATGGACGAGGTCTGTGACGGCGAGCTGCAAAACTATAAATTTAACGGCGGCGCCTACACCCGTGAACATTTCTTCGGCAAGTATCCGGAGCTGCTTGAGTTGGTCGCCGATATGACTGACGATCAGATTATGTATCTCAATCGCGGTGGTCACGACCCCTATAAAGTCTATGCAGCATATGCTGAAGCCTCTGCTCACAAAGGTCAGCCAACGGTTATTCTTGCCCACACAGTAAAAGGTTACGGTCTTGGTGGCGCAGGCGAAGCAGCCAACGACACTCACTCGGTGAAGAAGCTCGACATAGACAGCCTACGTGGTTTCCGCGATCGTTTCGGTATTCCGGTGCCCGATGATCAGCTGGAAAATGTTCCCTACTACCGTCCACCAGAGGATAGTCCTGAACTCGAGTATATGCGCAGACGCCGCGCCTCTCTGGGTGGTTCACTGCCAGCCCGTAAAGCGGACTTCACTGCCATGAAGGTGCCGGAACTATCGACCTTTAAAAAGCAGTTGGAGAGCAGTGGCGAGAGAGAAATTTCCACCACCATGGCGTTTGTGCGCGTGCTATCGACGCTGATAAAAGACAAAACCATTGGTAGCTCCGTGGTGCCGATTGTTCCCGACGAAGCCCGTACTTTTGGTATGGAAGGTATGTTCCGCCAGCTCGGTATCTACACGTCGGAAGGGCAGAAGTATGTGCCCCACGATCACCAGCAGATCATGTATTACAAAGAAGATAAGAAGGGTGTGATTCTCGAAGAGGGCATCAATGAAGCTGGCGCCATGTCGGCTTGGATTGCTCTGGCCACGGCCTACAGTACCAGCAGCTGCCCGATGATTCCGTTCTACATTTTCTATTCTATGTTTGGTTTCCAGCGTATCGGCGATCTGGCTTGGGCTGCTGGCGATAGTCAGGCGCGCGGATTCTTGATTGGTGCCACTGCTGGCCGCACCACCTTGAACGGTGAAGGTTTACAACACCAGGATGGCCACAGCCATATCCTCGCCAACACTGTGCCTAACTGCCGTAGCTACGACGCAACGTACAGCTACGAGTTAGCGGTGATTGTGCAGGACGGTGTTAAACGCATGTTTGAGGACAAAGAAAACTGTTTCTATTACCTCACCACGATGAACGAAAACTACAAGCAGCCGGCCATGCCTGAGGGCGCTGAAGCGGGCATTATCAAAGGCATTTACAAGTTCTCTCAGGGCGGCAAAGCTAAGCTGCGTGTACAGCTGATGGGTGCGGGTACGATTCTCAATGAAGTGCGTGAAGCGGCGAAGATTCTTAAAGAGACCTACTCGGTGGAGTCGGATATCTGGAGTCTAACCAGTGTTAACGAAATAACCCGAGAAGGTCAGCAGGTTGATCGCTGGAACTTACTGCACCCTGATAGCAAGCCGAAGAGAGCCTATCTCACCGAGCAGCTCGATGGCGCCGAAGGCCCAGTTGTGATCGCAACGGATTACATGAAAAACTATGCTGAGCAGATGCGTAAATATATCGACAAGCCGCTGACTGTNCTGGGGACCGATGGTTTCGGCCGCAGTGATAGCCGCGAGGCACTGCGCAGCTTCTTTGAAGTGGATCGGTACTTTATTACGGTAGCGGCGCTGAAAGCGCTGGCAGACGAGGGTGCGATCAAGTCATCGGTTGTCAGTGAAGCGATAAAATCATTTGGTATCGACCCTGAAAAGACCAACCCGCTGCTGGTCTAAGCCGAGCTAATGCTTGGCGCGCTGGAGAGGTTGTTCAGGTAAATGCTAAAAAAGGAATCAATGTGACAATACAGACAGTAGTAGTTCCAGATCTAGGTGGCGCGGAGACCGTAGAGGTTATCGAGCTAGGGTTAAGTCCAGGCGACAGTGTTGAGGTTGAAGATTCGCTGCTGGTTTTGGAATCCGATAAGGCGACGATGGATATACCCAGTCCGGCGACCGGCGTGTTGACCCGGTATCTGGTTGACGAGGGTGCCACGGTTAAAGTGGGCGATGCCATCGCTGAAATCGACGTGGCCGGTGAGGCAGCAGCAACTGATGTCGCAGACGCCGAAGAGGTGGAGCAGGTGTCTCACCAGCCAGCCGCCGACTCTGCGTCTGAATCTGAATCTGACTCTGAATCTGACTCTGAGCCAGAAGCGAAGCCACAACCAAGCGCTGCGCAGAGCTCCGCTGAACAGATGATCAAGGTTCCGGATATTGGCAGTGATGATAAGGTCGATGTGATTGAGATTTGCGTTGCCGTAGGCGATGAGGTGAATGAGGGTGACACACTGGTCGTGCTTGAGTCTGACAAAGCGACCATGGATGTGCCTTCAACCCATTCTGGCAAAGTGTTAAAAATTGTTGTTGCCGAGGGCGATAAGCTTGGCACCGGCGACGATGTTGCACTGTTTGAAGTGATCGCCGATGTGGCAGCTGTGCAAGAGCCCGCTGTTAAACAGCCTGCTCCCGCTCCAGTTGCGGCAACTCCCGTATCAAGCGAGACTGGGCCGCAGAAAGCTGCAGCTGCAGTATCCGCGGCTAGTCAACCTGGTGCCGTTCAGTCTGCCCCAGGGCAACCGGCACAGCCGGCGACTAGTCCTGCTGAGCCGCGCCAGAATAATGCTGCGTCTGATATCTACGCTGGACCAGCGGTGCGTTTGATCGCCCGTGAGCTGGGTGTAGAGCTTAGTCAGGTCCCCGGCAGTGGTCCGCGAGGGCGTATTCTAAAAGACGATGTGAGCAATTTTGTTAAGCAGGTGATGCAGAACAAAGACACACCAGCTGCAGCAGCGGGTGGCAGCGGTATCCCAGCGATTCCAGCCATCGACTTTAGTCAGTTTGGTGATATCGAAGAGCTTGCACTGAGCAAAATACAGAAGCTCACGGCAGCCAATATGCAGCGTAACTGGTTGAATGTTCCCCATGTCACTCAGTTTGACGATGCCGATATCACCGAGTTGGAAGCGTTCCGCAAAGGCCTTAAAGCTGAGGGCGAAAAGCGCGGTGTACGTGTTACTCCAGTGGCCTTTTTGATCAAGGCAATTGGCGCGGCACTGCAGGCCAACCCGGAATTTAATCGCTCTCTCTCAGTCGATGGTGGGCATTTTATTCAGAAGCATTACTGTCATGTCGGTATGGCCGTGGACACGCCGCGCGGTTTGGTGGTTCCGGTGATCAGAGATGTCAATGAAAAGGGCATCTGGGATATTTCCGCTGAGATCAGCCTGCTCGCTGGAAANGCGCGGGATGGCAAGTTGACCCCGGCAGAAATGCAGGGTGGTTGTTTCACCCTGTCAAGCCTGGGTGCGATTGGCGGCAATGGCTTTACGCCAATTGTGAATGCTCCAGAAGTCGGCATTCTCGGTGTCTCGAAATCTCAGATCAAACCAGTTTGGAATGGCTCTGAGTTTGCGCCGCGCTTGCTGTTACCGATGGCGCTGTCCTATGACCATCGCGCCATAAACGGCGGTGACGCCGGGCGCTTTATGACGTATCTGGTCCAGTTGTTGAGCGATATCCGCTATTTGGCACTTTGAAAACTGACTTGAGTTGAGGGAGGTTAGGCAATGCGATTTTTACACACGATGGTGAGAGTAACTGATCTGCAAAAATCCCTCAATTTTTACTGCGACGCTCTCGGGTTAGTAGAGCTTTATCGGCATGAGGTTGCCGCGGGACGCTTTACGTTGGTTTTCCTTGCCGCGCCCAATGATGCTCAACAGGCTCGTGAGACCAAAGCACCACTGATTGAGCTGACCTATAACTGGCCGCCGGAAGAGGGTGAGCCGGAGGCGTATGAGGGTGGTCGCAACTTCGGTCACCTGGCTTATCGAGTCGAGAATATCTATGCGAGCTGTGAAAGACTGATGGCTGCCGGCGTGGTGATCAATCGGCCACCGCGCGACGGCCATATGGCCTTTGTGCGCTCTCCCGACAATATCTCCATTGAGCTACTTCAAGAGGGTGAGGCACTGCCCGCCCAAGAACCTTGGGCTTCTATGCCTAATGTGGGTAGTTGGTAGAAATCCAGCAGAAGACTTACTGGCTGGCTTTCTTATAGGGCAACATGGCTGTTGCCTGTTCTATATGGCGGACAATTCCCTCTTTTTCCTCGACTAAAAAACGTGCAATCGCATCGCGAAACCCCGGATGTTTTATCCAGTGCAGTGAATGGGTCTCGATCGGTTCAAAACCGCGAACAATTTTATGCTCGCCCTGAGCGCCGGCGTCGTAGCGCTGTAGTCCGCGACTGATGGCAAACTCAATGCCGGTGTAATAACAGAGCTCAAAATGTAGGTAGGAAAACTCTCCGACACTGCCCCAGTAGCGCCCATAGAGCGTTTCATCATCAAAAAAGTACAGTGCACAGGCCACTGGCTGATCGTCGATCCAAGCCACTGCCATAGCAATTTGCTCCGGCATGGTGCGGGCAATCTGAGTAAAAAACGCCTCAGTTAAATAGCCGCGACTGCCATTGCGCTTGGCATAGGTGCGCTCATAGAGCTGGTAGAAGAGCCCCCAGAGATCGGGGCTGATATCCGCGCCGAGCTCAATGCTGACGCGGATGCCCTGTGCAGCAACATCAGCCCGCTCTTTGCGCACCATTTTGCGCTTGCGTGAGTTCATGGTGACGAGAAAATCATCAAAGTGCTGATAGTCGCGATTGTGCCAGTGATATTGAACACCGCTGCGCTGCAGCAGGCGAGGGTCTTTAAATAGCTGACGATGTTCTACTGAGGGAAACAAAAAATGCCAGCCCGAGGCGCCAGTATCGGCGGCTACCGCCAATACTTCATCGACTAACTGGGTGCACTCCTCTTGACTTAATGGCTGTTCGGTTCGCACCCGCGGGCCCATTGAAGGGGTGAAGGGAATCGAGGTGACCAGCTTGGGGTAATACTCTAGTCCATTCTGGTAATAGGCATTTGCCCACGCATGATCGAAAACATATTCGCCCATGGAGTGGTCTTTCAGATACAGCGGCATCACCGCGGCGTTACTCTGACTGTCGCTGCCACTGTCGCCTTCCGCGGAGTCGCTATGTTGCTGCAGGCTGAGATGGATGGGATACCAGCCGCTGGCCTCACAGGCACTGCCGCTATCTTCAAGTGCCTGGAGAAATTCGTGACGCAGAAAAGGGTAACTTAGGGCGGCTGGATTCAATGTGATTGCTCAATAGGGAGTGATTAAATGATTGTACGTGGTTGTCATTAAACATGATCAAAAATGTAGCTGACTAGCGTCTGTTGACGTTTCGTTCTATGAACAGTGATTTTTTTTGGGTAACGATTGTCAGTAGGGTATCATTGCGCCCTTCAAAATTGATTCAGCACAGTACGGAGACTCAAGAATGATAATCAAACCTCGCGTTCGCGGCTTTATGTGTATTACCAGTCATCCTGTTGGCTGTGAAGCCAATGTTAAAAACCAAATCGACTTTATTAAATCTCAGCCTGCTATCGAAGCACCGAAGCGTGTGTTGGTGATTGGCTCGTCGACTGGATATGGCTTGGCAGCCCGGATTACCGCAGCCTTTGGAAGTGGTGCCTCGACACTGGGTATCTTCTTTGAAAAGCCTGGCACGGAAACCAAGCCCGGTACCGCTGGCTGGTATAATTCAGCAGCATTCCACAAATATGCTGAGCAAGAGGGTCTGTATGCGAAAAGCATTAATGGCGACGCCTTCTCTGATGAAATAAAAGCCAAGACCATTGCGACCATTAAAGAGGATCTCGGTCAGATCGACCTGGTGATTTACAGTCTCGCTGCACCACGCAGACAACATCCTAAAACCGGCGAAGTGTTTAATTCAACACTCAAGCCCGTGGGTAAAAATATCACTATGCGCGGTATCAATACCGACAAAGAAATTATTCAAGAGTTTAGCCTTGAAGCGGCCAATGAGCAGGAGATATCTGACACAGTAGCGGTGATGGGTGGAGAAGATTGGCAGATGTGGATTGACGCGCTGGATGAAGCGGGCGTGTTGGCAGAGGGTGCTAAAACCACTGCATTCACCTACATTGGCGAGAAGATGACCTGGGATCTCTATTGGGATGGCACGATTGGTCAGGCCAAGAAAGATCTCGATAAGCGCGTTTTGTCGATCCGCGAAAGGCTCGCCGCTAAAGGTGGTGATGCGCGCGTCTCGGTACTCAAGGCGGTGGTCACTCAAGCGAGCTCGGCGATTCCGATTATGCCGCTGTATCTGGCCATGCTGTTTAAAGAGATGAAGCGCGATGGCAGCCATGAAGGCTGTATTGAGCAGCTTTATCGACTCTATACCGAGTGCCTTTACAATGCCGACCCACGCACTGACAAAGAGGGGCGATTGCGCGTTGATGAACTTGAATTACGACCCGAAGTACAGGCCGTGGTAGCGGATGCTTGGGCGAAAATCAGTACAGACAACCTTGCCGAATTAACAGATTTTGCCGGCTATAAGCATGAGTTTTTAGCTTTGTTTGGCTTCGATATTGATGGCGTCGACTATGCGGCTGATGTGGCGACTGATGTGCCGATTACTAATCTGCTGTAATGGTTGTTCAGTGCGTCTTTTAAAAAGTGTTACTCAATACAACTCGACAGCATTTAGTCTATGAGCTCAAAAGCCACCAAGTTTAAATCGACACTATTGCATCCGCGCTATTGGCTGACCTGGTTCGCCTTTGGCCTGTGGTGGCTGATTACGCTGTTGCCATTTCCTCTGCTGCTGCGGCTGGGAAAGGCGATCGGTTTAATTTTTTACGCGATTCCCAGTCGGCGTAAGATCATTGCTCGGCGCAATATTGAAATTTGTTTTCCGGCGCTCGGTGCAGCCGAACAGAAAGCCATGCTGCGAGCCAACTTTATCAGCACCGGCATCGCGGTTATGGAAGTGGGTATCGCCTGGTGGTGGCCGAAAAAACGTTTTAGCAAGCTGGTGCAGTTCGACGGATTAGAAAACCTTGAAGCGGTTAAGGGTCGTGGGGTAATGGTGCTGGGCATTCATTACACCACCCTGGAAGTGGGTGCCGCGGCTCTATCGTCGCAGTGGCAAATGGATGGTATGTATCGCGCCCATGGCAATCCGGTTTACGACTTCCTGCAAGCCCGAGGCCGGTTGCAGCAGTCGATTGGCGACAATGCTGTGTTTGAACGTCGCGATGTGCGTGGAACGATGAAAGCGCTAAAGCAAGGGCACTCTCTGTGGTACGGGCCCGATCAAGATTACGGCTTAGGTCAGGGTTTGTTTGCGCCTTTCTTTGGCGTTCAGGCCGCCACCGTGTATGCGACGGCACGCTTTGCCGAGAAGACCGGCGCCGCAGTGGTGCCGTTTAGCCATGTTCGGCTACCTGGATCTGAGGGCTATAAGGTAACGGTTTATCCGGCGCTGGAGGACTTTCCAAGCGGCGATGATCTTGTCGATGCCACCCGAATAAATCAATTGATTGAGAAATTTGTTCAGCTACAGCCGGAGCAATATTTATGGGTTCATCGGCGTTTTAAAAACCGGCCAGAGGGCGAAGCAGATCTGTACAACTTGCCAGCCAAAAAGAAACGTCGCCGCCATGCAAATTAGCGCGAGTTCAGGGCTTTTTTGGAACAGTTCAGGGCAAAGGTTTCGCTTGTGTCACTCTGACGCCATCAGTACCATGATGTGTTTTTTATCAAATAGCTGTAAAGGAAGTAGGACATGATTAGCGGAAGTATTGTCGCGATGGTTACCCCGATGCACCCAGATACTCAGGCGGTGGATTGGTCAGCGTTGAAAAGACTTGTCGACTGGCATATCGAGCAGGGCACCGACAGTATTGTCGCTGTCGGTACAACCGGTGAGTCGGCGACGCTGAGTGTTGCTGAGCACGCTCAGGTTATTGGTGTCGTCGTAGAGCAGGCCGCTGGCCGAGTGCCAATTATTGCAGGTACCGGCGCCAACTCGACAAGCGAAGCGATTGTTTTAACCCAAGCAGCGGCTGATTCAGGTGCCGATGCCTGTTTGCTGGTTACGCCTTATTACAATAAGCCGACTCAGGAAGGTCTTTATTTGCACTACAAAGCCATTGCTGAAGCGGTGGATATAGATCAGATTCTCTATAACGTGCCGGGTCGCACTGCCTGCGATATGCTGCCCGAGACCGTTCTGCGGCTCAGTTCAATTGAAAACATTATTGGTATCAAAGAAGCGACAGGCGATCTTGATCGTGCCAGACAGCTGATTGCCGAGCGTCCAGCAGGCTTTGCTATTTACTCCGGCGACGACGCCACCGCCCGAGAGTTGATGCTGATGGGTGGCAACGGTGATATCTCGGTGACGGCCAATGTTGCGCCAAAGTTAATGGCACAGATGTGTGCCGCAGCGCTGGCCGGCGATGCTGCCCGGGCAGTCGCGCTAGACACAAAACTCTGCGCGCTGCATCGCGACCTGTTTGTTGAAGCCAATCCGATCCCGGTCAAGTGGGCGGTGGCTGAATTGGGTTTGTTAAGCAATGTGCTGCGGCTGCCGATGACGCCTTTGAGTGCATCACACCATGAAAGGGTTCGCGCTGCAATGCGCAGTGCTGAACTGATTTAATCTTAATTTAAACTGTTTTTAACCAAATTGATGGGTTGCCAATAACGATGAAACGATTGATTAGCGCGCTGAATATAGTTTTTATTCTGAGTCTAAGCGGATGCGGCTGGCTGGGCTTGCGTGATCGCAGTAATGATTATCTGCTTGCTGAAGAAACTGATGTGACAGTCGTGCCAGAAGGGCTCGACAGTATTGTTCTTGGGCAGATTTACCCGGTGCCACAAATTCCCATCAACAACGTTGAGTTGATTGAGTTTGACGTGCCACGCCCGCAGCCGGCATCGGTCAACACCTTCGAGCAGATGGTAAAAATTCAGAGTTTGGAAGGACGTCGCTGGGTGCTGATCAATGTGCCGCCAAGCGAAGTTTGGCCGCGTGTTCGCAACGTGTTAAACCGCAATGGTGTGCCCGCTGCGTTGGCCGACGGGTCGAAAGGTGTTATCGAGACTGTCTGGGTTAAATTTAATTCGGATGAAGAAAATTCCCACCGCTTCCGTTTTCAGATTTCCCCTGGTGTGCAATTGGACAGTGCTGAGATTTCGGCGCTGCACAATCAGGCGCCTCGCTCTCAGGAAGATCAGGCCGCCTGGCCACAGGGGTCTGACAGTGACCAGCGCGAACAGGACATGCTGTCGATGATTGCCAATGAATTGGCCGACAGCGCAAATTATGCTTCGGTATCGCTGCTCGCTCAGGATATCGGCGGCGATGCGAAAGTAGAGGTGGTCGCTCCTGAAGTCGCTGATCCCTTTATCAGTGCCAAGTTAAGTTTTGATAGAACCTGGGCATCCATAATCTATTCTGCCGATCGCGGCGGTTTTGTCAGTATTGATCAAAATCGTTCAGAGGGCATTATTTATGTTAACTACAGCGATGAGACAGCCGATGAGCCAGGATTTTTTGCGCGTTGGTTCGGTGGCGGCAGTGACGAGATTTTAGAGGTGAACTACCGCGTTCTGGTGGAGACCGTTGGCGCCAATGTCGAGGTCCGCATTGTCGGTGCTGAAGGGCAGGGGCTAAACAAAGCTGAAGCTCTGCGCCTGTTAAAAGTGCTGCGCAGCAATATGTCTTGATAACCTTTTACTCTGGTCGCTGCTAGGGGATCACTGCCGGGCGGCCACTGCTAGGCGATTGTGGCAAAGGGATTGTTGATAAAGGGTTGTTAGAAAAAGGTTATTGAGACTATGCGTTTTGCTTCTCTAGGCAGTGGCAGTAAAGGTAACGCGACTCTGGTCGAGTGGCGAGAGACCTGCGTTATGATCGACTGCGGTTTCTCTATTCGCGATACCGTCAAGAGACTGGAAAAGCTCGGCAAAACCCCAGACTGTATCGACGCGATCCTAGTCACCCACGAGCACAGCGATCACTGGAAAGGGGTCGTGCCGCTGGCATCGAAATACGCTATTGATGTCTATGTGACAGCCGGCTGTCTGCGCAGCAGGCAGGCAGACGATAAAGTCTTTCCCCACCATATTATTGATAGCCACACTGCATTCCAGATCGGTGATCTTCTGGTCACGCCAGTCCCCGTTCCTCACGACGCCAGAGAGCCTGTTCAGTACCTGTTTAACAGCGAAGATCACCAGCTGGGTATACTTACAGATGTCGGTTCGCTAACGCCTCATATCGAGTCTGTGTACGCTAATTGCGACGGTCTGCTTATTGAGGCCAACCATGATCTCGATATGTTATATGCCGGAGCCTATCCAGAATTTTTAAAAGATCGCGTGGCCGGCCCTTGGGGGCATCTGAATAATCAACAGACGGCCAAGCTTCTGTCCGCAATTGATCAGCAGCGCATGCAACAGCTGGTGATTGGTCATATCAGTGAAAAGAATAACAGCCTGGAAAAAGTAAAGACTGCAGTGGAAGCGGTTATTGATGGTTGCGGCAACCTTCATTATGCCTGCCAGCAACAGGGCTTTAACTGGCTTGAGCTGCGCTAGAGCCATTGACAAATGTGTCAGCTTGGCTGTCAGTGCCAAAGACAAACGGATCGATTTTTAAGCAAACAAAAATTGCGTTGAACCATTTTTTTTTCGTCACTGCAATATTTTTTTGATCGTTTAGTAAAACTATTTACGATTTTTTTCCACAGATAGCAGACATTCCTACAATTAGTTTCATAAAAGTCTCCTAAGCTATTGATTTTTGGCCTGCAAAAAAGTAACTCTTTGATTTTAATGCTTATTTTTAGCTGGTTAAAATTTGATCAATTTAACAGTTATGCCCGTTATTGGGGGATAAACACCCCGCATTCCTATTTAATCCACAAAGTTATCCACAGCTATTGTGGGTATCTTTTTGCACCGTAATGGCGCAGTCAACAGATTGTCATATCGCTGTGCTGCAGATTGGCGCCTCAATATCAGCCTTTTCTAACAGGTTTGCCAGTGCTTCGACATCGCTGCAACTGATGTTGGGGTTTTCTTCGAGATTAACTTGGCGTAGATCGCCAAGAAACAGCAATGGTTTAATGTCAGTCAACTGATTATGGCTCAAATTAACGCTTCTGAGTCTCGAGAAAGTCTCGATACCTTTGAGTTGAGTGACGCCGGCATAGCTGCAGTTAAGTACCTGCAGTTGCTCGGGTTGGGTGATTTTTGAATCGACCAGTGCCTGTTTGACACAACTGGCCAGTGCCGGATCGCCAATTCGGTAACCACTATAGACAGAGTTGGGAGTATAGATTGGCTGCTCATTTAGAGTGAAAGCATAGCGTTCGCAGCCCACAAGCAGGGTGATAAGGGTCAGTAATAGCATGCTGTGTGTGTATGGCATAAAAACTCCGGCTGGCGGACCTTTGTAAGACCCTGTAGAGAACTCAATAAGCAGTAAATTAGACGCAACATTATAGGTGCCCGATCGCTGTCCTGTAACGTTATAATCAGCCAAAATGACATACCCACTGGTTAAGTTACCAACAAGAGATATTTTAATGGCTACAGAGTGTACCCCGGTCATCCGCGTCGCAGTTGCCTCGGCTGATTTTATCGGGCAGGCGCAGCAGCTTGCCGATAAATTATCGCTGCCAATGCACAGCGCTGGCTCGGACGCCTATGACTATCTGCTCGAGTATTCCGACAGTGGCTTGGCGCTGGTGCCATCTGCAGATAAGGGTTATGGATCTATCCGCTGCGACTTTGCNGGCTCGGAGCACAGTCACCGGCGCCGCCATGGTGGTGGCAATGGTCAGGCCATCGCCAAGGCAGTCGGTGTCTCGGGTAAGTTCGCGCCGCAGGTTCTCGACCTCACCGCAGGCCTTGGCGGTGATGGTTTTGTGCTGGCCTCTCTGGGTTGCACGGTGGCGATGTTGGAGCGCAATCCTATTGTCCACAGTTTGCTCGCCGATGGTTTAAGTCGCGGCGGTGAAGAATCTAGAGGCTGTGAATCGACAGGCTATGACTCGAGAGATCCAGAGTTAGATGAAATTATCAACAGACTCAGCTTACTCGAGGGCAGTGCCGCCGATTATCTCAATAGCCTTGCCGAGCAATTGATCAGCTCAGAGGCTGAGGTCTGGCGTCCAGATATCGTCTATGTTGATCCGATGTTTCCACTGCGTAAAAAGTCCGCCAAGGTCAAAAAACAAATGCAGGCATTTCATGCGATCGTTGGCGCAGATAATGACGCAGACCAACTGCTCGCCAGTGCGCTAGCGGTGGCTCAGTATCGGGTGGTTGTAAAGCGCCCGGCTGGTGCAGGCTTTTTGGCGCAGACTAAGCCCAGCTATTCACT
>JGI20156J14371_10000175_pt1 | contig 54737 bp, 53 predicted proteins | sample COG_06_FD_14371 | JGI IMG/M metagenome (IMG submission 14371)
TGTCGCCTGCATCTATGACAAAAATTATGACTGCACATATGATATTTGATGCTTTAAAAGATGGAATAATTTCACCTGATACTAAATACCTTGTCTCAGATGATGCTTGGCGAAGAGGTGGTGTGTCATCTGGGTCTTCAACAATGTTCTTAGAGGCTGGATCACTTGTAACTGTTATGGATTTACTCCGTGGCATCGTAGTTCAGTCTGGCAATGATGCTTGTATTGCTATTGCAGAAGGTATGGCTGGAAGTGAAGAATTTTTTGCTAATCGCATGAACGCAAAAGCCAAAGAAATGGGTTTAACGACGGCAAATTTTAAAAATGCAACAGGATGGCCGCATCCTGAACATAAAATAAGTGCTTTTGATCTTGCTACTTTAACTAAATATTCAATGGATAATCACCCAGATTATTTTACAATTTATAGTGAAAGATCTTTCACCTGGAATGGAATAACGCAAGATAATAGAAATCCACTTCTTGATAAATTTATCGGTGCAGATGGTGTTAAAACTGGCAGCACCGAAGATTCTGGGTACGGATTAGTGGGTTCTGCAAAAAGAGATAATAAAAGACGTATTATTGTAGTTAATGGACTTCAAAGCAAATCTGAAAGATCGAGAGTTAGTCAAAAGCTTATGCAAGCTGCTTTTGATCAATTCAAAGTTTATTCTCTCTATGCAAAGGATGACATCGTTGGTGAAATTGATACATACTTGGGTTCAAAGAGCAAAGTAAGCGTAATGGCTGGAATAGATATAAATGTAGGTATGTATTATGGGGATAGAACTGGTTTAAAGACTAAAATATCTTACAAAGATGCAATTGCGCCTATAGAGAAGGGAGAGCATATTGCAGATATGGTTATATCAGTACCGGGCAGGGTTGATCGTGTTGTTCCACTATTATCTGCAGAAAGTATTAATAAAGATTCATTATTTGGTATTGCTTGGTCAGTATTAAAAAACAAAATAAGAGGAAATTGATGTCTGTTGGTAAATTTATAACTTTTGAAGGCGGAGAAGGGGCAGGTAAAACTACACAGGCCCAATTACTCTGTAAAGCTTTGGAGGGTGCAGGTGTTGAAACTTTATTAACACGTGAACCCGGAGGAACTTTTGGTGCAGAAGCAATTAGGAATTTAGTTTTGGAGGGAACATCGGATCGCTGGTCAGGTATGACAGAGCTTCTATTAATGTACGCAGCCAGATTAGATCATGTGGAAAAACTAATTAAGCCTGCATTGTCAAGAGGTGTTTGGGTTATAAGTGATAGGTTTGCTGATTCAAGTCTTGCTTACCAAGGTTACGCTCGCGGTTTAGGCCCTGAAAGAGTGCAATCTTTGCATAATGCAGTAATGGATAATTTCGAACCCGATCTCACAATATTATTTGATATAGATCCTATTCTTGCTCAGAAAAGAGTGGAAACAAGAGGTGAAGATATGTCACGTTTTGACTCGGAATCCATTAATTTCCATAATGCATTACGGGATGCATTTTTAAAAATTAGTCATGAAAATAATCATAGGTTCTTTAATGTCGATGCATCTGAGTCCAGAGATGGTGTGCAAACTCGAATACTGTTTGCGTTAAGCCAAAAGTACCCTGATCTAGCGGGCAAGCTTGGCAGCAGTGCTTAATAAAGAATTAGATAATTTTCCGGAACCAGACTGTATTCCTGGATGTCTTCACCCAAGAAAGACATATGATTTAGTTGGGCATAGAATAGCTGAAGCGTCATTCATTAAAGCTGTAAATACTGGTAGAATGCATCATGGTTGGCTTATAACCGGTGCACCAGGCGTTGGTAAGGCAACTTTAGCTTATAGAATAATTAGATTTGCTCTCGGTGCTAAGTCATTACTCCCTAATAGCTTAGATGTACCTAATACAGATATAGTTGCTCAAAAAGTTGAGAGTCTCGGACATGGTAATTTTAAACTTGTCAGGATACCATATGACCATAAATCAAAAAAATTGCGATCGGAAATACCTGTTAGTTCTATAAGAGAATTAAGTGAGTTTTTTCAAAGTACCGCAGCAGAAGACAATGCATTACGTATATGCTTAATAGATTCAGCTGACAATCTGAATTTGAACTCTCAAAATGCTTTATTAAAATTACTTGAGGAGCCCCCAGACAAATCTTTAGTAATTTTGTTATCAGCATCTCCCGGATTATTGCTTCCTACCATTAAATCTCGCTGCGTAAGATTGCCACTAAAAAGCATTGATAATGATGAAGTCAAAACATGGTTATCTACTAGAGTGAATGTTCCAAAAAGCACCATAAATAATGCTGTTCTACTATCAAGAGGTGCACCTGGAAAGGCGATATCATTGATTAATAATTATGATTTAGTTATTGAGCCGCTTGGTCGTTATTTAAGAGAACTAGCTGATGATAATAATCCTTTAGATTTTAATTTAATTAATAACTTAGCTGCGGCAAAAAACCTATCTGCTAGAAAATTGTTTTGGGAAGCGCTACAAGATACGCTTCATGCACAGGCTATTTATAGCTGCACTGGTGAATGGCATGGAGCATTTAGCCCAATTAAAACAATAAAATCTACTGCACAATGGCAATCCCTTTGGGAAAAATCTGTTGAAATGCAAAAACTTGAAGCTAAATTAAATATGGATAAAAAAACAGTTTTTATAGATTTGTTTAACTCTATAGGGACTTTAAAATGATTGTTGATAGTCATGTTAACCTGCATAATGAAAAATTTGCACAGGATGTGAACGCGGTAATTTCTCGGGCACGTTCAGCTGGTGTTGGCACTATGTTAAACATAGCATGCAGAATATCTGATTTTGATGATGTTATTGAAGTTGCTAACAAAGACCCTAATATATGGGCAAGTGTTGGTACGCACCCCCATTATGCTAATGAAAATCCTAATATAACTGCTGATGAACTAATTAAACTATCAGAGCATCCAAAAGTAATTGGTATAGGCGAAACTGGTTTTGATTTTCATTACGGTTTTAGTTCTGAGGCAGAGCAAATTTCTAATTTCAAAGCTCACATAATCGCAGCTAAAGAAACTAAATTACCTTTAATTATTCATACGCGTGACGCTGACAAATTAATGTATAATATATTATCTGATGCAATTAGAAATTACGGATTATTTAAAGCGGAATTACACTGTTATACTTCTGGCGCAGATTTAGCTATGTGGGCTGCTGATCAAGGATTTTATTTTTCTGTCTCGGGAATTATAACCTTTAAGAATGCTGATAATGTTCGATCTCTGGCTAAAGCAATGCCTGATGATCGAATAATGTTAGAGACTGATTGCCCTTATTTAGCTCCAGTGCCTCACAGGGGTAGGCGAAATGAACCGTCCTATTTAACTGAAATCTGCTCAGAGCTTGCTTTAATTAAGGGGTGGACTTACGAAGAAACAGCACAAAAAACAACCGATGCTTTTTTTAATTTATTTACGAAAGCAAAAAAGTTATGACCTTAAAGGCTACAATACTTGGCTGTGGATCATCTGGCGGTGTTCCAAGGGTTGGTGGTGATTGGGGAGTATGTAACCCTAAAGAACCAAAAAACAGAAGAACTCGTTGTTCTCTTCTTCTTGAATACTGGGTTGGTTCTAAAGAGCCTTCACTTGATGACAAAACAATAATTTTGATTGATACTTCACCTGATTTACGAGAGCAGTTGTTAAGTTCTGATGTAAAAAGAATAGATGCACTTTTGTATACTCATGATCATGCTGATCAAACTCATGGAATAGATGACCTTCGAGCACTTGCTTACCGAATGCGAAAAAAAATTCCAACCTATATGGATGAACATACGCATCAACATCTATCTAAAAGGTTTGATTATTGCTTTGAAGTACCTGACGGGCGTCATCATCCATCCATATTAGAAATGAAACCACTAATAAAGGGAGGGGAGAGTTTCGTTGTAAATGGTCCTGGTGGCGGGGTTGATATAAAATCAATTACATTGAGCCATGGTCCTACACCATCATTAGGGTTCAAGTTTGAGAATAAGCTAGTTTATTCTCCTGATTTATGGGACATACCCGATAAAAGTATTAAATATTTTGAGGATACACATACGTGGATTATAGATTCACTTCGGTACTCAGATCATCCTACACATTTTAATGCTGATAAAGCTTTAGCGTGGATCGCTAAAACTCGAACTAAACAAGGTATTTTAACCAATTTACATATTGATATGGATTATGAAACTTTATCCAATGAAATTTTTGGAAATACGATAGTGGCATACGATAAATTAGAAATTATTATTAATTAACAGTATTTTATATTAACACTCTAATGTTTTTTTATTCCAAAACTTTAATGATGTTGTGCTATGATTTACTTCAATTAGTCCAAAGCACGCTGTATTTAATTTCCTCGTCATTGTAACTTCTATATTATGTACTGCGTCAAATAAAAATCTTGCGATACCATTGCTTGTAACCACCAGAATGTCTTCATTGGTATCAATTAAGCTTTCAAGGAATAATTTCCATGAAGATATAATTTCTTCGGTGTCAACCAACCAACCCTCAGGCGATATGCCCTGTAAATCCCACAAATCTAATGCTTTTATTCCTAATCTTTTAATAACGTAACTTTCTTTTTTATTTTCATCTGGTCCATAGTCAATTTCTTTTAGAAAGTTTAAAATAGTGGGGATCTTTGCCTTATGCCCTTTCGATAATATGTAGGCGCAAGTACTTTTGGTTCGTTCAAGAGGTGAGCAATAGGCTCTTGAAAAATTATACCCAGACTTAAGGGTAGAAAACTGTTCAGCTAAAAATTTAGCCTGTTCGATACCCGATATTGATAGAGATATATCAGTTCGCGCGCCAACTCTTCTAACAGTATCCCCACTATCAAAAGTATTACCATGTCTGCATATAATCACACGAGCCATTAGAAGGTATCACCATATTTTAAAAGTAAACTTTCAGTTTCTTTAAGATCATTTGGTGTATCAATACCTCCAATATTGATATATGGGCTTTCTACTTCAACACATTTTATTTTTATACCATTTTCAATAAGCCTTAGCTGTTCAAGGCCCTCTAATCTTTCATAATTACTCATTGGTAATTTAGTAAATGTTTTGAGAGTTTCTTTTGTATATCCATAGAGACCTACATGTTGATAAACTGGAGAGTATTTTGATGTTTTCATGAGATCAGCTTCATTTCTAATTGCAGGTATTATGTTCTTAGAAAACCATAAAGCATCGTTACTATGGTTTTTCATTACAGTTGTCCCGCTAAAAGGGACTACTAATTTTCTTTTACGTAATTTATCCAAGTCCACCCAAGATAAATTTATAGTTGGAGTAACTACCTTGGCTCCATTGTGTAGTTCTTTTATTATTATTTCTATATAGCTTGGTGGCGTAAAAGGAGCGTCACCTTGAAGATTAATTATGAAAGAATAGTCTATATTGTAAATTTTTTCACTGATTAGGCATGCTTCAAGTATACGATCAGATCCACTTGAATGACTTCTTGATGTCATTAAGCAATTAATTCCATAATTATCACAATGGTCTTTAATTCTAACATCCTCAGTTGCTACAACATAATCACAGTTAATTTGATTAGATATTATTTTTTTTGCTATTTGAGCTGTACGGCGTATCATAGATACACCGTTTATATTCTCCAGAGGTTTTCCAGGAAATCTAGTGGAAGCGTACCGTGCCGGTATTACAATTAACGTTTTAATAATTTCATCCATATGAATTAAATATCATATAAGTTATTAATTTACTATTATTTGGTTTATATGTTTGGCATATTAATTTTAAAAATTTAATTTAAACTATTTGAGGAAAATGTGAATCGTATAGCGAATGATGTAATTTCCGTGGAAATCGAAGGTTTAAGATCTTTATTAGCGGCTCTTGATGATTCCAGTAGTGAAGGTTTAGGACTGAACTTTAATAAGGTTGTTGAATTAATATTTAATATGCAGGGTCGTCTAATCGTTACGGGTATGGGTAAGTCTGGTCATATTGGCAGAAAAATTTCTTCAACATTTGCTTCAACAGGAACTCTTTCAACTTTCGTTCATGCAGCCGAAGCCAATCATGGTGATTTAGGTATGATATCAAACAGCGATGTTATTTTAATGATTTCTAATTCAGGTCAAACTAATGACCTTTCTGGTATTATAAATTATGCCACACGACATAATATACCTATAGTAAGTATAACGGCGGGTAGGGGGTCCACATTAGACAAGTCTTCATTTGTTTCGTTAATTTTACCTGAAGTTGATGAAGCTTGCAGCATTACTTATGCACCTACTACCTCTTGTGTTGTTATGCTTGCTCTTGGTGATGCGCTTGCTATTGCCTTGTTAAAAAAACGTGGTTTTACGCCTTCCGATTTTTTTAATTTTCATCCAGGCGGTAAAATTGGAGAAAGATTAAAGAGAATTAAATCTATAATGAGGCCTTTAAGCGAAAATATGGTATGTCAAAAAGGTAGCAGTGTTGCGCATGCCGTAAAATTAATTAATAAAAATAAACTAGGTTTTCTTGGAGTCATTCAAATTTCAAACAATAAACTTTATGGGATAATAACTGATGGAGATTTAAGACGAAGTTATACAAATATTACATCTGATACTTTAGTAGATGAAATAATGTCAACTAACCCATTAACAATTTTAGAAGACGATCTTGCTTCTAAGGGACTTATGCTATTAAGTGAAAATAAAATAACCTCACTTTTTGTTCTTAATAACCAAGGTTTTGTTTCTGGAATTATTCATATTCATGATTTTTTAGACCTTGGTGTTATATAAATTCTTCACTCGAAATCCTTTATTTTTTTTCTAAGGTTTTTAATCTCTTTTCTCTCAGATTTCTTCTTTAGTCGGCGCTTTACGGATCCATAACTTGGTGTACTTGGCCTTCTATATTTATTAGGGGTTAAAGCTTTTTGTAATAGTAACCTTAGTCGGTCAAAAGCTTCTTGTTTATTTCTTTCTTGTGTTCGGTGATTTTGTGCCTTTATTACTATTACACCCTTATCGCTTATTCTTTTATCGGGATAAGACATTAGGCGTTTTTTATAACCTTCAAGTAGTGTGGAATCTATTATATTAAATCTTAGGTGAATGGCTGTATTAATTTTATTAACATTTTGCCCGCCTGGACCTTGCGACCTAATAGCGCTTATCTGGATCTCAGAAAGGGGTATATTAATATTTCGATTTATTATTAGCACTATAATTGCATACCTATTTGATTTATGAGCATACTATAATCAACTATTAATTCAAACAGATAGAAATTAGTTATATGTTAAGATTACGAAACTTTTTTATTGGTATAATAGTCACTCTTTTGTTAATCTCGTGTAGCACTAAGAACTTTGAGAGTTTCTACTCTATTGATGACATACCACATGGCAAGTTGCCTACTAATATTACTCCAGTAAGTTATAAATTAGACTTAAAAATCGATCCAGACGATGAAGAGTTTAGTGGGAATGTTGAGATAAGTGTTTTAATTTCTAAGGCTACAAATATCATCTGGATACACTCAAAAAATATCAAAGCATTGAATGCCACTGCGACAATCAACGATATTAATTATCCATTAGAATTTACTCAAATATCCCATTCATTAGCTCCATCTGGCATTGGAATTTTGTCATCAAATGAACAGTTACCTAAAGGTACTGCGATTATTAAAATAGAATATACTACTCCCTATAATAAATCTTTGAATTCTGCTTATAAAGTTACACGGGATGAAGAAAACTATATTGTTACACAGTTTGAACCTTTGGGGGCTAGGGAAGCATTCCCAAGTTTTGATGAGCCAAGATTTAAAGTTCCTTTTAAAGTGTCAATTACGAGCCCTAAAAGTGATTTTGTTTATTTTAATACTCCTGTGGTTAGCGCTATGACTACTAAAGAGGGATGGATAAAGCATGATTTTTTATTAACAAAACCCTTGCCTTCATATCTCATTGCATTCGGTGTAGGTCCTTATGATATCAATAATTATGGCTATATTCCTCCAAATTCAGTGAGAGATAGACCGATAAGATTGCGCGGTATAACATCTAAGGGCTTATCTAACAAAATTACTTATGGCTTATCAGGTACAGAAGCTATTTTAACTTCGCTTGAGGAGTATTTTGGTATTCCGTACCCTTATGAGAAGCTAGACTTGATTGCCGCGCCTGACTACGCATTTGGAGCTATGGAGAATCCTGGTGCAATTGTTTATCGTGAATATCTAATATTATTAGATGAAGATTCCTCCGACAGTCAAAAACGTTCACATAATGGTGTTCATTCACATGAGCTAGCACATCAATGGTTTGGCAACCTTGTGACTCCAGTGTGGTGGGAAGACATATGGCTCAATGAGTCTTTTGCAACTTGGATGGGCAATAAAGGAACTGATATCGTATATCCAGGAGAGGGCTATGATAGAGTTACAATTCGAAACGCTCTTCGGACAATGAATCTAGATGCTCTGTCTTCAACTAGGATGATCAGAGAGCCACTAGAATATTCTGAAAATGTGATGAATCAATTTGATTCAATAACATACCGGAAAGGGGGAGGGGTATTGAGCATGTTTGAGAACTTTATTGGAGAAGACAAATTCCAAAAAGGTGTACAAATTCATTTAAATAGATTTTCCAATGCTACAGCCAGTAGCGATGATTTTTTTGATAGTATAGCTGAGGGTGCTGGTGATAGGGAGCTATCAAAAGCTATTAAAAGTTTTGTTGATCAGCCAGGCTTACCATTTGTTAAGTTCACTTCTCAATGTAAAAGTGATTTAATTAATAATACTAAATATAAAACTATTCTCTCTATGTCACAAACAAGATACTTGCAGTTGGGAGATGCTGTAAAAACAAATCAAAAGTGGCAAATACCGATTTGTATAAAGTATAATAGCAATAATGGAGAAAAAAAAGAGCAGTGTCAGCTAATCACCGAGCGTAAGAAAAATATCGAAATACCTGGCTGTGCGGATTGGCTTATGCCAAATAGCAAAGGTATTGGTTATTATAGGTTTAATCTAGAACAGGATTCATGGATGAAACTCTTTAATAATATAATGAAGTTAGATGTTGAAGAAGTATTAGCATTGCAAGACAGTTTTTTAGCGGCATACAAATCAGGAGATATATCAAGTGGTTTATTGATGGATGGACTTATTTCGTTTTCTAAGCACCCTGAATACGATATTATAACTGGCTCTTCATCGATACTTTCTTTTCTTTACAAATTTTCTAATGCCAAGGAGGAGTTTAAAGAGTTTGTTAGGGACATGTATCAGGATAGGTACAATCTAATATCTGGCAATTCGATCTCATTTGACGATCAACTCGAATCCACTTTAGCTTATTATTTAGTAACCTATAATGTGGATTCTGATTTGGTGTCTAAAATAGCTAATCAAGGAGATAATTATTTAGGATTTATTGATAATAGCGAGTACCAAACTGTTAAGCCTAATATGTTATCACTGGCACTATCTAAATCTATGCAAAGCGATAATTTTATGAGCTTTGATCCACTCTTGAACTTAATGATAAATGGTACCTCATTTGAAAAATCAGCTTCACTTTATGCTATTGGATCAACTGAAAGTAAGTTGATTGCTGCTAAAATTCGTTCTTATATCTTGAGTGAAGATAGTAAGATTACCGGTCGTCAATCTCTAGGCTTAATTAGTAATTTAATGCGCAATCCTAAACATAGGGACGAAACATGGGAATGGCTGAAGTTTAATTTTTATGATTTTGTTACAACGAAAGTTCCAGATGTGCGATTAGGAGGAATGCCTGGTATTGCAAATGGGTTTTGCTCAAAAGAGGATGCTATGAAGGTGAAAAAATTTTTTACGAGTGTATCCAAAATTATTCCAGGCTATGAATTAAGCTTGAAACAGACAGTTGAAAGAATAAATATGTGTTCAGCACTAAATAATAAAAAATTGAAAGAATTTGATGAAGTTTTAAGACAGCGCTATTCGTGATAGGTTGTTTTTTTTGGTAATTCTTGACCTCTTTTCAAGACCATATTCTCATTTAGTTTTTTAATAATATTGCTGCCTGTCTTTTCAAAACAAAAAGGTAGTAAAGCATGTATAAGGCAAACAAAAAAACCTTTAAGCATCAAGAGGGAAAAGGAAAATGAAGTTATCATATGTTGTGTGTAATTTTCACCAACGCTTTTAGGATGCTTGGTAAAAGATAGTTTAGGAAAGAATAATTTCATATTTAGATAATAATTTTTTTTTAGAAAAATTATTTTTTTATTTTATATATTTTTAGATTACAATTCGAAATTTTTTTGCTTATAATGCAACATGACAGAAAAAATTGATAAAATAGATCTAAAAATTCTTAAAATATTACAAAATGATTCTTCAAGATCTCTTGATAGTATTTCCGATGAAGTTGGTGTTTCACTAAATACATGTTGGCGTAGAATTACGCGTATGGAGAGTAAATCAATTATTGAGCGAAGAGTGGCCTTAATTGATAATGAAAAAATAGGATTACCTTTAACTGTTTTTGTTTTCATTTCTACAGACAATCATTCCAAGGAGTGGACACAGATGCTCAGTAATGCAGTAGTTTCAATAAATGAAATTGTTGAATTTTATAGGCTTGCTGGAGATACTGATTACATACTTAAAATGATGGTTAGGAATGTTGATCATTATGATAGAGTATATAAACAACTAATCAAATTAGTTAAGATTTCAGATGTTTCAGCAAGTTTTGCAATGGAGAAAATTAAATTTACAACTGAGTTACCAATATAATAGAACTGATTACACATAATTTCTCATAATATATATTATGCGATTTATAAAATAACAATTATGTGAATATGTTTATTTATAATCTTTTAAAATTTCATTTGCCGCATTGTGACCTGGAGCACCAGTTACTCCCCCACCTGGATGAGTACCTGCACCGCATAGATAAAGATTTTTAATAGGTGCTCTATAATTTCCAAAGCCAATCATTGGTCGAGCACTAAACATCTGATCTAAACTCATATTACCATGCATGATGTCTCCTTTAATCAAGCCAAATACCCTTTCTAAGTCTAATGGACTAAGGATCTGTCGGCCTAGAATAGACTTTTTAAAACCAGGCGCATAATTATCAACCGTATTAATTATAAGATCAGCAACTTCTTCTCGCTTAGAATCCCAATCAACATCAGGGTCAAATTGTTGACAGAACAAACTTGCCACATGCTTTCCTTCGGGAGCAAGTGTTTTATCAAGTGTTGAGGGTATAAGCATTTCAATTATTGGCTCTTTGGACCAGCCATTCATCTTAGAGTCTAAATAGGCCTTATCAATATACTCGCAAGTTGATGCAATAACTATACCACCTGTTAGATAATCTATATTTGAGGGTATTTTATTGTTGAGGCATGTAAACTCGGGCAATCTATCTAGTGCAACATTCATTCGAAATGTGCCTGATCCATTTTTATAATTTTTCATCCGTCTAGAAAAGTCAGACGGTAGCTCCCCTTCCCTTATAAGTTGGTTATATAAAAGGCTTGGATTTAGGTTTGATACAATTATATCGGCTTCTAATGTTTCTCCAGTATCAAGTAAAATTCCGTAAGCTTTATTGTTTTTTATTAAAACTCTCTCTACCGATCTGCCCAACTGAATTTCGACACCTTTTTCACATGCTGACTTGCTCATAGCATTTGTTATTGCGCCCATACCCCCAATAGCATGACCCCAAACACCCTTAATCCCATTAACTTCTCCAAAAGCATGATGCATTAAAACATATGCGGAGCCAGGGGTTTCTGTGCTAGCGTAATTACCCACAATTCCATCGAAGGCAAATGCGCCCTTCACATAATCATTTTCAAAATAATTGTTTAAAAAATCTGAAACACTTTTAGTAAAAATATCCATAACAATACGTTGATCTTCTATGGAGAGCTTACGCATTCGGTTGCCAAACTTAATCGTTTTGAATATTTCCTTAATACCGCTTCCTACATTTGGCGGCGTCTCTAGTAAAAACTCACGTATAAGGTCTGCTACCATACTCGTATCACGAAAGTAACGATCGAGAGCTTTAGCATCTGGTAACGAAAATTTAGATATTTCGTTTTTTAATGCACTATCATCCAATAAAAATGCTAAAAAATTTCCATTTTTATGTGGCCAAAAGTTATTTACCTTGCGGTGAACTATCCTTAGCCCATATTTATAAAGCTCTAAGTCATTGATTACTTTTGGATTTAATAGACTGACTGTATAAGAAGCAACAGAATTTCTAAATCCTGGATAAAACTCCTCTGTTACGGCTGCTCCACCTACTATATTTCGTTTCTCAACAACTCGAACCTTTTTTCCTGCCATAGCTAAATAGTTTGCACAAACAAGCCCATTATGACCGGCTCCAATAATTATAACGTCAAGCATGATAGTTCCTATTTGTGTAAATTTTTAATAGTCAAAATTTAAATATAGTGCAATATCATGTTATATGTCTTTTATTTCTGACTTAATAAAATGTTAAATAATTATAAATCCGGTTATTCATTGAGCCAGTGTTTTTATAAAGATGAAAGTATCTATGATTTAGAGGTCAAGAGTATCTTTCATAAGCATTGGTTATTTGCCGGCCATACATCACAAATACCCAATATAGGTGATTATTTTCTATTCGAAATTTCGGAAGAGTCCATAATAATAGTTCGCAATAAAAAGAATAAAATAAAAGCACATGTCAATGTGTGCCGACATCGCGGGTCAAATATTTGCTCAGAAAAGTATGGGAATAAAAAGTTACTTAACTGTCCTTATCATGCATGGAGTTATGATCTGGATGGCCTTCTCATAACGGCGCGTGATATGCCTAGTGACTTCAAATATAAAAACAACAACTTACATTCTGTTAATGTAGAGCTTATAGGGGGCTTTATTTTTATAAATTTAGCGAAAAAACCCCTATCTTTATATAATTTTAAACGCGACTTAAATAAAACATTGGATCTATTCGGGTTAGATGATCTAAAACTTGTAATGCATAAAAGTTATCCAATACCAGCTAATTGGAAACTGGCAGTAGAGAATTATAACGAATGTTATCATTGTAATCCATCGCACAAAGAATTTTCTCAAATTCATATGATGGGTACTGATAATAAAGTCTTTAAGAAACGAAAGAATGATTTCCACGAGCAGAATAAGGGTAAACTTAAATTTGCTCAATTTAACTGTTATTACGACTATGCTCAGACTGGTCAGGAAGGTTATCAATACGATAGAAATCCACTTAAGCCAGGAATTTTAAGCGGTACTGTAAAGGGTTCGCCAGCAGCCCCCTTGCTGGGAAATCTCACTGAATACGATAATGGAGCATCTGAGCTGATGTTAGGGCCTCTTATGTTTTTTCTTTTATATGATGACTACATTGTTGGTTATAGGTTCACGCCATTATCTTTAAATAATTGTGTGTGTGATATTTTTTGGTTTGTTCGCGATGATGCTGTAGAAAATATCGATTATGAAATTAATAATTTAATTTGGTTATGGGATACAACAACTTTAGCTGACAAAGAAATAATCAGTAATAATCAAAAAGGTGTTAATTCAAGTTTCTATAGTCCTGGTCGTTTGTCATTAATGGAGGATTTCCAGAAAAGTTTTTTAGATTGGTATATCAATACATTAAGTAGCTATACAGGTGATTAAATTGAACGATATCATTAATCATGAATCTAATAAGCCAAAAATTGGTTTTTGGAAATGCTGGTCAATTTCAGTGGGCGTAATGATAGGTTCCGGTGTTTTTTTGCTGCCTTCCGTTTTAGCACCATTTGGATCAATAAGTTTTTTAGGTTGGTTAGTAACAGGCTCTGCTGCAATACTTATTTCTCTCATACTGGGAAGACTTTCAAGTCGTACAAATCGAAGTGGAGGTTTTTATGTTTACACGCAGGATGCATTTGGTGATTTGCCTGGCTTCTTAATTGCCTGGGGTTACTGGTTGGCTATTGTTTTTTCTATTACAGCGATAAGTACAGCTTTTGTTGGATATTTAGGTGTTATTATTCCACAAATAGGCTCAAGTTCATTAATTCAAGCAATTACCGCATCGGCTTTAATATGGTTATTTGCGGCAATAAACATTCATAGTATAAATTCTGGGGCTAAAACCCAATTAATTACAGTTATTTTAAAATTAACTCCCCTCATAATCATAATATTATTAGGGTTTAATTCGGGAACAGTTAATAATATACCATCATTTAATCCTCAAGATAAATCGATTTTTGGTGCTATAGCTACTACTGCCTTATTAACAATGTGGGCTTTTATTGGCTTAGAGGCCGGAACTGTAGCCGCTGCAGATATCATCAACCCAAAAAAAACTATACCTAAAGCAATATTAGCGGGGACTATTACCGTTACCTTTGTTTATATCCTTGCTACCGCCTCTGTGATGATGCTTGTTCCTATTGAAATTCTTCAGCATTCAGAAGCTCCGTTTTTAGATGCTGCGAAATCTATGGGTAGGTTTGGTAGTATATTGATTGCTTCTGGAGTTTTGATTTCAACAGCGGGTTCTGTTAATGGCAATATACTTCTTAGCGGTCAAATGCCAATGGCTCTAGCTTTAGATAGTCTAGCACCAAAAATACTGGCCAAAAAAAATCGAGGTGGCTCTCCTTCAGTATCAATTATTTTCTCATGTATTGTTTCAACATTTTTACTGATACTAAACTACCAAGATGGACTTATTGAAGCATTTATCTTTCTTATTTCGATGTCCACACTATGTACGCTTTTGCCGTATGCAATTTCTGCTATGGCAGAGATTAAAGAATCAAAAAAATATTCTAATTTATGGGTTTTTCTGTCATTATTAGCAATTATTTACATTTGCATGGCTATATTTGGCTCTGGTGTTAAAGTTTTAATTTGGGGATTAGTCTTAATATTAGCTGGTCTTCCATTATACTATCTTAATAAGAAATTTATATAGTATTAATAATCTAATATTTTATTACTTAATATCTATATCAAACCATAATAATGCTTTTAGCCTTGTTTGGGCAAATGAGAAAAGATATGCATATTTATCTACAATTGAAAGCTTAATATGAGTAAACCATTGACTGGAATAAGGGTTATTGAGTTGGCAGGTATTGGACCTGCCCCGTATGCCGGGCAACTTTTAGCCGAAATGGGTGCTGAGGTGATAGTAGTAAATAGACCTGGGATTTCATTACCAAGTATTGACTCAAGGGGTAAGAAATCAATTATTGTGAATATAAAGAAATCTGCTGGGGTGAATATCGTATTAGACCTTTGTAAGACTGCTGACGTTATTATCGAAGGTTTTCGGCCCGGCGTTACTGAACGACTTGGTTTAGGTCCAAAAGACTGCCATAATATAAATCCCAAATTAATATATGGCCGAATGACTGGTTGGGGACAAACAGGTCCGTGGTCGAATATGGCTGGTCATGATATAAATTATATATCAATAACCGGAGCGTTACACGCTATTGGAAAAGATAAACAAGTTCCCTACCCTCCATTAAATTTACTCGGTGATTATGGTGGTGGTTCGATGTTCTTAATTATGGGTATATTAGCCAGTCTTATAAAAGTTTCAAAAACTGGTATAGGAGAAATAATAGATTCAGCCATAATAGATGGAACAACATCAATGATGGGTATAGTGCACTCCCTTCACTCTATGGGTCAGTGGACCGATAAACGAGAATCCAATTTATTGGATGGTTCAATGCCTTTTTACCGCTGCTATGAAACAAAAGATAAAAAATATATGGCAGTGGGTTGCCTGGAAGCAAAGTTTTTTGACATAATGTTGAACTGTATTAATTTAAACAAAGAGGATTTTGGCGCACAGCACAATGAAAACTTATGGCCTATGCAACATAAAAAACTTGAAAAAGCTTTTTCTTTAAAAACAAGAAAAGAATGGTCTAATATTTTTGATAATCAAGATGCATGTGTAACCCCGGTGCTCAGTTACAAGGAAGCGATTGAACATCCTCAAAATATGCATCGTGATAACTTAATAGAAAATTCAGGAGTTGTCCGCACTGGTACAGCGCCAAAGTTTTCCAATTCAGACAATATTATTGATCATGAAATTTCTGAAAGTGGAAAACATTCGAGATGTATCCTTAAAGAAATTGGTTATAGTAATGAATATATTGACGAATTATCTTCGCGAGCAATAGTTTATTGTAGAGAATAAGAACATATGTCTTTGCATATTTTAATTTCAGGCGCTGGTATATCTGGTCTTGTTTGTGCGATAGCCCTAGCTAAATCTGGTAATAAAGTAAGTATATTTGATAAAAGCACTGAATTTCTTGATATTGGAGCCGGAATACAGCAAGCCTCTAATGCCATGCAGATTCATACAGCATTAGGTATAAGTGAAAAAATTAAATCTTTTTCTTGCGAGCCAGAAAGTATTGATTTTTATGATCTATCAACTTCAAAGAAACTTTTTTCTTCGAAATTATTAGGTACTCATGAAAACCGTTATGGGTATAAATATCTTCATATTCATAGATCAGATTTACATCGTACTTTACTAGATGAATTAAAAAAATATAATATTAACATATACCTAAAATCAAATATTAATTCTTATATGAATACAAAAAAGGGTGTGTCAATTGAGATAAATGGAAAGACTTTTAATGGTGATGTCTTAGTTGGTGCTGATGGCATCAATTCTGCTGTAAGAAAAAATATGAACGGACCAGAGAGTCCAAAATTTACGGGCTATGCCGCTTGGAGAGGACTGATAAAAACTAATAAACTGCCACATAACTTGATACCGCTAGCTGCGAATAACTGGCTTGGTGAAGATAAACATATAGTTAGTTATTACGTCAAAAACGGAGAATATATAAATTTTGTTGCAGTTACAAAATATGACGAATGGCTTCCGCATGACTGGAAAATTGAAGGGTCGATAAGCAAAATGCGTGATTGCTTTAAGAATGCAGATAGTAGAGTGCAAATATTACTTCAAAATTGCCATAAATGTTATCTTTGGGGAATTTTTGACAATCCCCCTCTTGATAATTGGAATGATGAATATGTAACACTTATCGGAGATGCAGCACACCCTATGATGCCATTCTTAGCTCAAGGAGCTTCCGTAGCTATGGAGGATTCGTGGGTTTTGGCTCACTTTCTAAACAAATATAGTAAAGATGTTAAGCTTGGCCTTAAACAATATCAGAAAGCAAGACTTAAAAAAGCTAACTTAATTCAATATCTGTCTAAACAGAATGCAGATTTATATCACATGAGACCCTCGCTAAAAAAATGGATTAGAGATTGTCAATTTAACATAGCTACAAAAATCCCCGCAGTACTAACCACGAAATATGATAAGATCTTTGGTAGCAATGTTGTATTGAATTATCCTATTAATTTTGAATAATTTAGTACTTGAAATTACTCAGTCGTTGTGTATTAACACGATAACACAGTAATACGAGAAATAATGTCATATAATTCTAATAATAAAACAAGTGAAGACTTAGCAATAGTATTGAGTGATATAAGCTCACCGAAAGAAATGAAAAGTTTCTTAGTGGATTTATGCACACCAGCTGAGCTTAGAGCTCTATCTGAGAGATGGCATGTAGCGCAAATTTTAGACCTAAATGAAAAAAGCTATAGAGAAATAAATTCAGAAACAGGCGTTTCAACTACTACCATTGCTAGAGTCGCAAGGTTCTTAAGAGATGAACCGCATCAAGGTTACAGAGCAGTCTTAAACAGACTTCAGGGAAAATAAAATGACTGAGAGATTAAGAATTGCCCTTCAAAAAAAAGGCAGGTTAGCAGAGGATAGCTTTAAGTTATTGCGAAAATGCGGGCTAAGATTTACAATACGGGGTGACGGCCTTTTAGCACGTGTCAAAAATATGCCGATAGATTTATTATTAGTTCGAGATGACGATATCCCTAGTTTTGTAGCAAATAATGCAGCAGATATAGGTATTGTTGGAGAAAATGTTTTAGTTGAAGAGCAGTTGGTTTCAAATGATAAATTGGATGCTAATATCAAAATGCGCCTTGGGTTTTCAAAATGTAAACTGTGCCTTGCATCACCTGAGAATAACGAACTTGATAATATTATAAAATTATCAAATACACGTATAGCCACGTCCTATCCTGGCGTTTTAAAAAAATTCTTAGATGAAGAAAAGATTAAGGCGAAATTAGTAGAAATGAAAGGTGCGGTTGAATTAGCGCCGTCAATAGGAATTGCAGATAGCATTTGTGACCTTGTTTCATCTGGAGCCACACTGGAAGCAAATGGCCTTAAGGTTTTTCGTACAATTCTAGAAAGCGAAGCTGTATTAATTCAATCTAAAAGATCTCTTTCTGCCGAAAAGGGAATTTTACTAAAAAAAGTATTCCGTCGAATTGACGGAGTTATTAAGTCTTCTGAAACGAAATATGTAATGCTTAACGCTCCTCGTGAAAAAGTTGATGAAATTACGGAATTATTGCCTGGTTCTGATTCTCCCACAATAGTACCTTTGGCTGGCAGTGATAACTTAGTAGCGCTTCAAGCAGTTTGCACTGAGAAAATTCTATGGGAAAATCTTGAAGAACTAAAGTTACTAGGTGCTAGAGCTATATTAGTATTACCTATAGAAAAAATGATGAGCTAATGAAAACTTTTATTTGGGAGGATATGGATCAAAATTCACGCCATTTAGCCTTAGCTAGGCCTGAGGGGCTATCTGATTCAAAAAAAAATGATCAAGTTAAAAGTATATTACTTGAAGTTAAATTAAATGGAGATGCGGCAATAAAATCTTTCACTTCAACTTATGATAAAGTTGATCTAAAAACCCTAAGGGTTCCAGAGATTGAATTAAAAAATGCTTGGTTGAATTTACCTCAAAAAGAAAAAGATGCTATCAGTATAGCTAAATCTAATATTCAGAAATTTCACTTATCGCAAATACCTAAAGACATAGAAGTTGAAACAATGGAGGGGGTATTTTGCAAACGCGAAACTCGAGCTATTCAAACAGCAGGGTTATATGTACCTGGCGGAACGGCACCTCTAGTGTCCACTCTTTTAATGTTAGCAGTTCCTGCTAAAGTTGCTGGAGTAAGACGACGGGTTGTGGTCTCGCCTCCAGGTGCCAATGGTAAGATACATTCTTCAATATTGGCAGCTGCTTATACTTGCGATGTTACAGATGTTTTTTCATGCGGTGGAGCGCAAGCTATAGCAGGCCTTTCGTATGGAACTGAAAGTTTACCAAAATGCGATAAAATATTTGGTCCAGGAAATGTTTATGTTTCATTGGCTAAATCACTTGTAGCCCAAGAAATAGGTGGTCCAGCAATTGATATGCCAGCCGGTCCGTCTGAGGCAATGGTTGTGGCTAACAATGAAGCTTCTCCAGAGTTTGTAGCCGCTGATCTTTTAAGCCAAGCAGAACATGATGTACTTGCTCAAGTAATCTGTGTTTCTACTTGCAAAAATTTATCTAAAAAAATTAAGGCAGAAATAGTTAAACAAGTTGAAACATTACCTCGTAAGGATGTTGCTAAGGCGGCAATTAAAAAGTCTCGAATGATAATTGCAAATTCCAGAGAAATGATAATAGATATAATAAATAGTTATTCGCCTGAACATCTAATTCTCCAATTAAAAAACCCTGAGACCTTAGTCCCAGCCATAAGAAATGCTGGATCTATATTCCTTGGGCCCTGGTCTCCTGAAGCGGTTGGGGATTATGCTAGTGGAACCAACCACACCTTGCCAACTAATGGTGCAGCTAAGTCATATAGTGGAATAACTGTAGAGAGCTTTTTAAAGTACATAAGTATACAAAAATTATCAAAAAAAGGCTTAGAGCTATTAGCGCCCACTGTAACATGCTTAGCTGAAATGGAAGGACTTGAAGCTCATAAACGCTCAGTTTCTATAAGATTGGAGCCTAAAAATGGATAACTGGCCAGAATGTATAGTAAGAAAAGCAATATTAGGTTTAGTTCCTTATTCGTCACGGGGAGGTTCGACTAACGCTTTGCATCTTGACGCTAATGAAAGTCCATACACGCCCCCTCCAGCGTTAACAATCAATAAATACAATCGTTACCCAGATCAGCAGCCAATATCTTTGCTAGATCGTCTATCAACGTTATATTCGACCAATAATGATAACTTAATGTTAGGTCGAGGTGCTGATGAAGCAATTGAAGTATTGATAAGAACATTTTGTGAAATAAATAAAGACAATATATTAATCTGCTCACCAACATTTGGTTATTATGCTACGTGTGCACAAATTCAAGAAGTTGGTATAATTGATGTTCCTCTTACTCAAAATTTTGAGTGGCAAGATGAGAAAATTCTGAAAAAAGTAAAAAAATCAACAAATCTTAAGTTAATATTTTTATGNACACCTAANAATCCATCGGGTGGTGTTATTAAGTCAGATTTAGTTGAAAGACTCTGTCAAGAATGCCCAGACACTTTAATAGTAGTAGATGAAGCTTATCAAGAGTTTTCATCAAGTCAAAGCTATATAACAAAAATAAAAGAATTTAGAAATTTGGTAGTTTTAAGAACGTTATCCAAGGCTTATTCAATGGCAGGAGTCAGGCTTGGAGTTGCGATAGCAAACCCAAGTATAATCAAAATGATGCTCAAGGTCCTTCCCCCTTACCCAATTGCAAGGCCTGTTGAAACTACCGTACTAGATACTTTATCTCCAAGTGCAATAAGTACGCATAATATAAGGATTACAACTATTAAGTCTGAAAGAGAAAGAATGCTTAAGCGGTTAGGTGAATCTTCCTATATTGAAGAAATCTGGCCTTCTGAAGGTAATTTTTTATTAGTAAAAGTAAATAATTATGACAAACTATTCAATGAACTAAATAAGTTCAATATTAGAATACGTGATTACAGGTCATCAACTGGACATCTACGAATATCTATAGGCTCACCCAAAGAAAATAATTTAGCCCTAGCGGCTTTTGGAATTTCAATTGATAATACGCGTGTAGATAGAATAGGTGAATGTCATAGAAAAACTAAAGAGACGGATATATCTGTACTAGTGAATTTAGATAATCCTAGTGAAGTGAATATTAAAACAGGAATAGGTTTCTATGATCATATGCTAGAAAGTCTTGCCAAACATGGGAATTTTGGCCTTACCCTTACATGTGTTGGCGACTTAGAGATAGATAGTCATCATACCATTGAAGATTGCGCGTTGGCTTTGGGCACTGCTTTAAAACGTGCCCTCGGTGATAAAGCAGGTATTGGAAGATTTGGTTTCATTATACCAATGGATGAAACATTAGCAAACGTTGCGATTGACTTATCAGGTAGACCGTCCTTTAATTTCACTGGTGATTTTCCAACAGATCACGTAGGAGAATTTCCATCTGAAATGTGTCCGCATGTTTTTGACAGTCTATCGCAAACATTAGGTGCTTCAATACATATATCAGTCAATGGTGAAAATACACACCATATGATAGAAGCCTGCTTTAAAGGAGTAGCTAGAGCACTCAGGCCTGCATTTAAACGTTCTGGTAATATAATAGCATCAACGAAAGGTGTAATATGATGAATGTTGCCATTGTGGATACCGGTGTTGCCAATATATCATCAGTAAAATTTGCTCTTGAGAGATTATCGATCAATCCTCTGATTACTAATAATACAGATTTAATAAAAAAATCTGATAGAGTCATCTTGCCAGGCGTTGGTTCCGCACCACATGCTATGCGAAGGTTAAAAAGTGAAGGAATTGATACTGTATTAAAGATGCTTAAGCAACCTGTCATGGGTATATGCTTAGGAATGCAAATACTATATGAATACCTAGAGGAAGGTGGTTCTAGTATTGAAGGGCTTGGTCTACTCAAAGGTAAAGTCAAACTGTTGAATACAAAACAAAATCCCTCCCCACATATGGGATGGAATAAGTTAAATTTTAGTAAAAAAGATTGTCTGCTCAATGGAGTTAAAAATGGTTCATATGTTTATTTTGTTCATAGTTATGCAGCTGACTTATCAAATTTTACTCTTGCGAAAACTAATTATGGAAATGATTTTTCATCTATAGTTAAAAAGAATAATATTTATGGTTGTCAATTTCATCCAGAAAGAAGCAGCAGTGTAGGCGCTAATATTCTTAAAAATTTCTTAGAGTTAAAAACATGATTATTCCTGCTATAGATATAATGAATGGTGGTTGCGTAAGGTTATTAAAGGGGAATTTTAGTGACCGAACTAACTACGACATATCACCGATCGAAATGGCAAAAAAATTCGCTTTGGATGGAGCAGATTGGATTCACATTGTTGACCTAGATGGCGCTAGAGATGGAAATCTCGCTCAAATTAACCTTATTATCGAAATAGCACAATCATGTGGAGTTAATATTCAAACTGGTGGAGGCATAAGAGAGCTTATCCATATTAAAAAATTAATAAGTAATGGTATCAAAAGAGTAGTAATTGGCTCATTAGCCGTTACAAATCCTAGAAAAGTTAAATCTTGGATAAAAGAATTAGATAATGATAGAATTTGTATTGCATTAGATGTGAATATTGATGCTCAAGGCATCCCCTACCCTGCCATACGTGGGTGGACTGAATCCAGCGATAACTCGCTATGGGATATTCTCGATGATTATGTTGATAGTGGATTAAGGACTCTTTTGGTTACCGATATAAATAGAGATGGTGCAGAGATGGGCTCCAATGTTTCTCTTTATCAAAAAATACAGGACAAGCATCCTAAATTAAATTTAATTACATCCGGAGGTGTTGGTTCCATCAAACATGTAAAAGCATTAAAAGCATTACGTCCTTATGGAATTATTATAGGCAAAGCTATATATGAAGGAAGGTTTACCTTAGAGCAGGTAATAAATTGTTAGCTAAACGAATAATACCATGCTTAGATGTGCGCAACGGACGAGTTGTCAAAGGAGTTCAATTCAAAAACCACGAAGATGTCGGTGACATTGTAGAACTTGCATCTCGGTATGCCGAAGAAGGCGCTGATGAGCTTGTTTTTTATGATATAGGAGCATCTGTTGGCAATAAATCTATAAGTCCTCAATGGATTTCAAGGGTTTCCAGATGTATAGACATTCCATTTTGTGTAGCCGGTGGTATAGATTCAATTGAATCCGCTTGTGAGCGATTGGAGGCTGGTGCTGATAAAATCAGCATAAATTCTCCAGCGCTTTTAAGACCAAACTTGATTAATGAACTATCTGCTGCCTTTGGAAATCAATGTATAGTCGTTGGAATAGATACGTTCCAAGAAGGTAATAAATATCGAGTAAAATCGTTCACTGGTGACCCAAAGAAAACTAAAGAAACAGGTCGTATCACAAAGGAGTGGGTTCAAGAAGTTATAAGTCGAGGAGCTGGTGAAGTTGTTTTAAACTGTATGAATAAAGATGGAGTTAAAAATGGCTATGATATAGATCAACTAAATGACATACGACAAATCTGCTCTGTTCCCTTAATAGCTTCTGGTGGAGCAGGAACTATTCAGCATTTTATAGACGTGTTTAATATAACAAATGTTGATGGAGCTTTAGCTGCAAGTGTTTTTCATAAGTCACTGATAAATATTAACTATTTAAAAAGTGAGCTTAAAGAATCAAAAATAGAAGTGAGATTATGAAAATAGATTTTACTAAGGGTGCAGGTTTAGTTCCTGCCATAATACAACATTCAGAAACCAATGAGGTTTTGATGCTTGGTTACATGAATGAAGAGTCATTAGAATTAACAAAAAATTCGGGTTTAGTTACTTTTTTTAGTCGATCCCGAAATAAAATTTGGATGAAAGGTGAAACAAGTGGAAACCANTTAAAGCTTATTTCAATAACNAACGACTGTGATAACGATACATTGCTTNTAAAAGCCATACCAAATGGTCCAGTTTGTCATAAAGGTACCTTAAGTTGTTTTCCGAATGATACTAAAATAAATAAAGATTTTTTAAGTTACTTAGAGGAAATAATTAAAAGCAGAAGGTTTTCAGATGAAGATAATAGCTATACAGCTAAACTATTAAAAGGTCCATTGCAACGCATAGCACAAAAAGTTGGAGAGGAAGGTGTTGAAATTGCTCTTGCATCAGTCACAGAGCCTGACACCAAAGTAATTGATGAGTCTGCTGATTTATTGTTTCACTTGCTTGTACTTCTACAAGCCAAAGGTCTTCAATTCTCGGATGTTGTAAATGAACTTAGAAATAGACATAAATAACTCCATTGTTTTAAAAAGTTAATCGTAGTTAATATATATTTATGTTAACCAGACTATTGCATATAATCACACAATTGTTACTTAACCCCAATGCACTATTATTCGCACAAAGATAAAAACTTAAAGTCTAACTTTAATGAAGCATTATTAGCTAGTTTAGCAGGTGATGGAGGTTTATGGATGCCTAGTGTGACGCCTGCCTTTAAAGAATCTGAATTAATTGAATTGGCTGCTATGAATTTTTCTGATTGTGCAGCTAGTTTGTCAAATCATTTTGTTACTAATCAAATAGATAAACAAACACTAGTCGATATATGCGCTGATGCGTATAACTTTGATCTTCCTATAAAAACAATATTTGGAGATAGACAAAGTCCATATGTGATAAGCAATTGTCAAGATTACATATTAGAACTATTTCATGGGCCCACATTAGCATTTAAAGATTTCGCTGCACGTTTTATGGGACGATGTGCGTCAAAACTACTATCTGTGTCATCAGAAAAAAAGATTATATTAGTTGCTACCTCAGGAGATACTGGCGGCGCTATTGGTGATGCCTTTTTAGATCAAAAAAATATCACAGTTATAATTTTATTTCCAAAGAATGGTGTTAGCAATGTACAAGAACAGCAGTTATGCACGATAGGTAGCTCTAATTCAAACATATATGCTGTTAAAGTTGACGGTACATTTGATGACTGCCAAGGATTAGTTAAGGAAGCATTTTCAAATAAATCAATGAATAAAAAATTTTCATTGATGTCTGCTAATTCAATTAATGTGGGTAGAGTTATTCCGCAAAGTTTTTACTATCTTTGGAGTAGCCTGCAGGTAAAAACTTCTAACCCAAACCTACCCATTGTCTATTCAATACCTTCGGGAAATNTNGGGAATTTAACTGGAGGGTTGTTAGCAAAAAAAATGGGCGCNCCAATAGATTACTTTGTTGTAGGTAACAATNTAAATGACCCATTTGTACGCTATTTAAAATCAGGTAATTACAATCCACTTCCCTCGATATCAACTTTATCNAATGCAATGGATATAGGAAGGCCAAATAATTTTCCTAGAATATTGGAATTATATTCAGGNGATTACGATAAAATAACAAACNTTTGNCATGGTTTTTCTTTTTCGGATGATGAAACAGAAAAACACATTAAAAAAATATTTANAGAANNTGGTTATGTTATGTGTCCACATACAGCAGTTGGACATTTAGCAATGAATGCATTTAAAATGAAATATAAATTTGATTTTACTGGTGTAACTGTTGCTACAGCTCATCCTTCTAAATTTACTGAAAATGTTGATAGAATCCTAGGTCAAGCTACTGAGATGCCAATTTCTTTAAAATCAATATTTAAAAAAAAGAAAATCTATAAAACAATATCCCCTGAAATTTCCGAGTTAGAAACAATTTTATTGAATTGTGTATCATGAAACTAACTCGTGATGATTTTTTAGAAAGATACGAAAAGGGTAATTTAAATATTGCACTTGTAGGCATGTCAAATATCGGAAAAAGTTATACTGCAAAAAGACTGGCTGAGAATTATAATTTTAATTTAGTTGAAATTGATAAGTTAATTCAGTTGGATATGGGTCATAAAAGCATGGTTGACTTTGCCGAGTGGCAAGGCCAGCCATTTTCTAAAGGCTATGCAGAACGTGAAGTTAGATCTATACAGCTGGAAACATTAGCAACTAAAAAAGCTATTCTTTCAAAAAAAAATAATACATTAATTGATACCACCGGTAGTGTAATTTATATTGATCATAGTGTATTAAAAAAACTGACAGAAAATTTCTTTATAGTGTACATCCAGGTTCATAATGATCATTTAAAAAATCTTACGTCACAGTACCTCTCTAACCCAAAGCCTCTAATTTGGAAAAATTTTTATCGAAAGATTCCTGAAAAAACTCACATTGAAAGTCTCATGCTGTGTTATCCAGAATTACTAAATGCCAGAAAAAAAGAATATGAAAAAATATCTGATAAAATAATAAGTTCAGCTAAAGTGCTAAATAAAATTACTAGTATTGATGATATTTATAAACTTCTACAGCCATCCAACTAATAGACGTTCTTTGATTAAATTAGAAAGAAATTTAGTATGTTCTTTACTGTGATTTAAGCAAGGAACAGCTGAAAAGTTTGTTCCTCCTGCATCCATGAATATTTCTTTTGCTTCAATTGAAATTTCCTCCAGCGTTTCCAAGCAATCTGCAGAAAACCCAGGCATGATGACTACAACATTTTTTATATCTTTTTTTGGCAGCCCCTCTATCGTTTTATCTGTGTAAGGCTGAAGCCAAGCTTTAGGCCCGAATCTAGACTGAAAGGTTGTAATAATTTTACTACCTAGGTCACCTACTTCTTTTTTTAATAACTCTGTAGTCTCAATACATTCCTTTTGATATGGGTCACCTTTATCAACATAACTTTGCGGCAAACCATGGTAAGATGTAATTATTATATCTGGCTTCCAGGACAAAGTTTGCAAATGTCTTTTTAAACTTTTTGATAGTATTTTTATAAATCGCTTATCATTATAATAATGCCTTAAAAATCTTAATTCAGGAATATCTTTTCTTTTAACAAGTGCCTTAGCAACACCGTCATAAACTGAAGCTGTCGTAGCCCCGGCAAATTGCGGATATAGTGGCAATACACCAATTTGTTTACATCCTTTATCTTCTAGTTTTTTTAAAGCATAATCAATTGATGGATTTCCATAGCGCATAGCTACTTCAACTTCAGCAATATCCTGAATTTCATCATTTATCCCTTTGGCTTGCAATCTAGTTATCGCAACTAGAGGTGCATCATTGATTGGGTCACCCCATACTTTACTGTAAGCTTTAGCTGATCTTGCGGGTCTTATTCTCAAAATTATACCATGCAAAATCCAGCACCATATCCAACGACTCGTATCTATTACACGTTTGTCATGTAAGAATTGAAAAAGATATTTTCTGACAGATTTAGCTGTGGGTTCGTCTGGAGATCCAAGATTAACAAGTAATATTCCAGGTTTATTTCCCATTATGTGTCCTTTTAGTCATAATTTATATAAATTTGACATATTATTAACGCTCTTAACTTGACCCGAGCAGAACTCTGTTTACGTATTAATAGTATTGTTAGTTCTATAATGTATGAGGTTTAAATGCGCAAACTATTACTATCAGCAGCAAGTATTGCAGCACTAAACTTGATTGCATGCAGTCAAGCACCAACTTCAACAAATTTAAATTCTGTTGATTCAACTTTAACTGTTCAAGAAGCTAAAGAGTTTCTTGAAAAAGCAGAACAAGAGATAGTAGAATTAAGTGCATTTGCTTCAAAAATATACTGGGTCCAAGCAAACTTTATAACAGAGGATACTAATTCACTAGCAGCTATGGCGGGTGCTCAAGCTGCAAAGTTATCAACACGTTTAGCAAATGAAGCAAAACTTTATAATGATACTTCTTTACCTTCAGACTTACGTCGCAAAATGAACGGGTTAAAACGCGGGAGTAACTTCCCTGCACCGGATAGAGAAGGTGCGGCTGAGGATTTAGCTAGAATAATGACAAACCTAGAGGCCACTTACGGTACGGGAAAGTTTAAATATAAAAATAATACAATTAATCTTGGGGAAGCTTCAGATATTATTGCCTCATCGCGTGATGCATCCGAGTTACAAAAAGTTTGGGAAGGATGGAGAACTATATCTCCTGTTATGAAGGAAAACTATTCTAAAATGGTTGATATAGTAAATGAGGGTTCGCAAGAATTAGGTTATCCCGATACAGGTGCACTATGGCGTGGTGGCTATGATATGGATGGTGAAGAATTCATTAAAGAGGCAGATAGGTTATGGGGTCAAGTACAACCACTTTATAACGAGCTTCACTGTAATACTCGTGCAGCTTTAAATAATACCTATGGGGATGATGTACAACCAATTAACGCACCAATAAGGGCAGATTTATTAGGAAATATGTGGGGGCAAAGTTGGGGAAATATATATGATTTAGTAGCACCCGAAAATGCTGGTAATGGTGTGGATATCACACAACTGCTTAAAGAAAAGGGGCTTAATCAAAAAGAAATGGTAGAAATTGGAGAAAGTTTTTTCACATCACTTGGTTTTGAGCCATTACCTGATACATTCTGGAAAAGATCTTTAATTACCAAACCAAAAGATAGAGAAGTCGTATGCCATGCATCAGCTTGGGATCTTGATGACCAAGATGATATCAGAATAAAGATGTGTACTAAAATAAATGGAGAAGATTTTGTAACAATACACCATGAGTTAGGTCATAATATTTATCAGAGAGCATATAAAAACCAATCTGTTTTTTATAAGACTGGTGCCAATGATGGTTTTCACGAAGCTATTGGAGATATGATAGCACTATCTATAACGCCTGAATATTTAGTCAAAATTGGACTATTAGATCCTACTGACTTGCCAGGAGATAATGCTGATGTATCCTTATTAATGCAGCAAGCTATGGAGAAAATTGCTTTTTTACCTTTTGGCTTAATGGTAGATCAGTGGCGCTGGAAAGTCTTCAGTGGTGAATATACCCCATCTGAATACAACTCTGGCTGGTGGGAACTAAGAGAAAAATATCAAGGCTTACGTCATCCAGGCGTATCGCGTCCAGACAATGCATTTGATCCAGGAGCAAAATTCCACATTCCGGGTAATACTCCCTATATGCGATATTTCTTAGCTCACATATTGCAGTTTCAGTTCCATAAAGCTGCCTGTGAGATTGCAGGATTTGAAGGACCGCTACATGAGTGTTCTATATATGAAAATAAAGAGGTTGGAAAACGCTTTAATGAAATGATGGAAATGGGTGCTTCAAAACCATGGCCTGATGCACTAGAGGCTTTTACGGGAACACGACAAATGGATGGGTCAGCTATCTTAGAGTATTTTGATCCTTTAATGTCTTATTTAAAAGATCAAAATAAAAACAGATCGTGCGGTTGGTAAATTTAATAATGAAAAATGGATAATTTTTGATTTATAACATTTAGCGTTGTTTTATAGGCAAGCCCTTTATGATAAAAGAATGAATTTTAATAGTTTTCTGGTAGTTTAACTCTTTTTTGTAGTGCTTGTAATAATGCCTAAATTTATTTAAGTTTTTCATATAGAGAGTAGATAACATTAAATGTTTTCGCCAAGCGTACTTCCGCTTTTTCAAGATTAGATTTGACAAATATTGTTTGGTTTTTCTTAATACGCCACCCAGGGTTACTATTAATCGCATTTAATATTTTAGATGGGTCTGAAATATCTTTTTTTCTTATAGTAATTACTATCCCTAGAGGACCTGCATCGATCTTTTCTACAGAAGATTTCTTACATAACCTTTTGATTTGCATTACTTTTAATAATGATTTTAACTCCATAGGAAGAGGTCCAAAGCGATCTACCAGTTCAATAGATAATGCATCACCTTGTTCATCATTTTCGACCATAGAAATTCGTCTATAGGTTGATAATCTTAGATTTAAGTCTTCTATATATTTTTCTGGTATTAATATAGCAACTCCTAGATTAACCTGAGGAGACCAACTACTATCTTTATGCTGAATTTCATTTTTTAATTCAGACACAGCTTCTTCCAACATATGTTGGTATAATTCTACACCTAAGTCTTTTATGTGTCCTGATTGTTCTTGACCTAAAGGGTTTCCACTCCCACGCATGTCAAGATCATAACTAGCGAGTGTAAAACCTGCACCAAGAGTATCCAATGATTGCAATATTTTTAAACGGTTTTGAGCATTCTTTGTTATGAGTTTATTTGTAGGCATAGTGAAATAAGCATATGCTCTTAACTTTGAGCGCCCTACCCTTCCTCGCATTTGATAAAGTTGAGCTAATCCAAATCTATCTGCTCTATAAATAATCATTGTGTTAGCAGTTGGAATATCTATTCCACTTTCGATTATGGATGTTGATATAAGGACATCATACTGACCATTATAAAAAGCAGTCATTATATCTTCTAAGGCATTAGGTGACATTTTTCCATGTGCGATTACATATGTTACCTCAGGTACTTCAGTTTGAATAAATTCATCTATTTTTTGTATATCAGAGACTCTTGGAACTACGAAAAAGCATTGCCCCCCCCTATACCGTTCTCTAAGAATTGCTTTTCGTATAGAGATTGTATCAAAAGGAGAAATATAAGTTCTAACTGCGAGTCTATCTACCGGCGGAGTAGCAATAAGCGATAAATCTCTTATACCAGAGAGTGCCATTTGCAAAGTTCTTGGTATGGGAGTCGCAGTTAAAGTTAAAACGTGAAGGTCTGATCTTAATTGTTTCAAACGCTCTTTATGTTGAACTCCAAATCTTTGTTCTTCATCGACTATAATTAAGCCTAATTCTGAAAAACCTAGTGTTTTTGAAAGTAAACTATGAGTTCCAACTATAATATCGCATTGCCCATTTTTAAGCTCACTTTTAGTCATTGCTTGATCTTTTGGTGACACCATGCGTGATAATTGCTTTACATTAACAGGAAAGCCCTTAAATCTCTCTGAAAAAGTCTTATAATGTTGTCGTGATAAAATCGTGGTCGGAGCCACTATTGCAACTTGCTTTCCACTCATTACCATTGCAAAGGCCGCTCTTAGAGCAACTTCAGTTTTGCCGAACCCAACATCGCCGCATATCAATCTATCCATTGGCTTGCCGCTTTTAAGATCATCTAAAACTTCATCTATAGAATTTATTTGATCATCTGTTTCAACGTAAGGAAATCTAGAACAAAATTCATTATATGGCTTCTGGTCTATACTTATTGCTTCACAGGTTTTCATAGCTCTTTTAGCCGCGATTACGATTAACTCACCTGCAATATCAAGAAGACGTTTTTTAGCTTTGGCTTTACGTGACTGCCATGCGGCACTGCCCAATTTGTCTAGAGTAGTGTTCTCTGAAGCTGAACCATAACGAGATAAAAGTTCGATATTCTGAACTGGCAGATATAATGTGGAACCACCAAAATATTCAAGTTTCAAACAATCATGTGGAGCATTATGGACACTAACAGTTTCAAGACCTATGTAACGTCCTAAGCCATGATCTATGTGAATTATCAAATCACCTGAGTTAAGCGATGTAACTTCAGATATAAAATCTTTAGTTCTTCTTTTTCTTCCTCGATTTATCAATCGATCACCGAAAATATCTTGCTCAGATATAATAATTAAGTCATCGATTTCAAAACCTGTTTCTAATGGCAATGTTACTCTAAAAGCAGTAGAGTTATTAATTGATAGGGCATCGGTACCTAATTTAATTTCAGAAAGTTCTAATCCATGATCAGACAAAACACTTCCAAGCCTTTCAGATGAACCACTGGTATGAGATGCAACTAATACTTTTTTATTAGAAGCCTTAAGCCGATTAATATATTTAACTACTTCATCAAAAACATTACAATCAATTTGCTTTCTTTCATTTGAAAAACTTCTCCCAGAACGCCCTTTGAAGTCTATTTTATTGTTTGCATCAGGCGGTATGAATAACGCGTGATTACGTACTTTAAAAACTGATAAAGCTTCTTTCCACTCCTCTGGTTGAATGTATAAATTATCAATTGGTAATGGTCTGTACAAACCTGATAATTTTGCAGGATCTCCGGATCCTGTATCATGGAAACTAACATAATCACTGCGTGATGAGTAGTAATCATCAATTAAATCTCGTCTTTCAGACAATGATTCGTTACACAAGCAATCAAAAGAAATTAACGATCCAATTCGCAAGTAGTCAAAAATAGTTTCAAGTTTATTATAAAATAATGGTAAATAATGCTCTATTCCTTGTGGTCTTATGCCTTCAATGACTGATGAATAAATAGGGTCCTTTGCTACTCCGCCTCCAAAAGCAGCGATATAGTTTCTTCGAAAAAGGCCTATTGATAAATTCGAGAGTAAAACTTCACTTACTGGAGTAAAGGTAATACTATTTAATTTAACTTTGGTACGTTGAGTTTCGGAATCAAAGGTACGGATTACATCAATATCATCACCAAAAAAATCCAATCTAACTGGGTCATCAAAGCCTATTGGATATATATCAATTATACCGCCTCTTACTGCATAATCACCAGCATCTCTGACAATTGTTTCACGAATATAGCCATTTTCAACTAAGTAACGTTGTAAATTTTCTCTCTTTAATTCAGAACCAGTATTAATAGTTAAACTAGATGCGGATACTATAGACTGCGGAATTAATTTTTGAGTAACAGCGCTTATAGTAGATATTAATATCAGTGGTTTATCATTATTGTATGATAATATTTTCGACAAAGTTGATGCGCGTTTTGCAGCTAAATCTCTACTTGGTGAAACTCTATCATATGGAAGACAATCCCAAGCTGGAAGCATTATAACTTCTATATCAGGAGCATAAAATTGACACGCTGAAAGAAATGTATCAGCCCTTCGATCATCGCGAGCAACAAACATTGAAATATTGTTAAATTTACGTGCAGCTTTAGTAAAAATTAAAGCATCAGCCCCTTCGGGCAAACCAGCCGCAAGGATACTAGGTTCATTCCCCGCATATCTATTTAACTGTATTCGCATTTATTTAATTGGTTCAAAAGATTTAATTCTATCAAAAAGATCAGTATTGTACTCATCGGGTATTGCTATTTTACCTGTTATCCATCCATAAATATCATGATCTTTACAGTTTAATAACTCTTCAAATAAATCGACATCATGGTCGCTAAGTTCATTCATATATTTATTTGCGAAACCACCCAAAATAAGATCAACTTCTTTAAAGCCCCTATAATTTGAGCGATATATTAATTTTTTGCGTTTAATGTCCATCATATTAGCGATCTATTATATAAAATCTTATCGTATGTCACTTGCGATTAATAGAAAAATTCGTTTTAGTAACAAAATGCGTCCAGAACAATTATTTTCATATTTTGCTGAAACATCTACATTAATTGGTGTAGGACCCCGAACCGCTGAAGTTCTCTCACGAGCTATGGGACCAAAGCTCTTGGATTTATTATTTACTCCGCCAGCAAGTTTTATTGATAGGAGCTACAACCCTAAAATTTCTGAAATTATTGATAATTCCATATGCACCCTAGAAGTGACAGTTGGATCACACTCGATCAAGGGAAATAAGAATCAACCAATTCGAATTAGAGTTTTTGATAAAACCGGTGATTTAACTCTATGTTTTTTTCGGGCCAAAGAAGAATATTTAAAGAAAATTCTTCCCGTAGGTTCAAAACGCATAATCTCTGGCAAAGCACAATTATATAACTCAGAAATTAATATGATACACCCTGATTATATTTTACCGGTTGCTGAAAAAAATAGATTGCCAATAATTGAGACACTTTATCCACTTACTGAGGGCTTAACGCAAAAAGTTGCACGTAAATCAATACTCAATGCATTGGAAAAGATATCAACTCTTCCAGAATGGTTAGATAAGTCAATTATAAATAAATATAATTGGCCAAAATTTAATGAAGCATTAATTAAAATGCATTCACCAGTCCATCCATCAGATATTAAGTTATTAGCTCCACCTAGGCAGCGTTTAGCTTACGATGAATTATTAGCAAAACAGATAGCTATAGCTCTAGTCAGAAATAATAACCAAAAAAAAATTGGCATCTCACATAATTCTGCTGGGAAATTTATAGATGAAATATTAAATGTTGTAAATTTTGAGCCGACAAAATCACAAGAGATTGTATTCAAAGAAATAAAAAAAGATATGAGTTCAACTTATCGAATGACCCGATTATTACAAGGTGATGTAGGGTCTGGTAAAACTTTTGTTGCAGCAATGGCTTGTGCATATGCTGCTGAGTCTGGTTCACAAATAGCTTTGATGGCTCCTACTGAGATATTAGCCAGGCAACATTTGACAAGCCTCAAGTTATTGCTTGATCCCTTAGGACTAACTGTTGAAGCATTAACTGGAAGGGATAAAGGGTTACAGAGAAAGGCATTGGAAACAGGCTTAAAAGAAGGATACATTGATGTCGTCATAGGTACACATGCTTTGTTCCAAAACAATACTATATTTAAAAAATTAGGCTTAGTTATTATTGATGAGCAGCACAGATTTGGTGTCCATGATAGATTTAAACTTACAGAAAAAGGACTCAATCCAGACCTTCTTGTAATGACTGCCACACCGATACCTAGGACGTTAGCATTGGCATCATATGGTGATCTTGACATATCGACAATTACTCAAAAACCAGCAGGAAGAAAACCAATAGGGACTCACATACTACCCATGCAAAAACTAGATGAAGTAATTGCGGGTATTAAAAGAGCAATAACTAAGGGACAGCAAGTTTATTGGGTTTGCCCTCTAGTTGAAGAGAGTGAGTTAATTGAATTAAGCTCAGTGATGGAAAGATACAGTCAACTTAAAGAAATTTTTGGAAATCGAGTTAAAGTTCTACATGGGCGCCTAAAGCCGCATGAAAAGGAAGCTATATCAAATGAATTTAAGTCTGGAAAATATGATATATTAATTGCAACAACAGTTATCGAGGTGGGAATTGATGTTCCAAATGCTTCCATTATAATCATAGAGCATGCAGAAAGATTTGGTCTAGCACAATTACATCAATTGAGGGGTCGTGTAGGCCGCGGTAGCGAAACTTCATCATGTCTTCTTTTGTATAAAAGTCCTTTATCAAAAAATGGCAGGTTAAGATTAGAGATAATGAAAGAAACCGAGGATGGATTTTTAATCGCGGAAAAAGATTTAGAGTTACGTGGCTCAGGTGATTTATTAGGTTCTAAGCAAAGTGGACTACCTGAATTTCGAATGGCAGATCTTGATAAGCATAAGTCACTTTTAGATCTTGCTGCCAAAGACGCAAAATCCATAATTAATAAAGACCCCATGCTTGAAAGTCATAGAGGTGAATCAATTAGAACCTTGCTATATCTTTTCGAACAAGACTTTGGAATTGCTTTAATGGATGCAGGTTAACTTTTTGATCTGATAGTAATCTATTTTTTAACTAATTTATCAAAATTATTGTTGGAAGAGACCATTCCGCCAGAAATAATCATTTTAGCACCTTCCTCCGGAGTCATATCGAGGATTTTTGCGTCTTTTTCTTTTACAAATAATAAAAAACCAGATGTTGGATTTGGTGTAGTTGGAACAAAGACACATACATATCCATCAGGCAGTATTTTAGCTGGCGCGCCAGAAAGGTCGGCCGTAATAAATCCTATGGCATATAATCCTTTGCGTGGATATTCTATTAAGCAAACATCCCTAAAAGCTCGTTCTTTCTGCTTTGCAACTGTATTTATAATTTGTTTGAGAGAGTTATAAACTGGGCTGACAATTGGTACCCTGGCTAATAAATACTCTCCTGCTTTTATAGCGGACTTGCCAATAATATTAGAAGCAATTAAGCCAAGTATAAAAAATAAAAAAACAGATATAATTAAACCAAGACCAGGAATATTAAAACCAAGATAAGTATTTGGATTTAGAGCACGTGGTAGGATTTTCAAAACATTATTATCAATTAACTTAACAATCCATGATATACCTGCAATTGTAGCTATCAAAGGCAGAGCTATAATTATACCTGTAAACATTCTGTTTCTTAGCCAACGAACTAAATTGAATTTTGGGCTTTTTAACTCTTCATCATTTGTCATTTGCTTATCCATTAAAAGCATAATATTATACAATAACTCTATCAAAGATATTATAAATTGATACTAAAACTTATAAACTACTAAGTGATTTTAAATGAATAAAAAAATAATATTTGTAATATCATTAATTATTATCTTTGTTCTATTGATAATTTATTTTCGTAGCGATGAAATATTTCAAACCATTCAAGATCCTCGCCAACCCTTTCAAACATATGTAAAACCTCCAGCACCCGATTACAATCTCGAAAGCTCATGGTTATCCTTACCCAATTTAAATAGCAGTCCAAAAACTGATGACCCTAAGGGTGATGTGTTTGTCGTAGTCCCAAGTGTTTATCGTGGCGGAAAACATTGGTTGCTAAGAGATGAGGATTTACGCAGAAAAAATAAACTCAAAACTATAGTTAAACCTAATTATGTAGCGCCTTATGGCGATGCAGGGAGGCTCTTTGCACCCTATTACCGGCAAGCATCTATTTATAGCTACTACACCAATAGTGAAGACGCACTTAAAGCTCAGGATTTCGCTTACAAAGATGTTCAGCGAGCATTTAAATACTTCTTAAAGAAATCGCCCCCTGAAAGACCCATTGTGTTGGTGGGCCATAATCAAGGTGCAAGCCATGTTCAAAGATTATTAGCGGACTCAATCAATGATAAAACACTCAAAAGGCTAGCAGTAGCATATATTATTGACTATCCATTACCACTTGATACTTTTGATAATACTTTAAGTAAGTATTCTCCGTGTATCTCAGAAACTGCAACAAATTGCATTGTTTCATTTGGCGCTTTTATGCCAGGTGATTACAAAATAGCTAAAAAGTATCTAAAAACTTTAATGGTTCATGATGGTAAAGATTATGTACCCATCAACAAAAGAGAAATATTATGTGTGAACCCACTCACCTGGACACTATCTGAAACCTATGCTCCGGCAAGTCTACACAAAGGAGGTGTTGCGGCCGAAGGTTTAGATCCAGATGTCAAGCCGGCCGCGATGACAAAAGAAGTAGGAGCTATATGTGAAAATGGAATTCTAAATGTTGATAAACCAAATAGCCGATCATTAAGAAGACCGTTTATATTTGGAAGTAAATTTAGAACACTACCTTCCAATCTTTTCTACGAGGATTTAAAAGTTAACGCCAAGAAAAGAGTGGATAGTTTAATAGGTAGTGGAGCATTACCCATTAAGGCTCCAGATTTTTATAGTGATGATATCCAAGAAATTAAAGAAAGCCCTGTCAGTTCTATAATTCAGTGATTGGGTTAATTTTTGATAGATCATCAAATTTAATAATGTCTGTTAATAAATCTTCAAATTTATTCAATGGAACCATATTGGGACCATCAGACGGAGCATTAATTGGATCCTGATGGGTTTCCATGAATATTGCAGCTATACCTATAGATACTGCTGCTCTAGCTAGAGTTGGAACAAACTTTCTTTGTCCAGAACTAGTTTTACCTAACCCCCCTGGCTGTTGGACAGAATGAGTTGCATCGAATACTATTGGCCCATACTCTTTCATAGTAGTTAGACCACGAAAATCAGTTATTAGTGTATTGTAACCAAATGATGTTCCTCTTTCACAAAGCAGAACATTAAAATTATCATTATCCAAAACCTTTTGAATAACATTTGACATGTCTTCTGGTGCTAAAAACTGTCCTTTCTTTATATTTATTACCTTACCGGTTTTAGCGGCTGCAGTAAGCAAATCTGTTTGTCGACAAAGAAATGCGGGAATTTGCAATACATCAATCACTTCCGCGAGACACGAAGCTTGATCCGGGTTATGAATATCAGTTAGGCAAGCCATATTGAATGTTTTTCTAATTTCATCGAATATTGGTAGAGCCTTATCAAGACCAATTCCTCTATTAGAGGATATGCTGGTACGGTTTGCTTTATCAAAAGAGGATTTATAAATAATATTTATATTTAACTTATTTCCCAAAATTTTTAGTTTTTCCGCAATCATTAATGCATGATCACGGCTTTCCATCGCACATGGTCCCGCTATAACAGTTAAGCGATTAGTATTACTAATTAAGCACTCCCCACTCATTGGTAATGGGAAATTAATTATTTTATTTGCTTTGTTCATTATAATACTGGGTATAATACTATTATTTATTCATGTACAGAATATGTTACTGTTTGTGATTAATTAATTAATGCTAAGAATATATATGAGCAGAAATATTTATCTAATTGGATCATGGTATGACATCAAAATCACTAATAGAGTTAATAGGAAATACTCCATTAATTCGACTTAATAGGATTTCAGATAAAACCGGGTGTGATATATTAGGTAAAGCCGAATTTATGAACCCTGGACAATCTATAAAAGACAGGGCTGCTCTTAATATAATTAAAAAAGCAGAATTAGATGGACGACTCAGGCCTGGCGGAACTGTTGTTGAGGGAACCGCTGGTAACACTGGCATAGGGCTTGCTATGATATGTGCGGTATTTGGTTATAAATGTAAGATTGTTATGCCAAATACTCAGAGTGAAGAAAAAAAGGCAGCTATTAAGCTATATGGAGCTGAACTTATTGAAGTCGATGCTGTTCCGTATTCAAACCCTAATAATTATATTCATGTGTCACAAAAAATATCAAATCTAACTAATAATACTATCTGGGCTAATCAATTTGATAACATAGCAAACCGTGAAGCGCATATTATAGGAACCGGTCCTGAAATTTTCAATCAAACGTCAGGAAAAGTAAATGGTTTTATTTGTGCTATTGGATCAGGTGGTACTCTAGGCGGGGTTTCACTCTCCTTAAAAAAACTTAATCCTAATATAAAGATTGCGCTTGCAGATCCATATGGATCCAAGATGTTTAGTTATTATAAAACAGGTGAATTAATATCTGAAGGAACATCGATTACAGAAGGAATTGGTCAAGGTCGTATAACAAAAAATTTAGAGGGAGTGGCTATTGACGATGCTTATAGAATTTCAGATGAGGAAGCTTTAAATATAATATTTGATATCAATAAAGAAGAAGGAATATGTTTAGGCGGCTCATCAGGTATAAATATTGCGGGAGCAATTAGGATGGCCAAGGAAATGGGCCGCGGGAATACAATAGTTACCATTTTATGTGATCATGGACAACGATATCAGTCAAAAATATACAATCCAAATTTTTTGATTGAAAAGAAGTTGCCCGTACCAATATGGATGCAAAGTTAGTAATATACCAATTTATATGACATTATATGATATTAGATAAACAAGAAAAATAATTATGAAAAAAGAAACCCAGTTTTTACATATATCAAGACCNAAGATTGGTATCGCAACCCCCGTAAATCACAATATTACAAAAGCATCAACTTTACTTTTTAATAATTCAAAGGATTTATATAGATCTGATATTAATAGTTATGGTAGACATGGTAGTGAGGTTCATGATGCTTTATCTCATGCATTTAATGTTTTAGAAGGCGGTGTTGCCACAACAATATTTCCTTCAGGCTTAGCAGCGTGTACTTATGCTATTCTGTCTTTGGTAAAACCAGGCGATCATATTTTACTTACAGATTCATCATATGGTCCGATTAGAAATTTTTGTATGCAATATTTATTGGGTATGGGAGTTGAAGCTGAATTGTATAATCCACGCTTGGGATCTAATATTGAAAAATATATAAAAAAATCAACTAAATTAATAATTATGGAAAGTCCCGGTTCTTTATCATTTGAGNTTCAAGATGTTCCTGCNATAGTAAAAGTTGCNAAAAAATATAATATNAATACATTTATCGATAATACTTGGTCAGCAGGTATTAGCTTNAATCCNCTTAAACNTGGCGTGGATGTTTCTTGTCATTCGGCAACTAAGTATTTTGGAGGNCACAGTGATATAATGTGCGGAGTTGCCATTAGCCGTACAATAGAGATAGCNAATAAAATNAAACAGACAGCTAANCATTTAGGAAACTCTGTNCCTTCAGAAAATGTATACGGTATATTAAGAGGTTTCAGAACTTTAGTTACAAGATTTAAGCAACAAGAAAAAACTAGTCTATTATTAGCTTCATGGCTTAATGAACAAAGTAAAATTTCGAGAGTAATACATCCTGCTCATATTAGTCACCCCGATCATGAATTATGGAAGAGAGATTTTACTGGTGGAGGATGTATTTTTAGTGCTGTTTTAAATCCTTGTTCTGAGAAGGAAGTAGATAAATTCATCAATAGACTTGAATTGTTTGGAATTGGCTTTTCATATGGTGGATACGAAAGCTTGTGTATAAATTGTAACCCCCAGCTTATGAGAAAGAAAACAAAAAAGCCGTCAGGACCACTAATCAGATTTGCTTGTGGCTTAGAGGATTTGGAAGATCTTAAAAATGATATCGAAAAATCATTATTTAAATTACAACTCGATTAAAAATACTGTTAATTATTATGGCGGGCCCGGCAGGACTCGAACCTGCAACCTGCCGCTTAGAAGGCGGCTGCTCTATCCAGTTGAGCTACGGACCCCAATAAATTAATGCGTCCATGGAATTTTTCTGTCATAAGAAAAATTATCAGCATATGATCTTTTAATACGGTTTATTCTTTCTCTTTCTATTACCCGATGAGGAATATTGTTACTTTTAGCATAGTTTATAGCTTCATCTCTAGACTTAAATTCTAGTGTTACTTGAGACAATGCATCTTTACTGCGTTTAGTTCCTGTTAGTGGATCTATATTACTTGATAGACTTTTATCAAATTCTAATAACCAGTTTTGTTTACTACGACCTGATGTCATTGCTGATGAAGCTGGTTTGTATATTTTAGCAAACAATCTCAACTCCATTACACAAAAATTAAAAATTAAAATTTAGATAGAAACTAAGTTTCTAAATGGTCGGGGCGGCAAGATTCGAACTTGCGACCCCCTGTTCCCAAAACAGGTGCGCTACCAGGCTGCGCTACGCCCCGACTAATTTCGGTGTCTTACCCTAGTAGAAATAAAAGGCAAGCCTGTTAATCAAATTCTGTATTAAAAAAGTTATAAATAACAGTATCGCCAGAAGAAATACCTAACTCTTTTGCTCGCCCACCCATTATTTCTAAAACTGCTGCAACCTCAGCTTCTGAAGATGCACTTCTTAGAGTTAAAGGTTTGGCTCTATGTTCTATTTTAAGAATTTTACCATCCCCTTTAATGAATAAAATATCCAATGAGAGCTGTGTATTTTTCATCCACATTGAAGCAATTTTAGGCTCTTTAAATTCAAATAACATGCCAGAGTTATTATCCATCTTCTCTCTAAACATCATCCCTCGCGCTTGCTGTGCTTTAGTGATTGCGCGCTCAACTTCAAAAGCATGTTTTTCTTGACCGGAGGAAATATAAATAGTTATAGGTGCGCTAAAATTTACAACATCATTTTTAGCTGTTTGAGCGCTAACTTCAAAAAAAGAAGCTATAGCTAGGAAGATATATAAGAAATATTTTGTCATAATTAATGGATAGAGAACAGAAACTAATATATCAATGGAAAATTAATTATAAGCTTTGGCAGTCCCTAGGGGAATCGAACCCCTCTTTCCTGGTTGAAAACCAGACGTCCTAACCGATAGACGAAGGGACCGCACAGCTGTGAGCCGCGATATATATATCAGTACTACTGCATGCAAGAATAATTTACATATTTTACGCTTTTTTTTATAAATTTAGCAATTTGATACATCAATTACTTGTAAATCTATACTAGTATGGCCATTCCACGTATTTTCTTTCAAGGTTCCAACTATATGTAAATATCTATTCCTTTCATTTAGAAGAATCTCCTCAAAACCCAATTCTTCTGCTCGAAAACAAATGCCCTTGATTCTTTGACCATTTTTGTCTTCAAAATTACAACGAATGTGACCGCCTTTAACTCTATCGGCATAGGCTACGCGTAACTCTGCAAATGCAAATGTAGGAGTTGGATTGCCAGAACCATAAGGACCTATTTGGTTTATTGAATTAATCAAGTCCATATTTACTGCTGAAATATTCAAGAGAGCATCAATTTTGATAGAAAATTTACTTCTTATAAAATTGATTCTGTCACTTAAATTTNTTTCCAGAATTTCATGAAAAGTTTTGATATATTTATTTTCTATTGTGAGGCCACATGCCATTTCATGGCCCCCGCCTGAAATCAATAAGCCTTTTTCATATAGTTTTTTTATTTCATTACCAAGATCAATTCCTTGAATTGATCTACCAGACCCTTTTCCTATTCCATTTTCATCAATACCAATAACAATAACAGGTTTATTAAATCTTTCTTTAAGGCGACCAGCTACGATGCCAATNACTCCNGGATGCCAACCCTCCATACTTACTACTAAAACTGAATTAGTTTTATGCATACTTAAGGTCTTTAGCAACGCCTCATCCAAAATNTTATCCTGAAGAATTCGACGCTCTGAGTTAACTCTATCCAACTCTTGGGCATATTTAATTGCCAATTGGCGATTCTCTGTACTTAATAATTCCGCACCAATATTCGCCTTTCCTATTCTTCCTCCAGCATTAATTCTTGGCCCTAGAACAAATCCGCAATGATAAGGGGTAATTGGTGACTTAGTATTTGTTTCAAACATTAATGATTTTAATCCAATATTACTCTCTCTTGAAAAGACTTTAAGACCCTGTTTTACAATTGCTCTATTTAGTCCCTTAAGAGGCACTACATCACATATGGTTCCCAGTGCTGCTAAATCTAAATAATCAAATAGATCTGGAATATTTTTAAAGTTCTGAGCTCTGGCCTCTCTGTTCAATGCCACTAAAAGCATGAATGTGACACCAGCTGCCGCTAAATAGTTAAGTTTTGAACTATCATCTATACGGTTCGGATTTACCAAAGCCTCGGCTGGTGGCATATCAGCATCCATTAAATGATGGTCTATAACTACTATTGATAGGTCTAATGCTTGAGCTGCTACTAATGCCGAATAAGCAGCTGCGCCGCAGTCAACAGTTATGACTAGATCACTCCCATTTTTCTTTAAATGATTAAATGCTTCAATTGATGGTCCATAACCCTCTCTTATACGATCAGGAACATAAATCTCTAATTCAACTTCAAAGTTTCTTGCCCATTTTACTAGCTGAGCAGCCGAGGTAGCTCCATCGACATCATAATCAGCAAAAATAGTAATTTTTTTATTGCCCTTTATTGCATTAAATATAATTTTAGCAGCCTTATCCATGTCTTGCATTGACGATGGATCTGGTAATAATTTTCTTAAACTTGGGTTTAAGAAATCTTGAACATCTGCTAAGTCTATTTTTCTTCCGGCTATAATTCTCGCAGTGATGTAGTCTATTTTACTGTCTTTTTGGATAGAGGATATCAGTTCCTCATTCTTTGATCTCAGGGACCATTTATTTCCAGAGTATGAATTATTTACATCTAGTAAGCTATCATTAATCATATAGGTCTATGAGACCTTAACTTTTGCACTGATGCATCAATAGAATTCATAATTAATGTATGAGTGCTTACGTAATTGTTATTAAACTGTACACCATCTAATAAACTCCCTGTAGTAACCCCCGTCGCTGTGAATATTGCAGGCCCTGATGCCAAACCATCTAGATTATATTTTTTATCAAGATCATCAATTCCTACTTTTCTGGCCCTTCCAATTTCCACCTCGTTTCTGAAATGCAATCTACCTTCCATTTGACCACCTACACATCTCAGTGCTGCTGCTGCTAGCACACCCTCAGGTGCACCTCCTCTTCCGATATAAATATCGATATTAGTCGATGGGTTAGTCGTAGCTATGATACCTTGGACATCTCCATCAGTGATTAAAGAAATTTTGACATCTAGATTTCTTAATTCATTGATTAAGTCCTTGTGACGCTCTCTATCCATTACACAGACAGTAATTTCAGAAGGTTTAACACCTTTAGCAGAGGATATTGCTAAAATATTATCTGTAGGTGAATTATCAAGGTTTATAATGCCAGGAGCATATCCTGGACCTATAGCAATTTTATCCATATATGTATCTGGAGCATTAAGCATTCTACCACTTGGTGAAAAAGCCATTACAGCAAGAGCATTAGCCATATTTTTTGCGGTTAATGTTGTACCCTCAAGAGGATCAAGAGCTATGTCAACTATTGGTCCATCACCAGTTCCTACCTTTTCACCAATAAATAGCATTGGAGCTTCATCACGCTCCCCCTCACCTATCACTATTTCGCCATCGATATTCATTTTATTTAATTCATTGCGCATAGCATCGACTGCTGCCTTGTCAGCAGCTTTTTCATTTCCTCGACCTATCCAATGATATGATGCAATAGCTGCGCTTTCAGTGACAAATGCTGCTTTTAAGGCTAACATTTTATTAAAACCTGATCTCGACATTCTTTTTCCTTCGCGGTTATGAAACCTCTGGAGACTTTTGAGGACTTTTATTAAAATTTTCGTTTCTAAGATCTATCAAAAATTGTTTTATATTTCGAGCCGCTTGCCTAATTCTTTGATGATTTTCAACCAAGCCAATTCGAACATAACCTTCACCATTAGTTCCAAAACCTATACCTGGCGATACTGCTACGTCAGCTTCTTCCATTAAACGTTTTGAGAACTCAAGGGAATTCATTTTTCCAATACCGCAGGGTAAAGGTGCCCATACAAACATACCTGCACTAGGCGCCTGAATAGACCACCCTGCCCTAGCAAAACTCTCTATAAGAATGTCTCTTCTTTCTTTATAAAGGCTTCGAAATTCTACTACACAATCTTGCGGACCATCAAGCGCAGCACATGCTGCTACTTGTATTGGAGTAAATGCTCCATAATCTAGATAAGACTTGACTCGAGCTAGAGCAGATATGAGGTGTTTAGCTCCAACAACGAAACCCATTCGCCAACCAGCCATTGCATAAGTTTTTGATAGAGATATTGTTTCTATTGCAACTTCTTTGGCTCCATCAACTTCAAATATCGATGGAGGCGGTTTATCAAAATAAATTTCAGAGTAAGCAAGATCAGAAAGTATTATAATATTATTGTCTATAGCAATCTTTACAATCTCTTTATAAAAATCTAAATTTGCCGTATGTCCTGTAGGGTTTGATGGGAAACAGACCACTATCGCCAGTGGAGGTTTATCAGCGATTAGCAATGCCTCCTTAACACCCGCTAAATACTCATCCGATGTAATAGCCTTTATAGGCTGTATAACACCCCCACATATTATAAATCCATATGCATGCAAAGGATAAGAAGGATTTGGTGAATATATTATATCGCCTGGCGCAGTAATCGCTTGTGCTAAATTAGCAAAACCCTCTTTAGAGCCTATTGTCGCAATTATTTCACTTTCAGGACACAAAGATACACCAAATCGCCTTAAATAATAACGAGCGGCAGACTTTCTTAGTCCTGCTATTCCTTTAGAGACTGAATAACCTGTTGTACGAGGCTTTTGCACCGTTTCAATAAGTTTTGCTATTATATGATCTGGGGTTGGACTATCAGGGTTTCCAAAGCCAAAGTCTATTATGTCCTTGCCATCTTTTCGTAGTTTAGCTTTAAGCTTATTAACCTCAGCAAAAACATAAGGAGGAAGACGTTTAATTCTATAAAATTCTTCAGGAAGGTTATCAAGTGGACTATTCATTATGCGAATTACTATCTACTGGATCATCGTTTTTGTAAGATTTAACAATCGTCTTTAGAGTAATTATTTCATCAAGTATATCAACAGTTGAAGTCTCTTCTTTGCTGATAGTTTTAATATCATCACTTACATTTTTTCTATCTTTAATTATCTTTTTTACTTGATTATCCCATTGCTTTACTGAACGTAGATCATTTGGCAAATCAGGCAAGTCTGATAATTTAGGATATTTTCCTAAATCACTCTTATTACTATCAAAAAAATCTAAGTTAGGAACTCTAACAGTGGTACATCCATGTATTATAAATAATGCAAAGAAAAGAGTTATTATTTTGAAAGAATGAGTCATATTAAATCTACTGCATGTTTGGTAGCTTATTTATTACACATGGGCTTAAAAAAATAAATCTATATATTACTAAGGAAATATTGATATATTCATAAGACCTAATGTTTCTGTCCACCCCTGAGTAATATTGTAATTCTGCAAAGCTTGTCCAGCAGACCCTTTTGTTAGGTTATCTATCACGCTTATTATAATAACCCAGCCTGGTCTTCTATCCTCAAATAAAGCTACTTTACAAACATTACTACCTTTAATGTATCTACTATGTGGAGAAATACCTTTGTCTTCAAACTTAACAAAAGGTTCATTTTTATATCTATCATGATATATTTGTCTTAGATCTTGGTATGTTGCACCATTAACTAATTTAACATAGCTAGTGGAAACCATACCTCGGTTCATTGGAATTAAATGAGGAGTAAAGCTAACTTTTATACTTTTACTAGTTATATCCTTAATAGTTTGTTCTATCTCAGGTGCGTGTCTATGATCAGCAACACTATAAGCATGACAACCATCAGTAATTTCAGAAAAATGTAATGATTTTCTAGACTTACGTCCAGTACCTGATGCACCAGATTTAGCATCTATTATAATATTATCAAGATCAATAACAGATTTTTCAAGAGCTGGGAGTAGTGCAAGTAAGGCGCAAGTCGGATAACAACCTGGACATGAAACTAGCTTAGCGTCTTGTATTTTTGCTCGATTATATTCAGTCAAACCATATATTGAATCAGGAAGGTATTCGGGAACAAGGTGCTTTTCTCCATAAGTATCTTGGTAAAGATTAGGGTCTTTAAGGCGAAAATCAGCGGACAGATCTATTATTGTGTCGACTAAATTATAAACCTTAGAGATCACGTCTTGGCTGGCTCCATGGGGTAAACAAGAGAAAATAACATCCACGTTTGACCAATCTATATCATTAATTGATTTAATAATTGGCAGTTTTAGACCTTGGAAATTTGGATACAAACTTTCATACGGTATTCCTACATTAGTATTGCCAACTAAAGCGACTATATTTATTTTGGGATGTCCTGATATTAATCTTACTGCTTCAGCACCTGTGTAACCTGTCGATCCAAGTATTACTGCATTTTTCATAATTTAATCCAAAAAAAAGGCGCCTGACAAATCAGAGCGCCAAATTATTAATAATATATTAAAATAATTAACGCTTTGAGAATTGAAAGCTTTTACGCGCTTTTGCTCTACCATATTTTTTTCTCTCAACCACTCGGGAGTCGCGTGTTATAAAACCAGCAGCTTTTAGCGACTTTCGTAATGAAGGCTCGTAATAGGTTAAAGCTTTTGTAATTCCATGACGAACTGCACCGGCCTGACCCGATAATCCGCCACCTTTTACAGTTGCTACAACATCATATGAATCTACACGTTCAGCCACCTGAAATGCTTGAGCAATAACTAATCTAAGAACAGGTCTAGCGAAATAGACATTCTGATCTCTCCCATTTACAGTAATTTTACCATTTCCTGGCTTTATCCATACACGAGCTATTGAATTTTTTCTTTTTCCAGTAGCGTAAGCTCTGCCTAAATCATCAATTTTCGGCTCAGGTAATGTAGAGTTATCAGACAAGGAAGTAGATTCATCAGCACCCCCGATAACATTTTTTAAATCTTCTAAAGTTTTAGTGTCAGCCATGATCTAGTTTACCTTAATATTTTTGGGACTCATTGACTTAAAGTCAATAATTATTGGCTCTTGAGCAGAATGAGGATGCTCTGATCCTGAATATATTCGTAGATTAGAAAGCTGCTTTCTAGCTAATGGAGATTCTTTTGGCAGCATACGCTGTACGGCTTTTTTCATTACTCTTTCGGGAAATCTGCCATCAAGAATTTTATCAGCTGTTCTTTCTTTAAGTCCTCCAGGGTAACCAGTGTGCCAATAATAAACTTTATCAGTACGTTTTTTGCCTGTTAATGACACTTTATCTGCATTAATAATGATTACATTATCCCCATGATCTATATGAGGAGTATAAGTTGGTAAGTGCTTACCACGCAATCGCATAGCAACAAATGTAGCCAAACGACCAACAACAACATTTTCAGCATCAATCAAAATCCATTTTTTATTGGCTTCTGCTGTTTTTACGAATTTAGTAGTCTTCATAATTTTCTCATGTGTTAGGGCTAAGAGCTACATGCTGCTAACCTTTTATATTTGTTAGCCCAATACAATTATCCTACAATATATGTCAACAAAATTATTTAATAAGCTTTAACAATTTAATCAATAAAATCAATTGGATATAAATATGGTATAATAATACCACAAAAAATTGATGACGTAATCAAATAAAATAATGAATTATAGAAAAATATACTGCATACTTCAAAAATGATAAATAAATACATTAAAATTATAGCTATAGCTATAGCTATGTTTTTAGCATCATGTCAGTTTGCGGTTGATAGAAATAAAAATCAAAAAAAACTAGATATATCCTCAACTAGCGAAATTTTAACGAATGCGCCAATATCGGAAGTGACTTTCGTGCCTAATAACATAGCTACCTGGTTAGGGCATCTAATAATGATCGATAAAACTGGTTCTATTATCCGAGCAAGTACATCCGATAGAACAGCTAAATTAATCACTGAAGATTCTTATATTGATGTGATAGGTACTGCTTTGAATAATCAATCAGGAGTATTTTTTGCAATTAATAACCGAGGAGTAATTGTTTCTTTTATCGAAATTACGAATGCAGGTGATTTTGCCCCCCTCAAAAACAAAAATGCTCCAAAAGACTTCATAAAATTTTGTAAAAATCCTAGAACAACAAATTCTATAATTGCAATAAAAAATAACGATCAAAGCTACCAAATAAACTATAATATAAATGAAAAAACTAAATCTATCATAACTACTGAAACTAAAATTAAATCCTCTCCAGTTTCTTGCTTGGCCAAAATAAAAGTTAATTTACTAGATGAATATAATTTGACATTAAATGAAGGCTTACTGCTTCTAAATGACAATCAGAGAAATCTAATTACTTTAACTATAAGTGATGGGTTGAGTATCAAGGGTACAATTAATCCAGCAGGAATATACCTCGTAGACCAAAATATGGGAAATGTATTTAATGAAGGATTAATTGCAGTATCAATAAAAGAAGAAAATAGAATAATTTTATTATCACTTAATTATGTCAAAAATGAGGTTATAAAGTTACTTAATCCTAGCTAAACGAGTAATATTTACTATTGATAACCAAAGGATAATAGCAGAAAACTGGTGTACAAGTGCCAACCAAAGAACATCAACAGTCAAAATAACAAAAACACCCAATGACACCTGCACTAACAAAAGTAATTTAAAACCAATCAACGCCCGCCTCACCTTTTTGTTATTTTTAGAAATTATAAACACCCATATTGTTAGAAGTACGATTATGTAGGCTAAGGTTCTATGATTAAATTGAACCGCACTTATATTTTCAAAAATATTTTTCCAATATGGATCTAAACGCATATAACCCCTAGGAACAAAATCACCATCCATAAGAGGCCAAGTATTATATGTGCGGCCCGCTTTCAAACCTGCAACAAAAGCGCCCAAAATAATTTGTAAATACACAAGTAAAGTCAAAATTTTTGTGTACCTGGTTAAGGAATTTTTTTTGGAAATTTCTGGCCATCTCTCCTTTTGATTTTTCCACAACCAAAAAAGACAAGCCAGTATTATAAAGGCCACTCCTAAATGTGTAGCTAACCTGTATTGACTAACATCTATTCTGTCGTTTTCTAATCCACTCGAAACCATCCACCAGCCGATAATTCCCTGCATACATATTAATAAGAGAACTCCGACGAAATTAAATATTTTTTCTTTTTGAATTTTCTTTGAAATAATAAAAATTATTAATGGGATTGCATAAACCAATCCGATTATACGCCCTAATTGTCTATGACTCCACTCCCAAAAATAGATAGTTTTAAATCCAGACAAATCCATATCTGAATGTTCTGCAAGAAATTCTGGTATTAGTTTATATTTCTCAAACTCACTTACCCAAGACTGGTTATTAAGAGGGGGCAAAATTCCCTTAATTGGGGCCCACTCAGTTATAGACAAACCAGAATTTGTTAAACGAGTGGCACCACCTAATATAATCATTGCAGCCACCAAAAGCATTGAAACAAACAACCACAACTCAACTTTATCAGCTATTATATTTTAAAAATTTGGATTTCATGGTTTATAATACGAATGCTTAAGGTTTTGTGGCTGTGACATTTTTACATAAATAAAATGGTCGGAGTAACAGGATTTGAACCTGTGACCCCTAAGCCCCCAGCTTAGTGCGCTACCAGACTGACTGCGCCATACTCCGAAAATATACATTTTATGTACATGCGATCTATAATCATCAAATCTTTTTTGGGCAACAAGATTAATGGATTATATTAAGTATTACCTCTAAAATCCAACCATCTCCTACGTAAGGTTATTAACCTTTCAAGTGCAGATTGCATGTCTTCGTTGGCTGAAGTATCTATATCGCTCTTAGCATCAATTAAATTTCCATCATTTTTTGAAGATAAGGGCGCTAATTTAGCAGTTGATGAAAAAGTAGTAGATTTCTCAACGTAGATCTCCCCTACCATTTTGATTCTTTCTGGAACAAGTTCGGTTTCGTTAATTTCTTTCTGCCGCGAGGCTTTTTGTATCGATTGACCAATTTTTATGACTTCTTTAATACCTCCGGACCTTATACGTTTCTGAACTTCTCGTATCGGTTGTTTTTCTTCATGAAGTAATACCTTTATACCACGGATAAACTCTATATCCTCTGGTCTATAAAACCTTCGACCACCCCCACGTTTAATTGGTTTAATGTCTGAAAACTTTGATTCCCAAAATCTAAGAACGTGTGGCTGTAAACCAAGTTCATCTCCCGCTTCACTAATAGTCCTAAAAGCTCGTGTTGTCTTGCCTTGCATTTCGTATCCTCGGTTACGAATCAAAGTATAACACTATTTGGATGATAAAGACGAATCCACTCGTTCTTTGAGTATTTGGGAAGCCTTAAAAGTTAAAACTCTTCTAGGTGTTATTGCAACTTCTACTCCTGTCTTAGGATTACGGCCTATTCGTTCTCGCTTGTCGCGTAAAGAAAAAGTGCCAAAACCTGCTAACTTAACTTGTTCCCCGTTTAGTAGGGCTCCACTTATATAATCAATAACTGATTCTACAAGTTCAGAACTCTCAGATCTTGATAGCCCTATCTCACGATAGACCGCTTCGGCTAAATCTGCTCTTGTTACGGTTTGAGTACTCATAAGCAAAAAATCCTTTAAATAATTTCTTATTTAAGCAAATTGATGTAGGTTAGGGCAAGTTAAATATTAAAAAAGTGTTTAAAAAACAGTAATCTTTTTTCTTTATCAGCCAAAAGAGCTAAAGATTTGCTCAATAATTAAACAAACTGAATAATTTTTAAAATATTTTTTTAAAATAATACTTTACGATTGCAAACATGATGGCTAGAAGGCGCAATTATTAACTGGGATATAAAATAAATTATACTCAAACAACATAGAAAAGAGTTGATACCAAATGGTTGAAATTTATGTACGACAAAACAATGTAGACCAAGCACTCAGAGCTTTGAAGAAAAAACTTCAAAATGAAGGCGTATTACGTGAAATGAAAGCTCGAAAACATTTCGAGAAACCTTCGGAAAAACGTGTTCGTGAGAAAGCTGAAGCTGTCAGAAGAGTTAGAAAGTTAGCAAGAAAACGTGCTCAGATTGAAGGATTAATACCCACTAAAAAAAGACCGCCACGCTATTAAAGAATTTATTTGTTATAAACCGCCCTATGGCGGTTTTTTTTATACAAAATTTAAAACCGTGTCTTAAAGCCTCTATTAATCATAGATTCAGCAATTTGAACCGTATTCAACGCGGCACCTTTCCTAAGATTGTCTGATACACACCACATATTTAACGTATTATCTTGTGTTGAATCCTCACGTATACGTGAAACAAAGGTAGCGTATTCACCTACGCATTCAATTGGTGTTATATAACCATTTTCTTCAGGTTGATCGATAACAATTAAACCTGGACTTTCTCTTAATATAGATCTCGCTTTATCGGCGCTAATTTCTTTGTGGAATTCAATATTGAGACTTTCTGCATGACCAACAAAAGTTGGAACTCTTACACATGTCGCAGTAACTTTTACTGATTTATCTAATATTTTCATGGTTTCTGCTTTCATCTTCCACTCTTCTTTTGTATCTCCACCATCCATGAATACATCAATATGCGGTATTACATTAAATGCTATTTGCTTTGTAAAGTTAACAGGAGGAAAAGTAGTTTGCGGATGAAAAACTGACTTCGTTTGCTCCCAAAGTTCATCCATATTTTTTTTTCCTCCGCCAGAGACAGATTGATATGTAGATACGACAACTCGTTTAATTTTTGCCACATCATGCAAAGGTTTTAAAGCTACCACCATCTGAATGGTGGAACAATTAGGGTTTGCAATAATACCTTTTTTAACATTATCCACTTCAGATGCATTTACCTCAGGCACAACAAGAGGAACATCAGGATCCATACGCCAGGCACTAGAATTATCAATTACTACTGCACCTGTAGCAGCGATTACGGGAGACCATTTTTTTGATACATCACCTCCAGCCGACATGAGAGCAATATCACACTTATTAAAATCAAAAGTTTCTAAATCCATACATTTTAAATCTTTGTCACCAAAACTGACTATTCGTCCCACAGACTTTCGGCTGGCAACCGCGTAAACTTCATCTACTACGATGTCTGATTCTGAAAGAATCTCTAGCATTTCGGTTCCTACATTCCCTGTTGCTCCAACAATAGCAAAACGATAGCCCATAAGTTTTTCCAATAATTTCATTAATAATGAACAGAGCCAACTAAGGTAAACAAACAAAGCCTGCAACCCATAAATTTATACTTTTATTATTTATTTTTATATATTCGGAGAACAATGCCCAATGTAAGAAAAACAAATAAAATTCCAATAAACCACTCGAGTCGTGATAAACCAAATAGCCAAGGCGTTAGCAATAAACCATATTCAATTCCAATAATTTTTGAATTAATTCCAAAAAACACTAAGGAGGCTATAAATATAGAAAAAAGAGTTAAAAAACTAATTAAAGAAAAAAGAACTCTATAATACCTGCCTTCATCTAAATTTTCCTTAGATCTGTATTCCATATATTTTTGGTATCGGCTTATTCTTTTTTTTCTTTTAGAATGATTATTCATTTGAATATATTATCAATAAAAAGCCTGATGACCTGTTTGGGCTCGACCTAAAATAAGTGCATGAATATCATGGGTTCCCTCATAAGTATTAACTGTTTCTAGGTTCATACTGTGACGCATTACGTGGTATTCTGAACTTATTCCGTTACCGCCATGAATATCCCTTGAAACACGTGCTATGTCCAATGCTTTACCACAATTATTTCTTTTCATTAATGAAATAGACTCCGGGCTCCACGCATCATCATCTAGTGCCCTTCCCAATGATAATGCTCCGTGGAGTCCCAAAGATATTTCGGATTGCATATCTACTAATTTTTTCTGTACTAACTGAGTTGCCGCTATTGGTTTACCAAAAACTATTCTTTCTTGAGCATAATTTCTAGCTGAATGCCAACAAAACTCAGCTGAACCCATAACACCCCATGAAATTCCATATCTTGCTTTATTTAAGCAACTAAAAGGACCCCTTAGACCTTTTACATTCGGTAATAAATTTTCTGAAGGCACGAAGACATCTATAAAAGAGAGTTCTCCAGTTATCGACGTTCGAAGTGATAACTTTCCTTGAATTTCAGGTGCTGTAAATCCCTTCATTCCCTTTTCAAGAATAAATCCTCGAATAACGTCATCAAGTTTAGCCCAAACAATTGCTATGTCAGCAATTGGAGAGTTAGTGATCCACATCTTTGAACCGTTAATAATAAATCCACCGGGTACAGGCTCGGCTTTAGTACGCATAGATCCAGGGTCAGAGCCCCCATCCGACTCAGTTAGACCAAAACAGCCAATAAGTTCACCTGTTGCTAATTTAGGCAAGAATTTTATTTTTTGTTCTTCGGTACCAAAAGCCTCAATAGGATACATAACTAAAGAACTTTGAACAGACATCATTGATCGATACCCACTGTCAACTCTTTCCACTTCTCGAGCCACCAAGCCATATATAACATGGCTAGCCCCTATCCCCCCATAACGTTCATTTACCATTGACCCAAGTAATCCTAATTCCCCCATCTCAGTATAAATATCTCTATCAAATCGTTCTTCGTTATAAGCAGTTTGAACTCTTGGCATGAGTTTTTCAGTGCAATAATTTCTAGTCATATTTCTGATGATAATTTCATCTTCAGAAAGACGCCTATCAAAAAACAAAGGATCTTCCCAGTTGTGTGTCAATTTATTTTCAGAAGTCATAAATACCTCATTATATTAATTCTCATACTAATTATGCTCTATAGCACTATTATAAGTATATTTATTTTTGTCATGTTGAATTTTATTTTTTTTATTTGATTTCCAATACC
>JGI20156J14371_10000177_pt1 | contig 54722 bp, 38 predicted proteins | sample COG_06_FD_14371 | JGI IMG/M metagenome (IMG submission 14371)
AAAAGCAAAACAGATAAAGACTATAGATAGATATTTACTCATCAAAATTCTAATGTGAATTGGCCTTCATCTTGGGAATCTTCATCTAGCTTGTCCTCCGTTTTTTGAAGATCACCATCAATCCGTTCATTCTCAGGATTAATATTCTCAATATCAACTTCTTCAATAGACATGGGTTCTTGAGCTTCTTCCCCTATATTTTTTTTAATATTATTTATTTCAGTAGTATCCTGAATAAAATCTTTAGAGGCTTCATCAATTTGAATATTCTCCTCACTGACCAACTTAATACGTTTAATTTGAAACGAGGAAAGCCTATTTCCAGCTGCTTTAAATCCTTTAATATTTATTAAGTCCGAGAGAATGAACCGCTCGGAGATTTTTTCCTTACCCTTTATTTTTGAATATATAATTTCAAAGTCAACCTTGTCAAATTGACTAATGATGTCAATGGATGACTTGGCGTGTTCATTGATTATGTGTTCCCACTGATTATTTTTAAACTCTAATAAACATCGTTTCACAAAGTGTTTTCCTTTGTCTCCATCATAATAAACAACCCCTACTGGTTTGGACGAATTCCATTTCATTAAATAATATGGAACTTCATCAAAATGGGTTCTTTTATTAGGAATATAAATTCTAAACCTACCTTTTATATCAGATTGTAAAAGGTAGTCATCCCCTTGAAATGCTCCCAAATACCTTCCTCTTCCCTGATCATTAATTCTCAAAACAGTATCGTCAAACCATAGTTTTCTTGCAGCTAACGTACTAATTCCTGTTGACTTAAGCTCGACTCGCTTGACAGTTTCTTTGGTAACCGTATTTCCGCGAGTCGTTCTGCTTCTTATACTCATGTCCGCAAAATCTATATCCCATTTCAATTTTTTTAATCTCGCAGATGCTCTTAATTGAATGGTAATAGTTTCAGCTTCACCATTTGCATTAACACTCAGATACTGAATCATCGATCCCTTTCTACCCTGAGTAAGGGGATATTCTTTGTCACGCGTAACACCACCAACAGCGAAACGTTTTATAAAACTTGAACCTTTGGGTCCATCGCGATAAATTAAATTATAAATCGTCGTCCGATCATCACCTTTTCTATAGACTCCAGCATAAAGAATATTAAGACCAACAAACTTTTTTGAATCAACTTTGGTGACTACAAGCGTTCCGTCTTTTCGAATAATTAAAATGTCATCTAAGTCCGAACATTCACAAACAAATTCTTGTTTTTTCAGAGAAGTTCCAATAAAACCTTCTTCTCTATTCACAAATAATTTAACGTTAGCCAAAGCTACTTTTGAAGCGATTACAGAATTAAAAGATCTAATTTCTGTGTGCCGTCCCCGACCCTCACTATACTTCTTTTTAAGATTCTTAAAGTACTGAATTGCATAGTCTACAAGATTATCTAGATTACCTTTTATTTCAACAATTCTAGATTCAAGGACCAAAAGTTGTTGATCTGCTTTACCGGTGTCAAACTTTGAAATTCGTTTGATCTTTATTTCGGTTAATTTGATGATATCATCCTCCTCGATATCGCGAATCAAATGAGAAATATGTGGCTTCAGTCCCTCCCAAATATTCTCTAAAACCTGTTCCCAGGTCTCGGCATCTTCAATATCTCTGTATATTTTATTATTTATGAATATTTTCTCAAGACTTGCAAAATGCCATAACTCTTGCTGTTCGTTTAAATTAATTTCTAATTCAGAACGAAGTAACTCTATTGTATTGGAAGTAGAAGATTTCAAAAGCTCAGAAACTCCCGTAAATAATGGTCTATCATTTTCTATTACACAGCAAAGAGGAGAGATAGATGTCTCACAAGAAGAAAATGCATATAACGCGTCAACAGTTTGATCTGGGGAGACACCTGGAACAAGATGTAGTAGTATTTCGACTTTTTCCGCAGTATTGTCCTCAATTCTCTTGATTCTGATCTTTCCTTTATCATTTGCCTTGATGATTGAATCAATTAATGTTTGAGTAGTTAGCCCAAATGGCAATTCAGAAATGATCAAAGTCTTCTTATCGAGTACAGATATTTTTGCTCTTACACGCACACGCCCTCCTCTTTTTCCATCATTATATTGGGAAAAATCAGCAATGCCACCTGTCGGAAAATCAGGGAAGATTTGAATATTCTTACCCTTTAAAATTGATATTGAACCCTCTATTAGTTCTATAAAATTATGTGGTAAAACCTTTGTGCTCAATCCAACAGCAATACCTTCTACCCCTTGAGATAATAATAACGGGAATTTCATCGGAAGATTAATTGGTTCACGACCTCTTCCATCATAGCTCGACTGCCACTCAGTAATTTTAGGATTAAATGCTACTTCAAGAGCGAACTTACTCAATCGAGCTTCTATATATCTCGATGCTGCTGCTGAGTCACCTGTATAAATATTACCCCAATTCCCTTGGGCATCAATTAAGATATTCTTCTGCCCTAACTGAACTAGAGCATCACCTATACTCGCGTCACCATGAGGATGATACTTCATAGTTTGCCCAATTACATTTGCCACTTTGTGAAAGCGACCATCATCCATTTCCCTCAAAGCATGAAGTAGTCGGCGCTGCACAGGCTTAAGCCCATCCATGATTGATGGCACTGCCCTTTCGAGAATGACATAACTAGCATAGTCTAAAAAATATTCGCGATACATTCCTCGAACTCTAGATTCAATTGGTTTTGAATCACCATTAGAATTATCACGATCACTATCTAATATGTTCTCGATTAAATTTGTCATAGATCGGCAATATCCTTTTCAACCTTTAAATTATCAATGATAAACTCTTGGCGCTTTGGTGTGTTTTTTCCCATATAATATTCTAACAAAGAGTCAATATGTTCTTTGCCAAGCATAACGGGTTCTAATCTAATATTCTCACCGATAAACATCTTGAATTCTCCTGGTGAGATTTCACCTAAACCCTTAAATCTGGTAATCTCCGGTTTCATCCCTAATTCAGACATAGCCTTTTCTTTTTCACCAGAATCATAACAATATAGAGTCTTTTTCTTATTTCTAACCCGGAAAAGAGGTGTTTGCAGAATATAGAGGTGTCCCTCACTCACTAATTCCGGAAAAAATTGCAGAAAAAAAGTTATCAAAAGAAGCCTAATATGCATTCCGTCCACATCGGCATCGGTAGCAATTACAACGTTATTATAACGCAAATCTTCTAAACCGTCTTCAATGTTGAGAGCAGCCTGCAATAAATTGAATTCCTCATTTTCATAGACTACTTTTTTTGTTAAACCATAGCAATTTAAAGGCTTCCCTTTAAGGCTAAAAACGGCTTGTGTTTGAACATCACGAGACGAAGTGATTGACCCTGATGCTGAGTCACCCTCAGTTATGAACAATGTTGTTTCAAGCCTCCTTTCGTTTTTAATATCACTGTAATGAAGTTTACAATCTCGAAGTTTTCGATTATGAAGATTAGCCTTTTTAGCACGCTCTTTTGCTAATTTTTGAATCCCAGAAAGTTCTTTACGCTCACGCTCAGCTCGAATAATTTTTTTCTGTATTGCGTTCGCCACTTCTATATTCTTATGAAGAAAATTATCTAATTTCGTTCTCAGAAAATCTAGGATATAAGTTCGAATTGTTGAGCCCCCCGGCCCCATATCATTACTTCCTAATTTTGTTTTTGTTTGAGACTCAAAAACTGGCTCAATTACCTTCAACGAAATTGCACCAATAACACTTTGACGAATATCTGAAGCTTCGTATTGTTTACCGAAATAATTACGAATTGTAGCAACTAATGCCTCACGAAAAGCACTCTGATGAGTTCCACCTTGAGTGGTGTGTTGACCATTGACAAAACTATAGTACTGCTCACTTTGGGACCTATCGGCATGAGTCAAAGCAATTTCAATATCCTCTCCTTGAAGATGAATTATTGGGTGAATTATCTCTCCAGAAAGGTTGTTTTCTAACAAATCTTTCAATCCATTCTCTGAAAAATATTTCTTCCCATTGAGGAATATCGATAAACCTGGATTTAGATAAACATAATTCCAAACTAGCTTCTCAACATATTCAATTTGATATTTATAATTATGAAAGATTCTTAAATCTGGTCTAAATTCTACTTTTGTTCCGCGTCTTGCGGTACTCTCCAGGATATCGCTTTCATCAATTAAAACACCTCTAGTAAATTTTGCAAATTTTCTCTTTTCGTCACGGTATGATTCAACAGTAAAGTTTTCTGACAAGGCGTTAACTGCTTTTGTTCCTACCCCATTGAGTCCAACAGATTTTTTAAATGCCTTTGAATCATACTTAGCTCCGGTATTCATTTTAGAAACAACATCTACAACTTTCCCTAAAGGTATACCTCTACCAAAATCTCTTATCTCTACCGCACCTTCATTGATATTTATTTCGATGGTCCGACCTCCTCCCATCACAAATTCATCAATAGAGTTATCAACGACTTCTTTTACTAAAATATAAATACCGTCATCTGCTGATGACCCGTCACCTAATTTACCAATATACATACCAGGCCTGAGCCTAATATGTTCCTGCCACTCTAAGCTCCGAATATTATCTTCAGTATATTCCGTGTTTTCAGACATAGTTATGTTGCGAATCACATAAGACTTGAGAACTGAGCTTAGTCAATCCGGACCTTTTAATTCACTAAAAGCATAAGTTTTTAACAAGAAGATCTAAAAATAGTATTCGAATGTGAGAATGTCCTTGTTTAGACATTAAATCTAAAATGCACTACATCACCATCTTGAACTAAGTAATCCTTCCCTTCAACTCTCATTCTGCCTGCTTCTTTTACCGCGAGTTCATTTTTAAACTTTATATAATCTGAATAAGAAATAACTTCTGCTCGAATAAATCCTTTCTCAAAATCACTATGAATTACGCCTGCACTTTGAGGAGCTGTACTTCCTTTTTTTATAGTCCAGGCTCTAACCTCTTTTACCCCAGCTGTAAAATATGTTTGCAAATTCAGCATGGAATAAGCCTCTCTTACTATTCTATTTACACCTGGCTCTGTCAATCCCAAATCCTCTAAAAACATAGTTCTTTCATCATAATTCTCTAATTCAATAATATCCGACTCAATTGCCACAGCAAGATGCATAACATGGGAGCCTTCCTCGGCAGCCATCAGTTTAACTTTATCTACATAATGATTACCATCTTTTGCGGAAGATTCATCGACATTACATACATATAAAACTGGCTTATCTGTAATGAGCTCATATTCTCGAATCCATTGAGATTCTTCTTGTGATCTATTATATGAGCGAACAGATTTTCCGGACTCAAGGTGCTTCTTTAATCCAATCGCCATTTCTGTTTCACGAATCGCCTCTTTGTCTCCAGTTTTTGATATTTTACGAACTTTTTCCAGGCGCCTATCTAGAGAATCCAAGTCTTTTAATTGTAATTCCATATCAATAGTTTCTTTATCCCTTATGGGGTCTACTGAGCCATCAACATGAATTATATTGTCGTTATCAAAACACCTTAAAACATGTAAAATCGCATTACACTCTCTAATATTTCCCAAAAATTGATTCCCTAGTCCTTCCCCCTTACTTGCTCCTTTTACGAGGCCGGCAATATCAACAATTTCCACAGTTGCTGGAATTACTTTTTCAGGACTCACCAAAGACTCTAACATTTCCAGTCTTACATCTGGAACATTGACCGTACCAACATTGGGATCAATAGTGCAAAACGGAAAGTTTGCTGCCTGAGCCTTAGCATTACTTAAGCAATTAAATAAAGTTGATTTACCCACATTAGGAAGGCCTACAATCCCGCATTTCATAATCTTAAATTTTGCACAAATGTACTCCCTTAAAGACCTTACTTTTGTGTATTATGAATTGATGAAACTATTTTATGAATAACTCTATTGAACTCATTCCATCTCAGGTAAGACGAGATATACTTCGAATGGTACATGCCGTACAATCAGGACACCCAGGGGGATCGATGGGTTGCACTGAATTTTTTGTTGCTTTATATTTTAAATTACTCAACCATAGCCCAAAACCTTTTAATATGGATGGAAAAAATGAAGACCTTTTCTTCTTGAGCAACGGACATATAAGCCCTGTTTTTTACAGCGTTTTGGCCAGGTCAGGATATTTTCCAGTTGAGGAGTTAAATACTTTTAGGAAGATAGATTCGCGCCTTCAAGGTCATCCAACAACACATGAAGGTCTCCCAGGTATACGAGTTGCATCTGGAAGTCTGGGGCAAGGTTTGTCGGTAGCAATTGGTGCTGCTGAAGCAAAAAGACTATCTGGAGATAAAAACTTAGTATTTACTCTTCATGGTGATGGTGAACTCCAAGAAGGTCAAGTTTGGGAAGCTGCGCTTTACGCAGGATCTAAAAATATTGATAATATCATTGCAACAATTGACGCGAATGGGCAACAGATCGATGGCTCTACTGAAGAGGTAATGGCAATGGGAGATATAGGATTAAAATTTGAAGCTTTTGGTTGGCAGGTTATTCAAATAATAGATGGCAATGATTTATCTCAAGTTATTGATGGTTTAACATCTGGAATAAAACACTCAGGAAAAGGAAAACCAATTTGTATTGTTATGAAGACCGAAATGGGTGCAGGCGTTGACTTTATGTCAGGCACTCACAAATGGCACGGAATTGCCCCGAATGATGAGCAATTAGAAAATGCTTTAAGCCAATTACCTGAAACTTTAGGCGATTACCCCCTTTAATGAAGTTTATACTTTTTTTAACAACTGCACTATTTACTCATAGTGTTATCCTCTGCCAAACAAGATCGACAGAGCAATCTTTTGGCCCAGAAAAAATAAGTAGAATTTTATTTGTCCTAGACGCTTCAAATTCTATGTACGGTCGTTGGGAAAATGGAACAAAAATGGAAGTTGCTCAAAGATTAATGACTGAAATGATAGACAGTCTGTCTGATGTAGATAATCCAAATTTCGAATTAGCCCTTAGAGTATATGGACACCAAAAACCAGTCCCTCCGCAAGATTGCAATGACACAAAGTTAGAGGTTGCGTTTGGCCCCAATAATCTTTCTCGAATAAAGCAAAAAATACGAGAACTAAGGCCTTTAGGAACCACTCCAATCGCTCGGTCCATTCTCAGCTCTGGAGGTGATTTTCCAAAGTGTGAAAATTGTCGAAATATAATAGTACTTATAACTGATGGAGTCGAGGCTTGTGAGGAAGATCCTTGCGCAGCTTCGAAAATACTTCAAAAAAGAGGTATTACACTCAAACCTTTTGTTATTGGCATTGGTCTAGACCCTGAGCTTGTAAAATCTTTTGACTGCGTAGGCTCTTATTATGATGCAAAAAATGAAGTGGCATTCAAAAAAGTTCTTGGGGTCATTGTAACTCAAGTTTTAGATAATACAACAGCCCAAGTAAACCTCATTGATAATCAAGGTCTAGCGTCTGAGAGCAATTTACCCGTTATTCTTAGAAATGCAGAAAGTGATTTAGTTGAAAAACTGTTCATTCACACTTTAAACTATAAAAACTTACCTGACACACTCTCTTTAGATCCTCTTATTCAATATAATGGGTTGGTCTATTCTATACCTCCGGTTACAATAGATTCAACATATATATATGCGGGTAAGCATAATCAAGTTGGAACACGGGTGATTATGGGGCAATTAAATCTTAGCATTCCAGGGGCAAAACCTTCTCAAACGAAACCAATAGCTTTGATCCGAAGACCTGGAGAAACTCAAATATTAAATGTCCAAGTCTTTAATACATCAAATAGATATTTATCAGGCATATATGAATTAGATATTCTCACCCTTCCCAGGTATAACGAAAAAATTGAAATAAAACCTGGAGGTATTCATGATTTCAGCATTCCTGCACCGGGAGATGTAACTATACAACTTAAAACTAATGGGTATGGAGCAATTTTTGAGATTGATGGTGAAAAATTAAAATGGGTAACTAACTTAGATGACAAACTTACTCGACAACGATATGCAATTCAACCAGGTCAATATATGCTAGTTTTTAGATCTGGAAGTTCACAGCAAACGTCTTATTCAAAAACAAAAAAATTCAATGTTTCATCAGGCACTTCAACATTAGTGCGACTATAATTAATCCAAATAAAATGCATTCATATATAAATTCAGGACATAAAGACACTAGATCAGGATTTGGCTCAGGCCTTTATCATCTTGGTAAGATCAATCCTAAAGTTGTCGCTTTATGCGCTGACTTAACTGGGTCTTTAAAAATGAATGCCTTTGCTGATGAGTTTCCAGAACGATTTTTCCAAACTGGAATTGCTGAAGCTAATATGATTGGAATTGCTGCGGGACTCACTATCGGGGGAAGAATTCCTTTTACTGGAACTTTTGCGAACTTTTCCACTGGTCGTGTTTATGATCAAATACGTCAAAGTATTGCATACTCTGGAAAAAATGTCAAAATATGCGCATCACATGCTGGACTTACACTTGGCGAAGACGGTGCAACTCATCAAATTCTTGAAGATATAGGGCTGATGAAAATGCTACCCGGTATGACAGTGATTTCAACTTGTGACTACAATGAAACCAAAGCAGCAACTATTGCTATTTCCAATCACTCTGGACCTGTATATTTGAGATTTGGACGTCCAAAAGTCCCTAATTTCACAGCACCAGAAAAACCATTTTTAATTGGTAAAGCTGATATTTTAACTGAAGGTGATGATGTTACAATAATAGCAAATGGTCATCTGGTTTGGGAAGCTCTTGAAGCATATAATAGCCTTAAAGAAATTGGCATAAAAGCAGAGGTAATTAACTTTTCAACTATTAAACCATTAGATATTAAAACTCTTCTAAAAAGTGCAAAAAAAACAGGTAGAGTGGTAACTGCAGAAGAACATCAGAGAAATGGAGGACTGGGAGATTCTGTATCTCAAGCTCTTTCTTTAAATAATCCTTGTCCCATAGAAATGGTTGCGGTGAATGATTCATTTGGTGAAAGTGGTAAACCTGATCAATTATTAAAAAAATATGGCCTTGACGCAAAAAACATAATCTCTGCAGTGCAGCGAGTATTAAAGCGTTGATTTTATAATTTATAACATTATACCAAATCACTTTTTTACTGATTTTAAAATCACATGAATAATTTATGGATTTAAAACAATCATTTCTGCACCACCTAGCGCCTACAACTGAGTCACCCATGGCTTTAACATTTTCTAAGGCAAAAGGAATTTATTTATTTGACCCGCAAGGAAATAAATATTTAGATATGATTAGCGGGATTGGAGTGGCTAATATCGGTCATAGCCACCCCGATGTTACTTCAGCGGTGCATGAGCAAGTTGACTCTCACATGCACTTAATGGTTTATGGAGAGTTTATTCAAAAAAAACAAGTAACCTATGCCGAATTAGTGACAAAAACACTTTCTGACCAATTACAATGTGTTTATTGGGTTAATTCTGGAACTGAAGCGACAGAGGGTGCTTTCAAACTAGCAAAACGAATAACTGGTAGATCTGAAATCATTTCCTTCAAAGGATCCTATCATGGATCAACATTAGGAGCACTTTCAGCAATGGGGTATGAAAAATATAAGAGAGCATATAGACCATTAATCCCGGGCCACAGGCAGCTAAATTATAATGATATTAAATCATTAGACGAAATCTCTTCTCGCACCGCTGCAGTAATCGTAGAATGTATACAAGCCGGTTCTGGATATACCAAAGGCACAAAAGAATTTATCTCCGAACTATCTCTAAGATGCTCAGCACTCGGAGTTATGCTAATTATTGATGAATGCCAAACTGGTTTTGGAAGAACCGGAAAACTTTTCGCGCACCAATTGTATGAAGTAACACCTGATATTCTTTGTTTAGGAAAAGCTCTTGGTGGAGGACTGCCCTTGGGGGCTTTCATATCATCCAAAAAAAACATGAAAAATCTTGCCCATGACCCTATGCTAGGCCATATAACAACTTTTGGCGGGAGCCCCTTAAGCTGTGCAGCTGGAAAAGCAGCGTTAGAAGTATTGATTGCTTCGGATTGGATGAGTTCGGTTAATGAACTCGGTGAAATTATAACTAATACATTAATGGACCACCCCAAAGTCAAAAGTATAAAGGGTATGGGATTATTAATTTCAATCTTCTTGGATAGTCCAGAAGTGGTTCTTCAGATTCAAAAAAAATTAATAGAACGAAAAATAATTACAAACTTTTTTCTTTTTGAGGATACAGCATTGAGAATAACACCACCGTTATGCATTAAAAAGAAAGAACTAAAATATTTTACCTCAAATTTGATTCAGGTTCTAAACGAATTATAAAATATGGAAAAGCCAAAAAAACCAACAAAAAAACCAAGTTTAATAAAGGGTGTTATAATCCTAGCATTCTCATTTCCGTTTTTATTTGCAGGACCCGCATTTTATTTTTGGATCGGAGCACCAGCTCTAAGACAGGGAAATTGGGGATGGACAGCCTTTATAGTCATTTGCATGTTTGTCGGTGCCGGACTGATTATCCGCGGAATTGTCGCCATACTCGATAGTTTTTTTGAAAACTAACAAAGCAAAAGCGATAAACGAACAAACTATTTTCTTAGGCCTGGCCCGTTGGTCCCCCGAAATGAATTGGAATTTGGGGGTGATCAGTTTCTGATATTTTTCCGTGTGCAGTCTCGAATCGAGCAACATTTTCGTCAAGAGCGCTTATTAGTCTTTTAGCATGCTGAGGGGTTAAAATAACACGAGCCTTTACCCGCGCTTTCGGTAAACCTGGCATCATCTGAATAAAGTCTAGAACAAATTCTGAAGGTGAATGATTAATCACAGCCAAATTGCTGTAAATTCCATCAGCCATTTCCGGACTTAGTTCAATTTGAACTTGATTTTCTTTATCATCACTCATACCATCAACATATTAATCCTCAACATCAATATCTACTGTCTTTCTTGACATCATTTCCTCATATTCATCTTTACTTCCCACGACAGAAGTATAGTACTTTTTAAGACCTGTACCTGCAGGAATACGATGACCAACAATCACATTCTCTTTCAATCCCTCAAGAGTATCTTGCTTAGCAGCAATTGCCGCTTCATTCAATACTTTAGTAGTTTCCTGGAAAGATGCAGCAGAGACCCAAGATTTTGTCTGAAGAGAAGCCCTGGTAATACCCTGTAAAATAAGCTTAGCCGTTGCTGGCTCTGCATCTCGTGCTTCAACTATAATTTTATCTGATCGCTTCAAGAGGGAATTCTCATCACGGAGTCTTCTGGTAGATATCTTCATTCCCGCTTTTAATGAATCGCTCTCTCCAGCGTCAACAACAATTTTTCTGTCAAAAATTGAATCGTTTTCAGTTATAAAATCAATTGTATGCTCCAAATGGCCTTCAAGGAAAGATGTATCTCCACCATCGACTATTTCCACTTTACGCATCATCTGCCGCACAATCACTTCAAAATGTTTATCATTAATTTTCACTCCCTGCAAACGATAAACTTCTTGGATTTCATTTACCAAGTACTCTTGAACTGCAGTAGGGCCCTGTATAGCAAGGATATCTGCAGGCGTAATAGCTCCATCACTCAAAGCAGATCCAGCGCGAACAAAATCATTTTCTTGAACCAATATTTGCTTTGATAAATTTATCAAATATTTTCTTTGCTCACCTGTCTTACTTTCAATGATAATCTCACGATTTCCCCGCTTAATTTTACCATAAGAAACAGTACCATCAATTGCAGCAACTACTGAAGGATTAGAAGGGTTTCTTGCTTCAAATAATTCTGTGACACGAGGAAGACCACCTGTAATATCCCCAGCCTTTGCTCCACGTCGAGGAATTTTGACTAATATTTTTCCTGCTTTTATTTCTTCTGATTCATCAACCATAAGATGCGCACCGACAGGTAAGGTGTAATGCTTTATTTCATTACCTTTCTTGTCCATGACTTTTAGCATCGATACTAATTTCTTATTTCGATTATCAGAAATAACCTTGTCCTGGAAACCTGTTTGTTCGTCAATTTCAACTTTATAAGTTACACCTTGAACAATATCTTGATATGCAATAGTTCCCGCATGTTCTGAAATAATAACAGCATTATACGGATCCCACGAACATATGACATCGCCTTTCTTGACTTTATCTCCACTTTTCACAAGTAAGCTCGATCCGTAAGGAATATTACCAGTCATGATGGCAATACCTGTATTCGAATCAACTACCTTCATTTCTCCAGTCCTACCGATAACTATATTAGACTTTTTCCCGTCACTATTCTCACCGATAACAGTACGAACCTCTTCAAGTTCAACTGTACCGTCAAATTTCGCACTTAGATTACTTATTTCAGAGACATTACCAGCGGTTCCACCAACGTGGAAAGTACGCAATGTCAACTGTGTTCCTGGCTCTCCAATTGATTGAGCTGCTAAAACACCAACAGCCTCTCCTTTTTGAACAAACTTAGCAGTAGACAAGTTTCGACCATAGCATTTTGCACAAATCCCACGTTTACTTTCACACGTTAGAGGAGAACGAACTTCAACAGATTCAATCGGTGATTTACCTATTTTAACAGCCGTAATATCTGAAATCATTTCACCTGACTCAACATAAGTTTCACCTGTAAGAGGATCAATAACATCCATAAGAGAAACACGTCCAGCTATTCTTTCAGATAAAGACTCTACAATTTCTTCATTCTTTCTTAATGCCTGAATCTCCAGCCCCCTTAACGTTCCGCAGTCATCTTCATTCACTATGACATCCTGAGCAACATCGTGAAGACGACGAGTCAAATACCCAGCATCTGCCGTTTTTAATGCAGTATCAGCAAGTCCTTTACGAGCACCGTGAGTTGAAATGAAATACTCAAGAATAGATAGCCCCTCTTTAAAGTTAGATATGATAGGGTTTTCGATAATTTCACCACCACTAGAACCGGATTTTTGAGGTTTCGCCATCAAACCACGCATTCCGGATAACTGACGAATCTGTTCTTTTGAACCACGAGCACCAGAATCTAACATCATATATATTGGGTTAAAGCCTTGACGGTCATTTATTAACTGAGACATTGCTGACTGAGTTAACCGAGCATTTGCATTTGTCCAAACATCAATAACTTGATTATACCTCTCGTTATTCGTTATCAGTCCCATATTATAATTAGTAAGTATGCCTTCTACTTCAGTATCAGCTCCACTAATCAAGGATTCTTTTATCTCCGGAACCATAATATCACCGAGTGAAAATGACAAGCCTCCAAAAAATGCGTTTGAATAACCTAGGTTCTTCATTTCATCCAAAAACTTAGCCGTTCTTGGAACATCTGTTCTCGTTAGAATTCCAGCAATAATATCTCGTAAAGCTTTCTTTGTTAAAACCTCATTTATAAATCCAACTCCTTCCGGAACAACTTGGTTAAATAACACGCGGCCTACGCTAGTTTCAATTACCTTAGAAATAAGGTTACCATCTTCCCCATCGACCAAAGTTCTGACTTTGATATATGCATTTAAATCAACACGCTTTTCATTGTAGGCAATATTTACCTCTTCAGCTGAATAAAAAGTCATCCCCTCACCTTTAACGGAATCTCCAGGCAGGTTTCTTTTTGCTTTAGTCATATAATACAAGCCTAATACCATATCCTGGGATGGAACTGTTATCGGTGAACCATTTGCTGGATTCAATATATTATGAGAGGCAAGCATTAATATCTGAGCTTCTAAGATCGCAGCAGGTCCTAGTGGTAGATGAACCGCCATTTGATCACCGTCAAAATCTGCATTAAACGCAGTACAAGTAAGCGGGTGCAGTTGAATTGCTTTACCCTCTATCATTTTCGGTTGAAAAGCTTGAATTCCCAATCTATGAAGAGTTGGGGCCCGATTCAGTAGTACTGGGTGCCCCTTCATTACATTCTCTAAAATATCCCAAACAACTGCTTCCCTATTGTCAATAATTTTTTTTGCTGACTTAACGGTCTTAACAATACCTCTTTCAATAAGCTTACGGACAATAAATGGTTTATATAACTCAGCAGCCATTCCTTTTGGAAGTCCACATTCATGTAGTTTTAAATCTGGTCCAATAACAATAACCGAACGTGCAGAATAATCTACACGTTTTCCTAGTAAATTCTGTCTGAACCTACCCTGCTTACCTTTGAGACTATCGCTAAGTGATTTTAATGGACGATTACTCTCTGTTTTGACAGCACTTGCTTTTCGGGTATTATCAAATAAACTATCTACCGACTCTTGAAGCATACGTTTCTCATTACGCAGAATGACCTCTGGAGCCTTGATTTCAAGCAAACGTTTCAATCGATTATTTCGAATTATCACTCTTCGATACAAATCATTAAGATCAGATGTCGCAAATCTTCCACCATCTAGAGGTACAAGGGGCCGTAATTCTGGTGGTATGATTGGTACAACTTTTATCAGCATCCATTCAGGTTTATTTTCCATTCGAGAATTAGCATCACGCATAGACTCAACGACTTGAAGACGTTTCAATGCTTCTTGTTTACGCTGTTGAGATGTCTCTTTAGCAGCTTTATCTCTGAGATCATATGACATTTGATCTAAGTCAAGTCTCTGAATCAGCATCAATAAAGCTTCTGCTCCCATTTTAGCAATGAACTTAGTTGGATCGGTATCATCTAGGTACATGTTTTCTGCAGGGAGTCGATCTAAGGCATCTAAATACTCCTCTTCAGTCAAGAATTGCATGTGAGTAAATTCATTACCTTCATCATCCACAGCTGAACCATTTTGAATAACAATATATCTTTCATAATATATTATCATATCCAATTTTTTAGTTGGGATTCCAAGCAGGTAACCAATCTTATTCGGTAATGACCGGAAGTACCAAATATGAGCAACGGGTACAACAAGATTAATATGACCTATGCGTTCGCGACGCACTTTTTTCTCGGTAACTTCAACACCACAACGGTCGCAAACAATACCCTTGTATCGAATGCGCTTATACTTTCCACAAGCACATTCAAAATCCTTTACGGGGCCAAAAATACGCTCACAAAACAAACCATCACGTTCGGGTTTATGTGTTCTATAATTAATAGTTTCTGGCTTTAAAACTTCCCCACTTGAGCGTTCCAAAAGGAACTCTGGTGATGCCAATCCAATCGTTATCGATTGAAAGCTGCCGGTTGTATTTGTTTCTGATTTTCTCATAGCTCTACTATCAGTATATGATTTTCAATAATTTCAATTAGTCTAGGTTGACTTTAAGTCCAAGTCCTTGTAATTCGTGAAGTAATACGTTAAAAGACTCAGGGATTCCTGGTTCTGGCATACGATCACCTTTCACTATTGCCTCATATGTTTTGGCACGCCCGATAACATCATCAGACTTCACAGTAAGAATTTCCCTCAAAATATTTGATGCCCCAAATGCTTCTAAAGCCCAAACTTCCATTTCACCAAATCTTTGGCCTCCAAACTGCGCTTTACCTCCTAACGGCTGCTGCGTAATTAAGGAATATGGCCCTATCGAACGTGCATGCATTTTATCATCAACCATATGGCCAAGCTTCAACATATAAATAACACCCACAGTAGCTTTTTGATCAAAAGCTACTCCTGTACCCCCATCGTATAGCTGCGTATGNCCAAACGTTGGAATNCCAGCTTCTTCGGTGTAGCCTGTAATTTCATCCAAAGTTGCTCCATCAAAAATTGGAGTTGCAAATTTCTCTCCTGTTTTTAGCCCAGCCCAGCCCAGAACCGTTTCATATATCTGACCAATATTCATACGAGAAGGAACACCCAAAGGATTTAAGACAATATCAACTGGAGTTCCATCTGAAAGGAAAGGCATATCTTCTTCACGAACAATTTTTGCTACAATACCCTTGTTACCGTGACGTCCAGCCATTTTATCCCCAACCTTAAGCTTACGCTTTTTAGCAATAATAACTTTCGCCATTTTCACAATGCCAGCTGGTAATTCATCTCCAACAGAAATAGTAAATTTCTGGCGCCGGTAGACACCACCCATATCACTCTCCTTGATTTTATAATTATGAAGAAGGTTATCTATTGATTTATTTCTTGAGTCGTCCGTAGTCCATGTCCCACCGGTTAGGTGAGTGTAATCATCTATTCCATTTAAGATCTTCAGGGTAAACTTAGTGCCCTTTGGAACAATTTCTTCATTTAGGTCATTAGTAACACCCTGACATGTCTTTCCCGAGACCAGTTTAGCAAGTTTTTCAATTAAAACCACCCTCAGATTATCAAGCTGAGAATTAAATTTGGATTCTAAAGATTGAAGCTCTTCTTTGTCCCGAATTCGTTGACGCTTGTCCTTGACGCTTCGACTAAAAAGTTTCTTATCAATTACAACACCATGCAATGATGGTGATGCCTTCAAAGAAGCATCTCTAACATCACCTGCTTTATCTCCAAATATCGCACGCAAAAGTTTCTCTTCTGGAGAAGGGTCACTTTCACCTTTCGGGGTTATTTTTCCAATTAAAATATCTCCAGGATTAACCTCAGCTCCAACTCTAATAATACCATTTTCATCAAGATCTTTAGTTGCCTCTTCACTCACGTTTGGTATATCAGAAGTTAATTCTTCCATTCCCAATTTTGTATCTCTAACATCCAAGGTATATTCATCCATATGGATAGAAGTGAATATATCTTCCCTTACTACTCGCTCATTAATTACAATAGCATCCTCAAAATTGTAACCTTTCCATGGCATAAATGATACCAAAAGATTTCGCCCTAAAGCTAATTCTCCTCCTTGGGTAGCATATCCTTCGCACAAAACTTGTCCACGATCAACTCTTTCGCCACTTTTAACAATTGGTTTAAGATTGATTGTTGTACTCTGATTTGTTTTTAAGAATTTAGTCAGGGGATAGGATTTCGTAGCAGAATCAAAACTTACTAGCTCTTCATCATCCGTGCGATCGTAATCAATCTGAATTTCTTTCGCATCCACGTACCTTACTACTCCGGGACCCTCGGCATTAATTAAAACGCGAGAATCATGTGCAACTTGAAGCTCTAATCCTGTTCCAACAATTGGAGATTCAGGCCTCAACAGAGGCACCGCTTGTCGCATCATATTTGACCCCATTAGGGCACGATTAGCATCATCATGCTCCAAAAATGGAATCAAGGAGGCTGAAATAGATGCAATCTGATTAGGAGCGACATCCATCAGGTCAACCTTTTTCGGATCAACAACAGGAAAATCACCTTCATCTCTCGCTTTTACCTTATCGTTTACAAATGTCCCATCCGAATTCAACGGAGCATTTGCTTGAGCAATAACTTTACTCTCTTCTGCATCTGCTGCAAAATAAACTGGTTCGGTATCAAGCTGAACTCTTCCTTCATCGTCAACTGATCGGTAAGGGGTCTCTATGAATCCCATACTATTAACTTTAGCGTAGACACAAAAGATGAAATTAATCCAATATTGGGACCTTCAGGTGTCTCGATGGGACATAACCGACCATAATGAGTATAATGGACATCACGAACCTCAAATCCAGCTCTCTCCCGACTAAGACCTCCAGGTCCTAGAGCAGAGAGACGACGTTTGTGCGTAATCTCTGCTAATGGATTGGTTTGATCCATAAATTGACTCAATTGATTGGTACCAAAAAACGAATTAATCACTGAGCTCAATGTTTTCGCATTGATTAAGTCAACCGGAGTAAAAACTTCATTGTCCCTTACGTTCATCCTTTCTCTGATAGTTCTCGCCATTCTAGCAAGACCAACTCCAAACTGATTCGCCATTTGCTCACCAACAGTGCGGACTCTTCTATTTGAAAGGTGATCAATATCATCAATTTCAGCTTTGGAGTTAATCAATTCAATTAAGTATTTTATGATTGAAATTATATCTTGCTTACTTAATACTTGTTGATCTTTTTCAATATCCAAATTTAATTTATTATTCAGTCGATAACGTCCAACCTCTCCTAGGCTATATCGTTGTTCAGAGAAAAATAATTTATCAATGATTCCACGCGCCGTTTCTTCATCGGGCGGTTCAGCATTACGTAATTGTCTGTAAATATGCTCTACTGCCTCGATTTCAGAATTTGTAGGATCCTTTTGAAGTGTATTATAAATTATTGAGAATTCACCTTCAATAACATCTTTTTTATGCAATAAAATAGTCGGCACTTCTGCCTCGAGAATCATTGCAACATGATCTTTCTCAAGTATTGTATCCCGATCGAGAATTACCTCATTTCTTTCAATTGATACGACTTCACCTGTATCCTCATCAACAAAATCTTCGATCCAAGTTTTTAAAACACGAGCAGCTAATTTCCTACCTACGGTACGCTTTAAACCAGCCTTGGAGACTTTAATCTCTTCAGCAAGATCAAATATTTCGAGAATATCCTTATCCCGCTCATAACCAATTGCACGAAATAAAGTTGTAACTGGTAATTTCTTTTTCCGATCAATGTATGCGTACATAACATTGTTTATATCCGTAGCAAATTCTATCCAACTACCTTTAAATGGTATCACCCTTGCAGAATATAACTTTGTGCCATTGGCGTGGAAACTTTGTCCAAAGAAAACACCAGGTGACCTGTGAAGTTGTGAAACGATCACACGCTCCGCTCCATTCACAATAAAAGTACCACGAGGACTCATATATGGAATTGTACCCAAGTAAACATCTTGCACGATTGTTTCAAAATCCTCATGCTCTGGGTCAGTACAATATAATTTTAATCGAGCTTTTAGAGGAACACTAAAGGTCAGTCCACGCTCTATACATTCCATTTCCCGATACCTTGGGGGATCGACGAAATAGTCGATAAATTCCAAAACAAACTGGTTTCGCGAATCTGATATTGGGAAATTCTCGTTAAACGTTTTAAAAAGGCCCTCATCAGAACGGTCTTCAGGTTTAGTATCGATTTGAAAGAAGTCCCTAAATGACTTGATCTGAATATCAAGAAAATCAGGAGTATCTGCCTGAGCGAAAGTAGAGGTGAAGTTAATTCGCGGTTGAACGTGCGCCATAAAACTCGACTATTGATGAATATTAATGAAATACGAAAAGGTTTAGGACTTAAAACTTGCGTTTTAAGAGCCTAAACCCGAATGCTAATGTTCTAATTATTTAAGCTCAACTTCAGCTCCAGCCTCCTCAAGTTGCTTCTTGAGTGCATCAGCTTCATCCTTGCTTACACCTTCCTTAATCGGTGCTGGAGCTGCATCTACTGCGTCTTTAGCATCTTTAAGACCTAGGCCTGTTAATTCTTTAACCGCCTTAACTACAGCTAACTTAGAAGGGCCTGAACTCTTCAAGATAACATCAAAAGATGATTTTTCTTCTGCAGCGGATTCTCCGCCAGCAGCCGGTCCTGCAGCAACTGCAACAGCAGCAGCAGCCGGCTCAATACTGTACTCCTCCTTGAGGTAGTCAGCAAGTTCTTTAACTTCTTTAACTGTCAAATTGACTAAAGAGTCTCCGAGGTTTTTTATGTCAGCCATTTTGGTTGATTTTAAAATTAATTTATATACACTATTAAAATATTGAAGCTGATTTAAGAATTGCGCTCTTCAAGCGCCTTGATCAATCCAGATATAGTTTGACCACCGCCGGCTTGAATTCCAGAAATCACATTATTAATTGGGCTCTGCAAGAGCAGGATAACGTCCCCAATAAGTTCATTCTTAGATTTCAAGCTAGTTAACATTTCGAGCTGCTCGTCGCCAATATATATTGACTCTTCTACATAAGCCCCTTTCAACAGAGGTTTCTCACTTTTCTTTCTAAATTCTTTTATCAATTTTGCCGGAAGGTTTCCTGCTTCAGCAATCATGATACTCGAATTTCCTTTTAAAACTGATGCGAGCTCACCGAATTCCTTTGTGGATCGTTCCATCGCCTTATTTAAAAGTGCGTTTTTTACAACGGTCATTTTTACATCTGCTTTGTGGCAGGCACGACGTAAATCACTTGAATTTTTAGAATCCAACCCTTCGATATCGGTAATGTAAACCGTAGGAGATGATTCTAAAATTGATGTTAGACTATCTATCAGTGTGTTTTTTTCTTCGCGTGTCATAAGAGAATATCTATTTATGCGTTTTTAACTTCAACAGCAATGCCGGGTCCCATAGTTGGGCTCAATGTAACACTGCGCATATAGGTTCCTTTTGCAGAGGTTGGTTTCATTTTCACTATTGACGAAATAACTTCGTTAGCATTTTCATGAATTTGGTCGGCCGTAAATGAAACTTTGCCTACCCCCGCATGAATAATTCCATAACGATCTACTTTAAAATCAATCTTACCTGCCTTCACTTCACGTACAGCTTTGCCAATATCCATAGTAACAGTACCGGATTTAGGATTAGGCATTAGACCCCGAGGTCCTAACACCCTTCCCAAGGGACCAAGTTTACCCATCGCTGCTGGAACGGTAATAATCACATCCACATCAGTCCAACCAGATTTAATTTTAGCCAAATAATCATCCATTCCAACGAAGTCAGCACCAGCTTCTTTTGCCTCTGCCTCCTTGTCTGGAGTAACTAAGGCTAAAACGCGAATTGTTTTTCCACTGCCATTGGGCAGACTAACAACACCACGAACCATTTGATTCGCTTTTCTGGGATCAACTCCCAATCTTATAGCTAAGTCAACAGAGCCGTCAAATTTACTCGTACTGACCTCCTTGACTAGAGCTGAAGCGTCCATTAAAGTATATAGCTTACCAGGAATGAGTTTATCCTCTGCAGCCTTACGATTTTTACTCAGTTTTGCCATAATCGAATTAATTAAAACTTGGTTTCGAGCCACTTACTGTGAGCCCCATACTTCGGGCTGTTCCAGCAACCATTTCCATAGCAGATGCTGTAGTAAAACAATTAAGATCACTCATTTTATCTTCAGCAATCGTCTGGACTTGAGCCCATGAAACTTTGCCAACTTTTTCTAGGTTTGGTACACCGGATCCACTTTTTAGTTTTGATGCCTCTAATAACTGGACAGCAACAGGAGGTTGCTTAACAATAAAGTCAAAAGATTTATCAGAATAAACAGTTATTACTACAGGGAGTAATTTTCCTGCTTTTTCTTGTGTTCTCGCATTAAACTGCTTGCAAAACTCCATAATATTAACACCTTTAGAACCTAAAGCAGGACCTACTGGTGGTGATGGGTTAGCTGCGCCACCACGAACTTGAAGTTTCAACAATCCACTAATTTCTTTTGCCATTTTATATTAATTTTCTTTTTCTACTTGCATAAAACTCAATTCGAGAGGTGTCCGACGTCCAAATATTTTAACCATGACTTCCAACTTACGTTTATCTTCCATGATTTTCTCGATTGAACCAATGAAATCTCTAAAGGGTCCATCTATAACTTTTACTGACTCACCGATAACAAAAGGAATAGTCACATGCTCAGCAGACTCTGCTAATTCATCAACTTTACCTAGCATTCGATTCACTTCACTTGCCCGCAAGGGAGTTGGTTTACCTCCTTTAGTCTCACTTAGAAAACCAATAACATTCGTTACATTTTTCAAAGTGTGAGCAAATTCACCTGTCAGGTTTGCTTCTATCATTATATATCCTGGAAAGAAATTCCTTTCCTTTAAAACTTTTTTTCCATTTCGTATCTGGTATACTTTTTCAGTAGGTATCAAAACTTGACCCAACAAATCAGTCATTCCAGTTCTCGCCATCTCTGTTTCAATATAGTGTTTGGTTTTCGTCTCCTTTCCACTAATCGCTCGGAGAGCATACCATTTCATTTCTTTAGTATCTGTCATCATACTTAAGCAAAAAGAGTGTATATGAAATCCAAGACTTGGGTAATTACTTTATCCATGACAAAAATCGCCAAAGCAAAAACTAAAGAACCAACAATTACAACAATCGTACTTCTCTGTAGACTCATCCAGGAAGGCCAAGTTGCACGCTGCACAAACTCAACATATGATTCTTTAATGTATTTGCTTATTGTTTCCATCAGTTTATTTATTACACATTTTTAGCACGGGTGGAGAGATTCGAACTCCCATCAATGGTTTTGGAGACCACTATTCTACCCTTGAACTACACCCGTAGGTGGATATAAAATTCAAAAAAACTCAAATTTCGTATCCATTTCCGGTGTTTGAATATTACCCTAATATTTCAGTTACTTGACCAGCACCGACAGTACGACCTCCTTCTCGAATTGCGAAACGAAGACCCTTACTTACAGCAACTGGAGCAATTAGATTCACCTCAATTGTTAGATTGTCACCTGGCATTACCATCTCAACACCATCGCCAAGCATAATTTCCCCTGTGACATCGGTGGTTCGTAAGTAGAATTGTGGACGATATTTATTGTGAAAAGGAGTGTGGCGACCACCCTCTTCTTTCTTCAAAATATAGACTTCTGCCTTAAACTTACTCGCTGGTTTTTGAGAGCCAGGCTTACAAATAACCATGCCGCGACGAATATCTGATTTCTCAATACCACGCAAAAGCAGACCAACATTGTCACCTGCCTCACCTCGATCGAGAATCTTACGAAACATCTCTACCCCAGTAATAGTCGATGAAAGTTTCTCGTCACCATAACCAATGATATCAACAACATCACCGGTTAGACCAACTCCAGTTTCAATTCGACCCGTCGCAACAGTACCACGACCAGTTATAGTAAATACGTCCTCAACTGGCATCAAAAAATCTTTATCTATTTCGCGAGTTGGCTCTTCGATGTAAGAATCACATGCTTCCATTAATTCCATGATTTTCCCAACCCAAGATTCTTCTCCGTTCAAACCACCTAAGGCCGAACCTTGAATCACTGGAGTGTTGTCTCCATCATATTTGTAAAACGATAATAAATCACGAATTTCCATCTCAACTAATTCAAGGAGCTCTTCGTCATCGACCATATCAACCTTATTCATGAATACAACAACTCTTGGCACTCCTACTTGACGTGCTAGAAGAATGTGCTCTCTCGTTTGAGGCATCGGCCCATCAGTAGAGGCAACAACCAATATTGCTCCATCCATTTGAGCCGCTCCTGTTACCATGTTTTTAACATAGTCAGCGTGACCTGGACAGTCAACGTGAGCATAGTGGCGATTCGCCGTCTCGTACTCAACGTGAGCTGTATTTATAGTTATTCCACGTTCCTTCTCCTCCGGCGCTGAATCGATTGAATCGAAACTTCGCAGAGCAGATAGACCTGCATTTGCTAAAACCGTAGTAATAGCAGCAGTTAAAGTTGTTTTACCATGATCAACGTGACCGATGGTACCAATATTAAGGTGCGGCTTGTTCCGCACGAAATTCTCCTTAGCCATGATATTTATTTTATTAATTGAAATTGAACCAAAAGAAAAAAAAGAAACTGTTTTCGAGCCAATGACGGGAATTGAACCCGTGACCTCTTCCTTACCAAGGAAACGCTCTACCCCTGAGCTACATCGGCTGATGTGTCTTGAGCGGAAGACGAGATTCGAACTCGCGACCCTCAGCTTGGAAGGCTGATGCTCTACCAACTGAGCTACTTCCGCTTAAAAATATAAACGCTGTGGGAGTGGATGGACTCGAACCATCGATACCGTAAGGTGACAGATTTACAGTCTGCTGCAATAGCCACTATGCGACACTCCCAATTATTTATTTTTTGCCAAAAAAGCATTAACGCACTTCAAAGAAATAAGTGAGCCTCCAGACGGACTTGAACCGCCGACCTACTGATTACAAATCAGTGGCTCTACCAACTGAGCTATGGAGGCATTTTTAAAGAGTTGGATACCTCTTTGAAGAGCGTTAAATAAAGAACGTTGCTGCACAACAGCTTCCCCGAATTTTCAAACGGACTGCAAATGTAGAAAATAAAAGGGTCTCCGCAAGCGTCTTTTATTGCTTTTTCAAAGTCTTTGCTTTTCGGTTACTTCGTAACAAGAGTCGACCTATGCATAATTGAGCCGAAGACAATGACTTTTCAAAGGTTTCGGAGCGTTTCTTAACAACAAGATCTCTCCCAGGTAAATGCATGCAAATCTCCGCAACCTTGTTTTTTTTTCTGCGATCTTTCTCCAATCTCAGATGAATTCTAGCAGATTCTATGCGCGAGTTGAATTTTTTTAGTGTATTAATTCTATTTTCGACAAAGGAAATAAGACTCGAACTTGGCCTGAAATGGATTGTTTTTATAGATATATTCATATTATTTAATTCCCCTTTGGTTACTTGTCAAGTTTGATTAGTCATGATGTTAGCTTCCTGGGTGCGATTTTAGATACACACTTTTAAGATGCTCCATCGATGCATGAGTATAAATCTGAGTAGCTGACAAATTCGCATGACCCAATAATTCACGAATTGAAGACAAATCCGCACCCATATCAAGTAAGTGTGTTGCAAAAGTATGACGCAAAATGTGTGGGCTTTTTGAATCGATATTACTAACTCTCTTAATATACGAATGAACTATAGAATAAAGACGTCTCGGACCCAAAGAATTTCCGTTTTCATCAAAAAACAAGGTTTTTTTTGATTGAAGTTCAGGCCAATCATGACAATGAATTTTGTATAATTCTAACCATTCAGGAATACATGGTAGTTCTCTTTCTTTATTTCGCTTACCCAGAACTCTTATCTTACACGCACCTGTATCAATATAAATATTTTGAAGACCTAAGAGTTCTGATCTCCGCAATCCAAACGCATACAGGGTGAATAAAATAAATCGATCACGCCTGCCATACCGGTCGTCATGAAATAAATTCTCATTTAATAACGAATTCATTTCATCTTGAGTTAGAGCTCGCACAAGCCTTTTTTTCTCTTTTAAAGATGGAATACTTTGAGTAGGATTTTTATCTAATTCTTCGACTTCAGCTAAAAATTTATAAAAGCCTTTTAGAGCACTTAACTTTCTATTAACCGAACGATGATCTAAGCCCAAATCTACTAGGGAAGCAATCCATGATCTAACGTGAGGCCTATTTGCTTTTGCCGGATTATTTAAACCTATTTGAAATTCTAGAAACAACAAATACTGACTAATATCCTTAACATAAGCAATAACCGTCGCCTTTGATAAGCGACGTTCGAAAAGAAGGTATTCTTGATATTTTAAAATCATTGATAACAAAAAAGCCCCAAGAAGGTAAAGCTTCTTGGGGCAATTTTAAATATTTTCTTGTAAACTATTCTGCCTCTTTGATTTTCAGGCCTTGAACATAGTTGGCCTTAATAAATTCAGCCCTACGACTAACTGACGGCTTAGTAAATGCTTGACGCTTACGAAGTTGACGCATAGTTTGCGTTCTATCAAATTTACGCTTGAATCTCTTCAATGCGCGATCGATTCCTTCTCCTTCTTTAATTTGTATTACTAACATAAGACACTACCTCCTTTCAATTGGATGGCAAATGTAGAACATTATTAATTAATGGAATCCATAAATAATTAAAATTTAATTTTAATCAAAAAAAGAAAGTACTCACTTTGACTTTATGGCTTCTATATATTTCTTGAGCTCTTCTTTTACAATTGGAAATAAGAGGTATAATCCAACCATATTGGGGAAAACCATTGCAAAAATCATCGCATCAGAAAAAGCCCAAATTGAATTCATACTTGCTGCTGCACCAATAATAACAAACATCAAAAACAAAACCTTGTAAGTCATATCAGCTAATTTCCCTCTTCCAAAAAGATATTTCCAAGATTGAAGCCCATAATAAGACCATGAGATCATAGTTGAAACAGCAAACAATACCACTGCAATCGTTAAAAACTCTGATGAGTAAGGAATATATTCCGCAAAAGCCTTCGATGTTATACCTGCACCTTCATAAGTCTCTCCATCAATTAAAACTCCCCCAAGTCCATCTCCACCATATAAGAATGCACCATTTGAATTAAAAATAATTATTACTAAAGCTGTCATTGTACAAATAACAACGGTATCAATAAATGGCTCCAATAAAGCCACGAGTCCCTCAGATGCTGAATACTTTGTTTTCACAGCAGAGTGGGCGATTGATGCAGAACCTGCGCCAGCTTCGTTGGAAAATGCTGCTCTTTTAAAGCCCACCATCAACACACCAATAATTCCTCCAACACCAATAGCAGTGGGATTAAATGCTTCATTTAAAATCAAGGTGATAGCATCATCGATATAACTAAAATTAATAGTTAGAATATACAGGCACGCCAGAATATAAAGTGCAGCCATGAGAGGTACAATCTTCTCGGTAACTGAAGCTATTCTTTTAATTCCTCCAATAATAATTACTCCAACAAAAGCTGCCAATATAAGACCAATGACAGCACCGGAAAAAGTCGTCTCCAGTCCAAATAAATCTTTTAAAACAATAGTTGCTTGATTAGATTGAGCAGCATTACCCCCACCAAAAGAGCCTCCAATGCAAAATATCGCAAATAATACTGCTGATAATTTTCCAAGTTTTACCCATCCTCTACTTTTTAGTCCTTTACTTAGATAATACATTGGACCACCATAAACAGTACCATCTTCACCAACATCTCTATATTGAACTCCTAACGTACATTCAACAAATTTTGTGGACATTCCTAGCAAGCCACAGACTATCATCCAAAAAGTTGCTCCAGGTCCGCCCAAGGCAATAGCTAGAGCTACCCCAGCAATATTACCATTACCAACTGTACCTGAAACCGCTGTTGATAGCGCTTGAAAGTGAGAAACCTCGCCTTCTTTATTTCCAGTTTCATCGCGATCTAGATCATCATACTTACCCCTTACTACATTTATAGCTGTCCAAAAATATCTAACATTTGGAAAACCAAAATATACCGTAAAAAATGCTGCACTTCCTACTAACAATAAAATAACAAAAGGGTAGCCTGCTATTTCAAAAAACACAATGTCAGAAAAGAAATTTGATATTGGAGCAAATGCCTCATCAATTCGTTTATCTAGACCTTTCTCTTGGGAATAAGACAGAAAAGGAACAGAAAAAAATAAAAATGAAAATAATTTTTTCATATGTTCTATTTCTTAATTAAAGTTTGAAATTCAAATATAAGGAATCGCATCTAAGACCTCTTTAAAACTATGAGGTTTAAAGCCCAAATCTTTTTTTGCTTTTGAAATATCTAGGTCTGAGATCAGAGGGCGCATTGCTAATTGCCCTAGAGTTTGACTATCAACTCTATCAATCAATGACAAATCGAAATCACCATGAATTGCCACTTGCCGCACCAATTCAACAATAGAGAATTTATCTGAGCCTGAGATATTATAAATACCGAAAGATTTATTTTTCACAAGTAACAAGCACCCTTCTGCAAGGTCCAAAGACCAAGTAGGAGTTCTTACTTGATCATCTACAACGTTAATCTTATCTCCTTTTGCTAATTTTTTTCGAGCCCACAAAATAATATTGCTATTCATTAAATCAGGGAAATAGCCAATTACCAGAGATGTCCGCGCTATAGACCATTTGCAATTTGAAGATTGTATTAATTTTTCAGCATCAAATTTAGATTTACCATAAACACTTAGTGGATTCTCTTCGGCAGTTTCCGAATATGAACCTGTTTTTCCATCAAAAATAAAATCTGTTGAAATAAAAATTAAATGGGATGAATGTTTTTCACATGCCTCGATAACGTTTTGCGTTCCATCTACATTAATTTTATTGCAATAACTAGGGTTGGCCTCGCACTTATCCACATTGGTAAATGCAGCTCCATGAATAACAACATCAGGTTTAAAGTCGGAAAATATGATTTCTATTTCATCAGGATTTAAAATATCCATGGCTTTAAATAGAATTCTATTCGAATCAAAAACAGAATCCCTCTTAGCAGTTGCACATATATCAAATCTACCATTATTGACGTGAAGAAGAGATTGACCCAGCAAACCATTAGCTCCCGTTATTAATATTTTCGTCCGTACCATATTTATCGAGGCCAATGATTTTTCATTTCTTCATGTAGACGTAGAGCCTCTTTATTTGCCGCTTCAGCATAGTTTTCATCGTTGCCTGCATAGCAAATACTTCGTGATGCGTTTATCAAAACACCCATCCCTTGACCGGAACTAAACGAACCAGACCTTAATACATTTTGAATATCACCTCCTTGGTGACCTACTCCTGGAACTAGAAAAAAATGGTTTGGAAGCTGCTGCCTTATTTTTTTCATACTCTCTGAGCGAGTGGCTCCAACAACAATCATCCATTGATCTGGGGATGTCCATTCCCTGTATGAATCAATAACATGCTCATACAAATAACGATCATCTTGCATTCTTTTCATTTGAAAATCTTGTGCGCCTGAGTTACTGGTCAAGCCCAATGCGATGGCCCATTTTCCTGGAATAGCAAATGGTTGAATACTGTCTTTCCCCATATAGGGAGCAACTGTTATAGAGTCAAACCCCATCTTGTTTAAGATTCCTTCAGCGTACATCTTCGATGTATTTCCAATATCTCCACGCTTTGCATCTGCAATGCTAAAATGTTGAGGGAATTTTTTCAAGTAATTAGCCACTTCAGCTAAAGCCTCCCATCCTTCGTATCCCATCGATTCAAAAAACGCCAAATTCGGCTTGAAAGCAACAGCATGTTCAGCTGTAGCATCAATAATACCTTTGCAAAATTCAACAACTCCCTTGGAATCACCACCAAAAAATTTCGGCATTTTACTCAAATCAGGATCCAAGCCAACGCAGAGAACTGACTTCTTAAATTCGATATTTTTTATTAGCTCTAATCTTGTCATTCTCCAGTTCCTTCTTTCATACGTTGAGCATTTTCAGCTAATCGTAACTCATCCAATATCTTTTTTATTTGACCATTGAGGACTTCTGTTAAAGAATATAAAGTAAGTCCAATACGATGATCTGTCAATCTGCCTTGAGGGAAATTATAAGTTCTGATTTTTGCCGACCTGTCTCCTGTACTGACGATTGTTTTTCTCTTTTTCGCAACCTCTTTATCTCTCTCCGTTCGGGCTTTATCCCATATCCTGGCGCGAAGAACAGTAAGAGCTCGATCATAGTTTTGGTGCTGAGATCTTCCATCTTGACACTCTACAACTATTCCAGTGGGGAAATGTGTTAATCTAACACCAGATTCTGTTTTATTGACATGTTGCCCGCCAGCTCCACTAGATCTAAACGTATCCTTTCTGATATCAACATCATTAATTTCGACTTCAAGCTCATCAGCTTCAGGCAAAACTGCAACTGTAGCTGCAGAAGTATGAACGCGTCCCTGAGATTCGGTAGATGGAACGCGCTGAACGCGATGAACACCGGACTCATATTTTAAAACTCCATAAACACTTTTACCTCTTATCTGAATACTGGCCTCCTTATATCCGCCAGCAGAGCCTTCTGTCGCAGATAACCATTCAGCCGTCCAACCTTTATCTTCTATAAAACGTAAATACATTCGGATCAAATCACCAACGAACAATCCAGCTTCATCGCCCCCAGTTCCAGCTCGAACCTCTAAAACAGCATCTTTTAAATCCTCAGGATCTTTAGGAATTAAAAGTTGCTGAATCTCAGACTCTAACTCATCCAATAAAGGCTGAATTTCTTCGAGTTCTGACGATGCCATTTCTCGCATCTCAGAGTCCTTTTCTTTCGATATTATCTCTTTAGCCTCAGATTTCCTAGCGGTTAAAATCAAATATTTATTTCGAGCTTCAACAACTAAATCCAACTCTTTAAACTCTCTGTTCAGTCTTATAAACCGATCATAATCACTTGCCAATTCTGGTTGCATCAAAAGATCATTAACCTCTTGATGACGAATCCATATTGCATGAAGTTTATCGGTTAAGTTCATTGAATATCATATATATGCCACCCATCAGGAGCCTTTAAATGTACTTGAGGTTTTTCCTGAGGTTCGACTCTCCCTATAATTTTTGCATCAATATTAAACTTCTTTGAAATCGAAATAGCTTTTTCTGCAGCCGAAGGATTCATATATATTTCCATACGATGCCCCATATTAAAAACCTTGTACATCTCTCTCCAAGGAGTCCCAGATTCTGCTTGAATCAATTTGAATAGTTCTGGAATATCAAACAAATTATCTTTAACTACTTTACCTTGAGTTAAAAAATGTAAAACTTTAGTTTGAGCTCCACCACTGCAATGAACCATTCCGCTAATTTCATTTCTAATTTCAGTTAAAATATCAACGATTACTGGAGCATAGGTTCGGGTTGGAGATAATACAAGTTTGCCAGCATCTAATGGTACTCCTTCTAATTGATCTGTTAAAGATTTAGAACCTGAATAAATTAATGAATCATCTATTTCTGGATTAAAACTTTCCGGATACTTCTGAGATAGCAGCTTATGAAAAATATCATGCCTAGCTGATGTTAAACCGTTTGAACCCATACCTCCATTGAATTCTTTTTCATACGTAGATTGACCAGATGAAGATAACCCCACAATAACTTGACCAGGAGCTATATTAGCGTTATCAATCACCATATCCCTTGGCATCCTTGATATTACTGTTGAATCAACAATAATAGTTCGCACCAAATCACCAACATCTGCGGTTTCACCACCTGTAGATTTAATATCTAAACCATTATCTCTTAAATCAGATAATACAGACTCTGTTCCCTGAATAATTTCCGAAATAACCTCTCCAGGTATCACATTTTTATTTCTACCTATCGTGCTTGATAATAAAATTGGACCTGTAGCTCCGACACATAAAAGATCATCTACATTCATTATGACAGCATCTTGAGCAATACCTTTCCAAACGGATAAATCCCCAGTTTCTTTCCAGTACATATATGCCAACGAAGACTTAGTGCCTGCGCCATCAGCATGCATGACAATACAATGATCTGGAGATCCGGTTAAGTAATCTGGAACAATTTTACAAAAAGATTTAGGGAACAATCCTTTTTCTAGGTTTTCTATCGCCTTGTGGACGTCTTCTTTACCCGATGAAACTCCCCTACTTGCATAACGATCCTTTTGCTCCATTTAGCAAAGATAGCGAAGGCAACTATCGAATACGGATATAAGTTCCGGCGGGAAGATCTTTTTCGTACTCAGGATTCAAAGACTGTAAGTCTCGCACCTTAATGCCTAGCTCTTTGGCGACGCTCCTGAAAGAATCTCCCGACTTAACCTGTCGATGAGATGCGTCAAACTCTTTATAATCACCCTTTACAGTCACTTTTAAAATCATTCCAGAAAAAGGGCGAATACCCCTAAGGCCTCCATTAAGTCTCTTTAAATTCGTCAAAGTAATATCATTGGCACGGCAAATAGTTGTAAATGAGGGCCTTTCTCCAACCGTATATAATTTACCTATCAATGGTTCTTCCTTTGACTTAGCTTGATCATTATCCACGGCTATATCATTATCTACAGGCGGAACATAGTCATCTCTTATCACACGAAAATCTGTACGTCGGTTGATTTGATTCGCAATCTCTTGCTTGGAAGAAGACATCTTTTTAATATTTTGCTCCGTTAACCTTGTACCTACTGGAAAAATATCTGAACCAAGGCCTTTATATGATTTGGGCATTTCAAAAGGAGTCGACTCACCCATGCCAACTGGAACTAAGCGTTCCGAGGCCACACCTAATGAAATTAAATATTTTACCGATGTATCGGCTCTTCTTTGCGAGAGAATCATATTTTTATCATCAATATCACGATAATCAGTATGAGATCGCAACTCGATAACAATATTCGGATTTCTCTCTAAAGTTTTGAACACTGTATCTAATGCATTTGTGCACTTTGATTTAAGTCCCACTTAGCCAGAGCAAAATAAACATCAGGAAGAACAATAGGAATTTCTATTGGGTCCATTTTTCCGTTCACTTCCGAGGTGTGCATATATACATTATCTGCTTCGATAAAATCAAAACTTTCAAATTTCAAGCCTGAGGTATTTACCCCTGCTGTGTTGAACAAAAACTTCTTTTTCTCAAAAGAAAAAGAATATTGCACATCACGATTAAGATCATCTGATTCAACAAAGAAAGAACCATCTTTCAATGTTTTAACCACTTTAAAGAATCCATCATTCCCTGAAACTTTGACGGAAGCGCCTCCAATCGGAGAATTGTCTTTGCTGCTAGTTAGTTTTCCCGCAATACTGTACTTTAGGGGCACCTCATACAAGGTCCAAATATCGTCGCCACCAGCACCACCGGAACGATTAGAGACAAAATAACCATCCTCTAGACCTCCAGGGCGCAAAACAATATTAAAATCATCTGCAGCACTATTAATTGGAGCCTTCAAATTTTCAGGAACCCCGGTAGGTATACCATCCTCTCCAAGTTTCACTCGATAAAGGTCAAAACCTCCCATACCAGGAAGCCCGTTGGAAGCAAAGTACAAATACCCATCATCATGGACAAATGGGAAAAGTTCATCTCCAGGAGTGTTAACCATAGGCCCCAGATTAATTGGTTCACCCCAACCTCGCTTTCTCTTGTCAACTCGCACAAGCCACAAATCTTTACTCTCTTTTGTACTACCCTTTAAATCACCCGCAAAAAATAAAATTTTATCATCTTTCGATAAAGATGGATGACCCACACTACGAGATGAATCAGCCGTGACTACCACAATCTGGGGTTCCTGCCAGGATAAACCAGCTTTTCTGGTAGTAAATATCGAACATCCTAATTGCTGTCTTTTAACTTCCATACAGCGGGTGAAATACATAGTCCTTCGCCGCGAATCAAAAACTGGTGAACCCTCATGGTCTTCCGTATTAATCACTTCTGGTAGAAGCTCTGGTTTATTAAATTTTTGTAAACGTGCTGCTGCAGAATTTGACTTTGCTGCCCTTCCGCGACTCCTTTTAGTTCGAGAAGAACCATCAGAATTTAATCTTTCTGTGATGTAGATATCTGAAAACTTTTGACCTGTCCAACCATCATCCTTGCGACCTATTCCACCTTCTCTCATTGATGTAAATAATATTTCCTCAAACGTATTTGGACGGCCACTAAATGCTATACCAAAATCATTGGAACGTGAATTTAATGAGATGAGATTACCAACCTGATAACGAGTCTTGACTTTTTGCCATAACACTGCATCTTCACAAGATTCGATACCAATTTGACCTCGTGTATCATTCGGGAAAACCTTCAATAAGTCATTGTAGGCCACTATGGCCTCTTCATACTCTCCTTGGTATTTAAGCATTTCTGCAACACCTAGATAATTATCTACTCTTGCCTGTTTTAATTTTATCGCCCTTTTGTATTGAGCTTCAGCTGCTCGGTAATTAAAAGTAAACTTGTAGCACTCAGCCAACCGATGTGCGATTTCCGCCTTCTCTTCTCGAGTCTTGACTTTGGAATAAGCTTTCTTAAAATGATCTATAGCTTCAGAATATTCTTTCGCTAAATAAAAATCATCTGCATTCTTAACAGACCTGGGTCTTTTCACAACCTCTTCCTTCTCTTTAACATCAGGAATAGCAGTCATAGCAGCTTGTTGGGCGCCAATAGATCCGATGCATAAAATAGAAAAAATAAAGGATACGATGAGATGAGAAATAACCTTCTTCATGGATGCAGAAACAGTATGAATATTTAATTTTTCTTAAAAGTAGCCAAAAATAACTGACTACGAATAAAACAACACTCATCTATTTAGTTGTTCTATTTTTTAACGCACATAGAGCATCTCACGATATTTAGGTAGCGGCCACATTTCATTATCCACCATCAATTCTAGCTTATCCACAGAATACCTTATTTTCTCAAAAAATGGCTTTACAGAGTCACAGTATGCAATAGATTTATCACGAGTAGATTCAATTTTATTAGCAACTTTTCTTGCTTCAGTCATTTGCGCAACACCGTTTAAAGCCAAACTTACTCTCTCTGATATTTCGACAATCATATCTATCTGTTCTTTAGACACCCTAGCATAGACATCTTCATCGAGGACTTTTTTCAATCGATTTACATTTTCACTGAGGACAGATTGATACCTAATTGCAGTAGGTACGATATGATTTTTCACAAGATCTCCAAGGGTTCTAGACTCGATTTGGATATTTTTAAAATACTCTTCCTGCAAAATATCATAACGCGCCTCAATTTCCACCCTGGTTAAAACCCCTGTTTTCTCAAATAGTTTTACAGAGTTCTTTGTTAAGTAAAAATCCAAAGCTCGCGGAGCATCTGGAGTGTTTTTAAGCCCTCTTTTTGCGGCGATATCTTCCCATTCTTTCGAATACCCATCACCCTCAAATCGGATATCTTTTGAAGATTTAATGTACTCACGTAAAATATTGAAAATAGCATCTTCTTTTTTTAATCCTGTCTCTATAAGACTGTCAACTTCTTGTTTAAATTGAACTAATTGATCCGCTACAATCATATTCAGAATTGTCATTGGAACAGCACAATTAGCTGTAGAGCCAACAGCTCTTAATTCAAACTTGTTACCAGTAAATGCGAATGGCGAAGTTCTATTTCTATCTGTATTATCCAATAATATTTCAGGTATTTTACCCACAACATTCAATTTAAGGTCAGTCTTTTTCTCCGGAGAAAGTTTGCCATTCTCTAATTTTTCAAGCTCGTTTAGAACCTGTGAGAGTTGTGAACCTATAAATACAGATATGATAGCAGGAGGAGCCTCATTTGCTCCTAACCTATGATCATTACTAGCTGAAGCTATAGCCGCTCTGATTAGGTCAGCTTGATCGTTAACAGCTTTAATAGTAGCTATGAAAAATGTTAAAAACAACAGATTTCTTTTTGGTGTCTTTCCCGGCGCTAATAAATTAACTCCAGTATTAGTGCTAAGAGACCAGTTGTTGTGCTTTCCGGAGCCATTGATAGCAGAAAAAGGCTTCTCATGCAAAAGCACTCTAAATAAATGTCGACGGGCAACCTTCTCTAAAATATCCATGAATAATGAATTGTGATCAACAGCAATATTAGCTTCCTCAAAAACTGGAGCAAATTCGAATTGACCGGGAGCAACCTCATTATGTCTGGTTTTTACAGGAATACCCATTTTGTGACATTCAAATTCCACCTCACGCATATAATTCATTACACGTTCAGGTATACTACCAAAGTAGTGATCATCTAGCTGCTGGCCCTTTGCTGGAGAATGGCCGATTAAAGTTCTTCCCGTCATGACTAAATCTGGACGACTCATGAAAAGGGACTCATCAACTAAAAAATATTCTTGTTCCCAGCCGAGGGTGGCGTTAACCTTTGAGATATTTTTATCAAAATATTGCGCGACCGAGGTTGCCGCTAGATCAATAGATTGAAGAGCTCTGAGTAAAGGAACCTTATTATCTAATGCCTCACCAGTGTAGGCCACAAAAATAGTTGGAATGCAAAGTGTACTGCCAAAAATAAATGCTGGAGATGTCGGATCCCAAGCCGTATAACCGCGAGCCTCAAAAGTATTTCGAATACCTCCATTAGGAAATGAAGACGCATCAGGTTCCGCCTGAACCAACATTCCACCACTAAATTTTTCGATAGCAAAACCATCTAAAGTAGGCTCAAAAAAACCATCATGTTTTTCTGCGGTAGAGCCTGTTAAAGGTTGAAACCAATGCGTATAATGCGTAGCTCCCAAAGATATAGACCATGCTTTCATAGCCGTTGCTACTTGGTCCGCAACTGGAAGACCAATTTTTTCACCCTTCTCGATTGCATTAGTAACTGAATCCAGTGCCTCTTTCGACATATATTCCCCCATCGCTTTTTTGTTAAAAACATGAGAACCATAATAGTCAGACGACTTTTGGTGTGGATTTAAAAAATTTACCGGCTTGTGACTTGTAGCTTCAGATAATGATTGGAAACGATGTTGAGACATTTTATATATTTTTTCCAAATATACCCCCCTAAAAAAAGGTAAACAAGTAAAAAAAAAGAATATTTTTCAACAATACCCCCTTAAATCTATTCTAAATTGTTAAAAAGTTACTTGAGTCTTGAAACAGTATCTTCAATTGAATTCTTTATTTCTTTGACACTATCCTCTGCTTCTTTTAAAGTGGGGTTATCCATAGCTGCCTTAGAAATTTCAGATTTTAAATCATTTGAAGCATTCCGCATAGATTTTATAACCTTTCCCCCCATGCGCGCAAGCCCTGGAAGTTTATCTGTACCAAAAAGCATCAGCACAGCAAACAGCAAGAATATAATTTCTGTAGTGCTTATAAAGAGTAACATACAATGATAAAGTTAAACTTTTTTCTTGCCCAACTTATCAGTAGTGTCATGAAGAACTGGAGAGGCAATGAAAAGCGACGAATAGGTACCAACTACAACTCCCAGAAGTATGGCAAAAATAAATCCTCTTAGCACCTCTCCTCCAAAGACAAATATTATAAGTAATACTATAATAGTAGTTGCAGAGGTATTAAAGGTTCTACTCAATGTGGAATTTAATGCATTATCAATTATTTCGTGCTTAGACTCACCTTTAGATTCAGCATTAAAGAACTCTCTTATCCTATCAAAAACAACAACTGTATCATTTAAGGAGTAACCGATTACTGTCAATATTGCTGCGATAAACGCTTGGTCTACCTCGAGAGAAAATGGAAGAATACCGTCAAGAATGGAATAAGCTCCTAAAACTATAATCGTGTCATGAACAGTTGCGGCTACTGCACCAAGGGAATACTGCCACTTACTAAACCTGAATAATAAATAAAGGAAAATGGTAAGTAATGAGAAAATAACAGCTATGAAAGCAGTGTTTTTAATATCGTCTGCAACTGTGGGCCCTACTTGCCTCGAAGCTACAAGGCCTATTGCCTCATCTGAGGCAGGATTCATGAAATCTTTTTTAGATATCTTTTCCGAATAAAAAGAACTAACACCCTCAAAAAGTTGACTCTGAAGAGACTCTTCTACATCAGAACCGTTTTCCGCAATTCTAAAATTAGTTGTTATGACTACTTGCTCAGGACTACCCAATGTTTTTACAGTAGGTGCGAACGACCTGCCGTCAGTATCAACAAAAAGAAGCTCTAATGACTTGGCAACCTGGGCCACTTCAACAGCTTGGTCAAAACGCACTTGATAGCTTCTACCCCCTTCAAAATCGACACCTAAACTAAGCCCTCGAGTAAAAAGGGAAACAATACTAGCAATAAGCAAAAATGAAGAAAAAATGTATGCCGGCTTTCTCAATTTCAAGAAACCAAAGTTTGTATTAGTAAACCAATTCTGTGTAATTTTTGTAGCGAATGAAAGTTTATCTGATTTTTTAACCCTCCATTCAAAATATAATCTGGTTATAAATAGCGCTGTGAAAAGAGAAGAAGCTATACCAATAATTAAAGTAGTAGCAAATCCTCTAATTGGGCCAGTGCCGAAAGCAAAAAGTATGATCGCAGTCAGCAGTGTTGTTACGTTCGCATCAATAATAGCTGCCCTTGAGCCCTTGTAACCATCAGCTATGGCATGTCGGACTGCCTTTCCTTTGGATAGTTCTTCCCTGATACGATCATTTATCAGGACATTGGCATCAACAGCCATTCCTATGGTTAGGACAATACCAGCCATTCCAGGAAGCGTCAAAACTGCATTAAACGCATCTAGAATTCCAAAAATAAAGAACATATTTACTAATAAAGCTAAACTTGCCCCCACTCCAGCAGTGCTGTAATAAAATATCATGTATACCAAAACAAGTAATAAAGCAAAACCAAAAGAATTCATACTTGAACTAATTGCTTCTTTACCAAGACTAGGACCAACGACATCAGATTGAATAATCCTTGCAGGAACAGGAAGTTTACCTGCTTTTAGCACATTAGCCAAATCCGTAGCCTCTTCAAGAGAAAACCCACCTTCAATTTGAGTTCTACCACCAGAGATTTCCCCGTTAACACGAGGATAGCTGTAAACGACATTATCCAAAACAACAGCAACATGACCTTTCGGAGTTTTTGATCCTTCTTCCTTTGTTAGTCTTTGCCAAACTTGCGCTCCTTGGCCATCCATTGCCATTGTAACAACTGGATTATTCCCTTGGTCAAATTCTTGCCTAGCATCAACAATAACTCCTCCATCTAGCTCCGGTTCATTATTTCGGTTCCCTTGAAGAGCAATAAGTAATGCAACCTCGCTGTCATTCTCAGGACGAGTCCAAGCAAAACGAGCATATCTTCTATCTCCAGGGATTAAGCCCTTAACCTCAGGCCTTCTCATGTAATCGTTAATTGTAGCTGTATCTCGAGTTAGTGCATACCCAATAATAGGCCCTTCATTAGGTTGAAAATTTTGAGAATTTACATTTAATTGAAAAATACTTAGTAACGGATTGAAGCTTGTAGCAACAGAATCTGAAATCTCATCTGTATTGTTTTCTTTGGAGGCTAATTCTGAATCTACCTCACCTACCGAAGTTGGTAGTTCAAATTCATCCAATTCTTCATTAATTTCATCATCCCGAGAAGAATTCGGATTATCAATAACAGATCGCAGTTTCTCATTTGCATTTACTGCAAATTGCATCCAAATAGCGCCTTGATCAGCACGCCAAAATTCCAGGCGAGCTGTTGATTGAAGCAAACGTTGAACCCGAACCGGATCTTTAACTCCAGGCAATTCAACTAAAATCCTTCCTGTACCATCTAGCCTTTGAATATTAGGTTGAACAACACCAAACTGATCAATTCTAGCCTTTAAGACCGTGTAAACATTTGCAATTGCAGCCTCAACATCTTCTGACAAAGCAACTTTTATTTCATCATCACCAGCATTAAAACCAAGGCGATCCGTCATCTCTTTTGTCCCATATAATCCAGGATCATTTAATAATCTATCTCCTCTTTGAGCATCTATGGCTTCAAAAAAGAGCTCTAGATAAGACGCCTGACTTTGGGTTTGGTCAATATCTGCTTGCTTTAAAACAGAAAGAAATAATTCATCTTCAGCGTCCCCAACTAAGCCTTTCAATACATCTCTAACACTGACTTCAAGAATAGCATTCATCCCCCCTCTTAGATCAAGACCAAGGTTCATCTGCTTGGATTTTACCTCCGCATAAGTAAAAGATGTAAACCCTAAGTCATAAACTGTTTGATTCGCCATTGAGTCCAAAGCATATTTAACCTTTGAAGGATTCGCAAAATAGTCTTCTTCTATTTTGGACTCTACCCTACTAGCCATATAGCTAAACGATAACTCATATAAGGAAGCGAGAGCAAATACAATCGCAAATAGACGGATAACCCCTTTATTCTGCATGATAATTCAATTTGGAAATAGTGGGCAAATATAGTCGTTCTTTATCTTTACACTATGAATATGAAAATACTTAAGCCCTTTTTTCTACTATTTTTTATTGGCTTATCAAGTTTAACGTCTCTCGATGCTCAAGAGACCTATGAATTCAAAGCATCAAATAAAGCAAAACTTCTAGTCTCCTTAAATGATTCTCTAGTTAATGGGTTCGCAGGAGGCCTTAATAATCCGCAGATTTTTGATTTAGATATCAACGGAGACGGTCAAACTGATCTCTTAGTTTTTGACCGAGAAGGAAGCAGATGGGTGCCTTTTGAGAGACGTCAAAATAGATGGAAATATAATCCTGAATGGATAAAACAATTTCCATCATGTAATAACTGGGTGGATTTTGCCGATTATAATTGCGATGGTGAACCAGACCTTTTTTGTTCAAAGCAAGGAAATATAGGCGTTTATAAAGCTTCGAGAAATTTGGGAAAAATCGAATTTACATGGGCATTAACTGGGCCCTATTTATATTCAACTTACCAAAGTGGGCAAACCCCTGCAAATTTATTGGTAATATACTCTGATAGACCGGTAATAAAAGATGTTAACGGTGATGGCAATGTGGATATTCTAACTTTTGGTCAACAGGCATCAGCAATTGAATTTCATGAAAACATACAAAACTGCGGACTGGATTTCATACGCGCTGATGCCTGCTGGGGTGACTTCTTAGAAAATAATTTATCCAATTCATTAACTATTGACGCCTGCACTGGAAGCACTCCTCCAGCTCCTTCTTTTACCGACAAGTTGACTCACACCGGATCAACTATGCTAGCTGCTGACCTTTCCGGAAATGGTCTACTAGATATTCTGCTTGGAGATGTAAGCTTCGACAACGCAGTTGCTGGTTTTAACGTTGGAGATTCATCATTGGCAAATATTGAATCTCAAGACACTACATGGCCAACAAATAATATTCCAGTAAATATTCCTGCATTTCCTGGATTTTCTTTTGCAGACGGAAATAATGATGGATTAAAAGACATAATTGTAGCACCAAATATGCAAGCTGGAAGAAGTGATACCAGCGTTTGGATTTACACGAATAATGGAACCTTATCCAACCCTATTTGGGTTTTAACTGACTCAAGCTTTCTTCAAAACCAAATGCTTGATGCGGGCCGCTACGCTATCCCGGAGCTTGTGGATATCACTAGTAATGGACTACTTGATTTGATTGTTGGCACATCGCAGGGTATTGGGTTTTGGAAAAATATTGGATCAGCAAATCAACCTGAATGGATAAATAATAGCTTAACACTATCTCCCTCCTCAAAATCGTCAATAACAAAAGATTGGTGCGCACCTACAGCAGGGGACTTGAATGGCGATGGACTTATTGATCTAATAATTGGAAGAACTGATGGGAAACTTACATATCTGCAAAACTCAGGTAATTTCTTTACCCCATCTTTTCAAGGTATCAATTCTGCAAATTTTCAAAATATTGATGTGGGCGATTTATCTAGCCCAGAATTGGCCGACTTAGACCAGGATGGGGATTTAGATTTACTTATTGGAAATTTAAAAGGTAATGTAGCTTACTATAAAAATAATTCGGGCAACTTCATTCTTGTAAATGATAAGTTTGGAGCCATTAGTACTGACTTTAGGAATACATATTCCGGAAGATCCATACCGCGATATTGTAATATTGATGGAAAACCATTTTTAACCGTTGGTTCCGCAGACTCAGGAATATATCAAATGGATTCCTTATCATTTATAATGAACTCTCCATCGTTTATCGATCATACAATAGGTAATGGATCTATGAATACAACTAGTTTGCTCGAAACACCATGGGGAGGATCAAAAAGGACTGGGCGACATCAGTATCTCTTTAAGGCGTCAGAAATTATAGCCTCAGGTGTTTCTGAGAGCCGGGTAACTCATTTAAGTTTAAAAGTCAATACTCCCAGTGCACCATACTTGAGTCAAGGTTTCAGCATTAAAATTAAACATACAAACTCAGACAGTCTAAATACATTCTTGACAGGGTCGCAACTTTGCTATTCCTATATCCACACTCCATCATTGGGATGGAATACAATAACATTGGAACAACCTTTTGATTATGATGGTACTAGTAATTTAATGGTTGAAATCTGTTTTTCGAAAAACGTTCCTAACTCTGATGTTCATCTTTCGGCTCATAACACGTCATTCAAATCCCATATTTATGGAGACGTTTACAACAATAACTCTATCACGACTAATGGTTGTACAATGCCTTACCTCGGTGGTGATAACCTAAGGCCAGATATGAAATTCACTCTAATTCCAAGAATGCCCATTAGAAAAAAACTCCTACAAAATGGGAGAATAAATGCACCAGTTATAGCAGATATGAATGGAGATGGTAAGCCCGAATTGGTTATGGGTATTTCAACTGGAGGGCTTCTCTATTACACTGGAGACAATCAGCAATTGGAGTTGAAAATGATCATTTCCAATATTCAAACAATAAATTAAAAGTTTATCCGAATCCAGGGAAAGATGATCTTTGGATAGAAGGCGCAGGATTAATTCAAATAGTAAATGCTCAAGGACAAGTAAAAATGGAGCTAAAGAATTCTCAAAACCTTCTAAAAATTGATACTCGAGAGTGGCCAAGTGGCATATATTTCATTCGATTAGAGAACTATCATGAAATCTGGATTAAGTCATAGTCCTTATTGAACTGGGCTTTAACGCGCTCTGAAAATTTAACCTAAGATCTTCTCTGATCAAGATTAAATATTATAGATCAGCCAATACAGAATTCATCGCTCTTACTGCGTTAGCACTCTTTTCAAAAGCTGCATTTTCTGGCTCATTTAGATTATAATCTATGATTTTTTCCCAACCATTTTTTCCAATCGTAACGGGAACTCCCAAGCAGATATCATGTTGACCATATTCTCCATCTAGATAAACACAACAGGGAAAAATTCTTTTTTGATCATTCACGATACTTGCAACCAAAGCCGCTCCGGATGCTCCAGGAGCATACCAAGCAGAGGTGCCTATCAAGCCCGTTAGAGTTGCACCCCCAACCATAGTCGAGGACTTTACTTGATCCAGGTCTTCTGGAGATAAGTAATTAGAAACTGGAGTTGACTGACAGGAAGCCAAACGCGTAAGAGGAATCATAGTAGTATCGCCGTGACCGCCAATTACAGAAGCCTGAAGATCGCTAACCGGACAATTTAAAGCTTCGCTTAAGTAATACTTAAACCTACTTGAGTCTAAAATACCTCCCATACCAATAATTCTATTTTTGGGAAGTCCGCTTTCCTTTACAGCCAGATAAGTCATTGTATCCATTGGATTAGATATTACGACAACAACTGCTTCAGGAGAAACTTCTAATGACTGAGCAACCACACTCTTCACTATTCCTGCGTTTGTTCCAATCAGTTCTTCTCTTGTCATTCCTGGCTTACGTGGCAATCCAGAAGTGATTACAATCACTTCAGAGCCAGCAGTCGCCTTGTAATCACTTGTAACTCCTCTTACTTTAGTATGAAAACCGTGTAGAGAAGCAGTTTGATTCATATCCATGGCCTTACCCTCAGCAAACCCCTCTCGTATATCTAAAAGAACCAATTCATTCGCAAGTTCCATTCTTACAATTGATTCAGCGCACGTCGCACCAACATTCCCCGCTCCAATAACAGTGATTTTCATATTTGATATCTTCTTTAAAACTTTACAAACTCAATGAATTACTTAGGCGTCTATTCTCGCATAACGAGCATTTTTTTCAATAAACTCTCTTCTAGGCGGAACTTCATCTCCCATTAGCATCGAAAAAACTCTATCTGCCTCTGCTGCATTATCAATAGTTATTTGTCTGAGAGTACGACCTTCAGGGTTCATAGTTGTCGTCCAAAGCTGTGATGCATTCATCTCTCCAAGCCCCTTATAACGCTGAATACCAACTCCCATTTGGTCTTCTCCACCATATTCAAGAGCTATTGTGTCTCTCTGCGCATCGTTCCATGCATATGCCTGTTTGGAGCCTTTTTTAACAAGGTAAAGAGGTGGAGCAGCAATATAGACGTAGCCATTTTCAATTAACTCTTTCATGTAACGAAAGAAAAATGTCATGATCAAAGTTGCAATGTGTGAGCCATCGACATCAGCATCACACATGATTACAATTTTATGATAACGTAATTTTTCAGTATTCAAGGCTTTGGCATCATCTTCAGTTCCAACGCTGACACCTAGTGCAGTATAGATATTGCGAATTTCTTCATTTTCAAAAGCTTTATGATGCATTGCTTTCTCCACATTCAATATTTTCCCTCGAAGTGGCATTATTGCTTGAAATTTTCGGTCACGACCCTGCTTCGCAGTTCCGCCCGCAGAATCTCCCTCAACTAAAAATATTTCACACTGAGCTGGATCTGTCTCGGAACAATCAGCAAGTTTTCCAGGAAGACCGCTCCCACTCAAAACTGATTTTCTTTGAACCATCTCTCGAGCTTTTCGAGCTGCAACTCTTGCTTTTGCAGCGAGCACCACTTTTTGAACTATGGTACGGGCCTCATTTGGGTGCTCCTCTAAGTAATTGGTTAACATCTCACCAACAATTCGATCCACTGCACCTGAAACTTCAGAGTTTCCAAGTTTTGTTTTAGTTTGACCCTCAAATTGAGGCTCCATTACCTTTACTGAGATTACAGCTGAAAGGCCTTCACGAAAATCATCTCCCGCAACTTCTACTTTTTCTTTTACTAAAATACCAGTACCATCAGCGTATTTCTTTAAAGTTCGTGTTAAAGCTCTTCTAAATCCAGACAAATGAGTACCGCCTTCGTGGGTATTAATATTATTTACATAGGAGTGTATGTTTTCAGCATAACCTGTATTGTAGAGCATTGCTACCTCTACTGGAATTCCCTCAATTTCGCCTTCCATGAACATTGGTTCCGGAATAAGTTGCTCTCTATTTTGATCAATAAACAGAACAAATTCCCTTAACCCACCCTCTGAAAGAAATTTCTCAGTCCGTGCTTTACCATTTTCATCTAGGTCACGAAGGTCAATGAGATTTATCTCAATACCCTTGTTCAAAAATGAAAGTTCCCTCAAGCGTGCTGCCAAAATATCATACTGATAAACCGTGTCTGTAAATATGCTTGAATCAGGCTGAAATGTCACAACGGTTCCTCTTATATCCGTTGCTCCAACTTTCTTAACTGGATATTTCGGCTTACCTATCTCATATTCCTGAACATATTCACTACCTTCTCTATGAACGTTGACAGAAAGATGAGAGGATAAAGCGTTTACACAGGATACACCTACCCCGTGAAGTCCACCAGAGACTTTATAAGAATCTTTATCAAATTTTCCACCCGCATGTAAAACAGTCATGACAACTTCAAGCGCTGAACGATTCTCTTTCGAATGCATATCAACCGGAATACCTCGACCATTATCTAAAACTGTTATTGATTCACCGATATTAATGGTAACATCAATTTTGGAACAATGCCCGGCAAGGGCTTCGTCAATGGAATTATCAACAACTTCATAAACAAGATGATGCAAGCCTTTTTGGCTAACATCTCCGATGTACATTGCTGGTCGTTTTCGAACCGCCTCAAGCCCTTCAAGGACTTGAATACTGTCGGCTCCGTAATTCTTTTTATCGCTCATAAATATGATATGAAATAGAGTGTTCCACAAAGATAACCCTAGCGTATTTCATAGAGGTCAAACGAATCAAAAACCGGGGGTCTTTATGAACATTTTTTTCAACAAAACACCCAGCTAAAATGGTCGAACTTTTGAAAAATTAAAATTTATAAACAAGCCCAAGATTAGCTCTGAAACCTTGAACTGTATATCCGCTCCACCAGTCTATTCGGGAATTAAAAATGTTATCGATCTTGAGGGTTGCATTCAGCTGATCATTGTATGTGTATACGAATGATAATCTCCCATCCCAATAAGGCGCAAGATCAATTAGTGACCACCCAATAAGGGCCTTGCGCTCGCCATGGCGAATAATTGTTGACTCAAAGCGAATTTTATCTTTTAAATTAAAATGAATCTGCCCTCCAATTTGAGAAGAAGGCAAATGATAAATAGAATCGTTTATTCCGATCCTAAAAAGGGCAAAACCTCTTAATTCCCAACCCAAACTATTTTGAAAAGTCAGTTCTCCACTAGGTTCAAAATAGTTAAGCTTAACATAATCTAGTGAAAGCCTTCCTGAATCCATGCCAATTCCAAAATAATCGGGATTTCTTGTTACCATTGCATAATTATCATAACTTCTTTGACGAGCACCAAACCTGTAACCCACGGCACTGGATAACCTTCCATTAACACCTCCATAAAGCGATGATGATCTAACTATTTCGTATCGAGAATTTTCAGCTAGAAAAGGGGTCTGCTTGACTCTTGAGCGCATACCTCCATTTTCAAGTGTTCCCTCATATCCCCCATAGATATTTAGAACATTCTTAACCAATGGAAATTCAACATGAACTACAGGAGGAAAATAAGGACGCGAAAAATTTCCAACACTATCACTTACTACACCATCAAACATTACATTTAGGCCAATTTTAAAACTTAGATTACCAGCACTGTCTGCAATTGCCGGTGCAAATTGTGCCGACCAATAATTATTTGTAATTAATCTCCCCGCGGAATCTGTTCTAGATGTACCAGAAAGCCTGTTTAAATTAGCTTTAAGAGGTAAATCTATATATATATCTGCGGCAGGTAATCTCCAATTAACTGCAGAATTAAGGCCAGTTTCTACCTGACGACCACCTTGATCAATCCAATGATGGGATCCAATATTTGCACTCTGAAAAAGCTGCTTTCTTTTATATCCAGAATGCTCATATTTGACTTCAGCCTGGTAGTCTCGAATCCATCTTAAAGGAGCGTTTCCTAATGTATCACTATCATTAGTTCCCAATATGTGAGGCTGCCCATAAAATGAATACCTATCATGATTCGCCGAGGCTCGTGTTAAAAGCCTTCCTCGACTTAAAACCCGATTGTAATGACCGCTAAGACCATTTTCTAGCCAACTAGAGTTTTCAAAAACAGATTTGCGTCTTCCCATTTCATCTGATACCTGAAACCCTCCAAATGAAGAGAAGTATCTCCCCTGAACTCCCCATGTTTGAATAGGGTCTCTTGCATTTCCAAATGAAAAGCCCAAAAGTGTTGTGTAAAAATTACCTGTAGACAACATGACCGTGTTACTTGGTAATCTATAAAGTTTAGTTCGGGCAATGCGAATAGGGGGAATCAATTCCATTTTTGGCGAAGGAATTAAAGTTCGCAACCTTAAATTTATTTCAACCGGTAGCTTTTGAATATTAGTGTCTCTTACATTTGGTTGACCTGTGATTTTTATTGCTTCAGCAACTTGAGCACGATATTTTTCTTTTACCGATATGTCAACACCACTTAGCACAGGCTGAGCTATTGCATAAACTGAAGAGGTCATTAAAAATAGAACTACTAATTGCTTCATGGCATTGTCTCTATTTTAGTCACATTAGAGTCTATAGCAGAAGACTCATTTTTATTAGCCGCTTCTAATCTCTCTTTTATTCGCTTTGCTTCTTCGATAAGTTCGAGATTGTAATTCTCCGAAATAATAAAATCTAAAGTATAAATTGCTTGAAAATTATCTTCAAGGCCAGCATAATTTTTTGCGAGCGTAATCAATGCCTTATAACGCCAATCTACCTCAGAAGGTAAATTATCAATCAACCAAAATATTTCTTGATTAGAAGCCAAAAATGATTGATCATAGTTTAGAAAGAATGCCAAAAAATAGGAAGCCTCAGCTTGGACAGAACTAGGGCCGCTATTTTTAATATTCTGATAAGCTTTAATCGTCTCTTCCTTTAGTTTTTCTGTCTTTTTCTGAGTTTCAGAATTATCTTCAGCTTGATAATTTTCTATTTTAGAAATCTCATTACTCCAAAAGCTAAATGTATTTCGAGCAATATTTAAGCGCGCTTCAACCCTAATTTCTGGACTGTTTCTCTCATCAGATGCTACTACTTTTGAGTATGCTTGTGCGATATCTAGATCGCCTTTGGCCTGACGAGACTTCATTAAAGCAACGTTGGCTTCTCTCAATAATTGAGCATCACTAGAAAGGCTCAATAAATTCTCAGCTGAAATCTGCATAAGATCCAAGTCAATATTTTCATTTTGAGATGTTATTCGTAATATCCACGCCCATGCATTTTCGCTATGTTCATTGACAGGATATTGGGTGATTTTTTTGTAGTAAATAAGAGCATTTAAAATGTCGTTCTCAAGCCTCGAAGATTCTGCACAGAAGTGAATCGCACTCAGAGCAAAAAAGCCATCTGGAAAACGTTTTAAGTAATTTTTAAATGAAACATATGCGCCCGAATAATTACTTTGAGCATATTTATCCACCGCAGACATATATGCTATAGAATCCAATTCCGAGGCTCTGATTGTGGCGAAATCTATTCCATTAACCCATTCAAAATAGTCCTCAAGTCGATTCGCATCATTAAAAACAGATCTTGAAGTTCCGATTGCCTCTTTTGACTCTGGAGTACCGGGATATACTTGAACTACACTTTTGAAGGTTGCAATTGAAGCATCAAGTCGACCATCATTTCTTTGAGCTATAGCTTGGTTTAATAATGCCTGGCGTGCTTTCTCTAAATTCGGATTTTTTCTGACGAATTCAATAAATGAAGCTTCTGCATTTTGGTTATTCCCAATTTTAACTGAGTCTTCCCCATCTCATACAATGCCTCAATGGAATACTTACCTCCAAAGGCATCATTGCGGGTTTCTTTCCCGGAAAGAGATTTCAATAAAACTATTTTCTCATTATCTCTACCCAAGAGACCTAAACAAAGAGCCTGCTGGTATTCAGCATATGCTGAATATGAATTACTAAAAGAATTTGAGCTGGCTATGAATTTCTTATAATATTCTTGCCCAAGGGAATGTTTACCAAGTAAAAAATACAAATCAGCCAAACGCAAAGTTGCATCTGCATTTTTTTTGTTATCACCTTTAGCATCTTCAAGATAAACTCTAAATGCAGCAGAAGCGTCTTCTAATTTATCGAGCTTATATAGACAATATGCCTTGTTGTATAGGCTAACAGGACGCTCCGATAAAGCGTAAGAGCCTGGAGTATTTAAAAAGGACTCAAACTGCGCTAAAGCCTCCTGTGCATCTCCTTTTTTATATGCAAGTTCCCCCATCCAAAAATGTGCTAATGCTACAAATGTTAAATTTTGTTGATAAGTAAGGGATTTATTAAAAAACTCCTTTGCTTTTAACCAATTACTCGAATGATACAATTCCACCGCTCGATAATAGGCTACCCTTTGATAAGCCTCTCGCATTGCCATTGAAGACATTCCTGTCTGAAGAATAGCTTCCATAGCTCTCGAATAATCTTTTGAGGTAATGTAGAGATTAGCCAAATACTCATTTACTTCTCTTCGATATTCAGTCTCAGGAAAGTTCAATAAGAAATTTTTAAAAGCATTAATGGCATTACCAAAAGGACTAGATCCCTGATATGTTAATTTCGCCGTCTGAAATGCAGATTCTTCCCTAATCACTTCATCATTTGCGATTTCGCTCACCGCACGAAAAGCAGATAGAGCATTTTCATTTTGACCCTCTTTTACATAACAATCCGCAAGAAGATATAATGCAAACTCAGAGACACTACTTCTTGTTGTCGTAATCTTGTTTAGACTCTGAATTGCCTCCTTATATCGATCTGCTTTTGCCAGAAGCACACCTAACTCATAATAATCGGATGGAGTCATCTTACCACCTCTGTCTCGATGCATTAATAAATACGGAAGCGCCTCATCAAATCTCTTCTTTCTTAGGAGACTCTGGCCTATGAGCTTTGCAATTTCAGGAGCACGTTTTACCGATGCTTCTTTGAGCAAAGACTCACCAAGTCTTAGCAACTCGTCATCCATCTGCCGTCTGGCATATATCTGAGCTAAGTAATAGGGAACTACAAAACCAAAATCAGGGTGATCTTTAAGAGGTTCCAAATTTTCCAGGGCAGTTATATCATTTGTATCTAGATATGCTATATGACCGTAATAATATTGTGCTGATGATGCTATTTTAAATTTAGATGATTTTGCTGCCGAGAATTGAGCTCGAGACACCTCATATTCTTTTAACATAAAAAGAGAATAACCTAGCTTAAATTGCAATTCCGCCTTTTCTTTCTTGGGCAAGAACATACCATTTAATCGCATCAACCAATTTTTAGCCTCACGATATCTTCGGCGATTGAATGAATAATCCGCCATTTCTATGAACAGTTCCTTTCTTCGGGCAGATGTTGGATATTCTCCAAGGAATTTCAATACCTGATCTCCTGCATCTCTGTTCATTAATTTAATCGAACACAAAACCTTAAAAAAATTACTCTGTTCGGATAAATCAGTTTCTGAATCAACCAAACTAATTACTTTTCTAAAGCCTTCAGCCGCAGGAGCGTAGAGCGATCTATCAAATAAAGCCCGACTCTCAGCATAGGTGTATTGAGGCGTATGATGAGAGAAAGGAGCCTGTCCGCTCGCGGTGAAAGCAAGCAAAAAGAAGTTTAGAATGAAAAATCTTCGCATCATTGTTAGAGCATAAAGGTAGTCCGTACCAACAAAATCCACTTAATTTGTATAAGAAATCATACCCACATAAATGGAACAAACAATTTTAAATCTAAAAAACGCGGATATATATCAAGGTAATCATTTGATATTAAAAGATATAAGCATTGAATTGAATCGTGGAGATTTTGTCTATTTAATTGGATCCACGGGATCTGGAAAATCTAGTTTGCTGAAAACTTTATATGCAGATATACCATTAAACAATGGTGAAGGACAAATTGTCGACTATAATTTGCGCAAAATGCGAGATAATGAAATTCCATTTTTAAGACGAAAACTAGGAGTTGTTTTCCAGGATTTTCAGTTATTGATGGACCGTAGTGTATATGATAACTTAAATTTTGTTTTAGAGGCTACCGGTCAGTTAAAGTCCAATGACAATGCGGATAAAATTCAACATGTTTTAACTCGTGTTGGCATGGCCACAAAAGAGCATAAAATGCCATTTCAGCTATCTGGAGGAGAACAGCAAAGAATAGCAATTGCAAGAGCACTTTTAAATGACCCACCATTAATTTTAGCAGACGAACCAACAGGAAATCTAGACCCCCATACGTCGGAAGAAATTATGCATCTTTTGGAAGAAATTTCTGCTAGTGGACAGACTATTCTAATGGCTACCCACGACTATGCCCTGTTATTAAAATTTCCCCATGCAACATGGAAGTGCTCTAATGGAAGTATCTCTGCAACAGTTCAAAAAACCTTATGAACTAATTGCCATCTAAACTTCAATAAATTCAATCGATCCATGAATCTTTGATAATAACTTTTTTCTCGATTCTAAAATTTCAGTTGCCCTCAAAGAATTCCAGCTTGCTTTTTCTGCAAGCTTTAATGCCTCTAAAAAAGTGTTAATATCATGGTAGATGAATATTCCATCGCTCGAACAAAATGGGATCTCAAATAACGCGTTTTCATGTGCAATTATAAACCGAGCCTGATAAAGGGCTTGGATTAATTTTATTTTAATACCTAATTTATGATCAGCATGAACAAGAACAGCTTGAGCATCACTGAATAATTTTGAAATATATTCGTCATTTGGGCTATCAATATACTTTACCCTGGACGCCCCCTTTATTTTCAAATTAGAAGAAGCTCCGTGACCCGCCCATATTATTTCCCAATCTTGAGAATTTAAGCTGATAAGAGCAGCATTCTCATTTTCAATAACTGAGAACTTACCAGGCACAAGAAGAATTTTTTTATTGGGTTTAGATTGAGGAATATTAAATATGAAAGTCTTCATTGGCCCTACAACTTTTGACTTAGATAAGGGTGTCATTTGGTTCCAATAATCCGAATCCGTAGAGGTCAAAGACCATACCTGACCATTCCATTCCTTTGCTAATTTTTTTTCCCATTCTCTTAACCTGCGTGATTCCCACCTAAGATAAAGTGATCGCATACCATTTGAACGAACAGCAAGGCTCTTGTAATAGATTGATTCGGGATTGTGGAGTCTTAGTATGGCATTCTTGGGATGGTAGATTCCTGAACAATGAGGTCCATTGATCAAAACCATACCTCTTTGAACTGCTGACTTGTGCTCTGCAACTTTTGAACGGCGACTAGAGACAATATATGGTATACGTTTGGTTAAATAAATTTTAGTTTTTTTCCTCACAAAAGTGTGAAATTGAACACCCGGCATTTGAATCGGATTAGGATTATACAGTCCTTTTTTTGACCAGGCGTATACAATAACTTGTAAATTATATTTTAGAGCACTTTCAATTTGTCCCTGAACTTCCAAAATTCCTCCATAAGAGGTGGTCTCTAGACGATCCATAGACCATATGTGAATTGTTTTCACTCCCTCTAATCTGGAAATTAAGTTGTTCCAAACTTTTTTTTCATTTTCCCAATTATATATTTTGGCCGCTTCTTCAGCAGCTAGTTTTGCTTTTTGATAATTCTTTATTTTTGATAGATTCCTTGCAGCCTCCAGGATGCTTTTTACAGAGTTATCCGCAGTTATTATTCCTGCCTGAGTTGATTTTATAAGTTTTGAGACTTCAATTATGTTGCTCGACACAACTGGGATTCCTGCCTGCCAATAATCAAAAATTTTATTTGGCAAACTCCATCGATAATTCTGACTCCTTGGTTTATCCAAAGAAAATCCAATATCAGCTGCAAAAGTATACTCACGAAGGCTCTCTAAACTCTGTCTTGGTATGAATCTGACGATATCATTATTCAAATTGTTTGATTTTACAGTAAGCTTAAGTTTTGGGATAGCATCGCCATTTCCAACAATTAAAAGAAGAACTTCTCCATTTAAAGCCATGGTAGCTTCTAATAATTCTTCAGCTCCACGGTCAATATTAATACCTGCTCCTTGAATTATCCAAATAGGTTTTTTTAAGGGCAATAATAATTTTCTACGGGTATCATCTTTTACTTGCTGAAAATTATTGTCAAATAAAAAGCCTGATGATTGCAACAAGGGAACATTTCTAACCACTTCAAAACTTTTACCATATTCCCTATAATATTGCCTAGATATTGAGTCATTAACTGTGACAGCATAGTCAACCTTCGGCATGGCATATTTTTCAGCCAAAGACCAAATAAATTTAATGACAGGTCGAGACTCTATTTCTGGAGAACCGAGAAAATATTCGTGAGAGTCATAAACAAGTGGAAGTTTATTTCTTGCTGACCAAAACACATTTGGCAACAATGTATCCAAATCATTAGCTAAATAAACATCCACTTTTAAAGTTTTCAAAAAAGCCCAAAGCCTGACCTGATATTCAATGTAAAAAAGTGGACCCTTATTCCAAAAGCAATTAAATCTATGAATTTTATAAGTTCGATTTAACTCTTTTGAATTTGGATACTTTCGTCCAATTAAAATCACTTCATACCCTCGTTCTTCCCATAACATACAAGTTCTATGCACTCTTTGGTCCGAATAAAGGTCATTAATCACTGAAATCGCAATTGAAGATGCCATATTTACGAAGGTAGGGACTAGCCCTGGCTATATTTGAACTATGAATCCACATGACATAAATATTGAAGACTTTAATTATGACCTGGCAGAGGAAAAAATCGCTCAATTCCCCTTAAAATATCGAGATAAATCAAAGATGCTAATATCCTGGGAAAATGAAATCGAAGAGGGAACAATCAAAGATTTTCCTGCTTGGATATCAAAGTTAAAAACACCTAATGTTGTTCTAAATGATACAAGAGTTGTTCGTGCTAGATTATTTTTTTCACGTGGTAAGGGACTTCAACCTTTTGAAATCTTCTATTTAGATCCTGTGAATGGTTCAATTGAAGAAACGATGTCTTCGAAATATTCTATTACAGCTTGGTGCAAAGTTCGATATTCGAAAAAGTGGAAAGATCATACGCTACTAAAAAATAAGTATCTGACTGCAAAAAAATTAGAACAAATTGATGATAAATTCAAAATTCATTTTTTTTGGAGTAATGATATAACATGGTCAGAAATTTTAGAAGAGCAAGGACAGACTCCGTTACCACCTTACATGAAGCGCGATGTTAATGAGGTTGACTCTGAACGATATCAAACGGTGTTTTCAAAAAAAGAAGGGTCTGTGGCAGCTCCAACTGCAGGATTACATTTCACTCCTGAAATTTTATCTAAAATTTCTAAAGAAGGAGGAATAACAACTTTTTTACAATTACATATTGGTGCAGGTACATTTCAACCTGTTTCGGATAATCTTTTAGGAAATCACAAAATGCACTCCGAAGAAGTTTCGATCTCCATTGAAACAATTGAAAGCTTGATGAATAAATTCAATACCATTGCAATTGGGACTACGGCAACCAGAGCATTAGAAAGCCTTTACTGGATATCTCAGGAGTTATTTAATAACGATATTGAATTAAATCACGTAGATCAATGGTTACCATATAAAAAGCATAAAAGTTATTTGAATCGAATGGATTCACTGAAATGCATTCATAAATATCTTACAACGAAACAAAAAAAATCAATTCAATTCAGCACATCGTTATTAATAGTTCCAGGTTATAAATTCCGCTTTGTCGATTTACTATTAACAAATTTCCATCAACCCAAAAGCACTCTTTTACTACTTATTGCAGCTGCTGTGGGAGATGAATGGAAGGCGATATATGATTATGCTCTTCAAATGAATTTTAGGTTTTTAAGCTATGGAGATGCTTGCCTGTTAAAAGTAAAATGATTCGAAATGTCACTTTTTGAAGATGAAATGATCATTCTCGTTCGCAACTTATTCGTTAACACAAGTAAATTTACCTATCACACATTTAATATGATTTTAGAATTCTAAAAGAAGGCTTTAGACACTTTGAAGCCTTATATTTACAATGATTCAATCTAAATAATTAGAAACAGATGAAAAAAATATTCAATTTGCTGCTATTATCAATGGCATTTACAGCCTGCGAACCAGATCCAACTCATCCTATTCCAGCAGAGTATGTAACAGATAAGTTAACTGTCTCAGAGGATCAAAAAGCTTTTCTTTTGGAAACAACTGGAACATGGTGCCAGTACTGTCCTAATGGTGCTGCTTCCATGCTTGAAATGCAAAGTACTTATAATACGGATGGAGATAGTAATATTCGCGTTATTGGATTTGCTTCTCATA
>JGI20156J14371_10000205_pt1 | contig 51652 bp, 44 predicted proteins | sample COG_06_FD_14371 | JGI IMG/M metagenome (IMG submission 14371)
TTGCAGCGCTGGGAAAAACTTAAGTCTGCAGGGGCTAACCAGATTGTCGCCAGCGGCGGCACCATTAGTCATCAGCACGGAGTCGGGCGTGATCATCGCGATTATCTGGCCGCCGAGAAAGGCGCTCTGGGTTTGGCGGCGATCCATTCAGTGTGCCAGCTGTTCGATCCCAATGGCCAAATGAATCCCGGCAAACTGCTACCCGACGAGCACTAATACAATGTCTGAAAAAGTGACGCCTTTATTTACCCGGCGCGACAAGCTGCTCGCCGAGATGCGCTCTGGCGACGCTCTCGACTGGGATCTGATTATTGTTGGCGGCGGGATCACCGGCGCCGGTATTTTGCGCGAAGCGACGCGGCGTGGTTATCGTGCGCTATTGCTTGAGCAGGGTGATTTTTCCTCCGGCACCTCGAGCCGCTCATCAAAAATGATTCATGGCGGACTGCGCTATCTCGCTGCCGGTGATCTCAAGCTGACCAAAGAGAGCGTAACCGAACGCGAGCGCCTGCTTAATGAAGCACCAGGCCTAGTCGAGCGGATACATTTTTATTTCTCCATCAGCAAAGGCTTATTTCCTGGCCGCTGGGCGATGGCGGTTATTTTAACGATCTATGATTTTATCGCCGGTATCCGCGACCATCGCTACTTCAATAATCGTCGTCTCGGACAAAAATTCCCCGGCCTACAACTGGCTCATCTCAACGGTGCCACCGCCTACAGTGACGCGATGGTTGATGATTCACGATTAGTGCTGCGGGTTCTGCAAGAAAGTATCGACGACGGCGGCACGGCCATCAACTACAGCAAAGTCACTAAACTGCTGCTCCATGGCAAGCAGGTCGAGGGGGTTGTGCTAAACGACCCAGACAGTGGCGACGGCATCAACCTGCGCGCGCCGGTAGTGATTAATGCCACCGGTGCCTGGGCGGATCGTCTGCGCAATCAGGTCAATGTTGAAAAACGCATTCGTCCTCTGCGCGGCAGTCATCTTATTGTTCCCCATCACCTGATGCCGGTAACCGACGTACTGACATCCCTGCACCCCGACGATAAGCGCGGAGTCTATATCTACCCCTGGGAAGGCACCACAGTGATCGGCACCACCGATCTCGACCATGCTGATGATCTGGATATTGAGGCCAGTATCAGCGCGGCCGAGGTAGACTATCTGCTTCGAGCCTTTAATGTTCAGTTTCCCGATCAAGCCATAAGCCGCGAGAATATTATTTCGACCTGGGCTGGGGTGCGACCGGTGATTGGCTCCGAGGCGTCAAAAGACCCCTCTCGAGAGCGCCGCGATCATGCGGTCTGGTCAGACAATGGATTGATTACGGTCAGTGGCGGCAAGCTCACTACGTTTAGATTGATCGCATTGGACGCTCTAGCCGCGGCTCGTGACCATTTACCAGATCCACAACCGTTTGCCGACGAGCGAGTATTTAATGCTCCAGATACGCTCGCCAAGGACCTTGTTGCTGATGACCCTGTCTGGGCTCAACGCCTACTCGGACGCTATGGGTTGCAGGCCAAACCGATGTTCGATAGTGCACCCGCCGCAGAGCGAGAGCGCATTCAGGGTACCGATTTTTGTCTCGCAGAATGTCGCTGGGCGGCGCGCCATGAGGCAGTTGCCCATCTCGATGACTTGCTCCTGCGGCGCACCCGTTTGGGCATGCTACTGACCGATGGCGGCAGCGAATTATTTCCCGCGTTAGAGTCGATCTGTCGTGCAGAACTGGGCTGGGATAGCGCGCACTGGCAGCAAGAAGTGAGTCGCTATCTGAGTATCTGGCAGCGCTTTTATAGTTTACCCAGAGAAGACCATCGCACCACTCACATTGCAAAATAAAAATAAAGCGTAGGTTGCCATGCACTCCACAGTAAAGAAGCCAGAGTATTTACTCTCTATCGATAACGGCACACAAAGTGTTCGCGCGATGATTTTTGACCAAAATGGTCAACTGGTGGCCAAAAGCAAGGTCGACATCGAGCCTTATTTTTCCACTGAACCGGGTTGGGCAGAACAGCATGCAGACTATTTTTGGCAGTCACTCTGCCAGGCCTGCCATCTGCTCTGGGAGCAACTAGAAATACCGCGCGAGTCGATTAAAGCGCTGTCTGTCACCACTCAGCGTGCCACTGTGGTGCCCATGGCCGCTGATGGCCAACCGCTGCGCGCTGCGATCAGCTGGCTAGATCAGCGCCAGGTCGACAGCAAGCCCGAGCTTGGCGCAGTCGAATCACTATTGATGCGTGCAGTCGGAGCCAAAGACGCCGTGGATTCCTTTCACGCACAGGCCGAAGTCAACTGGATCGCGCAAAACCAACCTGAGGTCTGGCAGCAAGTTGACAAACTGTTGCTGCTCTCGGGCTATCACAATTACAAACTCACCGGCGACTATAGAGATTCCATTGCCAGTCAGGTCGGTTATGTGCCATTTGATTTCGAACAGTTGCAATGGGCTGGCGACAAAGATTGGAAATGGCGTGCGCTCCCCGGCATGACGCGTGACATGCTACCGGAATTGGTCGAAGCCGGAGGACTACTTGGCCATATTAGCGCTCAGGCAGCAGCCGAGACCGGCATTGCTGAGGGATTACCACTGATTGCCTGCGGTTCTGACAAGGCCTGCGAAGTGCTCGGCACGGGCTGTCTCGATAGCAATACCGGTAGTCTTAGCTATGGCACCACCGCCACGTTTAATATCACCAGCGACAAATACCTTGAGGCGATCCCCTACCACCCGGCCTATCCCGGCGTGATTCCCGGCAGTTTTAATATTGAGATGATGGTGCCACGCGGCTACTGGATGGTGAGCTGGTTTAAACAGCAGTTTGGGCTTCAGGAGCAGTCGGCTGCACAGCAACAGGGAGTCAGCCCCGAATCACTGTTCGATCAGCTACTAGAACAGGTTCCCGCTGGCTCGATGGGGCTGACCTTACAGCCCTACTGGGGCGCTGGTGCAGACAATGAGGGTCCAGAAGCCAAGGGCGCGATTATCGGCTTTGGCGATGTGCATACCCGCGCGCACCTCTATCGAGCCATTATTGAAGGACTGACCTATGCCCTGCGGGCCGGCAAAGAGCGCGTCGAGAAGCGCAGCGGCCAGCCGATTACCCGACTGCTGGTATCGGGCGGTGGCTCCCAGAGTGACCAAATTATGCAGATTACCGCGGATGTTTTTGGTATGCCGGTGCAGCGACCACACACCTATGAGACCTCTGCGCTAGGTGCTGCGATTGCCGCAGCCGTCGGCTGCGGGATGTTCCCTGACTTTGCCAGCGCGGCGGCCAGCATGACCCACGCCGGCGATCGCTTTGAACCGATTGTCGCCAATCAGAAAATTTACAACCAGCTCTATACTCAGGTCTACCGCAAAATGTACCACGCGCTTAAACCCAGCTATCGCGCCATTAGAGCGGTTATCGGCTACCCCGCTTAGCCACTAATCAGCCTGCGATAACAGCTTCCAGCGCGTTTTCAAGGTCGGGGTATTGGAAGGTGAACTCAGTCGCCAATAACTTGTTAGGCAGGACATATTGGCCCTGTAATAACAGTTCCTCTCCCATCTCACCGAACAGTATTTTGACCATAAACGCCGGCATCGGCAGCACCGCTGGCCGCTTCAGGACTGAACCCAGGGCGGTGCTAAACTGAGCATTAGACACTGGGTTTGGCGCCGTCGAATTGACCGCGCCAACCATTTCAGGATTGTTAATGCAGTGGACAATTACCGCCACCATATCGTCGACATGAATCCAAGACATCCCCTGCCTGCCGCTGCCGATGGGGCCGCCAAGCGCCATCTTAAACGGCGGTAACATACGTGCCAGAGCACCCTCTTCTCCCAGAACAATACCGGTGCGTAGATAACAGACACGGCAACCGAGCGTTTCAAATCGCTTGGCGCTCTGCTCCCAGGCGTGACACAGCTGATGAGAGAAGCCGTCGACGACGCTAGAATTCTCATCAACTGGCTGATTTCCCGGTCCGTAGTAGCCAATGGCCGAGCCGCTGATCATCACCTTGGGCCTGTGCTCGCGCGCGGCAAAAAAATCATACAGTTGGTCGGTGAGTGTGACCCTGCTCTCATAGAAGCGCTGCTTGCGACGCCGGGTCCAACGTCCAGCTGCAAGAGGTTCGCCAGCCAGGTTGACAATAATATCTGGCGCGTAATCATCCTCCAACTCATTGAGCTGGGTAATCAGGCGCACCGACACTGGCAATCGCGCTGCTGCAGCGTCGGGCTTACGTGTCAAAACACAGAGCTGAAAACCCAATTTCTCCGCGTGATTGCAAAAGTGCTGCCCAATAAAGCCACTGCCACCGGTTAAAAAAATTGAGTTCATAGAATTGAGATCATCGTTATGCTTGCCCGCGTGAAGAGATAAAGAGACGCTAAAAGAAGCGCTGAGTGCCCACCCTACAAAATCCTGCTAGCAGCCGCAATCTTTCCTTTGCTCAGAGCACTTTGAGTTGCTAATATCTTGCGTCTGGTGATGTAGCTAGTTCAATCTACATCTAAACTCCCTAACTCTTTATCCGGTCTTCAAGGCATCACCATGAGTCGTGCTCATCAGGTTTTAGCATCTAATAACGATTTACCCATTCGCAGCAATCAGCCGGTACACAGTGGCAAAGTGCGCTCTGTCTACTGGCTAACTGAAGCTGATAGCCGGCGCCTAATCGCCGAAAAAGGCTACGATGTCGCCGCCGATACGCCGCTGGCTATTATGGTGATCAGCGACCGAATCTCTGCTTTTGAATGTATCTGGAAGGGCCAGGGCGGTATGGACGGCGTGCCCGGCAAAGGCGCTGCGCTGAATGCTATCTCTAACCACTGGTTTAAATTGTTTCGTGAACAGGGTCTGGCTGACAGCCATATCTTAGATATTCCCCATCCGCTGGTATGGATCGTGCAAAAAGCCAGACCAGTGATGATCGAGGCTATCTGTCGTCACTATATCACCGGCTCAATGTGGCGCGCCTATAGCCAAGGCGAGCGCAATTTCTGCGGTATCGAACTGCCCGATGGCTTAGTAAAAGATCAACGTCTGCCTGAACTACTGATTACACCCTCTACCAAAGGTATCCTCAAAGGTATTCCCGGTGTGCCGGAAGCGGATGATGTCAATGTCTCCCGCGCCGATATTGAAAACAACTATGCCAGCTTCAAGTTCCGTAACAGCGAGGACATCACTGTCTATGAAAAATTGCTCAGCGAAGGCTTTGCCGTTATCAGTGATGCATTGGCAGCCATTGGGCAAATTTTTGTCGACACCAAATTTGAGTTTGGCTATGTCACTGACAAACGGGGCGATGAAAAACTGATTTATATGGATGAAGTTGGCACCCCCGATTCATCGCGCATCTGGGATGCCGCGAGCTATGCCAACGGCGAAATTGTCGAAAACTCCAAAGAGGGATTCCGCCAGCTGTTGCTCAACTATTTTCCCGACCCCGATATTCTGTTAGATAAAAACCGTATGCCTGAGCGCACTGCACTGGCGCGTGATACTGAGTTACCGCAAGCTGTAATGATGGCGGTTTCCGACACTTATACTGGCATCGCGGAAAAGATCACCGGCCAAAAAGTCACCCTGTCAGAAGACCCCAAAGCAGAGATTATTGCCATTCTCGCCGAGCAGTATAATTTGATTAAGTGACCTGATTGATCACCTCAGAACAGTCTTAACACTCGACAATATTAACTGGCACCTCAAGGACATGAGTTGCCAGCCCCCCTCTAGAAGTCTCCTTGTAGCGTACGTGCATATCCTGCCCAGTCTTACGCATCGTTTGAATTACCTTATCCAGCGAAACAAAGTGCACGCCATCACCACGCAAGGCGATGCGAGCCGCGTGAATCGCCTTGACCGAGCCCATTGCATTGCGCTCGATACAGGGTACCTGCACCAAACCGCCAATCGGATCGCAGGTAAGGCCTAAATTGTGCTCCATGCCGATCTCGGCAGCGTTTTCTACCTGGGCTGGCGTACCCCCCATCACTTCAGCCAGTGCCCCCGCCGCCATTGAGCACGCCGAACCCACCTCGCCCTGACAGCCGACCTCGGCGCCACTTATCGACGCATTCTTTTTGTAGAGCATGCCAATAGCGGCCGCGGTGAGTAAAAATTTCACTACTCCCTCAGCCGTCGCAGTGGGGACAAAGCGCATATAGTAGTGCAACACTGCAGGGATAATACCTGCCGCGCCATTGGTCGGCGCTGTCACTATCCGTCCACCAGCGGCATTCTCTTCATTCACCGCCAGTGCATAGAGCGTCACCCAATCGAGGACCGAGAGTGGATCGGACATCGCGGCTTCAGGACGACTCAATAACTGTTGGTGCAACTCTCTGGCTCTTCGCCGCACATTTAAACCACCGGGAAGAATACCGCCATTATTCATTCCGTTGGCGACACAGGATTGCATAACCGACCATAGGTTTAACAAACCCTCGCGCACTTGCTGCTCAGTGCGCCAGGTTTTTTCATTCTCCATCATCAGCTGTGAAATACTCATTTGGTGCTGTTCGCAGAGTGTCAGCAGTTCGCTGGCAGAATCAAAAGGATAGGCAACCGAGCTGCTATCTTCGATCAGACAGTCCTGCTCAGCGGCACTCTCATCGACAACAAAACCACCTCCCACTGAGTAGTAATTCTTGCGACTAATGACCTCTGAGTTGTTATTAAAGGCCGTAAAAATCATTCCGTTAGAGTGAAATGGCAGTGTCTTTTTGCGATGTAAAAGCACGTCAGTCTCGACATTAAAAGCAATAGACTGGCTATCGGACTGCGTGGCTAAAAGTGTGATTGACCCACCCTCTCGAATCGCGGTGACGCGCTCGGCTATGCTTGGAACATCGACGGATTCGGGCTGCTCCCCCTCAAGCCCTAGCAACACCGCTTTGGCCGTGCCGTGACCTTTTCCGGTAGCACCAAGCGAACCGTACATCTCCGCCTGGACTCGCATCACATCATGCAGCAGACCACTGTCGTAGAGCGATTCAACGAACAGACGCGCCGCGCGCATCGGGCCAACCGTATGTGAACTTGACGGTCCAATACCAACGCTAAATAGATCAAATGTGCTAATCGCCATAATCGAGAAAAACCCTCCGCTGTTTGACTGTGTTATACAACTATCTGCTCCATGACTATAGCCTCATTATTTGGGCTGATAGCACTTTAGTGTAAAATTGTTCAACACTTGCCAGATGCTTACCTGCGACGCCCCGATACCTGATTGATCAAATTCTACGTTGATTTGATTTCACAGCTTCACTGGGTGTAGGATCAAGAAAAATAATAATTATAAAGTCGACAAAAATAATGAAAACCTATCAGCTAGACCACCCAGACTTGGGCCCGATTTCCTATTCAGATAAAAAACGTTACCTGTGGATAACCTCATGTTTGATGCCGGCCTTCCCGCTGATGGGCGTTTTCTTTTATGAGCGCACCGGTGCCGAATGGATGCTCGCCCTGCCGTTGATGATCAACTATCTGATTCTGCCAGCTCTCGATTGGTTGATTGGCAGCGACGCAAACAATCCTCCGGAAGAGCTCGTTCCGCAGCTTGAAGCGGACCACTATTACCGTATTCTCACCTGTCTCACCGTACCCATGCACTTTGTGGTGCTCATTGCACTAGCCTACGTCGTTGGCACCAATGATCTCAGCCCTTGGTCAATACTGGTCACGGCAATTATTGCCGGGGGCTACAGTGGTCTCGGCATTAACACGGCCCATGAGTTAGGGCACAAGCAGACAGCGATTGAGCAATTTATGGCTAAGCTGGCACTGGCTGTGCCGGCTTATGGGCATTTCTGCGTTGAACATAACCGTGGGCATCATGTACTGGTGGCAACAGCGGATGATCCTGCGAGCTCGCGCATGGGCGAATCCATTTATGCCTTTGTGCTGCGAGAGATTCCGGGCACTATGGTGCGTGGCTGGAATCTTGAAAAATCCAGACTCAACAAAAAGGGGGTTAGCACCTGGTCGATAAACAATGAAATTTTACAATCCTATTTAATTAGTCTGATTTTACAAGGTAGCCTGATTTACCTGTTTGGCTGGGTGATGTTGCCGTTTCTGGCGATTCATAATGTCTGGGCCTGGTTCCAGCTCACCTCGGCCAACTATATCGAGCACTACGGTCTGCTGCGCACACGTCAGGAAAACGGTCGCTATGAACGCTGTCAACCACACCATTCCTGGAATGCGAATTATATTATGAGCAACCTGGCACTGTTCCATCTGCAGCGCCACTCTGATCATCACGCCAACCCCGTGCGCCGCTATCAAAGTCTTCGCAACTTCAAGGATATCCCCGAGCTGCCCAATGGTTACTACGGCATGTACCTGCTCGCCTATATTCCTTGGCTCTGGTATCGCGTTATGGATAAGCGCGTTCTCGCGTTACCCCATATTCAGGGTGACCTTGCCAAGGTCAATATATGCCCAAGCCGACGCGAGGCGATTCACCAACGCTATGGTCAAGAGCACCTAACTACTTAACTACTTAACTACTTAGCTTAGCTTAGCTACCTAGACTGACTGTGCACCACAGTGCGGATAGCCCAGCAATAAATTGCTTGGTCTTGGGTATGGGCGTGACCCAAGTTTTAATTGAGAACCGATAGCCTTTGCTAGCAGCAATCTGTGCTGTGACTCACTGTTTTTCAGTTTCGCCAGCAATAGNCAGCGCAAATTCATTTTACTGTTGTCAGAGAAAAACAAGAAAACGGCAAAATCAGTTGCTATAGCAATTTATACCTTTTAGAGTCTCGTTGAAAATGCTTAAAAAACCCAACCGAGCTGGTATACAAGGTTATTTAAGATATAGTGAGCGTCTTTCAACCAGCTGCGGCGGATGAAGTTGAGAAATAAAAAAGCAGTACTATTACCAATAACTTGCTAGGGGATATCATGAATCAGATAAACACACCTAAGTCATATTTAGCAGTTGCGATAGCAAGTTTGTTTGCTAGTAGCATCACTCAAGCGGCAATTGATGAAATAGTTGTCACCGCAAACAAGCGAGAACAAACTCTTCAAGACATTCCAATGTCTGTGTCGGTTACCAGTGGTGAGCAGATTGCGCAGTCTAGCATTGTCGATTTGATTGATTTGCAATCAGCGGTTCCTGCGCTGCGTGTTAACCAGCTGCAGAGTTCTGCACAGACCAATTTCATTATTCGCGGCTACGGTAACGGCGCTAACAACCCAGGCATCGAGCCTGCGGTAAGTGTCTATATTGATGGCGTTCCGCGCACCCGCTCCGCTTCATCACTCGCTGACTTACCAACTGTACAGCGCGTTGAAGTATTGAGTGGTCCACAGTCTACTCTGTTCGGCAAGAACGCTTCTGCTGGTGTTATCAGCGTAAGCACTCTGCTCCCAGAGCAAGAAATGGGTGGCATGATTGAAGCCACCGCCGGTAACTACGGCTCAAGAATTATCAAAGGCACAGTAACAGGTGGTATTACCGACACAGTCTCTTTCCGACTTTCTGCCAGTGACAATGCCAGCGATGGCTATGCCACTAACATCACTACCGGCGAAGACGTCAACAATCGCAGCCGTAGCGCCATCCGTGGGCAGCTGTTAATTGAGCCCAACGACGATCTGACAATTCGTATGATCGCCGACTACAACGAGATCGACGAAGAATGCTGTGCCGCAAGCTCACTGGTTTATGGCGATGCAAGTGGTGTTGCCGCAGCTCTTGCCGCGGCCAGAGGTAATGCAACCACTCCTGTTGATCCCTGGGCACGCAATCTCACTATGAACGACAGCCCATCGAATAAACTAAAAGGCGATGGTATATCCGTTCAAGTTGACTACGATTTGGACTTTGCGACATTGACCTCGATTACCTCATCTCGAGACCAGTCTCTGCGCTCAACGTTTGATGCAGATTTCACCGGCGCGGAGTTAGTTGATGAAAACCGTGTTGATTATGACTTCAAAACCTTCACCCAGGAATTTCGTCTAACCTCTACTGGCGACGGCGACGTGCAGTGGATGGCGGGCATCTCTCATTCCGATGAAGATATCCAGACGTTCCGCAATGTCACCTTTGGTGATGACATTTATAACTATGCTGACTTCCTTGTTACTGCAGGGCTGTCTGCTGGTATCGCGGCGCAGGCTGCGCAAGGCTATATTGCAGCAACCGGTGATACAGCTGGCGCTGCGGCCTATGGCGCTGGCGTAGCGACTGATACCCTCGCAGCGGTCGGCGGCTCTGGTGTCAACTATGTGGGTGCTGCATTTGGTGCCTGCCTGGTCAACGCTGTACCATGCTCCGACATATTCTTTGTACCGGGAACCGGTAATGTCAATGAAAGCTTCCAAATGGAAGGGGTTGCTACTTCAGTATTTGGTCAGGTAGATATTGCCATGAGTGATAATCTGACAGCCACTGTCGGTTTGAACTACACCGAAGATAAAAAGACCGTTGTGTCCGATGTCCTGGTTATCGATGCATTTGCCGAATTGCCACTTGCTGCTGCCGGACTTGGCGCGCTGTCGGGCCTGCAGCTCTTCCCTCCATTCCCGGCCTATGGTGGCGATGAAGATGAATCAGGTGTTTTTAAATCTGACGACCTGACTCACACTCTGCGTCTGGCCTATCAGATGAATGACGATATGACCTTCTATGCAAGCCATTCAACTGGTTTTAAGGCGGCCTCAGTCAATCTGTCTGTGGATGGACGCACGCCGGGTAACCGGTCTGCTGACCCAGAAGAAGCAACTAACATTGAAGTCGGCCTTAAAGCGTCCTTCGACAACGGTTACTTGAACGTTGCTCTTTTCCAACAATCCATTGAAGGCTTCCAGTCTAACGTATTCTCTGGAACAGGCTTTAATCTGGAAAATGCAGGTAAAGAGACCCACGAGGGCATTGAGCTTGATGCCATGGTTGCATTATCTGAGAGCCTAGTGGTGGGCTTTTCTGCCATCGCCATTGATGCGGTCTATGATTCATTCACCAATGGTACCTGCGACACCACTGGTCAGGCCGGAGAAGCCTACCAATGTGTTGGAGACGCAAATACTATTGACCTGAGTGGTCTCAGCCCTGCAGGTGTGCACGAGTTAAGTGTCAATGCCAATGCGGTCTATTCTTTTGATGTCAGTGACAGCATTAATGGTTTCTTCCGCGTCGAGTATGTCCATGAGAAAGATGTCAATATCGCCGATCTGATTCCAATGAGCCTGGCAAGTCGCGGTACTGACAACCTCAATGCAAGCCTTGGCTTCAGCAGTGACAAGGGCGGTTGGGATGCTATGTTGTGGGGTCGTAACCTGACTGACCACGAAAGCCTGATCTCAGCATTCCCGACTACTGCACAGCCAGGTAGCTTCACCGGCTACCCGAATGCACCACGTACCTATGGTCTGACTCTGCGTAAAAACTTCTAAGCTTCGTTTTATTACTTAGAAAGGTCTGACAAGAATGGCGACTCGCAAGAGTCGCCATTTTTTTTGCCTGAAAAAAAGACTAAATCCCCAGCTCGCTCTTCACTGCGGCAAAAGCCCCTAGAGCCAGCTCAAGATCATCCCGGCTGTGGGCCGCTGACATCTGGGTGCGAATACGCGCCTTGCCGTGGGCCACCACCGGATAGGAAAAGGCCACCACATAGACGCCATGGGCGAGCATTCTCTCAGCAAATTTGGCCGCCAGTGCCGCATCATCCAACATCACCGCAACAATCGGGTGTTCACCGGGCAGCAATCTGAATCCCAAGCGCTGCATAGCATCACGGAAAAAAGCGGTATTCTCCATTAGCTGCTGCTGCAGCTGATTGGATTGACTGACCAACTGCAGGGCCTTGATCGCGCCAGCTACCACTGGTGGCGCAACCGTATTGGAAAACAGGTAGGGGCGCGAGCGCTGGCGTAACAGATCGACCACTTCTCTGCGCGCACTGGTAAAGCCGCCGCTACCGCCCCCCAGTGCCTTACCCAGGGTCCCAGTAATAATATCCACTCGATCCATGCAGCCGCGGTATTCATGGGTTCCGCGTCCATTGGCGCCGAGAAAGCCGCTGGCATGGCAGTCATCAAAGTGCACTAGTGCATTGTATTTATCCGCCAGATCGCAGATTTCATCTAATTTAGCGATACTGCCATCCATGGAGAAAACTCCGTCTGTAGTAATCAATTTAAACCGCGCTCCGGCCTTATCTGCGGCCTGTAGCTGGCTTTCCAGATCCGCCATATCAGAGTTTAGGTAGCGGTAACGCTTAGCCTTACAAAGACGTACACCGTCGATAATACTGGCATGATTCAACTCGTCTGAGATGACCGCATCCTCGGCCCCGAGCAGAGTCTCAAAAAGCCCAGCATTGGCGTCAAAGCAGGAGGGATAAAGAATCGTCTCTTCACTGCCAACAAAAGCGCTTAGATCATGCTCTAACTGTTTATGAATAGTCTGTGTGCCACAGATAAACCGCACCGAGGCCATGCCGTAGCCCCACTCTTCCAGTCCACGCATAGCGGCCGCCTTGACCTCTGGGTGCTGAGCCAGGCCAAGGTAGTTGTTAGCGCAGAGATTGAGCACCTGTGCGCCGCTGTTAACCGATACTCTGACGCCTTGAGCGGAGGTTATTACACGCTCATGTTTGGTTAACCCACTCTCTTCAATCTGCTGTAACTCAGTTTGCAGATGATCTTGAAACTTGCCGTACATAATCTCTCCTCGAATCTTTCCTCAACATTGGGAAAATTATTGCCAATTCAAAATGACTTTACTCGCCTGACCCGCGTTCATCGCATCAAAGCCCTGCTGAAAATCAGTGTAGTGCAGACGATGTGTAATCACTGCTGAGATATCCAGGCCACTCTCGATCATCACTGACATCTTGTACCAGGTTTCATACATTTCACGGCCATAGATACCCTTCAATGTGAGCATATTAAAAATCACCAGACTCCAGTCGATGGCCACCTGTTCAGCGGGAATACCTAGCATTGCAACCTTGCCTCCATGGCACATATTCGTCAATAGATCGCGAAATGCCGCTGCATTGCCCGACATCTCCAGACCCACATCAAAGCCCTCTGACATGCCCAGCGCACGCTGCACATCGGCGAGCTTTTCACTGCGCACATCGACCGTACAGGTGGCACCCATTTTTTTTGCCAATTCGAGACGCTGCGGATTAATATCAGTGATTACTACATTGCGCGCACCGGCGTGACGGCACACCGCGGCGGCCATCGGCGCCAATGGGACCGGCACCGGTAATCAGCACATCCTCGCCAAGTAAATCGTATTGCAGAGCGGTGTGCACAGCGTTGCCAAGCGGATCAAATAGCGCGGCGATATCGAGATCAATATCGCGGCGATGTTCCCACACGTTTGACATCGGCAATGCCAGATATTCAGCAAAGGCCCCTGGACGATCGACACCAACGCCAGAGGTATGCGCACAGAGATGGCGACGACCCGCCAGACAGTTGCGACAGCGACCGCAGACCACATGCCCCTCTCCCGACACAATCTGGCCAGGGCGGAAATCATTCACATTGGAACCGACATCAACGATTTCGCCAACAAACTCATGTCCGACAACCATGGGAACTGGAATGGTCTCCTGCGCCCAGCTGTCCCAGTTATAGATATGCATATCGGTACCGCAGATCGCCGTGCGATTAACTTTTATCAGCACATCGTTGATACCAATCTCTGGCTCTGGAACGTCCTCTAACCACAGACCAACGCTGGAATTCCTTTTTACCAATGCTTTCATGATGCAAGTTCCCTAGTTAATTTATACTATATAAGAAATTATTCTCTTATCGTAGATTCAACAATTCCTTTATGCAAGATTTAAATCCTGTATAGTAAGCGTTTTTTTAGCGATCTAGAGTATTAAGCATGAGCAAAAGCCATCAAGATAGCGACCCAGCTAGTCACGCACTGTGCAGCAGAGTCACCGCGCTGAGGAAAAAAAATAAATTAACCCTCGACCAACTGGCAGCCGCCTCGGGCGTTAGTCGCTCAATGTTGAGTCAAATTGAACGCGGCCAGGCCAATCCCACCCTGACCGTCACCTTCCGTATCGCACAGGCATTTGGCATGAGCATTGGCGAGTTGGTCGATCAGGCTTGGCAATCATCGACTATTGAGGTGGTTCATGGCGAGGACAAGAGTAATTTCTTTCGCCATGATAAAGAGTGTCAGATTCGCACGCTGTCGCCTCTGCATATGGAAAAAAATATTGAGTTCTATGAATTGCGCATTGCCCCAGGGGCCAGTTTAACCAGCGCCCCCCACTATGAGGGCACCAAAGAACTACTGACCATCACCAATGGCCGGGCGAGAGTAGTCTCAGGAGAAAATGCCACTGAGCTAGCCCAAGGTGACTCAGCACAGTATCGTGCCGATCTGCCCCATGCGATTGAGAATAGTGGTAAAAAGGAGTTGGTCTGCTATCTGGTGGTCACCAGCCCTTAGGCTTCGACGCGCAATATCAACTTAATTAGACCAAAAAAGAAACAGTGCCAAGGCAAAGTAGAGTAGCGACAAGGGCAGTGCAAAGAGCCAGTAGTTGGCGATAAACTTTTCCGTGAGTGACCTAGCCCTCTCGGGGAAAACCCAGAGAGTAAGACCTTTAAGTACTGCACTAGCACCAATGATAAATAGGATTAACCACTCGAGTTGCTGAGACCAGTCGAGGACCGAGGTGCTCCAGAGAATAAGGCTGATACCAATAGCAAGATTTAGCCAGACAAAGGGACGCCAGGATGGCATCGATAACAGGTGCCGAGAAAAACCGCTGACTAAGGGTCGACACAACAGCCCGAGAGCAACCAGTAAAAAGACGACGGATAAGACAATAGTCACGATAATCTCCTCTAGCCTTTGTAGCTAGAGGTTAGCATATTAATACTGCGGATTTCTATCAGCTGCGACCTAGGTGAGATTGTTTTAACTTAGGTCTGCTTGCTTTAGCCCAGTGAGTCTTCAGCGACGAAGTACTTGGGATCTTCGATCACATTGACCTCAACTAGGTTGCCTGCTTTCTTCAGAAGCTTGCGGCACTCATCACTGAGGTGCACAAGATGCAGGGTTTTGCCGGCATTCAAATAGCGTTCCGCCAGGGTATCAATCGCTTCCAGCCCAGAGTGGTCAGCCACTCGTGAGCGAGCAAAGTCGATCACTACATCGTCGTTGTCCTGCTGCGGATCGAAACGCTCCAAAAAGGAGGTTACCGAGCCAAAAAATAGTGGTCCAGTGACGCCATAAACAGTTGAGCCTTTGTGATCTTCGCGCGCTTCAATACGAATATATTTGGCATGTTCCCAAGCAAACACCAGCGCCGAGACAATCACACCAACTACCACAGCGACAGCGAGATCGGTGGCCACAGTGACCGCAGACACCAGCACCAGAATCAGTGCATCACTGCGTGGTACTTTTCCGATAATGCGAAAACTACTCCATTCAAAGGTACCGATCACTACGATAAACATCACACCGATCAACGCTGCCAATGGGATTGTTTCAATCAGGGTCGAACCCACCAGAATAAACAGCAACAGAGACAGGGCCGCAGTAATACCCGACAGACGTCCACGACCACCGGAGTTCACATTGATCATGCTCTGGCCAATCATCGCGCAACCGCCCATACCACCAAATAATCCGGTGACTGTATTAGCAACACCCTGACCGATACATTCTCGATTTCCGCGTCCGCGGGTCTCAGTGATCTCGTCGATCAAGCGCAGTGTTAGCAGCGATTCGATTAAGCCAATAGCCGCCAAAATAATTGCATAGGGCAAGATAATAAACAGAGTTTCAAGGTTAAATGGCACCATAGGAATATGGAAACTGGGCAGTCCGCCGGCAATCGATGCGACATCGCCAACGACCTTAGTGTCGACATCGAAATACATCACAACCAAGGTAACGGTAACAATCGCCACCAGCGATGAAGGCAGTACTTTGGTGAAACGTGGCAACAGATGAATAATTGCCATGGTCAGAAGCACCAGACCCAGCAAGGTATAGAGCGCTTCGCCAGTCATCCAGGCAACATCGATAATCGAGCCCTGCATACTGGTACCGGCAAGCCAACCCGGTTCACCGGCAACGCCAAACTGACTCAGCTGAGCGAGAAAAATAACAATCGCTAGGCCGTTAACAAACCCGAGCATTACCGGGTGCGGCACCATGCGAATAAACTTGCCGAGCTTGAAGACACCGGCGAGGATTTGTAAAAGGCCCATCAACACCACAGTGATAAACAAGTACTCAACGCCGTGATCGGCAACCAGTGTCACCATCACAACGGCCAGTGCACCAGTGGCACCGGAGATCATACCCGGACGACCGCCAATGCAGGCGGTGATTAGCCCCACCATAAAGGCAGCGTAGAGACCCACCAGCGGCGCAACTCCGGCGACAAATGCAAAAGCCACTGCCTCTGGCACCAGGGCCAGGGCCACGGTAAGACCGGATAATAGATCGTTTCTATAGGAGATAACTCGACTGGGGCGAAGCTCAAACATTTAAATACTCAAATTGCTGTAACGAATAAATCCGCAGCGATTAATAATGCCTTATTAATCGCTGCGGATACGATAGAGATTTCCTAGCTCAACTAAACTTAGCCGCGTGGGCCACGCTGTTGCGGACGACTATTGCCACGGGCTGCATCACCTCGTACCGCAGGTCTGGCAGTGCGATTGCCACTGCGGTTTCCCGCGCCACTACTATTGCGCGCGCCGCCACCATTGGAGGCGCCGCTTTTCGCGTAAGGACCATCGCCACGACCGCCCTGTGGAGATGATGTACGGCGCCCCTCTCCCTGAGGAGCTGGACGACCTTCACTGCGGCTGTGTTCTTTATTGCCGTCTCGATTGCCGTCACGAGCACCATCACGAGAACTGCCACCTGCTTTGTGCTTGGCTCCGGGCTTGGGACCATGGGAATAGGTGCTAACACGCTTAACTCTTGGATCTGGCTTGCTCTTGCCGCGACTGTTGGTTTCACTGTTTAGCGCTTTGCGCTGTTTGTTAGTCCTAACCGGTCGATCCAGATTAGTCTCTGGAACATCATGCGTGGGCTCAAAGCCATCCATCACTTCGCGTGGCAGCAGCTTCTGAGTCAGGCGTTCGATATCCGAGAGCAGATCCACTTCATCGGCGCTGACCAACGATATGGCGGTGCCGGTGGCGCCTGCGCGACCGGTTCGTCCAATACGGTGAACATAGTCTTCGGCGACATTCGGCAGGTCAAAGTTGACCACCTGTGGAAGCTGTTCGATATCCAAACCTCGAGCGGCGATATCAGTGGCCACCAGAATACGAATCTCGCCAGCTTTAAAGCCAGCCAGTGCTTTAGTGCGCGCACCCTGACTTTTATTACCGTGAATCGCAGCAGCGACAATGCCCTCAGATTCAAGGTGCTTAGTGAGTTTGTTGGCGCCGTGTTTGGTTTTGGTAAAAACCAACGCCTGACCCCAACTATTGTCATGAATCAAACGCGTCAGAACGGCAGCTTTTTGCTTTTTGTCGACGGTGTAAATCGACTGAGTCACTGTCGGCGCCGTGGCATTGCGCGGCGTAACAGAAATCTCAATTGGATTGCTGACCAGGCCTTTGGCCAGCTTGCGAATATCATCAGAAAAGGTTGCCGAGAACATCAGGTTCTGACGACGCTTGGGCAGCAAACTGATAATGCGCTTTATATCGTGAATAAAGCCCATATCCAACATACGATCGGCTTCATCCAGCACCAGCACTTCCAGATAGGTAAACTTGACCGCGTTCTGGCTGTAGAGATCCATCAGTCGACCAGGAGTGGCGACCAATACGTCTACGCCACGACGCAGCTTCATCATTTGCGGATTAATTTTTACGCCACCAAAGACCACGGCGGACGATAGCGACATATGCTTGCCATAAGTGGCAACGCTCTCACCTACCTGAGCCGCTAGCTCACGAGTTGGCGTCAGAATCAATGTGCGCACCTGATTGGGCTGTGCGCGACGACCAGTACTGAGAAGTTCGAGTATCGGCAAGGTGAAACCTGCGGTTTTGCCGGTACCGGTCTGAGCGGCAGCCATCACATCACGGCCATCAAGGATGGCAGGTATGGCTTTAGCTTGAATAGGTGAAGGAGTATCGTAGCCCTGTGCAGCAACGGCTTTGAGAATCGGGGCGGATAAGCCCAGGTCTTTAAAGGTCATAAGGTGTCTTTTTGCGAATGGGCGTCGCTCGAAATTGAGTGGCCCCTTTGGAATGGCGCGCAGCGTACAGGAAATCGCCCCAAAAAGCTATGTCTAAGGGTTTGGCGATGCCTGAGTCCTGTACTTGAGACCTGAGCTTGCCGACTGTGTTGATCGGTTATGTTGGCAGCGATCTTGGACGCGGCTAAATAGCCCGTCAGCTGGCAATTCAGCTGGCAATAAACTTCATCGAAATCGAATTCACACAGTGACGAATATTCTTAGCAGTGAAACCCTCACCTTCAAAGATATGACCCAGATGCCCATCGCAGGTGGCACAGAGAATTTCCGTGCGTCGCCCATCGGCATCCACTTCGCGGCGCACCGCACCGGCGATCTCATCGTCAAAACTAGGCCAGCCACAGTGTGAGGGAAATTTGTGCTCCGAGCGATACAATGGCGCATCGCACTGCTTGCAGATATATAGCCCCCCGTCTGAGTTATCCGTGTACTCACCAACAAAGGGTCGTTCAGTTCCCTTGTCTTGGATGACATATTTTTCTTCCGCGGTCAGCGGATTAAGTAGCTTACTCATAAACTGCCCCTCGAGATTGAGTTTGTAACAATGACCAGAGATCATCCATGCCGCGAAGCAAAATAGTCAGCTGCTTGAGGCTTTCTCGGTCCAACTCTGAGTTTACGCAGCTGAAGGGCCTATCGGTTCTATGGAAGCGCAAAGCATCCAATGCAGGATGGCCGACTGCAGCATATTCCCAGTCGAGAACTATTAGCCCACCCTCGGTGACTAGAATATTTTCCGCAACCAGATCATGGTGACAGATAACTCCAGGCCAATCTGCAGCATCAATTGCCGCCGCGGCGGTCAGTATAGTTTGTTGCAGCCCCTTGGTAGCGAACGCACTATCTAACTGGTCAATATAGGCTTGACAGTAAGCGACATAATTGCGACGCGGCAATTGACTGACCTCAACTGCCTGAATGCGCAGCAGCAGTCGATTTAGCAGAGCGATTTGCCGACCACTACGGCTATCTTCATCAGTCCAGAGGCGGCCTTCATGGAAAGTCGTCACCAGGACATTATCAGCGTAAAAAAGGACTTTTGGCACAGCATTAGTTGGCGCTAGACACTCAAGAATAAGTCGTTCACGCTGGCGATCAATGCCCAGACTGACGCTGTTCGGTGCATTGATTCTGACGACGGCTTTAACCTCACCGCTGCCTACCAAAAACGAGCGGTTAGTGCGCCCGCCAGTCAACTCGCGGAGCACTACTGGTTGCGCACTTATGGCGCTGCGGGTAGGTTTCCACTGCTGCCAGTTAGCGAGAGTTTGCTGAAGCAGTTGCATAGACAGAAGCCTGAACCTCACGGTCGAGTAAATTGGCGGCAACGGTTTGCTCGTGCAAACTCTTGAGCCAAAATCGGTAACCGATTATCGACAAGACAATATAAAGCATTAACAGCGCCACGGTTTGATAGAGCTCGCGATCCCAGTAGAGATAAATCGAGGCGCTGTTGATGACTATCCAGTAGAGCCAGTTGTCGATTACTTTGCGCGCCACCATTACCGTCGTCAGCAGCGCGGCCCAAGTGGTAAAAGAATCCAGATAGGGCAGCCGCGAGTCTGTCCTGGTGGCGAGAATATAGCCTGAGACCAAACTAGCAATAGCAATCAGCAATATGGCGTTGATATGCTGACTGCGATTCCAGCGTGAAATACTCAGACGGTTATTCTGAGTGCCGCCAAACTGCCACTGATACCAACCATAGACCGCCATCGCCATATAATAGACATTTAATGCAGACTCCATATAGAGACTGACATCACCAAAGATCCAGACATAAATTGCGGTACTAAAAAACGCAGCATACCAGCACAGGCTACTCTCTTTGATAGCGAGCAGCAGGTAGGCGATAGCCAGCACTACCGCCATGGTCTCAAGATTAACCCAATCCAACATCGCTTAGAGCGCCTCGTAACCAGGGATAATTTTTGCCACATAAACAGCCATATTGAACTCCCGATAACAGGCGGCAATGGTCTCCTGAACTGCCTTCATCGCGTGATCGAATTCCCCCTGCACCACAGTGCTGGTTGGAAAAGTAGTGATCTCAAGATTTTCAAACTGATTGATCCTGTCAATAAATCCCTGAATGGGCGGAATAAAATCCTCCCGATTGGGGTACATACTGATATCGATTGTTACTTGCATGCTAAAGCTCCTTTTTAATCCGCCGTTTTAAAAATCGTATCGCCCACTGACGCCAAACATACGCGGTTCGCCGAACTGATAGTAAGCTTCGGTTTCATAAAACTTACGCGGGTCATTACCGAAGCCGCCAAACCCACGCACAATCACATCTTTATCGGTGAGATTGCGGCCCCAGAGCGACAGATCCCAGCCACCCATTACATAGTTTACGCGGGCATTAATCAGCTCATAGGACTGAGTCTGTTCATTGTGACTTGAGGACAGATAAAAGCGGTCTTTACCTTCAATGTCAATGCTAACCGAGAGCCCATTACTGACCTGATAGCTACTGCCGAGAGCAAACTGATAGTCTGGCGCATGAGCCTGTTGACGACTATCGAGATCATCGGACAGCGGGATATCATAATCAGCAGACAGTAGACCGATACTGCCGTACCAGGCCAGAGAGTCCGTCGCCAGCCAGTTAAATTCGACTTCCACACCGTAGTTAGCACCACTCGCCGCATTGCTAAAGTAGTCGGTAAAATCAGAGGCATTGCTGTCATCTCGCGACTGAACCAATGACTGCTTGATCTGAATGTCGTCGCGCTTTTGATAGAAAGCGGCGACCTGCGCCTGCAGGCTACCCTCCAACCAGCGGCCTTTAACACCGGCCTCAAAATTCCACATCAGCTCAGTATCAAACTCGCGATCGTCGGACTCGAGGGAAGGGTCGCTATTAACACCACCGGCTTTATAGCCGCGCGAGACCAAACCATAAACCATTTGCTCAGCACTGAGCTGGTATTGCAGAGCAAGACGTCCACCCCACAGGTTCTCATCAACGCTGTGGGCAACCAAATCACTGTCGCTGTAAGTCGCCTCGCGGTTCTCAAGGCGCAATCCACTAATCAAAGTCAGCGAATCAGACAGCTGGGTATCCAGCTGTCCATAGAGAGCTTTGTTAGTGCTATTAAAGTCACTGGTAAAATCGCCCGCCGCATAGGTATATTCACGCAGCAACTGTTCGTCCTGATCGCGCCAGTAAACCCCCACAACCCAGTCTGAACTGTCGTTAAAGATGCGTGCCTGTGGCGTTGAAACTAACTTGATGTCGACACTGACATTGCTGCGTTCGCGACTATAATTGTCGACCGAATTGTACTCCCATCCTTCGCAGGGTTGGCCGGTACAGATATCGGGATAAGCCCAATCCTCGTCATAACCGTATTCGAGGTCGTTGTCGGCACCACTGATCAGACTCACCAGCTCAAAATTCTCTGCCCCCTGCCATCGGCTCTCAACGGCCATCGCCGTAGCTTTGTGGCGATCATGGCCCGGCGTGTCTGACAGTGTGTGGCGGGTGTTATCCAGCGAAAAAGCGTCGTAGCCATTATCGGCATCAACATGGAATAAGATCAGCTTAAAATCCAGCTGCTGGTTGGCCTGCCAATCGAGAATAGTTCGCAGACTTAACTCATCAATATCATTGGTGTCATCACGGTTGAGGAAATCATTGACCGATATAACCGTCACTGCTATGCTTTTGCATGGCAATGCGATAGCCCAATGAGTCGTTCACAGGGCCGCCCAATGCCGCACTGACCGTGCGCGTATCATAGTCGCCCAGCGATATTTGCATATTCCCCTGCGGCTGCTCGGTAGGCTGATTGGATCTAAGATTAATCAGACCAGCCAGTGCGTTGGCACCGTAGAGCGTTCCCTGGGGACCACGCAATATCTCAATTTGTTGAATATCCATTGTCGTGGCCGCGCCAGCAATACCGGTAAAATCAATACCGTCGACCAAGGTCCCCACAGAGGGATTTAAGGGCTCGATAAACTGACTGCGCTCACCGATACCACGGATCTGGATAAAGCGGCCGCGCGAGGCACCGCTCGAGAAATTAACATTGGGCGCCAAATTGAGCACCTGTTCCAGATGTCGCGCCTGGCGCTGGGCAATTACAACGCTATCAAATACCGTGACACTGGCTGGCGTCTCTAAAAGTGCCGTATCGCGAAAGTCGGAGGTGACAATAATTTCTTCGATCGCCGCGTCGGCAAAAGCGGATAACGACAAAACACCAAGCGCAAAGGTTTTTGCGGGCAAACGGAGAATGGGGGGAATCATTTTGGAGCAGTTCATATAGAGCCTCAGTAACAGAATTAAAAGTTAAGGAGACCCGGAGGCAAAAGACGAAGAAAGGTAACAATCTAGAAGTCCTATTCCTACGCCGGCATAATCCGGATCAGGTTCAAAGGGTACTTCTCAGGCCACTACATCGTTGGCCGCCCCTTAGGAAACGCGCGCAGTGTAACATCGCGCTTTATTAAGATACATCAGCCACGGCGCTTTTTCCACAGCCGCAGGTAAAACGAGGTTGCGCTTGAGGCATATCAGGTTACAGTCGTCGAATATACACCTGAAAATAACTATAAGGCCTCCCATGACCACGCTTCTGAAAACGTTCTTTTATTCTTTCTTTTACACTTCGTTAGCCGTTTTTTTACTCTCTGGCTGCAGCGCTGAAATAAAAAATGCTGAACTCAACAACCATCAATCCAGCGAATCTGAAAATCTGCTGTTGAATGATGCCGAAGTTGTCACCCTGCTCGATAAACTGTTTATGGAAGAGTTAAATGAGAGCCCGGAATATATGGCCTACCTCGGCATGCGCGAGCGCTACGACGAATGGAATGACATCTCGGATGCCGCGAGAGACAAAAATCTCGCCATGGCCAAACGCCACCTCAGCACGGTTAAAAGTATTGATCAGTCCGCTCTTAGCCCTGCTGCCCTGCTCAATGTGCAGATGTTTATTGAACAATCAGAGCAATCAATCGCCGGAGACAAGTGGCGCTATCACAATTATCCGGTCAATCAGATGCGCGGTGTGCACAGTAAGATTCCATCATTTTTGATCAATCAGCACCTCGTCGCCAATCAGGCTGAAGCACAGGCCTATATCAGCCGCATCAGCAACTCGGCAAAACTGCTTCAACAGCTGATCGAACAACTGGAAACGCGTCGAGAGCTGGGTATTATCCCGCCCAAATTTGTTTTTCCACGGGTTATTGAATCGATCGACAATATCCTCTCTGGCGCGCCGTTCGATAACACCTCTGATGCCAGTGAGCCAAGTACCATCTTGGCTGACTTTAGTAGCAAAGTTACGGCGCTGGATCTGCCCCAGCAGCAACAGAATCAATTAATGGCCGACGCCAGCAGTGCACTGGTTAATGATATGGCGCCGGCTTATCTGCGTCTGCGAAACTATATGATTGAGTTGCAGACCGACGCCGATGATCGCGATGGGGCATGGAAATTTCCCGATGGTGAAGCGTTCTACAACTATGCTCTGCAACGCACCACCACTACCAATATGAGCGCAGATGAGATTCACAGGGTCGGTCTTGCCGAAGTGGCGCGAATTCAAAATGAAATGCGTGAAATAATGCAGCAGGTTGGCTTTGACGGTGATCTGCAGGCATTTTTTAATTTTACCCGCAATGACCCACAGTTCTATTACCCGGACACTGCCGAGGGCAAACAGGCTTATTTGGATGAGGCGACGGCTCTAATCAACACCATGAAAAGCCGTCTCGACGAACTGTTTAACATCAAACCAAAAGCCGACTTGATGGTTAAGGCCGTGGAGCCATTCCGCGAAGCGTCTGCCGGTCAAGCTTTCTATCAGAGCCCGGCACCAGATGGCAGCCGTCCGGGCACCTACTTTGCCAATCTCTATCGCATGGGCGATATGGCCAAATACCAAATGGAAGCGCTTGCCTACCACGAGGGTATTCCCGGTCACCATATGCAGATCTCCATCGCCCAAGAGTTGCAGAATATGCCTAAATTTAGACTGTTTGGCGGCTATACCGTGTTCAGCGAAGGCTGGGGACTCTACTCTGAGCTAGTACCCAAAGAGATTGGGATGTACTCGGATCCCTACTCTAATTTTGGCAGACTGTCTGGCGAGCTGTACCGTGCCTGTCGTCTGGTAGTGGATACCGGTATCCACTCCAAACGCTGGTCGCGACAGCAGGCGCTCGATTATATGGCGGCCAATGTACCGCACTCAGCTAGCTACAATGTTCGCCAGATTGAGCGCTATATCGTCCGGCCCTCGCAGGCAACCGCCTACAAAATTGGCATGCTGAAAATTCAACAGCTGCGCAGCCTGGCAAGCGACCAGCTCGGTGATAAATTTGATATCCGCCAATTCCATGATGTCGTGCTAAAAGATGGTTCGGTGTCACTGTCAATTCTTGAAACCAATGTGATGAACTGGGTATCGGATANACTCGANAACNCAATGAGCGAACAATCAATACAAGCAACTTATTAAAACAANTCTAAATGATGATTAACCACAACGAGCACAATGCGATGTTTAAACTATTCAACATAACAGCCCTGCTGCTGATCTCTGTACTGTCCTTTGCTGGGCACCACGACAGTCATGATGCCACCGTCTCGGAAGAGCAAAAACTGGTCGAACTGTTTGACGAAATCTGGGATTACGAAATGACCAGCAATCCCACTTACGCCACCTATGTAGGCTACCCTGGCCAAAACGCTCGCTGGCCGAATGTGTCCCTTGACGCTGTCGCCAAGGACGCGAAAATGCGTCGCCAACTGTTGGCGCAACTCCGCGATGTAAATCTCAACAAGCTCAGCGAGAACAGTCGTCTGGATTGGCTGTTGGTCGAGAAAAGTCTTGCCGATCAGCTCGCTGGCGAAGAGTTTCCGGGCGAATTTATTTTGATCCATCAACGCGCCGGAGTGCAGCAGGATATCGCAGACACGCTAACCATGATGCCAAAGCGCAATCGCCAGGATTTCGTCGATCGACTGAGCAGACTGGAAAATGCCGCCGCCTACATTGAGCAAAATATTGCCATGTTGCGCGAGGGTCTAGCCCGCGGCGTAACGCCACCAAAAGTGACTCTGCGCGATGTGCCGGAGCAAATCCGCAATACTATCCCGGCTAATATCGACACCTCGCCACTGCTATCGAGTTTTGACGATTACCCGGCTTCAATAACTGAAGCAGAGCAGCGCGACATCAGTGCCCAAGCACGAGAAATTGTTGCGACCAGTGTCTATCCCGCGTTTCAAGCTCTACTTAAATTTATGCTTGACGAGTATCTGCCTAGCGCCAATGACTCGATCGCGCTTCGCGACATGCCCAATGGCGAAAACTGGTACCGCCATCGAGTAAACTATTTCACCACCACTGATCTCACACCGGAAGCCATCCACAAACTCGGGCTCAGCGAAGTCAAACGCATCCGCGGTGAAATGGATAAGGTCATTGCCGACTCCGGATTTACTGGCACCTTTAGTGAATTTACTGATTTCCTGCGCACCGATAAACAATTTTACAAGTCAACCGCAGAGGAGCTGCTGACCGGCTATCGGGATATCGCCAAGCGCGCCGATCCAGAGCTAGCCAAACTGTTCGGCACATTGCCGCGACTGCCCTACGGTGTGATCGCCATACCCGACTATGCGGCTAAATCCCAGACTACCGCCTACTACTGGGGCGGCTCAATCGAGAATGGACGCGCAGGCTACTTTTATGCCAACACCTACGCACTGGACACTAGGCCCACTTGGGAGATGGAAGCGCTGACCCTGCACGAGGCAATGCCCGGCCACCATCTGCAAATCGCTATTGCTCAGGAGCTTCCTGAGACACACCCGCTGCTGCAAAACCTGAGTTATACCGGGTTTGTCGAAGGCTGGGGGCTCTATGCTGAAAGTTTGGGGGAGGAGATGGGCTTTTACACTGACCCATACAATAAGTTCGGCCAGCTGAGTTACGAAATGTGGCGTGCGGTGCGCCTGGTTGTGGATACTGGAATGCATATGTTTGGCTGGGATCGACAGCGTGCAATTGACTTTTTTGCTGGCAATACCGCCAAATCACTGCATGATATAGAAGTCGAAATTGATCGCTATATCTCCTGGCCGGGCCAGGCGCTAGCTTACAAGTTGGGAGAATTAAAGTTTAAACAACTGAGGGCGCGCGCCACTGAGGCCCTCGGCGACGATTTTGATATTCGTGCGTTCCATGACCAACTGCTAAACCGCGGCGCCCTGCCCCTCGATGTGCTTGAGAAGCGCACCGACGATTGGATTGCTAGTCAGAAAAACTGATCAGACGGTACAGGCGAGGATCCGGCTTAACTCACACAGTGAGCGGCCGGATTGCTCTCGCAGGTCGGCAAACACCTGCTCGACTAGACGCAAATCTCGCTGCGCGGTGGGACTAAATTTTTTCATTAAGCCCTGATTCACCAGCGCATCACAGACATCCTTGGTCAATAGAAAGGTATCCTTGCCCATGCTGCGCAACATCATCGGACCCGAATTGCCACCCAGTCGCGATCCATGTTTCTTTAGTTCTAGCCACAAATCGACAATATTGTCCTCTGGCCAGTCGGCTATAAATTGAGCGAAGCTACCGTGGCTGTGCTGCTGGTCCAACACATAAACGGCATTGTGCCTAACCGCTACAATCTTAGTGAAATTGCGCACGATACGCACATCTTTTGCCAACTCTTCAAGTTTTTCGTCGCTGTAGTGTGCGATCGCCAGAGGGTTGAAATTAGCAAAAGCTTGTTCAAACCCCGGCCACTTATTGTCAATAACACGCCACACAAAGCCGGCTCGAAACACACAGCGGGTCATCATCGACAGATAGCGATCATCACCTTGTGAGGCTAATTGCTCAGTCGTTTTTGGCCGCGGCAAAATCGCCTCCAGCTGATCAACACCACCGCGATTTTTACACGCCAACTGGTAGAGTTTTTTATACGATGTTTTCAAGAATGGTACCTATTGCGATTAGAAATTAGGCGATTAGAGCACTCTGCCAGCCCTTGTCATACTGTTATCAACCAGCAGACTACAGGCCGGGTATCGTGATCTGAAAGATAAATCCAGCGACAATCAATAATAGCAGAAAGCCAAATGCCTTATTTAACCAGCGAGCACTCTGCTGGTATCTGATAAGAGACCCGGAGTGAGAAATCACTACCGCCATAAACATATACCATAGCGCATCGACACCCCCTGCAATTAACGCCATCAAGGATTTCTCCCATAGTTGGCTATCGATGCTGACAAACTGACTAAACAACGCGGTGAAGAAAATAATGATTTTCGGGTTCACCAGCGCGATCAAAAACCCATCTCGCGCCGCAAGCCATTTTGAACGACTCGAATCAGTAACCAAATCATCGCTGCTGTCAGACTTAGCGAAGATCAGTTTCAGAGCCATCCAGATAAGATAGAGGCAACCTGCGATTCGAAGTACATCAAAAGCGAACTCGTAGCGACTCAGCACCGCCACCAATCCTGACGCGGTCAGAAAGGCATAAAGCCCAATCGCCACACCGTGCGTTGTCGCCGCGACAAGCCCAGCGACGCGCCCCTGAGACAGTGACACATTGACGATAACCGCCAGACTAAGGCCGGGTGACATTGCCCCGAGCAGACAGGCCAAGGTGACGGAAAGCCAGAATCCAGCTTCCATAACGTTCTCGCTAATAAACAGCTTAAAGAGTGGTTTATACAGGCATCACTGTGCAACGCAAGCTGAAATTTGACTAGTACTAAAGTATTAGTACTAAAGTGTTAGTACTTAAGTGCTATATGAGTGGCACTAAAAATCAACAAAAATGGCCCGAGGGCAGCCCGACAGAGCCTCAAGGGCAAACTAAGCCAAAGCAAATGTAAGATGTCAAGTGCGATAGAAAAATTCGCTGCAACTCATCATTGGTTAGAGATTTGCAGCTCACATTAAATCAATAAAAAAACACACTGCTCGAGATAAATTATGCCAAATAAAGACTTAACATCAGCAAGTTCGGCAACTATTCATGGTACCGATCTGGAGGGGAGTTTCGCTGCCGGGCTGAGTGCCTTCGAATCGGTCTTTGACGCCATGAGCGAACAGGAAAAAAACAAGTTAATTAGCCTATTGCAGAATACTGTTGAAGAAATCATCAATGAGAGGCAGCCCAAAGAACATGGCGGGCTAGAAAAGAGCAGTCCAGAAAAAAACCCAGCCTAGAGAAGCGTGACAGCGCTCAGNGCGCATCGTGATGCTAGGCTTGTGTAACCTTTAATNACAATTAAATTTTTCGGCTACCCTGGCAAATAATTTGCTTCGTTCGGCTTTGGTGAGACCAAGAATTCGATTATAAACATCGTCAACTGACTTGGAATTTTTCTTCGCCGTCTTTTGATTAGACGGAGTGCCATAAAGAGAATCAATCGGCACACCAAAATAGTTAGCAATACTAATCATTGAATCACGCCGCGGGTCTTGGGTGACTTGACTGAGGATTCGGTTAATTGTCGGCTGTGGCACACCCGTCGCTCTCGAGAGCCCACTTTGCGAAATACCTTCGCGTTTCATCAATCTCGCTAGTTCTTTACTCATCGTCTCATCCATCCATAAGCGGATATGCGTTCCACTATCCATTGATGTATTACTATTAGGTGACTTTCGGATCATTTGCCAGTTTTTTTACGTCCAACAGCAACAATAACCGTTATATTTCAATGGCCTGAAGAATGTCAGGCCTGTCGGTGATGATACCGCTGACACCTAAGTCGATCAAGTCGATCATCTCTTGCGGATCATTAATGGTCCAAACATCGACTCTTAAGTTAAGCTCGTTAGCAGCCTTTAACAGCGACTTGGAAATCAACGTCACACCATAATATTCTGGTGGTAACTGGACTGAATAACCCGGTGAATTGTAGAGATGAGCAAGACCTATCCAACTCAGCAGAACCAACGTTCGGGCTTCTTCCTCTCCGAGCGAGGTAGGCACGTCTGGGCACAGTTGACGAAATGCCTGCAACACCGATGAATAAAAAGAACCGACTATTACTTGATCTTGCAAACCATGGGCTAACACCAACTGACACAACCGAATACCCGTCTCAATATCATCAGGCTTTAACTCGATTAAAAATCGTTTGTCGGGCAAGGCAACAAAAAGTGATTCTAATGTGGGGATGCTAATCCCGTCGGGAGCCACTTTGTCAGGGTAGTCAGTCTCATGAAAGCCGACCTTATAAGCCTGCAATTCGGCCAGCGTCATAGCGGCAATCAAACCGCTGCCATTGGTGGTCGCATCAATTGTTTCATCGTGTCTGACCACAACAATATTATCCGCACTTAAATGCACATCCAGCTCAATAATATCAGCACCGACGGCGACGGCATTGAGCGCGCCTTCCAAGGTATTACCCGGCAACAACTCGCGCCCGGTACCATGAGCAATATTACTGAAGCTTTGACTCTCATAGAAAGCAATGNTTGGCACACGNTTGNAAGTGGGNAGCATAAGAAGCACCCCGTACACCAGTGCCAGACAGATTAACGTATAAAGGATCTTACGCATAAGAGTTTACGCTCTATATTGGTGCGGTTATCGTAACCGATCAAACAGGCCTTGCAACCAGATTTTTATCTCGCCTAACCAAAGGCTTGCAGCAACGAACAGGCCAACAAGGGTTGCTAGTCAAACAATTTGTATTATCTGTTTTTTCGGTTGGCAATCAGCTCATCAACCACCGCTGGATCTGCCAGTGTCGAGGTATCACCCAAGCTATCCAGTTCATTGGCGGCAACTTTACGCAAAATCCGTCGCATTATCTTTCCCGATCGAGTCTTGGGCAATCCCGGCGCCCACTGAATGATATCCGGCTTGGCGATCGGGCCAATTTCTTTGACGCAGAGTGCAATCAACTCAAGGCGCAGCTCCTCGTCTGGTTCAACGCCATTCATGGGCGTGACATAACAGTAGATACCCTGCCCTTTAATATCGTGAGGAAAACCCACGACCGCTGCTTCAGCAATTTTCTCGTGTAGCACCAGGGCGCTCTCAACCTCAGCAGTACCCATACGATGGCCTGAAATATTCAGCACGTCATCGACACGACCGGTAATCCAGTAGTAGCCATCTTCATCTCGGCGAGCACCATCACCCGTAAAATAATAGCCCGGGTAGGGTTTAAAGTAAGTCTCGACAAAGCGCTGGTGATCACCATAGATAGTGCGAATTTGGCTCGGCCAAGAGGCCTTAATCATCAGCAATCCCTCCCCTTCACCATCGATTTCTCGATTTTCGGCATCCAGCAAAACTGGCTGCACACCAAAAAATGGCCGTGTTGCAGAACCCGGCTTTAGCGCCGTGGCGCCGGGCAGAGGCGTCAACATATGAGCACCGGTTTCAGTTTGCCACCAGGTATCGACGATCGGGCAGCGAGAATCGCCCACCACGCGGTAATACCATTCCCAGGCTTCAGGGTTGATCGGTTCACCGACCGTACCAAGTAGTTTCAGCGAGCTGCGTGACGAACTGGTAACAAAACTATCGCCACTGCCCATTAATGATCGAATGGCGGTTGGCGCAGTATAAAATTGATTGACCTGATGTTTGTCGATGACCCGCCAAAATCTCGAGGCATCCGGATAGGTTGGCACCCCTTCGAACATCAGCGTAGTAGCGCCATTACAAAGTGGCCCATACAAAATATAACTGTGTCCGGTCACCCACCCGACATCTGCCGTACACCAAAAGACATCACCATCTTTATAGTCGAAGGTGTATTTATGGGTCATCGCAGCCATCAAAAGATAACCTGCCGTGGTGTGCACAACCCCTTTGGGCTTGCCGGTAGAACCCGAGGTATAGAGGATAAACAGCGGATCTTCGGCGTCCATAATTTCCGGCGAACAATCTGCAGAAACAGACTCGATCGCCTCCTGATACCAGACATCTCTGTTTTCCAGCCAATCTATGCTGCCACCAGTCCGGTTCACAACCAGACAGGTGTGAACATTGGGACAGTTGGCTAGCGCTTTGTCAGTGTTGGCCTTGAGCGGAATCGCCTTGCCTGCGCGCAAACCTTCATCTGCAGTAATCACCACCTGACAGTCTGAATCGAGAATGCGGTCTTTTAATGCGTCGGGCGAAAAACCACCAAATACTACGGAATGCACGGCACCGATACGCGCACAGGCGAGCATCGCATAGGCGGCTTCAGGAATCATTGGCATATAAATACACACTCGATCGCCTTTCTTTACTCCGCGCTCACGCAACACATTGCCCAGACGCGACACCTGCTGGTGAAGCTGCGCATAGCTGATGTGGGCAGCATCGGCAGGATCATCGCCCTCCCAAATAATCGCNGTNTGCTCTGCTCTAGCGAGCAAATGACGATCGATACAATTTGCCGCCACATTGAGTTTGCCACCCTCGAACCATGTCGCTTGCCCACTCTGTATCTCACTTCTAGAGACCGTTTCCCATGGCGCATTCCAGGTTAAGAATTGCGTCGCCTGATCCGCCCAAAACTGATCGGGATTATCGACTGACTGGCGATACATTGCCTCATAGGTGGCCTCATCAATCCAGGCTGTATCGGACCATTGCTGGGGAACTGGGTGAGTTGGAAAATCTGACATGGAGCGACGACCTCACAGAGTAAAGTGGGTTAAATTAAATACGTTCAGTCTAGTGGAAAGCGGCCGCTTTACTCAAGTTTATGTGACGAATAGCGATGATTCTCAAGACCGATGCCAGCGCCACAAAAAGCGCCGATATGACGATCAAGTGATTAATTGGTGCGCGGATAACGGGTTGGCTTGAGGCTATTTTTAATTTTTTCTAGGTGTGGTAAAAAATCTGGACCACGGCGCAGCGTTACGCCTGTGGCGAGAACATCGAGTATGACCAGGTGCACAATTCGCGAGGTCATCGGCATATACTCATCGGTATTCTCCGGGACGTCCACATCCAAAGTTACACTACTGACCCGAGCCAGCGGCGAATCCGGTGCGGTTAAGCCGATGACGGTTGAGCCATTTGCCCTTGCGATTTCTGCGATCTCGACAACCTCTTTGGTTCGTCCAGTATGGGAGATAAAAAAGAACACGTCGCCGGTACTGCCGGTGGACGCCAACATACGCTGCATTAAGACATCGTCGTGAAAAGACACCGGCAAATTAAAGCGAAAGAATTTGTTCTCCGCATCTCTGGCTACCGAGCCCGATGCGCCAACACCAAAAAAATAGATGCGCTTGGCCTGAATCAGCTTATCCACCACCTGGTTGACTCTAGTGTGACTGATCTTGTCACGCACCATCGCCAGATTATTAATCGTGGCATCAAAGATCTTTGGGGTGTAGCTGCTCACCTCATCATCTGGATCGACATTGCGATTAACAAAGCGCACACCACTCACCAGCGCCTTGGCCAATTTGAGTTTAAAGTCGGGAAATCCAGCGGCATTAAAGCGCTTACAGAAACGATTGACGCTGGGCTCACTGACCTCGGCTGCTTTCGCCAGGGCGGCAATGCTCGATTGAGTTGCACCATCTGGGTCGGCGAGAATGACTTTTGCCACTTTGCTCTCAGACTTATTTAGATTCGGCAATTCGTCGGCAATAATATTAATCAAATTTTGTGCATGCATCGCTACAAAGCCCTCAGCTTTTCGTCTTTCTACGCAGTCAAAGNCGTTAGTTTAAGGTTTTTAGGTGGAAATGTCCGCTTTGCGAAGACGCTGATAAGACTATTTCACGGCAATGTCACTAGAACACTNTAAAATCACATAAATACGTATTTTTAACCAACTAAAGCCCCATTTAATTGCCTGCAAGATCGAAAAAGCCTATAATTTACGTAAGTTTACTACATTATTAAGAGAGTGCCTTTATGTACAGAATCGCTATCAACGGCTTTGGCCGCATCGGCCGCAATATCGTCCGCGCCCTCTATGAACGCCCAGAGTTGCAAAAGCAAATCCAAATTGTCGCGATCAATGATCTCGGCAGCCTTGAGATTAACGCACACCTGCTGCAATTTGATACGGTCCACGGTCGCTTTAATCAGCAAGTTGAAATCACCGACAACGCTATCATTATTAACGGCGACGTCATCAACTGGTCAAGTGAGCGCAATCCAGCCGATTTGCCCTGGTCTGACTTGGCGGTTGATCTGGTCTGTGAGTGCACCGGTGTGTTCACCAGTCGCGAGAAGGCCGCACTCCACTTGGATGCTGGCGCCAAAAAAGTACTCATCTCGGCCCCCGGATCAAACGTTGATGCGACCGTCGTCTACGGCGTCAATGACCAGATTATCGATGGATCGCAAGATATCGTTTCAAACGCCTCTTGCACCACCAATTGTCTGGCACCCATGGTTCAACCATTACAGGAAAGCCTTGGCATTCTCAGTGGTTACATGACGACAGTCCATGCCTTCACTAACGACCAACAACTCAGTGATGTCTGCCATTCAGATGTTTATCGTGCTAGATCAGCAACCCAATCGATGATTCCAACCAAAACTGGAGCAGCGGCGGCAATCGGCCTGGTGTTGCCAGAGCTGGCTGGAAAACTAGATGGACTGGCGGTGCGCGTACCAACCATTAATGTCTCTCTGGTTGATCTAACTTTTAATGCCGGCCGCGAAACGTCGGTTGAAGAAGTGAATGGTCTACTGCTCAAGGCATCGCAAGGGTCATTGAAGTCGGTCCTCTGCTACAACGACAAACCTCTGGTTTCCATCGACTTTAATCACACTCCATTCTCGTGTAATTTTGACGCCACTCAGACCCGCGTCAATGGCTCACTGGTCAAAGTGATGGCTTGGTATGACAACGAGTGGGGCTTCTCCAATCGCATGCTCGACAATTCCCTAGTGTTGTTAAGTAGCGCTATCGAGAAACAAGATGCCGCGTAGAACCAAGATTCTCGCAACGCTCGGCCCAGCCAGTCACGATGAGCAGGCTATTCGCGGACTGATTATCGCTGGCGTCAATGTCTTTCGCCTGAATTTCTCTCATGGCAGCGCTGAAGAGCACTGCCTGCGGGCAGCAATGATTCGCAAAATTGCCCGCGAGCTTGCCATACCGGTGGGTATACTCTGCGACATGCAGGGTCCTAAGATTCGTATTGGCAGCTTTATCAATGATATGAAAATTGATTTAGCCGAAAACGATACCTTTGTTCTGAACAGCCAAATTGGTGTTGATTCAGGCGACCAGAACGGCGTTCATATCGACAGCGACCTGCTCGACGACATCAATGCTGGCGACACCCTCTTGCTGGATGACGGCCGAATGACTTTTGCTGTCGAATCGCGCAACCCTCACTCGGTAACCTGTCGCGTCGTTCAAGGCGGCGTGCTATCGAGCAAAAAAGGGGTCAATAAATTTGGTGGCGGCCTCTCTGCGCCCGCACTGACCGAAAAAGACAAGGCCGATATCAAAACGGCGGCGGCGCTGAACACAGATTACCTGGCCATCTCATTTGTGCGTTCAAAGGACGATATTGAAGAGACCCGCGAGTTGCTAGTTGCAGCCGGCAGTGGCGCTCATATTATTGCCAAAATTGAGCGCGCAGAGGCGATTACTGATGAATTTTTGCCCGGCATTATTGCCAGCGCCGATGGCGTGATGGTTGCCCGAGGTGATCTCGGCGTTGAGATTGGCGACGCCAATCTGGTGGCTGTGCAAAAGCAACTGATTGAAGCCGCCAACACTGCTAACAAAGTGGTGATCACGGCCACTCAGATGATGGAGTCGATGATCACTGCTTCAACACCAACTCGAGCAGAAGTGTTCGATGTTGCTAACGCCGTGCTCGACGGTACCGATGCCGTCATGCTGTCGGCAGAAACGGCGGCCGGCAAGTACCCCATTGAAACGGTCAAAGCCATGGTGCGAATCATTGAAGGGGCCGAACGGCATCCTCTGGCCCAGCGCTCCAAGCACAGAATTGATCAGACATTCTCGAGCATAGATGAGTCTCTGGCTCTGGCTGCTATGTATGTCGCCAACCACCTGGAAGGCGTTAAAGCGGTTATCTGTATGACGGCGACCGGCTTTGCACCGCTGATTATGTCGAGAATTACCTCTTCGCTGCCAATCTATGCGATGGCGGAAAAGCTTGGCACTTGCGAGATCACGTCACTCTACAAAGGCGTAATACCTGTCCCCTTTCAAGCATCAGAGTTAGACCCATCTCAGGTTAATCACCGTGCCGTCGAAACCCTGCGCGAGCACAATGTTGTTGGCGATGGTGACTTGGTACTGATTACCAAAGGGGATTTTGTCAATGTGCACGGCGGCACCAATACATTAAAAATTGTTCGAGTTGGCGACATTATTCAATAGCCAACTCGAAAAACCGTCTCTTCCAGGCCATGGATGGCCACCTAATTCACCCGTCAAATCAACGGCTGCGTGAACCTTATTACTGAGCCCAGTAAATCGTTACAGGGGTGACCTGCTGCTGGAGAACAGCGCGAATAGGTAATTCCATTACGTCATCACCAGCACTGGCTTGAGTCAGCACCTGCTGCTTACTGGCACCGCTGATATGGATAATAATAGATTGGCTTTTCAACAGTCGCGGCAGCGTCATGCTCATGCGCTGATGGGGAGCATGCAATGGCGTAACGGCAATACAGTCTAGGCCCGAGTTCATATCCAGCCCTCGTTCTAGCGCTTCAGACTCAGGAAATAATGAAGCCGTGTGGCCATCATCGCCCATGCCCAGAATAACCACCGTAAAGCGTTTAATAGGGCTCAACGCTCGCTGACACGCCACTTCACCCTCTTCCGCATTTTCTGCGCTGTTTTTGAGTGCCAAGTAATGTGCCTTGTGAGCTTTATTGATCAACAGATTGTCACGCACTAACTTTTCATTGCTGTCGGCATGATCGGCATTCACCCAGCGCTCATCGGCTAGAGCGATGGTCACCTTTGACCAGTCGAGCTCTTGCTGCGATAACTGGTGAAAAAAGCCCACTGGTGTGCGCCCGCCGGAGACAACCAGAGACGCGCTACCCTGAGTCTCAATCGCCTCACGTAGCAAACTACTAACCTTTTCCGTCAGCGCGGCATCAAGAGCTGAGGTGTTTTCAAATTTAAGCATCGACATCATCGTTAACCTATTACGCTTCGTACCAACTGCGCTGATCTTTTTCCATCAACATATCAGCCTTTGATGGACCCCAGGTTCCCGCACTGTACGACTTGGTGCCGACTTTCTTTTCAGCCCAGGAATCTAACAGCTGGTCACACCAGCGCCAAGAGGCTTCAATTTCGTCACGACTGACAAACAACCACTGATCGCCTTTGATCACTTCTAAAAACAGTCGCTCGTAGGCATCGGCAATTCTCGACTCGCCGGAAGAATCAAAGAAATCTAGATTTAAGGTGCGCTTTTCAAGACTTAAACGCTCTTTGAGGCTCTGTTTTTTCGAGAACATTTCAAGTTCAATACCCTCATTTGGCTGCAAGCGAATCACCAGACGATTTTGTGCATCGCCATCTTTATCAGGGAAAATAGCATGCGGAATTTCTTTGTAGGTAATCACCACCTGGGTGACCTTATCCTGCATGCGCTTACCGGTGCGCAGATAAAATGGCACCCCGGCCCAACGCCAGTTGTCGATGTAGGCCTTGAGCGCAACAAAGGTCTCGGTGTCATTACTGCTCTCTTGACTGCCCTCTTCTTCCATGTAGCCAACCACCGGCTCACCGGCAATCCAACCAGCGGAGTATTGACCCCGCACAGACTGCTCGAGCACGTTGGCGCCGTCAATCGGACTCAGCGCGCGCAGTATCTTAACTTTCTCGGCGCGAATCTCGTCCGCTTGAAGTGAATTTGGCGGCTCCATCGCCACCATGCAGAGCAGTTGTAAGAGATGGTTTTGAATCATATCGCGCAGCTGTCCAACATTGTCATAGTAGCCCCAGCGCCCTTCGATGCCGACTGTTTCACCAACAGTAATCTGGACATGATCAACACAGGTATTGTCCCACTGAGAGTTGATCATACGGTTGGCAAAACGCAGCGCCAGCAAGTTCTGAACGGTCTCTTTACCGAGATAGTGGTCGATACGGTAGATATTGCGCTCATCAAAATGTTCGCCAACCGTAGTGTTGACTTCACGAGAACTCTTGAGATCCTTACCAATTGGTTTTTCCAAGACAATGCGCGCCAGCTTGTCAACACAGCCCGCGGCATCGAGATGCTTGCAAATAGACCCATATAGACTCGGCGGCGTGGCGAGGTAATAGATTGCAGTACGCTTTTCGACCAGCCACTCTTTGAGGGCGAGAAAATCTTTTTTGTGCGAAAAATCGACTTTGATATAGCTCATGCGACGACTGAATCTGCGCCAAGCGGCATCATCCCAATCACTGGCAGGAACAACTTTTTGCAATCCTTCCTGAATCTTAGCAATGAATTCTTGACTGCTGATATCTTCGCGCGCCAACCCCGCTATACGAGCGCTATCACCCAACAGACCGGCTCTATCCAGCTGGTAGAGAGCGGGAAATAATTTACGCTCGGAGAGATCACCGCGCGCACCAAAGATTACCAAGTCGATATTACTGTTCATCACAAACCTCAGAGTTGCAGCGAAACGCTGTCATTTACTTGCCTGTCTATATCCCACCGGTCTACTATCTATACGGCGATTACTCGCTGATCAATCACCGACCAAGTTGGCTGGCATCACGCGCCAACTGTTCAATTTCATCCCAGCGTTGCGCTTTGACCAACTGCGCTGGACAGACCCATGAGCCACCGACACATAGTACATTTGGCAGCGACAGATATTCCATTACATTGTGCAGTCCGATACCGCCAGTGGGGCAAATTCTTGCATCGCTAAACGGGCCAGACAGTGCCTTAATCATAGCCGCGCCACCTGCAGCTTCTGCAGGGAAAAATTTAAAGTCTTGATGTCCATATTCCATGCAGCGCATCATCTCACTCGCCGATGATATGCCTGGCAACAAACTAATCGAGGACTCTTGTGCCGCCGCCAACAGCTTATCAGTAGCGCCCGGCGAAACCATAAACTGACAACCCAAATCTTCCGACAGCTTGATCTGGTCAGGCGTGCACACCGTGCCAGTACCGACGATCGCTCCGGGTACCTGTTTGACAATCTGACGAATACCCTCTTCAGCCGCTGCGGTTCGCAGGGTTACTTCGAGCACGTTTAGACCGCCAGCTATCAGCGCCTTTGCCAGCGGCACAGCATCGTCCACATGATCAATCACAATTACCGGAATAACCGAATTACCGGCCAATAGATCTCGCACTGCTAACTCCTTAAATGTTTTGTAACTTTTTGGCTGCACCCAACAAACCGAGGTTGTTGCGCATCACCAAATAGACAGGGATAGGTTCTAGATAGGACGCAAAACGGCCCTTATCTTCAAATTTGTTGCGAAATCCACTATTGACGAAAAACTCGCTGAATCTCGGCACCACACCGCCGGCAATATAAATGCCGCCTTTGGCACCCAGGGTCAGCGCTAGGTTGCCCGCCGCTGCGCCCATCGATTCACAGAAAGTACTCAGCGCCGTTAGCGCCTGCGCATTGCTATTATCGAGAGCCGCTGCAACGATATCCGGCGGCGTAGTCAATATTGGATCCGTGCTTTCCATCTGGCAGATCGCATGGTAAATGTTAACGATGCCTTTACCGGACAGGACGCGTTCCAGAGAGACCCGTTTAAAGCTCTCCAGCAGGCAAGTCAACAGATCCATCTGACGCGGCCCCACAGGTGCAAAGTCGGCATGGCCGCCCTCGGTATCCAACACATGATAGCCATCGCTGTGGGAGATCAATGCCGCCATACCGAGGCCAGTACCGGCACCTAGAATGCCGACTGGCTTATGTGTCTGCGGCTGGTCACCACCAATCTTGATACAGTCATCTGCACCCAGCTCAGTAATGCCGTGTGCCACGGCTTCAAAATCATTGATCACCACCAATTGCTGACAATCAAACCACTCAAGCAACTGGGTCTTGGTAAATTCCCAATGGCTGTTGGTAAATGCAATATGTTCGACATCGGCGGGACAGGCTACGGCCAGACAGACGCTTTTTGGAGCACCGACAAAATCCGTTGCCAGTGCAATTTCGTCCCTCAACTTGATAATTAAATCACTAAACTGCGGGTACTCTTCGACCGAGTGATAAAACTCGAATTCGCTCTCCAACTGACCTTCACGCAGCGCCGCAAAACGCGCATTGGTGCCACCTATATCGGCGACTAAATTCCACGACTGCTCAGCCATCTCTATTGACCCGCAAACAGGTATGAAGCGCCCTGTTCGGCATTGCTAATATTGCTGCGGTTTACAGCAAACAGTTCACGTCCGCAGCCGCGTTGACCCGCGCCAGGCTGAGGCGCAGCAGTGCGCGCTTCCAGCACACGTATATCACCCACAAACTGCAACTCGCCAGTCACCGCATTGACGCGAATCACATCACCATCCTCTAGCTTGGCTAACAGGCCACCCTGGGCGGCCTCAGGCACCAGATGAATCGCCGCCGGCACCTTGCCAGAGGCGCCAGACATACGGCCGTCCGTCACCAATGCAACCTTATAACCTTTATCCTGAAGAATGCCCAACATCGGTGTCAGCTTGTGCAGCTCGGGCATACCCAATGCTTTGGGCCCCTGAAAGCGCACAACCACAACGCAGTCACGGTTTAACTGACCAGATTCGAATAAACCCGCCAGTTGATCCTGACCGTCAATCACCACAGCCGGTGCTTCGACGATCTGATGCTCCTCGGCAACCGCGGAAACTTTGATCACACCGCGACCGAGATTGCCCTGTAACAGTCGCAAGCCGCCCTCAGACGAAAACGGTTTATCTAAAGTCGTGAGCACGTCCATATCGAGAGGCTGCATGGGCGATTCGCGCCACACAACTTTGTCGTTATCTAGAAAAGATTCCTGGGTAAAGGCTGCAAAATTGTCTCCCCAGGCAGTTTTGGCGTCAGCATGCATAAAGCCGCCGGCCAGCAACTGGCGGAACAGGCAGCTAGTACCACCGGCAGCATGGAAATGATTCACATCGGCCTGACCATTTGGATAGACCTTGGCCAACAGCGGCACCGCTGCAGAGAGCTCAGAAATATCATCCCAATTGAGAATAATTCCCGCTGCTCGAGCAATCGCCACCAGATGCATACTGTGATTGGTTGATCCACCAGAGGCCAACAGCGCAATGGTCGCGTTAACAATGGTGCGTTCATCGACAATCTCACCGACTGGGCGATAGTCATTGCCCAGCGCAGTGATACGCGCCATTTGATGACAGGTTTCAACGGTCAGCTTATCGCGCAACGGATTCTCTGGATTGACAAAAGAACTGCCCGGCAACTGCAAACCCATGGCTTCAAGTACCACCTGATTGCTGTTGGCAGTACCGTAAAAAGTACAGGTCCCGGCACTGTGATAGGAATCGGATTCGGCCTGCAATAATTCTTCACGGCCAATTTTGCCTTCGGCAAACAGCTGGCGAATACGTTGTTTTTCTTTATTCGGTAGACCCGACTCCATGGGGCCGGCGGGCACGAATAGCGCTGGCAGATAACCGAAGCTGAGCACGCCAATCAATAATCCGGGAACAATTTTATCGCAGATACCCAACGCCAGCACGCCGTCAAACATCTGATGCGACAGCGACATCGCAGTGCACTGGGCAATCAAATCGCGACTCAGCAGACTCAGTTCCATGCCGTCCTGACCCTGAGTCACACCATCACACATAGCGGGCACACCGCCGGCAACCTGTGCCGTGCAGCCAATCTCGCGCATTGCCTGTTTGATTTTATCGGGATAGACCGCATAGGGCTGGTGGGCCGAAAGCATATCATTGTAGGCGGTGATAATAGCGATATTACTGGCTTCCATCAGGCGCAGACTGTTCTTATCTTCTTCGCCGCAGGCAGCAAAACCATGGGCCAGGTTGCCACAGCTTAACTTGCCGCGCTCCGGACGATTGCCGTGATCTTCTTGAAGTTGGCGCAGATAATCAGCTCTCAAGCTGCTGCTGCGTTCGACGATGCGCTGAGTGACTTCAGCAACCGTAGTATTTAACTGGACCATAGTGACTCCGCGCAATCGCGGCTCCATTTAGACAAGGGTTAATTGTAACAAAATTACGGAATTTAACCAGACTCAATGTATAATTCAGGTAAATATTGTAATTTTATTACATTAATAATTTGTTGCGGCAGTGCTGTTTTAAATACGCTATTGTGGCGGCTTTGCAGTTTAAACTGTCACCTCAGGTCAACATTTTACGCGTTAGCGGCAGCTAATTAAACGGCCTATTAAATCTAAATAATCACAGGATCCGGGTACATGACCGCCACCAGTAACACACCCCATTACGCGCCCAATTACACGCCGACAGCCACTGCAGCGTGGAAAACTCTGCAGCAGTATGCGCAACAGGCGACAGGGCAAAATATCACTGACTTTTTTACCGACAATCCTCAGCGAAGTAGCCAGATGTCACTACAGTGCGGCGAGATTTTTCTCGACTATTCGAAAAATCTGGTCAGCGACCAGACCTGGCAGACACTGCTAGAGTTGGCTGCGCAATCACCCTTGGAACGTCATCGCGCCGCGATGTTCTCTGGCGAAAAGATTAATACGACTGAAGATCGAGCAGTACTTCATGCTGCACTGCGCGCGGAGATTGGCGACCAAAGCGTTGCCTCGGCTGCCGAAGAATCTGACCAACGCGTGCGGCTGGTGAAACAGCAGCTCACCAGCGTCGAACTGGTCAGTGAGAAAATTCGCAGCGGTCAGTGGCTCGGTAGCACCGGCAAAGCCATTACCGATGTCGTCAATATTGGTATCGGCGGTTCTGATCTAGGACCAAAACTGGCCTGCAGCGCACTGCAAGAATATGCCCACCCCGGCATCACGCTGCACTTTATCTCCAATGTCGATGGCGCTGAGATTCTGACCACCTTACAGAAACTCAACCCGGAAACCACATTGGTCGCCCTCGCCAGCAAAACCTTTACCACCCAAGAGACACTGCTCAATGCAAAAACCGCACGCAACTGGTTTGCGGACATACTGGGGCTTGAGAATGCGCAGTCAAGCAGTCACTTTGTCGGCCTCACCGCCAATCGTGAAAATGCTCTAGCCTATGGCATACCCGATGATCAGATTCTCGAGTTTGCCGAATGGGTCGGCGGACGCTACTCGCTATGGTCGAGTATCGGCCTCTCGATTGCGATTTCTATTGGCTATCAGAACTTTGTCGAGATGCTCGCCGGCGCACGTGAAATGGACCTGCATTTTCAACAGGCACCGGCTGCGGAAAACATGCCGGTTATCCTCGCTCTGCTAGGAATATGGTACAGCAACTTTCTCGGCGCCCAATCCACTGCAGTGATTCCCTACTGCGAGCGCTTACTGTTACTGCCCTCTTATCTTCAACAGTTAGATATGGAGAGCAATGGCAAATCCACCACAGTCGATGGCAAGCCGGTTGATTATCAGACTGGTGCGATTCTATGGGGCCAGACCGGCACCAATGGTCAGCATGCCTTTTTTCAACTACTGCACCAGGGCACCCGCATGGTACCGATCGACTTTGTCGCCGCCGCTGTGGATAATTTGAGCAATGAAGAACATCACCGTGTATTGCTCGGCAATATGTTGGCTCAGGCATCAGCCCTAATGTCTGGCCAAGAGGCACCTGAAGGTGAACCCTATCGTCACTACCCAGGCAACAAGCCTTCAAATGTGCTGATGTTGAAAAAACTCACAGCCAAGAACTTTGGCGCACTGATCGCACTCTANGAACACAAGGTATTTGTTCAGGGTAGCATTTGGAATATTAATTCGTTTGATCAGTGGGGCGTCGAGCTGGGCAAGAAGATGGCCAATCAGTTGTTGGCTTCAGACAGTGCTGATCAGACCGAGCTGGACCCCTCGACCACCGCCCTGTTTGCCCATATCAAAGCCTGCCAAGAGTAAATCCTGTAGCTGCCGAGGGAGCTGTGAATTAGATTAAATTCGCAGCTCTTTTGGCAGTGAGAAGGTAATATTTTCAACCACGCCGTCCAGTTCCTGTGGGGCGTTAGCGCCAAGATCCACCAGCCGTGTGATGACATCGCGCACCAGAATATCCGGTGCCGAAGCACCTGCGGTAATACCGATGGCCTTGCGCTGCTCGAGCCACTCAGCATTGATATCTTCAGGGCCGTCAATCAGATAAGCAGCACAGCCACAGCGTTCGGCCAATTCACGCAGACGATTGGAATTGGAGCTAGCCACCGAGCCAACTACCAGAATCAAATCCGACTCAATGGCTAACTGCTTAACCGCATCCTGACGGTTTTGCGTGGCATAACAAATATCGTCTTTACGCGGCCCCTCAATAGCAGGAAATTTTTTCCGCAGCGCATCAATAACACGGGCGGTATCATCCATAGAGAGTGTGGTCTGAGTGACATAGGCAAGCCTGGAAGGATCTTTAACCTCAAGACTGGCGACATCGCGTTCATCTTCTATCAGATAAATATCACCACCCTGGGAGCGATCATATTGTCCCATGGTGCCTTCAACCTCAGGGTGACCCGCATGGCCAATCAACACGCATTCCATCCCCTCATTGCTGTATTTGGCGACCTCTATATGCACCTTAGTGACCAGTGGACAAGTGGCGTCAAACACTTTAAGGCTGCGACGACGCGCCTCATCCTGCACCGCAAGCGAGACGCCATGAGCACTAAAAATAACAATTACATCATCGGGAATCTCGTCCAACTCATCGACAAACACTGCGCCTCTGTTGCGCAGATCATCNACCACGATACTTGTTATGCACGACTTCATGACGCACATAGATCGGCGCACCAAACACGTCTAAAGCCCGATTAACAATGTCGATAGCNCGATCGACCCCGGCGCAAAAGCCGCGCGGATTTGCCAGCTTAATTTCCATTAATGAACATTCTCCGGCGTGACGCTAATAATTTTCACCTGAAAGACGATATNTTTGCCCGCCAATGGATGATTAAAATCAACCATCACTTCACCGTCGATAATGTCGGCAATGACACCGGGCAACTCACCGTCGCCATTTTGAAACGAGAACATCGCACCCACTTCAATCTCGAGAGCGTCAAAATTATCCATCGCCACAGCCTGCACGTTTTGCTCATTATGCTGGCCAAAGGCTTTTTCCGGAGGCACAACAAACTCACGTTCATCGCTGGCATGCAGTCCAAATAATGTTTCCTCAAATCCCGCCATGAGGTTGCCATCGCCGATCGAAAAAGTGGCTGGCTTGCCCTCAAAGTTAGAATCCACCACCGCACCGTCTTCCAATAAAAGTGCGAAGTGCAACGTCACCGTGGTGCCAGTATCTATGGGTATGCTCATATTAAAAACTCTTCAACATTCTTTAAAAATTTTTACGTTTATTTAAACTTAGTCTCGCGGCTGATTATTTTTTAGCCGAGTCGACCGCATCATCAGACGCTGACGCAGGCTGAAAAAACAGCCCGTCAATAATTAGCAACGCAGCCCCGACAGAGATCCCCATGTCGGCGATATTAAAGGCGGCAAAGTGCCAATTAGCCCAGTGGAAATCGAGAAAATCGACAACATAACCAAAGGCCAGTCGATCGTAGAGGTTACCCAGCGCGCCGCCAAGAATAAGTGATAGCGCCAGCCCTTCAAGTACGCGCTGACGCGGCAGTCGGGTCAACCAGATGGCAATCACCATGCTGACGACAATCGAAATCAAACTCAAAAACCAGCGCTGCCAACCGCCCGCATCACTGAGAAAGCTAAAGGCAGCACCCTCATTGTGAGCGCGCACCAGATTAAAAATACCATTGATATAACGACTCTCGCCAAGACTAAACTCTGCCACAATCCACAGCTTGGTCAACTGATCGAGCAACAAAACCGTTGCCGCTACTGCAAACCAGCGCAGCCAGGGCAATGTTTTTTGCTCAGGCTTTTGTTTACGCACAGTTTTTTGATCATGCATAGCTTCTTGCTCATGCATAGCGACGAGACTCGCCAGTGTCGGAGAGATTAGTCACGCAGCGGCCGCAGATCTCAGGATGCTCTGCATTAGCCCCGACATCCTCAATAAAGTGCCAGCAACGTACACATTTCTCAGCGCTAGAGCGCTGCACGCCAACTTTTAAGCCCTCAAGCATAGACTCATTAGCGTCGTCACCCTCTTCGAGGGACAGTAAGGTGGCCTTTGAAGTGATGGTGACAAAGCGCAACTCATCGCCAAGTTTGGCCAGGGACTGATACAGCTCTGGCACTGCATACAATTGAATGTCGGCGCCCAGAGAACCTTTCACCACACCCTGGTTGCGCTGATCTTCAATCACCTTATTGATCGCTTCTTTGGCCTGCAATATTGCTGCCCAATCAGCCTGACTGATAACATCGGCGTCAGTTAACCGTGGCAGTGAATACCACTCGGCAACAAATACTGACGACTCGCGCTCACCGGGCATAAAGCCCCAGATTTCGCTGGCGGTAAAACTCAGGATCGGCGCTATCCAGCGACTAAAGGCTTCGGCAATATGGTACAGCGCAGTCTGCGCGGAACGTCGCGACAGGCTATTTTCTGGGCAGGTATAGATGCGATCTTTAATAATATCCAGATAGAAGCCACCCATATCGCGAACACAAAAATTGTGCAGTTTTTGGTAGATCAAATGGAACTGAAACTCATCGTAGGCGGTAATAATCTCTTCCTGAAGTCCCGCCGCGCAATCAATCGCCCAGCGATCCAGAGCCAACAGATCGTCGTGCTCAACCCCATGGTCGGCTGGATTAAAGCCGTCAAGATTGGAGAGAAAATAGCGTGCGGTATTACGAATCCGGCGATAGGAATCACCCGCGCGAGTCAAGATTTCGTCGGAAACAGTCATCTCACTGCTAAAGTCTGCCGAGGCAATCCAAAGACGCAGCACATCGGCGCCCATATCATTGATGACTTTTTGCGGTGAAATAACATTACCAATCGACTTAGACATCTTGCGACCGTGCTCATCGACGGTAAAGCCATGGGTTAGCACCGCTTTGTAGGGTGCCGTGCCATTGATTGCGATCGCCGTCTTCAGTGATGACTGAAACCAGCCACGGTGTTGGTCTGAGCCCTCGAGATAGAGGTCTGCTGGGTAACGCAACTCCTCACGAGCTTTGATCACCGATTCGTGAGTGACTCCAGAGTCAAACCAAACATCCAGTGTGTCGGTGACTTTCTGATAGTCGGCAGTGTCCGCACCAATCAATTCTGCCGCATCGAGGTCGAACCAGGCATCAATGCCATGTTCCTCAACCCGCAATGCAACCTGCTCAATCAACGCAGAGGTATCGGGATGCAGCTCGCCGCTCTGCTTATGGACAAAGAGAGCGATCGGCACACCCCAGGTGCGCTGACGCGAGATGCACCAGTCCGGACTGTTGTCGAGCATGCCTTCGATCCGCGCCTGCCCCCACTCCGGGTGCCAGCTGACCGTTTTTACCGCGTCCTTAGCTTTTTCCAAAAGACCATTTTTGTCCATGGAGATAAACCATTGCGGGGTCGCACGGTAAATCAATGGGGTTTTGGTGCGCCAGCAGTGCGCGTAACTGTGTACAAACTGACCGCAGCTAAACAGGCGCTGATGCTGACGCAATACCTCGAGCACCGAGTCATCGACCTTGTAGACATGCTGACCGGCAAACAGCTCAACATCATCGTGGAATAGGCCGTTGTCCAAAATATAGTTCAGTGTGCCAATACCATATTGCTTAGACACGACGAAATCTTCCACACCGTGGTCTGGCGCAGTATGCACACAGCCAGTACCTGCGTCAGTCGTAACATGTTCGCCAAGCAGCACAGGAATATCGCGATCGTAAAACGGGTGTCGCGCGACAATATTCTCTAACTGCTTGCCCTGACAGGTCGCAAGTTGTTGATAGTCCTCGAAAGCCAGACGCTGCATCACCGACTCAAGTAGCAGCTGCGAGCAGACCAGTCGTACAGGTCCACTCTCGCCGACAACCTGAACCAGCACATAGTCGAGATCAGCACCCACAGAAATAGCCTGACTACTGGGAATGGTCCACGGCGTTGTGGTCCAGATCAGCATATTGACCTCACCCTCACCGGGTAGGCCGTCGAATGCCGTCGACAATTTATTCAACTGTTGCTGATCGCTCACTGCATAGGCGACGTCGATACTGTAAGAGGTTTTATCCTGATACTCGACCTCCGCTTCAGCCAGAGCCGAGCCACCCACCACACTCCAGTACACCGGCTTGTAGCCTTTCACTAAATGACCGTTGGCAGCGATTTTGCCAAGCGCGCGAATGGTGTCGGCTTCGACGCGATAATTCATTGTCAGGTAGGGCCGCTCCCAATCACCAAAAATACCCAAGCGGACAAAGCCCTGGCGCTGGCCGTCGACCTGCTTCATCGCATAGTCGCGGCACTTTTTACGAAACGTTGAGTACTCAACCTTAACTCCTGCCTTGCCGATTTTTTTCTCGACATTGTGCTCGATGGGCAAACCATGGCAGTCCCAACCGGGAATATAGGGCGCATCAAAGCCGCTCAATGTGCGCGCCTTAACGATAATATCTTTGAGTGTTTTGTTCACCGCATGGCCTAGGTGAATCTCACCGTTAGCATAGGGAGGACCATCGTGAAGAATGTATTTTTCACGCCCGGCACGGGCATCGCGAATCTGCTGGTAGAGGTTGCTATCCTGCCATGCTTTTAGCATGCCCGGCTCGCGCTGAGCCAGATTGGCGCGCATGGGGAAATCGGTCTTGGGCAGATTCAGTGTTGCTTTGTAGTCAGTCATTGGCCTTTTTATTGACCTTCTTGGTCAACCTTATATAAGTTTATTGTCTATCGATCGTTTAGGTTAGCCACTCGCCAACCTATCAGCCTGCAAAAACCACTCGCGGATCATCTCCACATCGTGGCTGATTGTGGCAACCAGCTTTTCGAGGCTGGTAAATTTTTCTTCATCGCGAATCTTGTGAACAAATTCCACAACAATTCTCTGGCCGTAAAGGTCACCGGCAAAGTCAAGCAGATGGACCTCTAAAATCGGCTTTAACAGATCGCCCACTGTCGGCCGTAAACCGACATTAGCGGCGCCCCGATAAATGCTTCCGGCAACATTCACCTTGACCGCAAAGACGCCGGACAGCGGCGCACTAAAACGATTTAATTGTACATTGGCCGTCGGAAAGCCAAGCTCGCGTCCCAGCTGCTGGCCATAGCCAACCACACCACTAATCGAAAATGGTCGGCCCAGTAATTCAGCGGCGCGAGTAAAATCCGCCCGCTCGACCACTTCACGTACCAGCGTACTGCTGACCCGACAACCATCCACCTCGACCGTCGCCGTATCCTGTACGTCAAAACCGTAGCGTTTGCCCTGCTCAGTCAACAGCGCAAAATCACCGCGTCGATCACAGCCAAAATGGAAGTCATCGCCGACAATTAAAGATTGCACGCCCAGCCCGCGGACTAATACCTGCTCAACAAAATCATCCGCCGAGAGATTGCGCAGCTGACGATTAAACTGCAGACAAACCACTCGATCGACCCCTGTCGCCAGCAGCGTATCAATCTTCTCTCGCAATCTCATCAACCGCGCCGGAGCGCGCTCAGCGGAAAAATATTCTCTGGGTTGAGGTTCAAAGGTCATCGCGACCGACGGCACCTGCAAACGTTCGGCAGCCTCTTTTACCTGCTGCAAAATAGCCTGATGGCCGATATGTACACCATCGAATGACCCGATGGTGACCACCGATTTTTCTTCAAGGCAGTGCAGGTTTTGCAAACCGCGAACAAAGGTCATTTTAGCGTGCTGCACAAGCGTTGATTTCACTGTTCAGAATAAACGTTGAGTATACCTAGCAACCATAAGAAAGGTAAGGCGCCGGAGCCAATTAACCTGTGTACAAACGGCGATTACACAGGGGCACAGAGAGCGATAATTTAATCTGCGGAGGTCGTTGCTTTGGCCGGCCCTTTTAAATCGCTAAGCCGCATACCACAGGCCCATAAAACGGCAGCGTAGACGGCAAAGCCAGCGCCACAGATGCAGACAATGGCACTACTGCGCTGCCACCAGCTGAGCTGCTGCCAGAGACTGGCATCGAATGCAGTGAAATGATCGCCGAGCCATACCAGCGTAGCCATCATCAGCGCAACGGCCAACAGCAGGTTTAGCGCAAAACGCAACCAGGCGCGACCCGGAAGGTAGATAGCCTTGCTGCGCAGTGCCAGAAACAATAACAGCGCATTTAAAAATGCCGATAGTGAGGTTGCCAGAGCGAGCCCGACATGACCCACCTGCCAATACGAATGCAGCGGTATCACCAGAGCCAGATTGAGTAGCATATTGGAGACCATGGCAATCACACCGATGCGCACCGGCGTACGCATATCCTGGCGCGCGAAAAAGCCCGGCGCCAACACCTTGATTAACATAAACGCGACCAACCCGAGAGAATAGGCGCGCAAGCTCAGCGTCGCCATCGACATATCGCGCGCCGTCATCACATCACCATAGAGGAATAGTGTCGCGAGAATCGGTTCGGCAAGGAGCATCAACGCAGCGGCAGCTGGCACGGCAATTAACAATACCATGCGCAGCGCCCAATCGAGTGTCTGAGAATAAGCCTCTACTGAACTGGCAGCGTGATGGCGCGACAGATTGGGCAAGATCACCGTGGCGATAGCGACCGCAAACACCCCCAGCGGCAGCTCCGAGAGACGATCGGAATAATAGAGCCAGGAGACACTGCCGGTCGGCAGAAAGGTTGCCAACATAGTGTCTAATAGCAGGTTAATTTGGCTCACCGAGACACCAAAGATGGCCGGCCCCATTAAGCCGAGTATTTTTCGCACCCCCGGGTGGCGCCAATCAACCGTCGGTACTGGCAGCATATGGATGCGCGCCAGAAACGGCAGTTGAAAACAAAACTGAATCGCTCCAGCAGCAAACACTCCCCAGGCTAAGGCATAGGTCGGCTGCTCAAACCAAGGCGCTGCAATCAACGCGGCAAAGATTAACGACGTATTCAGCAGCACCGGGGTAAACGCGGGAACCGCAAAGCGATCATAGCTATTGAGGATACCGCCGGCGACGCCAGTCATTGAGATAAATAATAAATAGGGAAAGGTAATGCGCAACATGTCGGCTGTGGCATTAAATTTAAACGCATCGTTGAGATACCACTTCGGGGCAAACAGCGCGGCAAACAGCGGCGACGCAATAACAATCACCAGAGTCAGCAACAGCAGTGCCGCACCCAGGGTACCGAACACTCGATTGGTCAGCTCTCTCAGCGCTGCGCGACTGCCTTTTTCGCGATACTCACCCAGCACCGGGACAAATGCCTGCGCAAAGGCGCCTTCAGCAAATAGGCGGCGAAAAAAATTGGGGATTTTAAAGGCAACAAAAAACACATCTGCCAGCGCTTCAGCACCGATAACGCGTGCAAAAATAATATCCCGCGCCAGCCCCATAAAGCGCGACAGCATGGTGAAGAAGCTCACCACACCGCTGGAACGAAGCAGGCCACTATCGGCCTTCACACTCCCCGACGCCGGCTGCTCTGGCACATCACTGGCCTGCTCGGGTAATTGACTGCGCTGCTCGCGTTGCTCTTGACTCACGTGTCTACTCGGTTGACGGGGCGTTTCACTGCAGTTTAACGGCCTCCATGCCCATCTCCAAGTGAATAGTTAAAAGCCTTGCACCCTGAGGCGCGACGCGGGGTTAACAGAGCGCCACAGAGCGACACTATTGCTGGAAAAATTGGCTTGAATGTGTGTTGCAAACCCTGTATATTTCCGCGCCTTCAGTGAGACCCTTTGAGAGGAGTAATACCCAGTGGCAAATTCAGCCCAAGCTAAGAAACGCGCACGACAGAACGAGAAACGCCGCCAGCACAATGCTAGCTTGCGCTCAATGGTTCGCACCTATTTGAAAAAAGTTGACGCAGCAATCGCCACTGGCGTTCACGCTGATGCTCAACAGGCTTATGTCTCGGCCGTTCCAGTGATCGACCGCATGGCCGACAAGGGCATTATTCACAAGAATAAAGCTGCTCGTCACAAAAGCCGCTTGAATGCGAAAGTTAAAGCGCTGGGCTGATTAGTTTTTCAGCCAGCACTGAAAAAACCGGCTAGCGCCGGTTTTTTTATGGGTGCATGAAATTAGATTGTTATTTCTCACCATACTTAATCACTATGGCGCGGTTACTGCTTGTTAGCTGAAATCCATGCGATGCTAGCAGGCCACAGCGCCAGTGCTAATAAGCTGTTCAATCT
>JGI20156J14371_10000208_pt1 | contig 51278 bp, 33 predicted proteins | sample COG_06_FD_14371 | JGI IMG/M metagenome (IMG submission 14371)
TCCCAAGGGTTGGGCTGTTCGCCCATTAAAGTGGCACGCGAGCTGGGTTCAGAACGTCGTGAGACAGTTCGGTCTCTATCTGTTGTGGGCGCTCGAGATTTGAGCGGACCCGTCCCTAGTACGAGAGGACCGGGATGGACGTACCTCTGGTGTATCTGTTGTGGCGCCAGCTGCATTGCAGAGTAGCTATGTACGGATGAGATAAGCACTGAAAGCATCTAAGTGCGAAACTCGCCGCGAGATGAGATCTCGTTGAGAGCCGTGGAAGACGACCACGTTGATAGGCCGCAGGTGTAAAGATGGTGACATCAAAGCCGAGCGGTACTAATTGCTCAAAAGCTTATGAAGACGATTACTCTACCAATATGTCAACACATTTGTTGATTTCAAGGCAAAGGCCCAATGAATTCAACGTGAACGATAGGTGTCTATTGCGGTAAGGTCCACCTCTTCCCATTCCGAACAGAGAAGTTAAGCCTACCAGCGCAGATGGTACTGCTACGGCGGGAGAGTATGTCGACGCCACCTTGGGGCCCCTTCGGGGGCCCCTTTTTTTTGCTCAATTTTGCGAGCTTTGTCTCGTACAGATAGCCTACAGGACATGAATGATCTTGTTACCATTATAGGACGACCTAACGTAGGAAAGTCGACCTTGTTTAACCGCCTCACGGAAACCCGCGACGCCATTACGGACCCCACAGCTGGAACCACGAGGGACCGGAAGTATGGACGGGCAGAATGGGGAGGCCGTGTGTTCACGGTGATTGATACAGGCGGTTATTCTACTGGGACGGATGATGCCTTTGAAGGTGTAATTCGGGATCAAGTAGAGATCAGTATGGAGGAGGCTGGAGTGATCCTTTTCCTCGTAGATGCTCAGACGGGTATCACAGATTTGGACTTGGAGATTGTCCAGTTGGTTCGGAAGAGTGGGAAACCGGTCATGTTGATTGTCAACAAGATTGATACTGGGGTGCAGGAGTATTTGACCGCGGAATTTTATGGCCTGGGCATGGGCGATATACTGCACGGTATCAGTGCAAACAACGGTTATGGAACGGGTGACCTATTGGATGAGCTGATGAGGCTGTTGCCGGTTCGTGAAGAACCGGATGAGCTGGGTCTTCCGAGACTATCTGTTGTGGGTAGACCGAACGTGGGCAAAAGCACGCTGATCAATACGCTGCTCGGAAAGGAGCGTAACATCGTCACCGACATTGCGGGTACCACACGAGACAGTGTCCACACCCATTACAATGCGTTTGGCTTTGACATTGAGATTGTAGATACCGCAGGAATGCGCAAGCGTCGGAAAGTGGATGACAGCTTGGAATTCTACAGTACCGTGCGCACCATTAAGGCCATTGATCAAAGCGACGTGTGCCTGTTGCTCCTTGATGCGAGCCAAGGAATGGAGAAGCAAGACCAACACATTCTCTGGCACATACTGGACAGCTATAGGGGGGTTGTTGTAGTGGTCAATAAATGGGATCTTGTAGAAAAGGATGAGCACACGATGAATGCCTATCGGGCCAAGCTCGAAGAGAAAATGGCTCCTTTCTCAGATGTGCCGGTAGTCTTCACTTCGAACCTGACAAAACAGCGTGTTTTCAAAGCGTTGGAGACGGCGTTACATGTTTATCATCAGCGCAAACTCAAGGTGTCAACTTCTGAATTGAACGATGTCTTTTTGCCCATCGTGAAGGACCAGCCACCCCCAATTTATAAAGGGAAAAGCGTGAGTATCAAGTACATTACGCAGCTGCCTTCACAGGTTCCAACCTTTGCATTCTATTGCAATTTGCCCCAGTATATCAAGGAGCCTTACAAGCGATTTGTAGAAAATCGAATTCGGGAACGCTACGATTTCAGTGGAGTTCCCATTCGTTTGTTTTTTCGGAAGAAATAAATACTCTACCCTTCGTTTCTCAGTGACTCGATTGAGCTGGCGATGATGGCCTGAAGCTCAACAGGGTTAAAGGGTTTAATGACCCTCTCGTCCATACCTACGTTGATGATTTTTTCGTTGGTCTGTGGTTCTGCATCAGCAGTAAGTGCAAGGATGGGAGACCTTTTTAGTCCTGCTGTGGCCTCGTTGTTTCGGATGATTCTCGTGGCTTCTAATCCGTCCATCAAAGGCATTTGGACGTCCATAAGAATCAAGCATGGGCCATGTTTTTCCCAGGCACGGACGGCTTCTTGTCCGTTGACGGCTTCAACAACGGTGTATCCCCATCGCGTCAACAGCTTATTGGCCACGAATCGGTTGAGTTCATTGTCATCGGCAAGAAGGATGGTGGAGGGATTATCATGGTCAGTATGAGGGCTAGCTTGCAGATCTTGGGGTCCATCAACACTGGGAATGGTGTCTTGTAATTGTGACTGGTTTTCTGCCCGAGGTAAATCCAGTTCTACGGAGAATGTGGAGCCTTTATTGACTTCGCTCTCAATTGACAATGTGCCCGACATCTCTGTGATGAGCGCTTGAACTATAGCCAGTCCAAGTCCCGTCCCTTCAATTTGAGTGGTGCCTTGGATTTGCTCGAAGGGTTGAAGGATGCGGCTTAATTCAGAGGCCGGAATGCCAGGGCCAGTATCCGACACCTCAAATCGCACAGTACAACCTTGGTTGTTTTGGTTCTTCACNAAGACATTCAGGGTGATTGTTCCCGTTGATGTGTACTTGACGGCGTTGCCAATCAGATTGTTTAGGATCTGTGTAAGCCACCTGACTTCGGTGATGAGTTGACGCGGCAGATTGGGGTCGATGTTGAGTTTGAGTTCAAGGCCAACGTTCTCGGCTCTATTTTGAAAAGAGTCGACAATGTTGGTAGAGAGTTCGATGACATTGCATGGCTGGGGTGCCCCTTGCACCTTGCCTGAAGCCATTTTCTCAAGGTCTAGAATGTCATTGACGAGGCTCAACAAATGGCGCCCGGAAAACTCCATATAGGCGAGGTGTCGAAGTTGTTCTTCGCGATTGGCCTCTTCGTCAATGAGTAATTCTGTGAGACCTAAGATGGCATTGAGCGGGGTTCTGATTTCGTGACTCATGACCGACAGAAACCGCGATTTGGCTTCATTCGCCGCTTCGGCTGCTTTTTGCAGGTCGACGATGTGGCTGATGTCACTGCCATACAGGTTGAATTGACCGGCATCGAGGTGTACAATATTGAATTCTCCTGTTCTTTCCTCACCGGTCTTAGGGTCTGTTTGATTGCAGCGCAGTGTGAAGCGGCCTTTCTTCTTTGCGGTCAATAAGGCATCTTTCAATTTTGGCAGCATCAATAGACTCCCTACGTCGAGATGTTCGTGGAAGTACCGTCTGGCCGATTCGTTGATGAAGGAAACCATGCCCACCTCGTTGAGTTGGAGCACAGGGTTGGGATTCCTTTCGTAGAACAATGCAAGTTCTGAGTTCGATTGAATGCTTCGGGCATTCTGGATCTTTGTAGCCGTGATTCCCGCTACGGTTTCGAGGATCAATTGGTCTTCTACCTGATAGAAATTTCGTTCTGGGTGCTCGCTGTCGATCACACCCAGAACTTCTTGGCCCCAAAGGATGGGTACAGCGAGTTCTGAGAATCGAACGGCATCGTCCTCGATGTAGTCATTGAATTGCGAGGTGTCGCTGATGCGCATGGCCTGACCGGTGCTGGCCACCTTTCCGACCACTCCTCTTCCTACGGGCACCTCGATGGGGTCAAAAATTGACTTGTAGTCTATGCTTTTGGGACCGAATGCTGCTTTTTGGATGAGGACATTACGGTGTGGATCCATGAGATAGATGACACAGTCCTGCCAACCGAGATTGCTAATGGTGCGTTCTGCCACGGCCCACAGTAGCGCATCGATCTCTTCTATCCCTATCAGGTCATTCGCAAAGTCTTTCAGCAGAGACAATGCTTCTAGTCTCAAGACTTCTCGCCTTGAGGAGGCTTTGTGCTGATTGAAAGCGGCATTCATGACAAGGGTGGCCTAGATTCGTCAATTTCAGTAGAAATATCGAATTTTTATGACGGAACCGTGCCGGGGGAAGTGTAAGAGAGTTCCGTCAATTTTCCCGTTGTCCTTGATGGGAGCGGGTGCTGTCTATGAGCCAAATACCCGTCGGGCGATTTCGGCAGTGGGATGTGCCTTGCCCATGGTGTAAAAATGCAACGTAGGTGCGCCTTTTTCTAAAAGCTCTGCTGCCTGTTCTGTGCACCAGTCCATCCCGGCTTTTTTGACCTGCTCTCTGGTTTTGGCGGCCTCTACTGACTCGACGAGGGCCTCTGGCAGGTCCACATGAAATACTTGTGGAAGGATTTGAAGTTGGCTGGAGGTGGTGAGCGGTTTGATGCCTGGAATAATGGGGATGTTAATGCCCTCCGCGCGACACCGGTCAACGAATTCGAAGTAGCGGGTGTTGTCGAAGAACATTTGGGTAATGATGTATTCAGCGCCGTGTTCCACCTTTTTTTTGAGCCATCGGAGGTCGTTGTCGGGATTGGGGGCTTCGAAGTGTTTCTCTGGATACCCCGCGACTCCAATGCAAAATTCTGTAGCCGTTGTGTTTCGAAGGTCAGGATCGAGATAAACCCCTTTGTTGAGGCTTACAATTTGGTCGACGAGGTCGATGGCATAAGCGTGGCCTTCAGGCTCTGCCTTAAACCTGCCCTCACTGCGGATGGCGTCTCCGCGCAGGGCGAGGACGTTTCTGACCCCCACAAAGTCGAGGTCAATAAGGGCGTTTTCGGTCTCTTCGACGGAGAATCCGCCACAAATGATGTGGGGTACGGTTTCTATCTCGTATCGGTTCATGAGGGCAGCACAAATGCCCACTGTTCCGGGTCGCTTCCGAACGGTGCGTTTTTGAAGCAGCCCGGGGCCCACCTCGCGGTAGACATATTCCTCTCTGTGATAGGTGACATCAACAAAAGCAGGGTTGAACGGCGACAGCGCGTCCATGGTTTGATAGATGGAATCGATGTTCTGCCCTTTGAGGGGGGGGAGCAATTCAATGCTGAAGCGGCTGTGTCCAGGTTGTGACAGGATCTCAGTAATGGTCATTGCGCAGGGTGTTCAGGTCTGTCGAGGAGGATGGGCGAGAGCCAACGAGCGGCTTCATCCAGGGGTTGGTCACGACGTTTTGCGTAGTCTTCGAGTTGGTCAGGAAGTATTTTTCCAAGGCCGAAGTAACGGGCGTCCGGATGGGCGAAATAGTAGCCTGAAACGCTGGATGCTGGCCACATGGCCAGGCTCTCCGTTAGGCTGACGCCAATGTGCTTTTCCACATCAAGGAGCTGCCACAGGGTCATTTTTTCTTGGTGGTCTGGACAGGCGGGGTAGCCAGGAGCCGGACGGATTCCGCGGTATTTTTCTGAGATGAGGGCCGCATTGTCCAGCGTCTCTCCTTTGGCATAGCCCCAGTATTTCATGCGCACTTCCCGGTGCAGCCATTCTGCAGCAGCTTCGGCGAGTCGATCCGCCAAGGCCTTGGCCATGATTTCGCTGTAATCATCGTCGTCTTCCCGGAAGGGAACGCACCATTCTTCTAGTCCGTGACCGGCGGTTACGCAGAACAGGCCGATGTGGTCTGTTTCTAGATGAGGGGAGCCGGCTGGCGCGATGAAATCGGCCAAGCTCGCATGGGCTTTAGGGCTTTGTTGACGTAAGAAATGAAGGCGGGCATCGCCGTCATTGATGACAACGTCGTCCTCTTCTCGGAGGGCGGGGAGGATGCCAAAAACAGCGTGGCAACGCACGGCTTTTTCCGCTTCCATTCGGTCGAGCATGGCCTCGGCATCGACTTTGAGCTTCTTTGCTTCCTCCCCGATAATGGGGTCATCGAGCAGGTCGGGGTATTTGCCGTGCAGTCCCCAGCTGCGAAAGAAGGGTGCCCAGTCCACGACAGGACGCAAGTCGGAGATGGCCATGTCGCGCAACACCTGGACGCCTGTCGATGCTGGCGTTGGACAATGGTTAGAATCGAATATCCGTCCTTCTAGAATGGAGCCAGCCTTGCGCCTCGCCTCCAAAAGGGGGAGCAGAGTCTTGCGCTGTCGATCCCGGGCATAGTGGGTCCTGACTTTTTCTTGGTCCTCAGCAACACCAAGGATATACCCCTCTCTTGAATTGTTGCCAAGCAGCTGTCCTACAACGGGGACCGCACGCGATGCGTCATTCACATGAACCACGGCACCGGAGCGTTGAGGTGCAATTTTGACAGCAGTGTGAACCTTGGAGGTGGTTGCGCCTCCAATGAGCAGCGGCAGGTCCATGCCACGCGCTTCCATTTCGCGGGCCACATCGACCATTTCATCAAGTGATGGGGTGATGAGGCCACTCAGGCCAATGATATCAACGTCGTGTTCCAATGCAGCTTCGAGGATTTTTTCCTTGGGGATCATCACCCCGAGATCGATCACATCGTAATCGTTACATCCGAGGACCACGCCCACGATGTTTTTGCCAATGTCATGAACGTCCCCTTTCACGGTAGCGAGCAGAACTTTGCCCGCTTTTTGTCGTGTGCCTTCGGCCGCTGCTTCAAGGTGCGGCGTCAGCCAACCCACTGCTTTTTTCATGACGCGGGCACTCTTTACCACTTGAGGCAGGAACATTTTTCCGGCTCCGAAGAGGTCGCCGACCACGTTCATTCCATCCATGAGCGGACCTTCAATGACCTTCAGCGGTGACCCAATTTGATGGAAGATTTCTTCTATGTCAGTTTCGATGTGTTCAGCAATGCCTTTGATGAGGGCGTGGCTGATGCGGCTTTCCACAGGTTCATTGCGCCAGGCGTCGTCTTTTTTTGCAACGGTCCCCGCTTGTCCTTTGAGGCCTTCGGCAAAGTCGATCAGGCGTTCGGTGGCATCATCTCGCCGGTCCAGTAAGACGTCTTCGACCCGTTCTAAGAGGTCGTTGGGAATGTCATCGTATACCGTCAGCATGGTGGGGTTGACGATGCCCATGTCCATTCCCGCCTTGATTCCATGAAACAGAAATGCGCTGTGCATGGCTTCGCGGACCACGGGGTTGCCCCTGAAGCTGAAGCTCACGTTGGAGACCCCACCGCTGACGTGGGCTCCGTGCAGGTTTTCCCGAATCCAACGCGTGGCCTCGAAAAAATCGAGGGCATTCCGGCGGTGTTCCTCCATACCGGTGGCGACCGGGAAAATGTTCGGGTCAAAAATGATGTCCCTCGGGTCCCATCCACCTTGTTCTACGAGCAGGCGATAAGCGCGCTCACAAATGGTGATGCGGCGGTCGTAATTGTCTGCTTGGCCTTGTTCGTCAAAGGCCATGACAATGACGGCCGCGCCGTAACGGCGAATGCTCCCTGCTTGGCGCATGAATTCGGACTCGCCCTCTTTGAGACTGATCGAATTCACGACGCCTTTTCCTTGGACGCACTGCAACCCCGTTTCGATGACCTCCCATTTGGAACTGTCGATCATGACGGGGATGCGGGCAATGTCGGGCTCTGCAGCGATCAGATTCAGAAACCGTTTCATGGAAGCTGCCGAGTCGAGCATGCCCTCGTCCATGTTGACGTCCAGGATCTGTGCGCCGCCTTCCACCTGTTCGCGTGCGACTTCAACGGCCTCTTCGAACCGGTCTTCTTGGATGAGGCGCAAGAACTTGCGGCTACCGGTCACATTGGTGCGTTCTCCGATGTTGACGAAGTTGGACTCAGGGGTCACCCACAAGGGTTCTAGTCCGCTCAATGACAACAGTGGGCGTTGACGGCTCATGTGGATGCGGATGTGGGGTGAGAAGGAATGGTCCGCGGGCTTTTTCCTCGAACGAGTTCAGCGATGGCGCGAATGTGCTCAGGGGTCGTGCCGCAGCATCCGCCAAGGATGTTGACAAGGCCCTTGTCTAGAAAGGCTTGGAGTTGCATGGCCATGGCGTCTGGCCCTTGTTCATACTCTCCCATTTCGTTCGGGAGCCCTGCGTTGGGATGGGCTGAAATGCCGCAGTGTGCTCTGGCCGATAGTGCTTCGAGGTAGGGGGTTAATTGTTCAGCCCCAAGCGCGCAATTGAGTCCAATGGAGAACAACGGAGCATGGCTCATGGAAATCCAGAAAGCTTCGGCGGTCTGTCCGCTTAAGGTGCGTCCGGAAGCATCGGTGATGGTCCCGCTGACCATAATGGGGATACGTCGTCCTTGGCTGTCAAAGGCCTCTTCTGCAGCAAATAGGGCAGCTTTGGCATTCAACGTGTCAAAAACAGTTTCTATGAGTAACGTATCCACGCCTCCGACCATAAGGGCTTCCATCTGCTCGCGATAAGCATGGACCAATTCGCGGAAGGTGACCGCACGGTACCCTGGGTCATTGACGTCGGGGCTGATGCTAGCCGTGCGGTTGGTGGGCCCTACGGAGCCCGCTACAAAACGCGGTTGGTCCGGGGTTTGTGCTGTCCAAAAGTCTGCGGCAGCTCGGGCAATTTCTGCAGAGGTGACATTCAAGTCCCACACTGCCGACTCCAAGCCGTAGTCGGCTTGTGCGATGGTGGTGGAACTAAAAGTGTTGGTTTCTACGATGTCGGCTCCAGCTTCAAAATACGCGTCGTGTATGCCGCGCAGGATGTCCGGCCTGGTCAGGGCCAAGAGGTCATTGTTGCCTTTAAGGGGGGAGGGATGCTCTGCAAAACGGTCCCCCCTAAAATCAGCCTCATCCAGCGTGTGACGCTGGATCATGGTGCCCATGGCCCCGTCGAGAACGAGGATACGTTGAGCGGAATGTTGAACGATGTCTGGTCGCATGTTGGATATTCAGGCCATGCGCGAAAGCAGACGGAACAGGTGTTCCATGCGCTCATCTTTCCCCTACCAAAAGGCAGAAGTCGGATTTGGCACCCGCCCTCATTACACGGGTTGCCAAGACATCACAGGGCCGATCCCTCCGTCTTTCGCGATAAGCAAAACAAAGATACCCGTTTTGCGAGCTGCAATCACGAACTTGCGCCTCCAAACGTGCCAATATGTCTTATTTCTTTACTTCCGAATCTGTCAGTGAGGGACACCCCGATAAGGTGGCGGATCAGATCTCAGATGCACTGATTGATCACTTTCTCGCTTTTGACCCTCAATCCAAGGTGGCTTGCGAGACGCTGGTGACCACAGGGCAAGTGATCTTGGCAGGGGAGGTCAAGAGCTCCGCTTATCTCGATGTCCAGAAGATTGCGCGTGATACCATTCAGCGCATTGGGTATACCAAGAGTGAGTACATGTTCGACGCTGCCAGTTGTGGCGTTTTGAGTGCCATTCACGAGCAAAGCCCAGACATCAATCAAGGTGTGGAGCGCGCCGCTCCAGAAGAGCAAGGAGCAGGCGACCAAGGCATGATGTTTGGGTATGCTTGCCGCGAAACGGACGACTATATGCCATTGCCTTTGGACCTGAGCCATCGTTTGCTCAAGGTGCTCGCAGAGTTGCGCCGTGAGGGAGGAGAAATGGGGTATTTACGTCCGGATAGCAAAAGCCAGGTGACCATAGAGTATGCTGACGACCATACGCCTTTGCGCGTGGAAGCCATTGTGGTCTCTACCCAACACGATGATTTTGATCCCGATGAGGCTACGATGTTGGCCCACATTAAGCGTGATGTGGCCGAGATTCTGATTCCACGGGTTTTGGCCGATTGTCCAGAGCGGGTGAAAGCCTTGTTTAAGGGAGACCACAAATTGCACGTAAACCCGACTGGCAAGTTTGTGATTGGCGGCCCACACGGTGATACAGGCCTGACGGGACGCAAAATTATTGTGGACACCTATGGCGGACGTGGCGCCCACGGTGGTGGTGCTTTTAGTGGAAAGGACCCCTCGAAGGTCGACCGGAGCGCTGCTTATGCTACCCGATACGCTGCAAAGAACCTTGTGGCGGCTGGTGTGTGCGATGAAGTGTTGGTCCAAGTGGCGTACGCCATTGGAGTGGCCGACCCTGTGGGCTTGTATGTCAATACTTATGGCACCTCCAAAGTGGGGGTGACAGATGGTGAAATCGCCCAGCGCATCTCAGGAATTTTCCCGATGCGCCCCTATGACATTGAGCAGCGGTTCGCTTTGCGCACTCCGATTTACACTGAATCAGCCGCTTACGGGCATATGGGCCGGACCTGTGAGGTTGTGACCAAGGAATTCAAAGCTGCCGATGGCAGCACAGTGCAGCGAGAAGTCAAACTCTTCCCTTGGGAGGAGTTGGATTGCGTGGAGGCGCTCAAGGCAGAATTCGGCTGTTGATCAAGGGCCGATACGGGGCTTTTTTGAGCCGTTGAAGTGACGTTAGAACAAGAAGTCGTAGCCTTCGCTCTTCATCCTTTGGTAGCGTTCTTTGTTGAAGGTGAACAGGCTACTTCCTTTGTGTTGCCCTACTTCTCGCCCGGTTGCCTTGCGTTCTAAATCGGAGAGCAGTGGGCTCTTGAATAGCTTCTTTCTGAAATTCCTCTTGTCAAAGGTTTTGCCCAAGGCTTGCTCGTAGAGGGACTGTAGTTGCCCCAGGGTAAATTCCTCAGGCAAGAGATGAAAGCCCACAGGGCGGCGTTTGACCCTCCGCTTGAGCCTTTCCTTGGCATAGGCCACGATCTCATTGTGGTCGAAGGCCAGGTCTGGGACCCGGTCAATCGGGCTCCATTGCATGCCATACTGTTCCCATTTTTCTGCCAGAAAGTCTTCCTTTCTAACGAGGGCGTAAAAAGCCACATTCACTACACGGCCGAGGGGATGACGAAACACCCCGCCAAATGCCTTGAGTTGTTCTATGATTTCTGGTTCATCATAGCCAAACAACCCATGGAACATGCTGCGCGCACTCAACATCAATTCATCTTGGGCCTCAAGGTATCGGCTCGGCAAAAAAAGCGCGTCTTTGAACGGCTCGCGTTGGCTTCTTGCCACAAGCAACTGCAATTGAGCGCCGTCAAAACCAAACAGCACCAAACTCGTGCTGAGCGCAACGTTGAAGTCTGTATTGTCTTGGGGGAATTTCAACATTTCCGACATGGCACGTAAAAATGCTTTGAAGAAATGGTCAACCGTTGCTTGCGCTTAAAAGTTCTCACAATGGTCCGGGTCTATTGTGTGAAACACTGCCAGAAGTGCTGGCAGATCCTGCAAGGATGGGTGGCCCAATGGCCTCGAAAGAGGGGGTGAATGTCTGCCAGGATTTTTCTTCATCGCTTCCTGTAAGCACCCAGAATTGACCTGTTGCACGGTCTGCAGTGACATGGAAAACCCCTCCATTCCATCCGCTGATCAGGGACAGGTTGTCTGAATAGAAGAGGCTTTCATTGCGTTGCGCCCAACATTGACCATTCTCCATTCGTCCTGCGCGTATGATGTTTCCTTCTCCTGGGAGGTTGGAAGTGCTCAACGGGGTGGCACCGCCATTGGAATTCCACAAGCGCAAGGTGCCGTTGGCTTCTAGAGCAACGGGGTGTTCCTGCTGTTGGAGGAGCCAAGCATCCCCCGCGGGGCCGATCGATCCCGAAGCTTGCGGCGTCCAAGTCACCGACTCCAAACGCGCACTGTTGTCGAGATTGAATCGGATCATGCGCAAGTCGTTTGCGGTGGTCCTGGCCAAGAGTACCATATCGCCATCGATGGTCCCTCCATCAATGAGTTGCTCATCGGAATTGAGCAACCAGCTTTTCATGGTGAGGCCCGATGCATTCAACCAGGTGCATCGGTCTGACCAGCCTATTTCTGCCCATGAGGAGGAAGTGTACTCAAAAGGTGCCCTCCTGACATGGCGAATTTGCCCCGTGGTGGTCACCGAAGGGGTGATGCTCCAAACGGGCTCTGTCGCGGGTACGCCATTGGTGAGGAGCCACCCCTGGGCCTCTGTGGTTCCGCAAACCAGCAAGTCTTCACCATCTAGGTAAACCATCTCGTGCGGGCTGTTCGGCCCAGGATAAAAATTGGCGTTTGTGTTGGCTTGAGGGTTGACAAAGCCCAGGCTGTTTGTCCCGTTGTCCCACCAAAGTCCCGATGAGGTCAATGGCATACTGGTGAGTGTGAGTGCGGCAAAATCTGCACCAGTTTGTCCTTCTCCGTCTGTACACACCGCGGATAACTGCAAGTCAATGGGGCCAGAAGAGCCTGCAAGGGATGTTGGGACCTGCCAAGTGGTTTCAATGGTGTCTGTCACAACAGCAGCTTCGGGGGCTGCAGAGAGGGTTCCCGAAGTGGTCCACCAGGTGGTCCCAGATTCGGTGCCAATGGTGACCCTCCAAGATGCGGCTTCCGTTTCGCCGCGGCTTGGCGCGGGGTCTGTGATGCTGAACTTCAGGCCAAGGGCATCACCCTCGTCAACTGTTACCGCCGATTGTGGAGAAATCCAATGGACCAGCGGAGGCGCTTTTTCCGTGCTACACCCCAGACAGAACAGGGCCAACAGTGCGCAGGTAAAGGACAATTTCCACTCTTGGGACATCACCGAAAGGTACTTTGTGGATAGGGGTGTTGACGCGTGGTTGAAAGAGGGTGCAGTGGCGCCTTAATGTGGGGACTAATTTGGTCCTTCATCCCATTTTCATCGTGGCCGACAACAAATCCCTCAGCAACAAGCGCAAATCTGCAATCAAGGCACCCATTGTGGCGCCCGGTATGACTGGGATTGGTAAAAAACCACCCCAAGCGATTGAGCTGGAGGAGGCGGTGCTTGGTGCTTGTATGTTGGAGTCAACTGCGGTAAACGCCGTGATTGATATTCTCGAGCCTCAGGCTTTTTACAAGGATGCGCACGGAGAGATCTACAAAGCTGTAAAGGAACTGTTTGGAAAGTCTGAGCCCATTGACTTGTTGACGGTGACGGAGCAGCTGCGCAAAGAAGGCGTGCTCGGTTTTTGCGGGGGCGCTGCCTATATCGCTGGACTCACCGACCGCGTTGCAAGCAGTGCCAACGTTGAGGCTCATGCCAGAATTGTAGCCCAAAAGTTTATTCAACGCGAGCTGATCCGCATTTCGGGTGAGACGATTGAAGCGGCCTTTGAGGATACAACAGACGTCTTTGACCTGCTGGACCGCTCTGAGCAACAACTCTTCGAAGTCGCAGAGGGCAACATTCGCCAAGGCTATCAAGAGATGGGGGCTGTCATTCGACAGGTCATTGAAGGCATTGACCAAGCCCGTCTTAACAAGGATGGTGTCAGTGGTGTGCCCACCGGTTTTACTGCCCTCGACAAGTTGACCGGTGGTTGGCAAAAGTCGGATATGGTTGTTCTCGCAGCCCGTCCGGGTATGGGTAAGACGGCTTTCGTTCTTTCGATGGCCCGCAACATGGCGGTAGACCATGACGTCCCGGTGGCCGTGTTTTCTCTAGAGATGAGCTCTTCTCAATTGGTGCAGCGCCTTGTGGCGGCTGAATCAGAGTTGAGCGCTGAGAAATTCCGGAAAGGAGACTTAGAGGATTACGAGTACCAGCAACTTCAGAGTCGGATCACCAAGTTGGCCAAAGCCAAGCTGTTTATCGATGACACTCCGGCTTTGAGTGTGTTTGAATTGCGCGCCAAGTGCCGCCGCTTAAAGCAGAAGCACGGCATCAATATGGTGATCATCGATTACCTGCAGTTGATGACGGCAGGTGGAGAGAACAGCAGTAAGGGTAACCGTGAGCAGGAAATCTCGACCATCAGCCGTTCCATTAAGAGCATTGCGAAGGAGTTGGATGTGCCTGTGATTGCCCTGTCGCAGTTGTCCCGTTCGGTAGAGACCCGCGGCGGAGACAAGAGGCCCATTCTTTCTGACCTCCGTGAATCTGGAGCGATTGAGCAAGATGCAGACATTGTGTGCTTTATCTATCGCCCCGAGTACTATGGCATTACAGAGGATGCGGATGGCATCGATACGGAGAACATGGGGGAGCTGATTGTGGCCAAGCACAGAAATGGAGGCTTGGATACGGTGAAAATGAAGTTCACCAAGCACCTCGCCAAGTTCTCGGATTATGATGCCTTTGCTGACAGCCCCTTTGATTCGGGCGGAGGAATGGCGCCCAACGAGAACTTTGCCAATGCGGGTGCCAAAACCATGACGGTGGGTTCTCGCATGAACGAAAAGGGAGAGGAGCCCCCATTCTAAATCCTTTGTGAAAGAGGCCCGGAAAGCACGCCGGTCCAGAAGTATCTTCGACACATGATCAAGATGCGGTGTCTGGTTCCTCTTTTGTTAGCGGTTTTTGTTTGTTCTGGCTCTTTGCAGGCTAGCAGATTGTTGATTCCCATGGACGAAGGCCAGGCGAATCACCTCAAAGCCTACGGCATGGCCTTTTGGGTGTTGGAGCAAGGACTGGAGGTGGAATGGTTGTTGAACTATAGGGGAGGCAGTTTCTTGATTCCGGCGGCCCCTTCTATTTCTGGAGAGTGCACCATTCGTGGCATTGACTTTGAGCCCATGGCTGATGTGCAGGTTCAGCGCATGCTCCAGGGCATTGCGGACCCAGAGGTGAACCAGCAGCGTGTTAAGCTCGAAGTGGCACCCCGTGTCGCTGTATACAGTCCCAAAAGCAAGTTGCCGTGGGATGATGCAGTGACGTTGGTGTTGACCTATGCCGAGATTCCATATGATATCGTGTATGACGCGGAGGTCATGGAGGGGAAGCTGGTGGAATACGACTGGCTTCACCTTCATCATGAGGACTTTACTGGGCAGTATGGCAAATTCTATCGTTCCTACCGCAACGCAGCTTGGTATCAGGAGGAGCAAGCGAAGCAGGAGGCGAGTGCGGCTTCACTTGGCTTTCAGAAGGTGAGTGAAATGAAGCGCGCGGTGGCTTTGGAGATGCGCAATTTTGTCCTTGGTGGCGGTTTCTTGTTCACCATGTGTTCAGGAACGGACAGCTTTGATATTGCACTCTCTGCGCAAGAGACCGACATCTGTGAACCCATGTTTGACGGCGATGCCTCAGACCCTTTGGCCCAGCAAAAGTTAGACTTTGAACAGGGGTTCGCTTTTTGGAATTACCGGCTTGTGCGCGACCCGATGGTCTATGAATTCAGTGATATTGATGCCACAGAAGAGCACGGAAAACTGAAGGAAATCAAGGACTTTTTTACCCTGTTTGATTTTTCGGCCAAATGGGATGTCATCCCGACCATGCTCACCCAGAGCCACGAACAAGTGATTCATGGATTTATGGGGCAAACAACGGCATTTCGGAAAAAATTTGTTCGTCCTGATGCGACGGTGCTGGGGGAAAGCCGAGGCGTAGGCTCTGTGAAGTACCTGCATGGCACATTGGGAGAGGGACAATGGAGCTACTATGGAGGCCATGATCCCGAGGACTACCGGCATTTGGTCAACGACCCACCTACAGACCTGAATTTGCACCCGAACTCAGCCGGTTACCGGTTGATTCTGAACAACATCTTGTTCCCGGCATCGCGGGAAAAGAAGCGGAAAACGTAAAGAGTGAAAGAAGCGCTTAGGGCTTCTGAATGGTGACAATGAGCGTGAAGAGCTCACGTTCGTGCTCTTGGGAATCAAAGCGGTATTCAATCGGACCGTTGGCCTTCTTGGCCAGACTTAAGAGACCTAGACCTGCTCCACCTTTTTTGGATATCTCTCCATTGCAGAGGGTCTCAATGTAGGTTTTGCGCAGGTCCTCTTCATCCATCCCATTGATTTCTGAAAGGCGTTCGCTGAGAACGGCCCTCATTTCAGTATCTACCATATTCCCGCATTGCACTTGGAATCCAACGGGAGTTGCCTCGAGGGTTAAGTACAGTTGGGTAAACCCGTTCTCTTCAATGAGGCCGTGTCGCATGACATTTTGAAGACATTCGATCAGGACATTTCCGATCCGCTTCATGAGGGTTCGGCCACCTGCAGCGGAAGAACTTTTTTCAGCAAGTGCCAGGAGCCCCTCCATACCCGCAGAGTCGACTGGGCCGATGTAGGATAGTAGTGTGCCATACTGGTCTTCAGCACCGTGGTCTTTTTGTAAGACCGTCCGCAACTCTCGCTGCAGGATTCGGAGATTCTGTGACCCTTTGTTCGACATACCTTGGTTTTGGTTCTACTAATTTACTCAATTAATCGACGTAATCCTCAAAAAAAGGGTGGAGAATTTTAGTTTCGCTGCCAAAAGGTAGTTCTGAGTCCGGTGAATGGGAGGGTTGTAGCATCAGATTTTTCCACAATGAAGGGGGATTCACGCTGCTCGGTAACCCCGGATTTGCCCAGCGGGTACGATGGCTTCGCCATTGGGATGAAGCAGCATATTGTAAAATTCAGGGCGGCAGAAATGGAGGGATCCCCGGTATGCTGAACCCGTGAGGTAGGCGTTCCAAACGGAGAGTGCAGTGTGTTGGAGTTGACGCCATGCGAAAGTGCTAAACCCTTCGGGACATGGAAAGGTCTGAATGTAATGACGTGCGACGTTCAAATCCCGAATTGGGAGCGGAGTAGGGGTGATGAAGCTCATGCTGCGATGGTGCGGATTTGCTGTGTGGGAGCCGTTGGCAGTGTGGACAAAGACAAGGGGGTGCCAATGATGGATTGGACTTGGATTTGAACCCAACTGCGGCACCCGGAAGCCTTGTCTTCAGTGGGGTGTGCGCCCAGTGCAGCCAGAATTGCAATGGCGGCGTCTCGGGGTGCCTTTTCACGCAAGAGCCGGCTGAATGCGGGGTAGTCCAGGATCATGACGCGGTGGGATGCAGAAGTGCCGGATGACCCTTGTCGGGTGACCACCAAGTGCACAGGCATGTCCACGCCGGCATAGGCTATGGATTCTATGGTCCGTGGTGTGGAAATGCCCGTTTGAATAATGGAGCGTGGAACAGGGGCCGCAGTGGTTTGGCGGCGTGTCATTTTGGGGTGTGCGGCTCTGATTGGAGCCATCNCAGCGGGGAGGAAAGAGGCGGAATTGACCATGTGGGAAGCGTTCATGATGCAACGTTCCTGATGGGGTCCGTAAAGGAATTACGGACCGAAAAAAAAGAGCAGGTCTTTTACGCTAGGCGGGTCAAATGCCTTTGTTTTTCAGGGCCAACCGCTCTTTGGCGGTCTTGTGAACCTGCGCCATTTCAAGCACCCAAGACTGCGGTGCTTGCGGCAATACCTCGGCTCCGTATCCCAACATCAGTTGGTTTAACTCGTAGGTGGGATACACATCCATGGCAAAACAGCGCCATCCTTCAAAAGGACCTGGAAGGTCCAAGGTGCGCTGAGATGCATGCAGAGGTTGGCTTTCTAAATAATGGGAGAGCACAGGAGCTGCCGCCCACTGAAAAGTGGTCACGGTGCCGTCAGATCCAGAAGTGATGCCAAGACTGTGTTTGAAATACCGATCGGCATCGAATTTTTTGTCCCTCACAAAACGGGCGTCGTCCATGGCCACGTTAAACATTCGGTCGAGGGCAAAAGTGCGGACAGCATCAGCGCCTTCAGGCTTGCCGATCAGGTACCAGCGGTTGCGGTATTCCTTGAGCAAGTAGGGCTCCAAGGCACGCTGGCTTTGGTCTGAACTGTCGGTGTTGAACTTTCTATAGGTGAAGCGGATGACCCGTTGTTCCGCTATGCCTGCCATTAAGGTGGAAATGTGTTCCGTTCCCAACGTTCGCGGGGCTTGTTCAAACTGTATGAATTGTTCGGCCTGTTGTCCTGGAGCAGTGGCGTGAATGCGGTCAAATATGCGGCCGATGGCAGCGTGGTATTGCTCGAAGACAGGCATGTCCCGGAATTGGAGCAGCGTCAAGGTGGCAAAGCGCAATGCCTGTAAGTCTTGGTCCTGCAGGTTGAGTCCGCTGATGCTGTATTCAGGATCCTCGTAGTGATAGCCCCGGTGCTCTGCATTGTAGGCGATGGGGGCGTGATAGCCCAAGTCTCCCTCATTGCGCATGGCCCACAAATCCTTTTCAATCGTGGAAATGCTAATGCGCTCTCCCGCACTGCCGTATAACGCTTCTTCGCACGCCTTGCGCAACGCTTCTTTGGTTGGATACCTCCGCATGGAGTTCGTGAGGCACCGGTCGATGATCCTGTAGCGGAGTAAGGCGTATTTGTTTGCGGGCATGGATCAGAAATTGGCGCTGATGTCGATGATCCACAGAATAATCGGCAAGACGGGCAGGGCGCACGACAAGTCCAACAGCGGGAAGCTGCGCACGCCGAGAAGGTCCAACCCCAATCCGAACAATAAGATGCCACCGAGGCCTGAAAGTTCCGACACCATGGATTCCGGGATTCCGGTTCCCAAGGTGCTAAAAGCCAATGTGAGTGTACCCTGAATCAGCAAGACAGCTCCTGCCGCATACACAACACCCCGACCCAAGGCAGCGGCCAAGAAAACGGAGCTGATCAGGTCCATGGTGCCTTTGGCGTACAATATGGTAGGGTCATTCTCAAGGCCGTCGCGCATACAGCCGACCAGTGTCATGGCGCCTACGCAAAACAATAGGGTGGATTGAACCAGGGCTGCACCGGTGCCCGTCCCGAGTTTGTCTGCGGCTGAACGAAGGCGCCGGTCAACGCCCAATGCATGCCCTATAGCTGAACCCACAACCAGGGCTACAAATACCGCTACCGGTGCGTTGATGCCGCCCATGAGGTCGACACCGATATACAGGGTAAACAAGCCGATGGCAGAAAAGACCACGGTTCGCAGGCTTTCTGGCACGCGTTGCCTCAATGCAAGGCCGATTCCGGCCCCCATGGCGACAGTGATGGTATTGAACAGCGTTCCCAACATGTGACCAAGTTACTTTTGAAGCGCGCTACAGCATCCACATCCGATACCTCCTGTTGCCCATGTCCTTCAACATAGTCGCCAATGACCCTCACTCCAACGCCCGCACAGGTACTTTGCAAACGGGCCATGGTACTGTGCGGACGCCCATTTTCATGCCAGTAGGTACCCAGGGTTCGGTGAAATCTGTACCTCAAGACGTTTTGGCGAATGAGGTGGACCCTGATATCATTTTGGGCAACACCTATCACCTCTATTTGCGTCCTGGCCTTGAAGTCCTGTCCCAGGCAGGCGGTTTGCACGGGTTCATGGGATGGGACCGTCCTATTTTGACCGATTCAGGTGGGTATCAAGTCTACAGTCTGGCGGCGAACCGGAAGATTAAAGAAGAAGGGGTGACGTTTCGGTCACACATTGATGGCAGTGCCCACTTGTTTACCCCAGAGCGTGCAGTGGACATTCAGCGGGTCATTGGTGCCGACATCATCATGGCATTTGATGAATGTCCGCCCTATCCCTGTGATTACAAGTATGCGCGGGAATCGATGGAGATGACCCACCGATGGTTGGACCGCTGTTTGGCGCGCATGGCGGAGACTGAGCCCCATTATGGGCACGAGCAGATGTTGTTTCCCATTGTCCAGGGTTCTACTTATCCTGAATTGCGCAAGGCTTCGGCCCATGCCATTGCAGAAAGGGGGGCGGCGGGCAATGCCATCGGTGGTCTGTCCGTTGGTGAACCTCATGAGGAGATGTACGCCAGTGTGGCCATGTGCACAGAGATTTTGCCAGAGGACAAGCCCCGCTACTTAATGGGTGTAGGGACACCCGCCAACCTGTTGGAGAACATTGCGCTTGGTGTAGACATGTTTGACTGCGTCATGCCCACGCGCAATGCCCGCAATGGCATGTTGTTCACCCGACAGGGCACGGTCAACATGCGCAATAAGAAGTGGGAGTTTGACTTTTCGCCTTTGGATCCTGATGGTACTGCAGATGTGGACCAGCGCTACAGTCGGGCTTACGTTCGTCACCTGTTCCGCGCAGGAGAGCTCTTGGCCTTGCAGATTGCCTCTGTGCACAACCTTGTGTTTTATCTGGACTTGATGAAGGAAGCCAGGGAGCGCATAACGGATGGCACCTTTACCACTTGGAAGAACAGCATCATTCCGGTGCTTGAACAACGTTGCTGAACAAGGGACATGCGCATTCTTGACCGCTATATCATCCGCAATTTCCTCGGCACCTTCTTTTTAATGGTGGCTTTGTTCTGCGTGGTGGCGGTGGTTTTTGACATCGCAGAAAACCTGGAACGGCTCATTGAAAACGGTGCACCCTGGTCTGAGGTGTTCGGGTCATACTATGTCAGCTTTTGTTTGGCGCTGGGCAATATGCTCAGTGCATTCATTGTCTTTCTTACCATTTTGCTGTTTACCAGCCGGCTGGCCCAGCGCAGTGAGATCATTGCGGTTTTGGCAGGTGGCATCTCGTTCCAACGCTTGATGCGGCCTTATTTCGTCGCATCCACATTTCTGGTGATGGGCAGTCTGTTGTTGGCCCATGTCATTTTGCCTGTTTCTAATGAGCGGAAATTGGACTTTGAGGTGGAATACGTGCACAAGGAATTTCACATCGCAGAACAGCACCTTTACCGCGAAATCCAACCTGGAACCATTGTGTATTTCCGTTCGGTGAATGCGGGGCGTGCTGTGGGTTATCGGTTTGTTTTGGAGCAATGGCAGGGCGGCCAGCTAAAAGAGAAGTGGACGGCGAGCAAAGCCAAGTGGCTCCCAGAGGCGGAGACTTGGCGCATCTCNAATCTGCGCCGCCGCACTTGGAACGCGGAAGGGGAGGAGCAATTCGAGATTCGAGCGGTCCTCGATACGGCACTCGATATGTCCATTGGAGACTTTGGTCAACGGTCCGAGGCCATGTCTACGTTGGGTTGGAACGCGCTTCACGCGGCCATAGACCGCGAAATGGCAAAGGGCTCAGGAGGTGAGCGTTTGTTGCAATTGGAGTCCCACACCAGAACATCCAATGCATTTGCCATCTATGTGATGGCGCTGATTGGGGTGAGTGTGGCCAGTCGCCGGCAGCGGGGTGGGACCGGCATTCATCTTTTGATCGGAGTCGTGTTGGGCTTTGTTTACGTGTTTAGTGCCAAACTGATGTCTGTTTCAGCCACCCACGCGGGCATCCTTCCTGCTGTAGCGGCATGGACTCCCAATGTCTTATTCGGTGCGCTGGGCGTGTTTTTGTACCGGCGCGCTCCGAAATAATGAGCATACGGTTAATGGTCCATTGGACCACTCCATGTGCTCCATCCCTGAGGGATGGTGCGGCGCCAATCGGAGTCAGGCTCTGTGGGGAAGCATCCAAAAACTGCAGAGCCACTGCCACTCATGTCTGCAAATACCGCGCCCATCGATTGGAGAATTTTCAGGGCTTGCGCCACTTCTGGAACCCTCTGGGTCACAGCTTCAGTGAAATCGTTGTGCAAAGTGCCTGACCAATCGCTTGGATTGCTGTTTTCAAAGGTGGACAGACTCGGCCTTTGGTCATTGGGGCTCACCCAAGCAAAGGCTGTGGGAGTGGAGATGTGTACCCCAGGGTGCAAGACCACCATCCACCATCCTTTAAGGTTGAGTTGAATGGGATGAATGTGCTCCCCCCGGCCCGTTACGTGGGCGGGGGTGTTTCGAATAAAAAACGGACAATCAGAACCCAGTTTTGCTGCGAGTGCCTCGCGCTGGGTATGGCTGAGGCCCAATTCGAATTGTGTGTCTAACATGTTTATGGCGAAGGCGCCATCGGCACTTCCGCCACCCAACCCTGCTCCCATGGGAATGGCTTTAATAAGGTGAAAACGCACTGGCGGAAGCGTATGCTCTTGACTGAGTAAGGCATGTGCGCGTAGGATGAGGTTGTTTGAGCCTGCTCCAGGAATGGCGAGGCCATGTGCATGCAGTGCACTGGCTTCCCCTTCGGTGAGTACCTCTATTTCTAGCGTGTCCGTCCATCCAATGGGCAGAAACACACTCTCGATGTCATGAAAGCCATCTTTTCTGCGCTTCCGGACTTGGAGGCCAAGGTTGACTTTGGCGTTGGGAAAGGCGATGCGCGTTCGGCTTTGAGAAGCAGGTGTCTCACCCATTGAAATAGCCATATTGCTTGAGCTTACGCTCATCATCGCGCCAGTCTTTGTCTACTTTGATTCTCAATTCTAGGAACACCTTTTCCTGAAGGAAGGTCTCAAGATCCTTCCGTGCATCTGTCGCGAGACGCTTGATCATGCTCCCGCCTGCCCCAATCAGGATTGCTTTTTGTGAGTCGCGCGCCACGTGAATCGTGGCTTCGATGCGACGCAGCATGGTGCCGTCCTTGGTTTGGTCTGCTTTAAAAGTCACCACCACCACTTCACTGCTATAGGGCACCTCCTGCCTGCAATGTGTCAGGATCTTTTCCCGGATGATTTCTGCCACGAAAAACCGCATGGGCTTGTCCGTCATCTCGTCTTTAGGGAAGAAGGCTGGAGAAGGGGGTAGCTGGCTGACAATGCGCTCTAAGAGGTGGTCTAGGTTAAATCCGTGTAGTGCACTGATGGGGTGAATTTCTGCGCGGGGAATGAGTTCCTGCCAATGGGCAATGTGCCCTTTAATCGCTTCTTGTTCGCCGAGATCAATCTTGTTGATCAGCAGCAATACAGGAATGTCCATGCGCTGCACTTTTTCGAGGGTTTCCGGATGGGCCAGGGTGTGCTCATCGGGGGTGGTTACAATGAGCAGTACATCTGCATCTCGAAGCGCGGTTCGGACAAATTTCATCATCCCCTCTTGGAGCTTGTAGGCAGGGTCCAGCACTCCGGGGGTGTCTGAGTAGACGATTTGCCAGTCGTCATCAGATACGATGCCCATGATGCGGTGGCGCGTCGTCTGGGCTTTAGCGTTGATGATGCTGAGCCGCTCGCCGACCAATCGGTTCATGAGTGTCGACTTACCGACGTTGGGTGAACCTATGATGTTCACGAAACCCGCTTTGTGCGGGTTGTTTGCATTCGTTGTGGACACTGGCATGATTTTTCACTTGCAAAGAAACGAGACCCGTCTATCTTCGCACTCCCAATAAGGGAATGGATCGCGGTGTGGAGCAGTTGGTAGCTCGTCGGGCTCATAACCCGAAGGTCGCAGGTTCGAGTCCTGCCACCGCAACATAGGACTCTCAAATAGAGAGAAAAAAGAAAGGGCCAGCTTCAAGTTGGCCCTTTTTTGTTGCCAGAACATCAGGTTCGGACATTATTATCCAATTCTGGGCCTTTTAGGCGCTTTTGTCTTGGAGCGGGCGGTGCTCCGCATCCCATTACAGGTGTAAACACCATGTTTACAGTCGTTTAAATGTGACTTCCGCTCCGGTTCGGATGCAATCCTTCTGCCGTATTTCGCCTTGTTTTGAAAAGCGCTCAATATGCTGTTTTGAGGGAATTTGCAGGTGAATTTGTAAACGTCATCCTACAGAATCAGGGAGTTGAATTGATTTTTGACAGCAATACCGAATCTTTAATCGAATGTTATAAATAATTAATCGATTAGTCTTGGCCGCTCCTCTTCGCGGGACTTCAAGGCTTAGTGTATAATTCGACGAAGGTGGGTAGGCTGTGTTTGGGCAACCGCCAAGATTTGAGAACTTGCTGAAGCCTGTTAGTGCAGGTTAAAACCAAAGGAACCAAATCACTTGTGATGCGTCTCACATCTCTCATTCTTGCCCTCTTTTTTTGTTGGGCCAACTCATTCTCTCAGGTCCAGCAGATTGCTGTGAATTCTGCCCCCGCTCCGGAAGGCTATGACCTTGAAATCGAAGTCGTCAATGAAGACATCGGTTTGCTGGTTGGTGCTCTTGGAGTAACGGATCTCACGGGCTACAGCTGTACACGGCTGTACGTGACCATGAACAACGCGACAGACTTTATGTCTTCCGTGTCTGGAGATGCTCTGAACCCCACTTACGTAAACACTACGACCAACTACTACCATGCTGCATTGGGAGCTGCGACTCCCAACGGCATTAACTCGTTGTTGTTTGCTGTTTACCCAGACCTGCCATTTGACAGCTGGGTAACCATTGGTTTGGAAGGGGTTCCAAACGCTGCAATTGGTGAAGCCGCCATTGCTACGGTGCAATCAGGTGCAAACCCATGGGCCACCAACTTTGACCCAGGTTTCGGTGCGCCAGGCGGAAACATTGCCATTGATGACGCCATCGGTGGTGCATGGTATGCTTTGAATGGAGACGCCAACGGTATCGCAGGCGATAACCTGAAGGTCTTGGTCGGTCAATTCACGACTGACGGCGACTTGAGCGGTCAGCTCTATTGCCAAGTCTTTATTGAAGGCGATGGTGCGAACGAGTTCCGTGACACCTTCTACTTCGGAGCAGGTGCTCCAGTCCTGGGTTGTACAGACGCAACGGCGTGTAACTACGACGGTGCTGCCACGGACGACGACGGCTCTTGCGAGTTCCCATTGGACCTCTATGGCAGTGCCAATTTGGACTGCGATGGCGCTTGTTTGAACGACAGCGACGGCGACAGTGTGTGTGACGAAGACGAGATTGGTGGATGTGATGATGACACGGCATGCAATTACAGTGCCCTTGCCACAGATAACGACGGTTCTTGCACATATCCCGCCGCAGACAATTTGGACTGCGATGGCAACTGCTTGAATGACGGTGATGGAGACGGCGTTTGCGATGAAGACGAAGTCAATGGTTGCGTCGATGACACTGCTTGTAACTACAGCTCAGCCGCAACGGAAGATGACGGTTCATGTACTTACGCCGAGGCCAACCTCGATTGTGATGGCAATTGCTTGAACGACGCAGACAACGACCAAGTGTGTGATGAGGACGAAGTTGCTGGTTGTACCGACGCAGGTGCTTGCAACTATGACTCTAGCGCTACTGATGACAATGGTTCTTGTGAGTTCACGACATGCGCAGGTTGCACGACTTCAACCGCTTGTAACTATGACAACACATCCACCATTGATGATGGTTCTTGTGTCTACGCAGATGACCCTTGTGAGACCTGTAACCCTGACGGCACGGTGAACCCCAATGATGACGATGATGACGGCGTCTGTAATGACGACGAGACAGAGGGATGCACGGACCCAGCAGCTTGTAACGACGGTGCCTACACCGATACGGACAACAGCCTGTGTGAGTATCCGATTGATGTCTACGGTGTCGACAATGTGGACTGTGATGGTGCTTGCTTGAATGACGCCGACAATGATCAGGTGTGCGACGAGGACGAGATTCCCGGTTGTACGGATGATGCCGCTTGTAACTACAGCGCCTCTGCTACAGACGAGAATGGTTCTTGTCAGTATCCCCTTGACATCTACGGCATTGATTATGTGGATTGTGATGGTGAGTGCTTGAACGACGCTGACGGCGATGGAGTCTGCAACGAAGACGAGACAGAGAGCTGTACCGATGCTGCGGCCTGTAACTACAACGACGATCCTCTTGCTGATTCAGACAACACCCTCTGTATCTACGCCAGCGACATTTATGGTGTTGACAACGTCGATTGTGATGGGGCGTGCTTGAACGACTCAGACAACGACCTGGTGTGCGACGAGGATGAGATTCCTGGATGTATGGACTCTGGCGCCAATAACTATGATGCAACGGCTACGGATGACGATGGAAGCTGTACTGGATGTACTGACCCCATCGCCGACAACTACTACGTTGGAGCGGACATTGACGATGGTTCATGTGTCATCAGCGGTTGTACCGATTCAGAAGCCTGTAACTATTTCGCACAGGCGAACAATGAAAATGGTTCATGCCAATACCCGCTTGACCTCTACGGAACGAGCAACGTCGATTGCGACGGTATTTGCTTGAACGATGCTGATAACGATGGCACTTGTGACGAAGATGAGGACCTCGATGAGGTACTTGACATCATCAACGATGCGAGTGGAGACGATTTGGACTCAACCATTAGCATCATCTCAGATTTGGTCATCACCGGAGGTGGCGGCTCTTCCAACTTTAATGATGCGTTCGCTGGATTGGGCATCGGTTTTGTCCCAGATATGGGTGGTCAAAGCACCGGTATGGTTGCTACGCTTGATTTGAGCTGCAGCGGTATCGAAGATGTGACCTCTGTTCGTATGAGCGGACCTTGGTGGGGTTGGGACCCATGGGGAGGCCCAGAAGCATCTGAAGTGTCGGAAGGCATTTGGCAGATTGTGTTCGATCCTGCTCCTGGTGACAACATGGAGTACAAGTGGGTGATCAACGGTGAGTATGAGGACCTCCTCGACTTTGGTGCTGACCTCCTTTATGGTGATGGGTATGATGATTACCTGAATGGTGCTTGTGCCCCCATCACGGATTACTATAGCTATGCCAACCGCTTGTGGGACATGAACTCAGGTGACATTAATGACACTTGGAGTCAGTGTGCAGCTTGCACGCAAGCTGCCAGCTGTGGTACGCTCTTCCTGCCTACCGATGCTGCTTGGGCATCTGCAGGATACAATCTTGAAGCCTTGAGTCAAGAGGTCGTTGGTGACCTGCTTGCAGGACACGTCTTCCTCGGGTTCTGTGATGCGCTTGAGAATGGAGACCAGCTCACGAACTGGTACGGCGAAATCTTCCAGTTTAGCGATGACGGTGCCGGTAACCGGGCCATTCAGTCGCTGATCAGTGGAGATGCTTATTCTGTTATTGACGGTGCATACAGCTTTGATAGCGGTAGTAAGGTGTACACCCTTGGAGGTGTTATTGCCTTGGCTTCTGCTGATCCATGCTTGGGCTGCACTGAATTGGAGATGACAGGTAGCATTGCAGATTACTCTGTAGAATGTGAGTCTGAACTTGACGCTGCTATGGCGGCCAGTGATGTTGCGGCATTCGCTTGTTCTGAGCTCGAACTCGACGCTGTCTACAGCACCAAGTTGCAATTCGATGGCCGTAACCAATCCGAAAATGGCGGTGGATCCAGCCAGGTTTGGAATGTGTTGACTGCCGGTGACGACGCCAACTTCAACAATGGAACAGACGCTCTGTTGCAGTTCTATGACATTGACGGAGATATGGGCCAAGCGGTCTACTTCGTCGAGGACCTTGCTGCAGGGGGAGTGACCATGACGCAGTACGAGAACGGCACGGCCCTTCTCGAGGGTTCTGTGGTAGACTTGAATGATGCCAACCGTGGTTTGGACATTCACTTCTACTTCGACAACCGGACCGCGGGCACTGCCTGGGGTGGAGGTTTCAAGAATGACTATGGTTGTGCTGTCAACACCGATGAGTGGACCATGTATGTCTTGAACGACGACATGAGCTATGCTACAGGTCGTGGAGACTGGCAGTTCGGAACGCTCTTGCGTTTCAACCACCAGCCTTCTAGCCAGTACTTCGGCTATCAGCTGGGTGATGGTGCCAACAACCACAACTGTGATGCCAACGGATTCTCTGGTTGGTTTAGCTGGAGCGGTGCCATTGCAGGAGAGCCTGCTTACGGCCAAGCTGGTGACATCATCTCTACGCTTGACCCCACTATAGGCTATGCCACGGATTGTCAGGACGGAGAGTTTGTGGAGTTCCACTACGCTGCGTTCGATGACCTCTGCAACATTGCACAGCTCAACATCCAAATGGTAGACCGCGACGATTCTACTGCTCCGACTTACGTTTCTGGAGGAGCTGATATCACCCTCGATTGCGCGATCAGCGATCAGTGGTTGCTTGACAACCTTGCTGAGGACGAAACCGTCTTGTTCAGCGACAACTGTGATGATTCAGAATATGGATGTGCTGCTGGGTTTGACCCCAATACCAACGGTTTCGCTGATGGCAATAACGTGTTTGTCTGTGTTGAGCTCGTTGGAGAGACTACAATCTCATACACTGCGAGCAGCTGCCGCACATTGAACCGCACTTGGGTGGCTACGGATTGTTTCGGCAACCAAGCCTACCACGTTCAGACCATTACGATTGAGGACAACACTCAACCAGAAGTCACCGTCACGGCTCCAGCTGACATTACTCTGAATGTAAATGGACTCTGCTTTGTTGACCTCGACCCCAGCAACACTGGTGGAACTGCTGAGACGACATATGCTGACAACTGTGACCTCGCTGCAACTGGTTTGAGCTACACGGACAACGTTGTCGATAGCATTAGCACAGGTTGCTACAGCATCATTCGTGCATGGACGGCGATAGCGACTGACAGCTGTGGCAATGCCACGGCGGTGAGTGACAACCAGCGCATTGATATTCAAGATCAGATCGCACCTAGCTTCAGCTACTTGCAGGTCGACACCATCGAGTGTGATCTCTGGGGAGACTGCTCTTACGAGTACCTCAACAGCATTGGATTGGCTACGGCTACTGATAACTGTGAGTTGAGCCACGTTGACGTGGAGTGCACACCGCTTTCTAGCGCCTGCACCGATGACTACATCGTCGACTACACGGCTTACGATATGTGTGGAAACAGCACATCTGTTCAGCAGATCATTGTAACGGTTGACCAAACTGCTCCTGCGTTTACGTTGGCTCCTGCTGACTTGACTTTGGAGTGCAACGATGCTTCCTTGACAGGAGACGTTGATGGTTATGCTGTGCCTGTGTACACACCAGGTGATGGACTCCACGCCGAGGCCATGGACAACTGTGATGCTGAGATTACCGTGACTTACGAGGATGTGATCTTGACTACCGCCTGCGACCAGGAGTATGTCATCCGTCGTACTTACAGTGTCTATGACTGTGATGAGAACCTCGGTCAGCACATCCAAGAAATTACCATCGATGACTCGACAGCTCCTGAGTTTACGATGTTCCCCGCTGATGTGGTGAACGTTGAGTGTGACGCTGTTCCGGCTGTGGCCACAATCGCCAGCTTGGGTACCAGTGACAACTGTGACGGTGCACCGAGTACCACTTACGATGGAGAGATTCGCACCGACGGTAATTGCGCAGACAGCTACACGCTCGAGCGCACATGGACCTCGATTGACTGTGCTGGTAACAGCCACACGCAGACCCAGACCATCACGGTCTTGGACACGCAGGCTCCTGAGTTGACTATGGATTGTCCCGCGGACTTCCCGCACATCAACGAGTGCTTCCTCGGTGGCGAGGATGGGGACGCGTCCTCGGAGGCCAGCATTCAGATGTCCACGGACACGAATGGTGAGCCTACTTGGACGGTGAGCGACAACTGCGATGCCGATGTTGAGGTGAGCTATACCTATACGGATGACATCGTCGAACTGCTTGGTGATTTCTACATCACGCGGACCTTCACCGTGACGGCTACTGACAACTGTGGTAACGTGACTACTCAGGAATGTGACCAGAGCATCACCTTCACGGACAGTGACGGTCCTCTCATGTCGGAAGATCCGGCTGAGTTGTATCCTGCTTCGATTGCTTGTTCCGACATGGGAGACCCCTATGACGTGACCTTCATGCCGGTCAGCGCATCGGACGGTTGTGTGAGCAATTTGACCTTTGAAGTTGTCGATGCATACCTCACGTCTGGTTCTTGCCCTGGAACTTGGGTCCGCCACTGGGTGGCCTACGATGAGTCCGGCAACGTATCCGCTGAAGAAGCCATCCAATACATCCCGACATTCGATGTCGTGGCTCCAACGGTGGCCCTCTCCTGTCCAGACAATGCGGACCTGACTCTGGACGCGGATTGCCTTGCAGACTTGAGCCCAGAGGCCAATGGTTTCGCAGAGGCAAACTACAGTGATGATTGCGACACGAATCCTGCAGTCGACATTTCTTACGTCGATGGACCACGTACGTATGCTTGTGGTGAAGAAGTAGGAACGTACAGTTTCACACGTTCTTGGACGGTAACCGTCACGGACCAATGCGGAAACAGCAGCTCTGACGCTTGTGACCAGATGTTCACGGTGACAGACAGCACAGCACCAGATTTGACTTTGGATTGCCCGAATGGCGCCAATTTGGTCAACACATGCTGGGGCTCTATTGACACCAGTCTCGCCGCTTTGGGTGAGGTAGAGTGGGCGGTCACAGACAACTGTGATGAGAACCTTGACGTCAGCTATACCTATAGCGATGAGTTGGAGTTTGACTGCAGCTTGGTGGGTGTTGATGCCAACCCAGAAGGCAGCTACAACTTTGTCCGGACCTTCACGGTGACGGCGGTTGATTGCAATGGCAATAGCACGACAGAGCTTTGCACTCAGACCATCAACACGTTTGACATTACGGCTCCCACCATCGCGATGATGTGCCCAGACACGGCTACGGTCCAGTTGGATGAGACATGTTCAACAGATGTTGACCCATCCATCACTGGAAATGCGATCGCCAATGCAACAGACGATTGCGACTCTGAAGTGACCATCACCTACAGCTATACCGATGGTGCTCCATCATACACATGCGGTACCAGTGGTTACGAGTTCATTCGGACTTGGACTGCTGCTGCGGTGGATGACTGTGGCAACAATTCTTCTGAAACCTGTGACCAGTTGATCATCGTTGAGGACAACATTGCGCCAGTGGCCAGTATCACCTGTCCTGAAGATCAGACACTGAGCGCTGATGCCAACTGCGAGGCTGACCTCTCTACCGATGCTTTGGGTATGGCTGAAGGTTCTGGAACAGACAACTGTGACTTGAACGTAGCCATCGAAGTCTCCTACACGGACGGTGCGCCAACATACAGCTGTGCAGGAGATGATGATCAGCTCGATGGGTCATACAGCTTTGTACGTACGTTCACGGCTACGGCTACGGACGACTGTGGCAATAGCCATAGCGTGACCTGTGATCAGAACATCACTGTTCTCGACGATATGGCTCCAATGCAGACGATGGCTACCCTGCCAACGGATACGTTGTACCTCGACCTCGATTGCGCTGCAGACCTCACACCGGCGATGATGCCTGGTGTTGAAGCTGCGGACAACTGTGACAGCGACCTCAGTGTTGCGGTGTCTTACGAGGACTACGCTCCAAACTTCGATGAGCTCTTCGGAACTGTAGATGCCTCTGTTGAGGTTTACCAGGAGCACACCAGCGGTGACCTCGCAGGTATGACAACGTACCGCGTCTATGTGGTGTTGCCAGACTCAGGTGACTTCTTGAGCTCATTGAGCGGAGAGGGTCAGTTCAGCACTCAGCTCCGTTCGACAACCAGCTTCTATCAGGATCCGCTTGGTTCACACTTGCCTCCATTGGGCGCTTTGGTGAGCTCTGGTGCTTTCCCGAACTTGGAGTATGACAGCTGGGTAACGATCTCTGCTGACACTTCTGTCGGCACAGATATTGCTGCCCTGGGTGCTTGGCCTATTCCATTCGAACAGGGAGATGACTTGATCATCGACGGTGAGTTTGGAGGAGCCCTCTACACTTTGAACGACACGACCAAGACACTTGGAGTCGCTGGTGCTGACCGCAAGGTTCTTGTAGCCCAGCTGACAACAGACGGCATCTTGAACGGTCAGCTCTTTGTTCAGTACTTCCCACAGCGTGATGGTGCTTTGCAGCAGCTCCGCACTGTGACCATCGGAGATGGTTGTGAAGGTGACGACGCCAACATTGAAGGAAGCTACGTGGTGCCACGTACATGGCAGTCCGTTGTTACCGATGACTGCGGCAATGCGGACACCTCGTATACCTATCAGTACATCGTGGTACTCGATACCATCGCACCTCAGTTCACCAACACGTGTGACATTGAGAACGGTGAGACGGTAGAGTACACTTGTGCTGATGACAATGGAAACGGCGTGAACGATGTCTTGGACTTCACTGAGCTTCCACAGGCTTGCGCTCCTGCGTACATCGAGAACTGTGACAGCGAGGTGGCTCTGACCATGACTGCTGACACCATGGGCTATGTCCCAACTGGTGACATTGCCAACTACTGTATGCCAAGTGACGTTGAGGCCCTTGCCAATGGCGAGACCTGTGACGACCGTGCGCCAGAGGCGATCCGCTTGTTCAACTTCTCCGGTGGTGAGGCTTTCACCCTCGTGGATGGAGGCAGCAGTATCGTGGAGGTGATGCAGGATAGCAGCATGCACATCGTACTTGAAGTTGAGAATGCTGCTGGTGATGCTGGCTTCATCTTCGACGCTACCTACGACGGAGCCCACGACTGGAATGAGTGGCTTGCACTGCCCGGCTTGCACAACTACAAGAAGGACTGTGCTGAGATCTTCCCAGGCGTCGAGATCTGGACAGAGTGGTTGTACTACATCATGGACGGTGGTACCATGAGCGGTACAGGTCGTTTTGCAGGTTCTGAGTTCGCACTCCAGCACCAGCCTCTGAATGCCTACTATGGCTTGCAGATTGGTGAGGGAGCCAACAACAAGAACGAGAACTATGGTGCCAGTGCTTGGTTCTTCTGGACCGGTGAGTATGTGCTCGACGGATCAAGCCAAGGTTCTATGGCCTCTAGCGGAGACATCTTCATGGATCTCGACTGCTGCCTCGGATGGCAGATTGACTACAGCTACAACGCTGTGGATGATTGTGGAAACTCTACCGGCTTTACCTACACTGACCTCGGAACGGGAACGTTCGGAAACAGTGCCAACAGCACGGTAAGCGGTGGACACACTCCAGTGGACATCACAGCCGGTACGAGCAGCCTCAAGGATCCAATCCGGATCACGGGTCTGTCTCCAAACCCAACGAACGATATCTCTACGCTCGGGTTTGTGGTGAGCAACAACATGCGCTTGCGCATTGACCTCTACACCATGGGAGGTGCATACGTATCTGAGTTGTTCGATGGCAATGCCAGCGAGGAAGTTCAGTATGTCTTGGACATCGACGCCACTTCCTTGTCGAGCGGTATGTATCAGATCCGCATGTCTAGCAACGACTATGTGCTCGTGAAGAAGCTCCTCGTTAGCGAGTGATCTTCTGATTGATCAAAACTAAAATTGGAAGGCCGTCCCGAAAGGGGCGGCCTTCTTCGTTTATGACGTGGATGGGGTCTGGTCGGGGGCAAGGGTCTTTCACTGCACAGCGCCCAGAAATGATCAGCAACGATGGCACTTTTAGTTTCCGAAATAGGGGTGGGCAAAGGCCTTCATCTCCCCGCATTTTTGGGGTAAGTTTCAAGTCTGCATGACGTCGATCAACGAAATATCTCCCGCTTCGGTTTCGGTCGGTTCTGAGCGCAAGGTTTTTCCCTTGAGCAAGGTGACGAGGGCCGTGGGCGTTATGCTGGAAAAACAAGCAGGAAGTAAGCTGATTTGGGTCCGTGCAGAGATCAGTCAACGGAGTTTTAAAGGAAACAACGCTTACCTCGACTTGGTGGAGGAAAGGGATGGAGATAAGCTGGCGCAGCTGCGGGGGACGATATGGGGAGGGACATTAGATGCCATTCGCAAGACCTTGGGGAATGAGTTCGATGAGGTGCTCAAGCCTGGGCAGGAAATCGTGTTCTCTGCGCGAATGGCATTCCATGCGGTTTATGGATTCTCATTGAACATTCAGAGCATCGATCTCGCTGCGATGCTCGGAGAAATGGAGCGCCGAAGGAAGGCCACCTTGGAGGCGTTGCGCAAAGAGGGGGCGATTGGAAGGAATGGTCGGTTGCCTCTGGCCTCCGTGCCGCAGCGCATTGTGCTCATTGGATCCAAGGGGACGGCCGGATACACAGACTTCTTGGCACACCTCGATAAGAACGCATGGGGTTATCGGGTGGACATAGGCATTATCGATGCTTCTGTGCAAGGGCTTCAGGCAACGACAGGTTTGGTTCGGGCTTTGCATCAGGCCGGCCGGGTTGCTATGAAGTCCGGACTGGATGCGGTTGTGATGTTAAGAGGAGGGGGGGCCAAGCTAGATCTCGATGCGTTCAATGATTTGACGCTCTGCCGCACGGTAGCAGCGATGGACATCCCTGTGATTGTGGGCGTGGGTCATGAGACTGACCAGACGTTGGTTGATGTTGTGGCCCATACGGCTTGTAAAACGCCTACTGCGGTGGCTGATTTCATCGTGGAGCGTATGTCCGAATTCGAAGGGGCTGTCAGCCGAGAGGGCCGGGCCGTTGCGGCTGAATCCCGGGCCCAACTTTCGGAAAACCGAGGGTGGCTTGGGCAATTTGCTACCCTGGTTCGTGAGCGGCCCATCGCCCAGGTGAGGGGCGAGCGGGGCCAACTGCATTCCGGTGCCAACGCTGTGGTCCGCAGAACCAGAACGTTGCTTTCTGAGCAGCTCTCTTTGATTGGGCAATTCACATCGAGGTTGTCCTCAGTGGCTTTGGACATGCCTTCTGTCCAAAAAGAAGCGCTGGTTGAGGTCCAAGACCGTATCCATCGCGAAGTGGCCCGTCAGCTCAAGCAACACGAGGAGCGTGTGGGCAGCTTGAAGAACACTTTGTCCTTGCTCGGCCCAGCCCCGACCTTAAGGCGGGGCTTCTCGATCACGCGCAAAGGTGGCAGCGCCGTGCGCTGTGCAGACGATCTTGAAAAGGGCGATCTGATTGAAACACAATTGGCGCAAGGCACCATCCAGTCTCGTGTAGAGTCAATTTCACCAAAACCAACCGACACTTGAAATGAGCAAGACCGAAACTCCAGCGGGCTATGATGCCGCATTTGATGAATTAAAGGCCATTCTTGAAGCCCTTCAGCAAGATGAGATTGGTGTGGATGAATTGGCCGAAAAGGTCAAGCGAGCGGCTGAACTGATTTCTTTTTGCGGTGACCGCTTGCGAAAGGCGGAAGGGGAAGTGCAAAAAGTACTGAATGAGTTGGGCGAGGGCGATTAAAGTCGCTTAAATGCGGTTAATGACCGCCGGTCACAAATCCAAGTACCATTCTTTGGTGGAAGGAAACATGCCCTTCGAGGCACGGTTATTATATTCAATTCACCATGACCAGGGCCTCTTATATAGTCCTTTTTGCTGTCTTGTTCAGTGCACCGATTGCTGCGGTCGCACAACACTCGGCTGCAGGATCGACGATCTACGGAACATCAGCAGATGCTAGGATAAGTGCCGTTGATGAAACAGTGGCCAGGCAATGGAATGAGGTGTTGTTAGAAGCCATTCGGGGCGACTTCGCTCGCCCTACTGTTCACGCAAGAAATCTGTTTCACACTTCGATCGCCTTGTACGATGCTTTCGCCCTCTATCATGAGGCAGATCAACCGGTTTTTGTCGGAAACGTATGGAGGGGTTTTGAGTGTCCGTTGGATACTTCATTGTTGGTCATTCCAGCAGATCCTGAATTGCAGGCGTTGGCCGTAGAAGAGACCATGAGCTACGCTGCATACCGGTTGTTGACCCACCGATTTTTGAGCAGTCCGGGTAGTGCTGATGCGCTGGCTTCTTTCAGTGCGCTCATGCTTGAGTTGGGGTATGATGCGGCTTATCAATCACAGAACATTTCTGAAGGCCCTGCGGCTTTGGGCAATTACATTGGAGCGCAGTTGATCCAATTCGGTTTGCAGGACGGTTCGAATGAGCAACTGGATTATGCCAATCAGGACTATCAGCCGATCAATCCTGATCTTGAATTGGCGGATCCGGGCAATCCGAACTTGATTGACCCCAACGCTTGGCAGCCCCTGGCCATTCCGATTTTTGTCGATCAATCGGGGAATGTTTTGAGTGAGACTCCGCCCTTCCAAGGGGCAGAGTGGGGTTATGTGGCTTCGTTTGCCTTGGAGGACTCAAGCCTTTCGATGCTTGAGCGCGATGGCTCGTCGTGGCCGGTTTATCTCGACTGCGGTGCCCCTCCAATGTTTGGTGAGGGCGAGGAAATCGCTGAAATCGCGGATCCCTATGCGTGGGGATTTTCGCTTGTAGCCTTGTGGAGCGCGCACCTGCATCCTGCAGACGGTATCATGGTTGACATCGGACCGGGGAGCAAGGGAAACCTGAATGCAACGGGGCCATCGGGCTTCTCGGAAATGGATACTTTCTACAACTTGTTGGAAGGAGGTGATTACAGCGAGGGCCACGAGGTGAATCCCATGACGGGATCAGCCTATGCGGCCAACATTGTTCCAAGGGGAGACTATTCCAGGGTTTTGGCTGAATTCTGGGCTGACGGCCCTGAAAGTGAGACCCCTCCTGGGCATTGGTTTGTGCTGCTGAACGGCGTGCTGGAACACCCTGACTTTAATGCCCAGTGGCTGGGTGAGGGCGAGGAACTTGATGCCATGCGGTATACGGTTCGGGCATACCTGACGCTCGGGGGCGCCATGCANGACGCTGCGATTGCTGCTTGGTCCCACAAGGGTTTTTATGATTACATCCGCCCCGTTTCGGCGATTCGATATATGGCCTCTCTGGGACAACGGAGTGATTCTACTCAGGCATCTTACCATCCAGGAGGTATGCCATTGGTGCCAGGCCGCATTGAGGTAGTAGAAGCAGGTGACCCTTTGGCGTCGGGAGGAAATGAGGGGAAAATCAAGGTCTTAGCATGGCAAGGACCCGATGCCATTATTTCTCCTTTTTGGGATGAAGCTGAGGTGGGTTGGATTTTGGCCGAAGAGTGGTGGCCCTATCAGAGGCCCAGCTTTGTGACCCCGCCATTTGCGGGTTATGTCAGTGGGCATAGCACCTTCTCTCGAGCGGCGGCGGAGGTGTTAACCGCCATTACGGGCTCTCCCTATTTTCCAGGTGGAATGGGGGAGTTTGAGGTGATTCAGAATCAGTTCCTGGTTTTTGAAGATGGCCCCAGTCAAACGTTCAACCTGCAATGGGCCACATACCGCGATGCTTCTGATCAATGCAGCCTTTCTCGAATTTGGGGAGGTATCCACCCTCCTGCGGATGATTTTCCAGGTCGGCAGTTGGGAGTTGAGATTGCAGAATTGTCGCTGAATCGCGTGTCTCAGTATTTCGGGCCTCTTGGCGCTGTAGACTTATGTCCGTTGGACCTCGATGGAGACGGTGTGGTTGGAGCGACTGATTTGCTCGATGCCTTGGCTGATTTTGGTGAGTCCGGCCCTGACCTTCCTGGAGATGTCAATGGTGACGACTTGGTGGGGGTTAATGACGTCTTGGAGTTGTTGGCGAGCTACGGTGAGTCCTGTCTTTGAGGCTTGTGAATTCAAAGTCTTATTTGCCCTAATTTTCGGCATGCGCAAATTCGACTTATCGGAATCTTTGTGTCACGGCCTCAGCGCTTTGACTTTGATGATTGTCGCCTCGGTCTGTGGGCTAAACGCTCAAGAGGATTGCAACTTTTTAGCCGGGCCCGAAGGATTGGAGGCTGGATGTCAAGATTCTTGCGTTTGGGTCGTTCCCGATTTTGAGCGCTCAGCAGAAACCACAGGTTACGACGTCGACTCCATTGCATACGCACCACCTCTTGATGTTGGTACAGGTGTGATTCAAGATGTAGGAGCGACTGGATATACGGGCAACATTGACATCCCTTTTGGATTCAGTTTTTTCGATACCGACTTCTTTAGCTTCAAGGTGAGCCGGAAGGGGTTCTTGACTTTCAATACCGGCCTGACCGGTACGTTTAACTACCCCAACCAAGATTTGGGTTCGGGCTCTTTGCCTCCTAATTCGATCATGGCCCCCTACGCATATATCAGCAATAGCGGAGGGGAGGTTCGGACTCAATTGCAGGGCGAGTTTCCGTGCCGGCGCTTCGTGATCAGTTGGGAAAACCTGCCGCAGACTGGTTGTGGCAGTAACCTATTGGTCACTCAAGTGGTGCTCTTCGAGACCTCCAATAAGGTGGAGATGCACATCGGTCAATTTGAGTCCTGTCTGGGCATCACGGCGGTAGTCGGCATCCAAGGCGGGTCTGGTGAAGGCGCATATGGCCCAGATGCATACAATACTGGAGAATTTGGCATTGATGATTTGGCCTTTTCATATTCCCCCAATGGAGCCACGCAAACCCAGTTGGTGTACCTCGTGAACGATGAGATCATTGGGCAAGGGGACAGCATTTCGGTGTGCATTGAGGAGAATACAGAGTTGGTGATTGGTGCCAACTTCCCTGAGATTTTGCCTCCACCACCGACGCCTGGAAGTTGTGATGCCATTCCAGATGAAGCTTGCGACACTTCTATCGTCTACAACTTCAATCTCAATGCTTCGCAGACCGGAGCCATCAACTTCCCTTTTGATGGCGAGTTGCTCGGGTTCTCCGTCACCAACAACTGGACCTCGTCTGGGGGCAGTTGGCCCGGAGACATGGGACTTCAGATCTGTGACCCTTCGGGCACTTGCGGTTTCATACAAGGATTCAATGTCAACCTGCCCGGCACGAATCTGGGGGATTGGCCCTTCAATTGGAATACGACCGCAGGGGGCTTCTATGAGAGCTGTTTTGCAACACCTGCCAACTTTCTGGAAGGGGATGGAACTTGGACATTGACCATACAGAACGGTTGGAATTTCTCTGGGCCCGGGGTCAATTTCGACGGTACTGTGACCATGTTCTGGCTCTGTGACCTGGAACCGGAGGAACCAGACACATCGCAATTCATGGCCTCGGACACCATCATGGTTCAGTTCGCCTTTGAATCTCAGAATGCCAGTTTCTCCATTTTGGATATGGATGGAAATCCACTTGATGTCCTGTGCAGTGGGGATGAAGAAGTCGCATTGGATGCCAATACGGCTGGGGGCACTTGGTCTGCCAGTTGTTTGGGATGTTTGGACCCTAATGGTGCCATTGACCCGAGTCAAGCCTCGCCTGGGATTTTGGAGGTGAGTTACACCTTGGTCGGAGACTGCGGGGAAGTGACCGAGGTGGAGGAGCTTCAAGTCGGATTGACCCCCAATGTGAATACAGGTACTGTGGGAGCTTTGTGTCCGTTTGCAGATCCAGTTCAATTGATTGGCACCCCTGCAGGTGGCGTGTGGGAGGCGGATTGTGGAGACTGTGTGACCGAAGATGGATTGTTCGATCCAACAACCGGGTCGGGCTCATACGCTGCGACTTACACCTTTGGAACGCTCTGCACAAATTCAGGTGAGGTAGCGGTCAATGTTGGTGAGGAGGTTGCTGCAGAACTAGAAGACCTCAGCTATTGTGAGTCGATTGGAGCCATTCAATTGGATGGGGACGGTTTGGCGGGAACATGGACCGCCGACTGTGGGAATTGCATTCAAAATTCAGGGGCGTTCAACCCGCCGGGTCCGGGTACCTATGCGGTTAGCTTTATGCCTGGTGCAGGGTGTGGTGTGGAGAGCGAAGCGACCATTACAGTGGACCAAAGTTTGCCCATTGGCTCGGCCAATTTGCCGGAAGCACTGTGTGTTGATGCCGCAACCATTGGTTTGGAGGCGGATGTTCCAGGAGGCATTTGGACGGCGTCTGGGACAGGTCTGAATGGAGCCGATTTTAATCCGGGCGGAGCGCCTCTGGGCGTAAATGTCTTGACCTATGAAGTCGAGAATGGGTCCTGTACCAATTCAGCCTCTTTCACAACAGAAGTTTTGCCGATTCTCAATGTGACCCTGCAGGAGGAGGACCCGTTCTGTGTGAACAGTTCCGGTGGGAGCATCAACGCTGACATTGATCTTGTGGCCGAGGCAGTTTGGTCCGACCTCCCGAATTTGGTGTGGTCGTCCGATTGTGGAGGTTGCCTGAGCAACAGTGGCTTCTTTAATCCCGGTAGCGCTGGAGAGGGTACGCATTCGGTGTCCATTGCTTATAACGACCCACTTGGGTGCAGCGTTGGCGCTACCATTGAAGTTCTGGTCGCACCTGCAGTAGACGCCACTATAGATGAGATCCCAGACCTCTGTGAGTCCGCGGGCACTGAAATTTTCTCTGCGGCCGAAGGAGGAGGTACTTGGACGGCGTCTTGTGGCACTTGCTTGTCACCGGCGGGAAGTTTTGACCCCGGTATCGGAGCAGGGAATTACACCGTGACCTATACGATTTCGGATGTTTGTTCCGATGTGGATGCGGTACAAATCACAGTGGTACCGCAGCGTGATGCGGCGATTTTGGTGGACGTACCCAACGACGAATTGTGTATTGGTGTAGAGGAGTGGCAGTTGGGTTCCATTTGGGCCGGAGGTGTGTGGAGCGCGGACAGTCCTTCGGGCAACGATGGCATAGACCCTGTGACAGGACTGCTTGACTTGGAAGCAGCAGGTGTCGGGGTGGTCACGGTGAGCCATGTGTTGGAAGGACTGTGTGGGGACACAGACACCCATGTTTTGGACATCTTGGCTTGTAGCGTCGAGTTGGTCAACATCTTCACACCTAACGGAGATGGCAAGAATGACCGTCTGGTATTCAAGTACATTGAACTCTACCCCGAAAACATCCTCACGGTCTACAACAGAAACGGTGCAGTGGTCTACGAATCAGAAGGCTACGAGAATGAATGGGATGGAGATGGTGCTGCAGACGGCACCCACTATTTCGTGCTTCAACTTCCTGAGGGCGTAGAACACGCTGGACAGTTGATGATTCTGCGGTAAGGACTATCCCTGCTCCTTGCGCAGGTATTCCGTTTCAAATGCGCTCCGTTGCAGCGATGACCGAAGGTGCCACAAGGCTTCTTCCTGAAACTGCATGAGGTCTGAAATACAGCGGATGGAGACCTCGTCGCTCGCTTGCTTCGCCAAAACCAAGATTTCTCTCTCCAACCGGAGCAAGTGAGAGAGGGACTCCCGCACCATGCGCATGCAGGCTCTATCGTGGAATGCGCCTTCGTGGGCGCTCAAGTTGGACATGGCCAGCAGGGCCTCCATCGAAGTGGGAGGCTGCCCTTCCAGGCACCGCACCCTCCGCCCCAAAGCATCTACAGCTTCCTGGGCGTGATTGATGTGCTGCGGTAAGATGTCCCGCAATAGGATGTACTGTTCACCCCAGCCGTTCCACATGGCCCCGCGTAGGTTAAAACGGAAGACTTCGAAGTCTGAGAGCAATACATTGAGCAAAGGCACCAATTGGTCTGCCCTTGTTCTGTCAATGTGAGAAGACAGTGGGCGGGGAACACTGATCATGTGGAAGTGGACAAAAGTGATGAATCGGAGAAGCCCTCATAAATTGAGGAGAAGGCGTGCGCTTTCCGATGACGGTTGTCAATGAATTCCATGATGTCTGTCATTCCGCTGCAACCAATGGCCGTTATTTAGGTGTTCATACAGGGGCGGGTTGCCCTTAACAGAGTTAAAGAAAATGAAGAATCAACATGCCCTTATGGCCGCGTTCTTGACCGTTGGCGCGTTTGCACTTTTGTCCAACTCCAGTGGTGTCGCACACCAGCAGAATAAGGACCGGACAGGCGCCCCTGGTAGCGATAATACCTGCCAGCAGTGTCATGCAGGAGGGAACTTCGCGCCTGATGTCACTGCGTTTTTGGTGGTGGAAGGAGACATCGCACTCGATGGCCAGTACATGCCCGGTGCGACGCACACTTTGGTGGTCAATGTCAGTGCCACAGGAACCCCACAAGGATATGGTGTGCATGGAACAGCGGTGTTTGCAGACGGATCCAATGCGGGTGCGTTTAACGATCAAGACGAAAACGATTGTATTTGGTTGGATGAGGTAGACGGCAGACACATTTTTGAGCAGAATGACCTGTGTTCTAGCGGCACATTTGAAATTGAATGGGTTGCGCCTGAAACGGGCAGCGGCACAGTCAGTATTTATGTGGCGTCGATCGCAGCCAATGGCAATGGAACCTCGGCAGGGGATGCTTTTGCTGGTGGTCAAATTGACTTTGAGGAGATGGTCACGAATGTGGAAGACCTTACGGTGGAGCCGTTCGGAGTGCGTCCAGGTGTCAATGGTGAAATTGCGATTACGAGCCAAGAGGCCCACTCCATGTCGGTGTTGACCATCGATGGCCGGATTTTGTTTGACGGTGAGCTCGAAGCGGGAACCCATACCCTGACTTTGCCTCATTCCGGGTTGGCGATTGTCCATGCCGTATCGGCTTCAGGTACCGCTCACTCACGCAAAGTCTGGTTGAATTGAGGACGTTATCTTGTTGGGGGTGGGCCTTGATGCTGCCTCTGATCGTGGCCAGTTGTGGTACGGCACCTCATGCCTCGGATGCAGATGTTAAGGTGGAGCAGGATCTCATCTTGAGGGCCGTGCAAGACTTTTTTCAAGCTTTGGAGGCACGTGAACGTGTTCGGTTAGAGCACGCTTTGCACGAGGAGGCCACCGTGACCCGGATTGACACTAGGGGAGATTCGGTGAGCATTTCGGCTGGAGATGGCCGCGATTGGATGGAGTCGGTCTGTGTCCCTGGACCACCATTGATTGAGCGCATGCAGAATGCACAAGTCGCATTCACAGGAAACCTCGCCAATGTTTGGACTTACTATGACTTTCACATTGGAGATGAACTCAGTCATTGTGGCTATGACGCTTTTCAACTCGTAAAAACAGATTCGGAAGATTGGCGCATATTGGGAGTGACCTATACCATTGAGACATGTCCATAAGACTTCTTCCATGTGTCGCCGTTCTCGCTCTTTTGCTGGCGCCTTCTCACACCCAAGCCCAAGTGGATGGAGACATTGATGCGCGTCAATTGTTGAAGCTGAACTTGAGCGACTGGTATTTTGCACGTTATGAATTGGGCTACGAGCATGTATTGAATGCCTCGACTTCTGTGCAGATTGCTTTTGCGGGCATTGGCGCGTCAGAGGAATTCAATCGATATGACTTCAACAACTTCAACGTGGTCAGCCCTTGGGCAGATGTTGAGCTGGAGCACAGTGGTTGGAGACTGACTCCAGAGCTAAGGCGCTATGCTTGGGTGTATGGAGGCATGCCGGAAGGTGTCTATGTCAGCATCATGGGGCGCTTGGAACAATGGAATTTGGAGTTCGATGAGGATATCCGAGACCCTGCAGGTATTACTTCAGGACAGTTTCAAGAAGAGCTCGATGGAACATGGAGCCAATTCCATTGGGGAGGTGGAGTTTTGGTGGGATACCAATGGTATTCAGACAATGGCATTAGTCTTGAAGTATATACCGGACCTATGTTTCGGAGTTACTCGCGCGGTTGGAGTCACAAAGGCGACTTGAATGCAGAGGAGCAGGAATTGGCTGAGGACAGCCTCGAGGACCGCCTGTTTAACGGTTCCCGCTGGTCAGAGTACCTCAACAGAGACAGCGGACCTGGTTGGCGTTTTGGTTTGACTGTCGGCCTTGGGCTCTAAACAGGCCTTATTGCAACTTGAATGATAAAAGTCACTCCAAGTGTTGACGGCTGTCATCCTCATCCCGACCACTTCTCTGCAGATTGTTTGATGAACAATGGCGGTGCGCTTAGCGCATCACAAGACAGGTTTTGGTTTGGCGGCCCGGTGCGAAAGCGCACCGGGCCGTCTCTTTTTAGAATAGATTCGAAGCATGCGTAATAAGAAATCATGGAGGATTGTATTGCCTGTATTGGCAGGGCTGATGGCGGGCATGGGATGGCTGTTTATGGACCAGCCTCACCGGGACGTAGCCGCTGAATCTGCGCAATTCAAGTTGGTTCCTCAGGAGCTCATGGGTTTTATGGCTTTGGAGGACTCTACCTCTGCCCTATATCTCAATGCGGTGGTGGAATTGTACGCAGTGGTCGCCCAGGATGATGGGGTGCGCGCGTCATTTGAAGGGGGAGTGGTCGCAGTGTGGGATACGCTCCAGACCCACCGGATTCTTGAGCCTGGTGAGTTGTTGCGTGTCAAGGGCCGCGTGACGGGATACGATAACCTGTTCGAGGAAGTCCGCATGGACGGACTTGTGCTGGTAGAAGGTGAAAAGGCAAGCCAGTGACTCATCCTGAAACACCTTCTTTGCGCCCTGCAAGGGCTGCTGTCATGTCCTCCTTTCTCCTCCGGCTGTCCTGCACTTTTCTGTTGTGTTGGTCTGTGTCTTTAGCCTGGGCGCAGCAACATTCTGCGCCTTATTCCCTGGAGTGGGAAGTGGTAGCAGTGGACAGCATTCCAGGCATGACGACCGCCCGACTCTATGCTAAACTGGTCAACCCTACGGATTACTTGACCTCGGTGTCCGGTTGGGATGAGATGGAGGGGGAAGTGCTGACCACCACCGCATTCTATCAGCACCCCGATGGGTGGGTGACCCCAAACAACAACAATCCATTGTTGTTTGTCCCATTGCCGGATTTGCGATGGGATTCATGGATCACCATTGGCATAGATGTGGCACCCAATGGCGCGGAAGGAGAGATTCCAATTGGGGTCTTCCCGCCCCAGACCGAATATTGGATTGATCAATTTGAAGAGGGGGGAAGTCTGGTGATGGACGTAGATGGAGCTTGGTTTGTCACCTTGGGTTCTTCCAATGGAACAGCAGGTGAGGACTTGCGCGTGTTGGTGGGACAATTCACCACCGATGGCATCATTACCGGGAAACTCAATCTTCAGGTGTTCTCCGAAGGAGTGGCAGCCGACGATTTTATGGATGATATCTACAGCATTGCGATTCCAGAGTTCGATGCGGGTGTGGTCTCCTCCCTGGATGTTGTTGAGCAAGACTTACATATACAATGGCGTCTTACCGAGCTGGAAAATGGAGGGTTCGGACATCATGTTGGAAGCGGTGTAGTCAGTTGGTATTTAGTGGATTACACAGGTTCTTTGGTAAAGGAAGGTGTTGTTTTGAACGGCTATTTTGAGACTAGAATGACCGGTATAGTGGTGCTGGAAGGTGCAGAAGGAGAGGTGGTCGATACGCGACTGATGCAGTGCTTGGGGATATCTCGATGAATAAGTCAGAAAACTCCCACGATAAAGTGAGGTGTGGGTGAAGAACTTGCGGTGAATTGACCACGTAGCTTTAAACGAACAAGATGGAATTGGAAACTGCCCAAAGGAAATTGGCTGTTCACGGAACAATGGGTACCGTGTTCTTGGCTATTGGAGTTGTTGCAGCTTTTGATGCGGCCTTTCGTAGAATGTCAGAATCTATCCAAGAATTGTGGATGTTAGAGCTGGGCGTAGGTATGTCTTTTCTTCTGCTCGGCGTCACATTTGGCGGAAGTGCGGTACGCTATTTGGTTCACGTTGATCGAATTTTAGAGTATTCCGATCGTAAGGCGCGCAGAAGGTCTTCTGACGATCAAAAGCTTCAGAGACGCCGGCCTAAAATGGAAGAATTGGAGACGCCAGAAAATGGTGCGAGAGGGATTCGGTTGGCTTCCGTGAAGTCTAATGCGGTTTAAGCCCTGAGATTTACTTCAAACAAAAAAGGCGCCAGTGGCGCCTTTTTTGTTGCAATACACGGGGCTTTCTCAGAGGTGGATGACTTCGTCGTAGGCTGCCGCTGCCGCTTCCATTACCGCTTCACTCAACGTTGGGTGGGGGTGAATGGTCTTGATGATTTCATGTCCGGTGGTCTCCAGTTTGCGGATGGCCACAATTTCAGCGATCATCTCCGTCACGTTGGCACCAATCATATGGGCCCCGAGCAATTCTCCATATTTCGCGTCGAAGATGAGTTTCACGAAGCCGTCCTTGTGTCCGGCGGCGCTGGCTTTTCCAGAGGCGCTGAAAGGGAATTTGCCGATTTTGATGTCGATGCCTTCCTCATTGCATGCTTTTTCTGTTTTGCCCACACTTGAAATTTCTGGGAAACAATAGGTGCATCCTGGAATGTTCCCGTAGTCGATGGGTTCGACGTCGTGTCCGGCAATTTTTTCTACGCAGAGTATGCCCTCTGCACTGGCCACGTGTGCCAATGCAGGCCCAGGCACACAATCACCAATGGCGCAGTAGCCTGGGATATTGGTGTTGTAGAAGTCGTCTACAATGACCTTTCCTCGGTCAGCTGCAATGCCGACCTCCTCTAAACCAATCCCTTCAATATTGGAGACCACACCCACAGCGCTCAAAACAATGTCTGCGTTGATGACCTCTTCTCCTTTCGAAGTTTTGACGTTCACCTTCACGCCTGCACCAGAAGTGTCTACGCCTGTGACTTCGCTTGAAGTCATGATGTTGATGCCGGCCTTTTTAAAGCTGCGCGCCAATTGCTTTGAGACTTCCTCGTCTTCAACGGGCACAATGTTGGGCATGTACTCGACGATGGTGACCTCTGTTCCAATGGCATTGTAGAANTAGGCAAACTCTACTCCAATGGCNCCTGACCCNACGACCACCAATTTTTTCGGTTGCTTTTTGAGGGTCATNGCGTCCCGGTAGCCGATGATNTTCTNGCCGTCTTGCGGCANGTTGGGCAACACCCGGCTGCGCGCTCCAGTAGCNATAATGATGTTGGTGCCCTCTACGATCTGTTGGCTTCCATCTTCAGTGGTNACTTCTACTTTGCGTCCTGGCATCAACTTTCCGTTGCCCATGATGACGTCGATTTTGTTCTTTTTCATCAAGAACTGAACGCCTTTGGACATCCCGTCAGCCACTCCACGGGAGCGGTTGACCATTCCGTCAAAGTTGACTTTGGGCTTGGACACTTTAATGCCATAGTCCTCGGCGTGCTCAATGTATTCGAAGACATTGGCGCTCTTGAGGAGGGCTTTGGTGGGGATACAGCCCCAATTCAGGCAAATCCCGCCAAGGGCTTCACGCTCGATCACGGCCGTTTTGAGGCCGAGTTGAGAGGCGCGGATGGCGGTAACATATCCGCCAGGGCCGCTGCCGAGAACTACGATGTCGTACTTCATATCAGTTCGTTTCGGTTGCGAAAATAGGGGTCGTATCTTAGTGTTTATGCGGCTTTGGATACCTTATTCTGCATTCTCTGCGCGCTTGAGCTCGGATTCGATGAAATTCTTGGCTTTTATGGCCATCGTTGTTTGCCATTTGTCCAGTGTTGGCCTGTCATTTTCGCAAGGTTTGGTTCAAGATCCTCCGCAGGGAAGGGAAGATGGAGTTTCAGTGTTATCGCCCGTCAGGGCTCACTTTCAATTGAGGGCGCCTTCTAAGGATCACGTTCACTTGCGTGGGGACTTTAACGCTTGGCAGGTTTCAGACGACCACCTGATGAACCGATCATTAGACGGCAACACGTGGTGGCTAGAAGTGGACAACTTGCAACCTGGAGAGTGGACGCGGTTTCACTATTTGGTGGATGATACAGTAGAAGTGGCGGACCCCTATTCGCCCCTCATTCTGGACCCATGGAACGATGGCTACATACCGCCGTCCACTTTTCCCGCCCGCCCTGTGTTTCCTTGGGAGCACGCATCTTGGCCCGTCGGTGCTTTTCGCACCGAAGAAGCCCCTTTTGCATGGAGTGATGCAGGGTTCCAGCGTCCGGCTCAGGATAGGCTGGTCATCTATGAGCTGCTGGTCAGGGACTGGGATGCCCAGCGAGATTTTGGAGATGTGATCGACCGCTTGGATTACCTGGAGTGGTTGGGGATCAATGCGATTGAATTGATGCCGGTTAGCGAGTTTGATGGCAACACCAGTTGGGGATACAATCCGGGACCGCGTCTGGCGGTCGACAAGGCCTATGGAACGGCCGATGCCTTGAGAAAGCTGGTCGATGCGGCCCATGCACGGGGCATTGCGGTGATTCTGGATATCGTGCCCAATCACAGCTTTGGTTTGGACCCGTTGGTGCGGCTTTACCAAGACGCGGACGGCGGTGTTTCACCCGGAAATCCATGGTTCAATGAGGATCAAATCCACCCTTATGGTTTGGGATTTGACTTTGACCACGGCGACCCGTGGACCCGTAATTTTTGGAAGCGCGTGCTGGACTTTTGGATGGATGAATTTCATTTGGATGGGTACCGTTTTGACCTATCCAAGGGGCTAACCCAGAGTTACACTTTGGGAGATGTGGGGGCTTGGAGCGGCTATGATCAAGGGAGGGTGGACATTCTCTTTGATTATGCCAACCACATTTGGGGACAACACCCTGGAGCCTATTTGATTTTGGAACATCTAGGGGACAATGCTGAGGAGACGGCCTTGGCCAATGGCGGGTTCATGTTGTGGGGCAAGTCGACTTCCTCCTTTGCACAGGCGATCCTAGGCTATGGGGGCGACTTCTCTTGGGCCTCCTGGCAGTCAAGGGGTTGGAACTGGCCGAACCTTGTGGGGTACATAGAGAGCCACGACGAACAGCGGGTCGCCCATGACCTCATGTTGTACGGAAATGCCTTTGATGGTTATGACACCAAGTCATTGGCTACTTCAATGGACCGTTTGGCCATGGGCCACGCCTTTTTATTGTCCATTCCCGGCCCCAAAATGATGTATCAATGGGGCGAGCTTGGCTACGATGTCTCGCTCTTTTCTTGCGGAGACGGCACCTACACGGAGGAATGCAAATTGGATGAGAAACCAGAGCCATGGCAGGACAAGGCCTTGATTCCGGAACGCCAAGGGTTGGCGCGTAAAATCAAAGGATTGAATGCGCTCAAGCGAGAGGCCCCCGTTTTTTCCACCTACGATTACAGCATTGATTTCGGAGGAATGGGCAAGCGACTCCATCTGTATTCTCCTGATCAAAATGCCGTCGTGTGCGGCAATTTTGACGTGATCGGTCTGAGCATGGTTCCCGGTTTCCCCCACACCGGTGCTTGGACAGATGCGCTCACGGGCGAAGTGCATGAGGTCACGGACCTGGGTGCTCCGTTTTACTTTGGGCCAGGCCAGTACCATGTGTGGTTGGATACTCCCGTTGTGCCTGTAGCTGAGGACGCAGCTTTGCCGTTGAATGCGGCCTGTAGCGATGTGTCTGCACTGAATTTTGGCCTCGAAGAGGTCTGTTCTTATGAGATCACTTTCACTTTGGATGCGACCGATTTGGATGCCGAGGGGCTGCTTTCTGGTCAAGGCATCCATTTGGCAGGGTCGTTTCAAGGATGGGATGCTGCGGGGACTCCAATGGTGGAAGTCGGCAATCATCTATGGCAGACCACTGTTGTGGCCGAGGCAGGGGCCTTGTTAGAATACAAGTTCATCAATGGAACTTCTTGGGGGCAGTCCGAGTCTGTTCCTGCGGGTTGCGGTGGAGAAGACGGATATGGAGGCTACAACCGACAGCTGATTGTTTTGGGACCAGAGTCGGGGGGAAGCGCCGTTTGCTTTGGAGCTTGCGCGGCGTGTTTGTCCAATTTGGACTTCCCCGGATGCTTGGACAGTACCGCGGTGAACTTTGACGACACGGCGAATTTGGACGATGGAAGTTGTCTTTATGAAGTCGTCCTTCAGGTCGATGTCTCTGAGGTGGACCCCCTCCCTGAAGCCGTTTATGTGGCAGGGAGTTTCCAAGGTTGGGATGTTTCTGGTACGCCTATGGAGTATGCGGATGGGGTATGGGTCACAGCGTTGAACTTGCTGGCCAATGACAGTGTGGAGTACAAATTTCTTGCAGGTCCTGAGTGGGCTTTGGAAGAGGATGTCCCCATGAATTGTGGCGTGTCGAACGGACTTGGTGGGTTTAACCGGGTTGTCGTTCCAATGGGTTCTTCTGCTGTTCCAATCGTTTGCTTTGGAAGTTGTGGCCCTTGTGACGGCGTGGTAAATCCTCCTGTGGATGGATCTGTTTTTTGCGGGCCGGGTTCAGTGTGGGACCCCGCTATGGGGTTGTGTGTGGGATTGACCACCTGTTCGGAAGACATTGATGGCGATGGCTTGATCGGGGTCTCCGATGTGTTGGCTCTGCTTTCTTCGTTTGGCAACGTGTGTCCTTAGGGTCCATCAGCCCCACGTTTCGCATCGAATTTTAAGGTTTTGGTTTTCGCTGTGAACCTGGTAAGGAATCCTGTTTAAAGCATTAAAAAGGCCCACCATTGGTGGGCCTTTTTTGTGCGGTATGTAGACCGGTTCACTTCACAATAAGTGGTGCACTGAAGGTGCCGTGATCGCCCAAGCCCTTGATGAAATAAGTACCCGCGGCCCAATGTGCGACGTTGAGTAACATCCGTTGTCCACCGGCAGGCCATTGTCCATCGTAGACCGTGGCCACGGTGGCGCCGCGGGCATCCAGCACTTGGATGAACACTTGTCCGCCTCGGTTTAAGTCGAGGTTGATCCAAGTTTCTCCTTGGGCAGGCACAGGAGCGATGGAGAATGACTGGACCCAATCTGGCGAAGCCACACTATGGGCGGTTGATTGGAAATGGATGACGGGCAAGGTTTCTCCGCCTTGACCCCATTCTTCACCTGGTTCTATTGGCATCTCATCGGAAGACGCAAAGACCTCACCGTCTACCCACAATTTGAAGCTGACGTTGCTGGGCCCATCCAACATCAAGGCCATTTGAGCCGCACTGAATCCATTGGATGCCAGGACTGGCCGTGCCGCAACACAGGTCTCATTGACAAAGGCACCGATGTAGGCTTCACCTAGGATGGGGGATGCGTCGAGCACAATTTCGACAGCGAGTGCCGCTGCACTTGGCGTGCGAACGACTTCCCACCCGGTCATCATTGTGGCGGCATTGTCGTCGGTACGCAACTGGGCGGTCACCATCCCGCTGCCGTCACCGCTTCCATCTTCTCCGTTGTCCTCGGCGTAGGTGAGGGTGCCGGCCTCGATCATTCTCACCCAGTACGACCGGCCGGGTTCGAGGTCGAGCAAACTGTTGAACTCGTTTGGGTTCGCTGGATTCCATACTGTGCCGTTTTGCCCGTCAATGACCGTTCCGACCAGGCCATCAATGGAGGCCAATGCCGTTTCGACGGCCATGGTATTTTGTGGCACATACCCAATGATGTTCCATCCCTCGTTCAAATCGAGTGGCGTGTTGTTGACCTCTAATGGGGCGCCTGTACTGGTCCAGGTCGCCGCGTTTTCTACTTTGATGACGTAGCCTGCCGCATCCATGTGCATTTGAAGCGAGTTGAAAACGCTCGGAATGCCCGGGGTGTAGCTTTGTCCAAGTGCAAAATTGTTGTCGCCCAGTACTTTTAGGAGATTGCCTTCTAGCGGAGATTCAAACATGGAGGCTATGCCATAGCTGTCCGGGGTGACGTTGGTGGAAACGTAGTTCCATCCTGCTTCAAGGTCTGCCTCCACTGTGGCTTCGCTGCAGTTGGCATCAAACATTAAGGGGTCGTCAAAGCTTCCAAAGTCGGCAGAGCCCATGGTGGTGAGCTCAGTGCTAATGTTGCACGTTGCGCATTCAACAGCATCGAAGAGGGTGAAAGTGATGGTTTCTTCTCCACCCGCTAGGTATACCGTCATATTGACATAGGTGGCTCCTTCAAAATCTATGATGGTGCCCTCGCCGCGCAGTTCACCATTGATGAATGCGCCCACAAGGTCGTCTGCGCTGGCATTTCCGCCGTCGTTGGTCACTTGAGCGAGTACCGTGGTCACCGCTGGCAATATGACAGCGTCGCCCCATTCTGGCGCACATCCGTAGGTGCAACTGCCATCGTCGTCGGTTGCCATTTCGCTGTAATTGGTGGCTTCAGCATCCGTGCATCCGGGGACCTCGTCGCCGTCACAAACGCCATCGCCATCGGCGTCGTCGATGCAGGACCCGTCGCAGTTGAGGCCGGGATCGGCGTAAGTGCAGGATCCATCGTCGTCGGTAGCCTCGGCGTTGAAGTTGCAGGCCAAGTCATCTTGGCATCCGGGGACCTCGTCGCCGTCACAAACGCCATCGCCATCGGCGTCGTCGATGCAGGACCCGTCGCAGTTGAG